>ERZ1031260.58-NODE-58-length-17232-cov-7.536182_pt1 | contig 17232 bp, 17 predicted proteins | sample MGYA00517287_ERZ1031260 | MGnify/ENA primary metagenome ERZ1031260 (study PRJEB33718, sample SAMN03159811) | human skin metagenome | collected 2014-02-25 | study: EMG produced TPA metagenomics assembly of the PRJNA266117 data set (Human skin bacterial metagenome and... | reverse complement strand
CGAGATTTCTGCCTGTCTCGTGGGCTCGGAGATGTGTATAAGAGACAGTCGCCGGGTCGAGCTCGATTTTCACCAGGCCGGCGTCACTGCTGACGCTGAGCAGCTCGCCCACCGGTGTGCTGTGAATGCGGAAATAAAAATCGTCCATCGGTGCACAAGCGTACGCCGACGGACTGTAAGTGGAGGTAGCGCGACAGTGCTCTAACCTTGCCCCGGCTCTACAGTTGGTGGTCTCGTCGCATCGGGCGATCCGGCGTCGCCGTAGGTCGGCAGGGCCGGGCCCGGCTTCCTCGCGGCCGTTGCCGCGACCAGTTCCGCGGTTGACGGCGGCGATGCTGGACGAGGCGGAACGCCGCTACAAGGACGGCGAGATCCTGCGGGCGATCGCGGGTGATCTGGGCGTGAGCCGGCAGCGTCTCGCTGACCGGTTGCGGGAGCGAGGTGTGCGGTTGCGCGGTGAAAAGCCGTCATCTGAGCAGGTGCGCGAGATGTGCCTGCGCTACGAGCAGGGCGAGTCGTTGGCCAGGGTCGGCGAGCGGATGGGTTTCAACGCCAGCACCGTTCGCGTGCAGTTGCTCCGTGCGGGTGTCGCGCTTCGTGATCCGCACGGGCGGGAGCGGTAGACGTTCAGCCGAAGAAACCGCTCGAGATCGGTAAGTCGAAGGGCCATTCGCCCGCTGTCTTCTGGAGTCACTGCCCTCGACCGCAGCGTCGCGTGCACGGTGAACGCTCGGTTAGCTCCGCACACGCTCCCGGGCGCGTTCACGCGCCTGCTGGCGGAGTCTCGCTCGAACCTCGTCGTGAATGGTAGTCGAGACTTCCTCAGCCGTTTCGACAGAAACGACAAGGGCGTAGCGGACGCTCTTCTTCTTGGGAAGGTGTTGGGCGTCGTCCATGCACTCGACGTGTATTGGAAACGCATCGCCATCCGCGAAGGTCATCGCCCGTGAACCTTGGACGAGTTCGTGTTGGAGGCTTCCACGCCTAACAGTGAAGTGCTCTCCCTCTATCCGGTCCCCTGCCGCGAGCTTCGTATCCGGGGTATCGAAGTAGACCTTGGCCCCTCGATAACGCGTGAGCTGTCCCACCGTAGGTACCGCGTACGCAAGCGTGATGGTGAAGCGGTGCCACGCCGCTCGCGACCTCAGCGATGGCGGAAGCGGCAGTTCGTACGTGTGTCGCTGGTCTCCACCGATGCGGCCGCCCGCGACCAACACGGCACGATTGGTGGCGGCTACTCCGAGACGGGAGGTATCGAGCTTGCCGTATCCGAGCAGCGCCGAGAGCTTGCGGCGAGCATCTTGCCCGGGGATACCGAGATCACTGCGAAGTTGAGCTTCCCATTCACCCCAGCTGCTCGCGTGCGCGAGGAGAGCTCGTACCAGAAGCGGATGATATTCCGGGCCCGGCAGGGGCGAGTCTTCTTTGACGTCAACGCCAGCTTCAAGAATGTCGAACAGGCGACTTGCTTCACGCGTGACCAGTGCCGTGGCATTGCTAGTGCCGAAGGTGAAGGCTGTGCGGTTCGTTGCACCACCCCTCCCCGGTGCTGCGACTTGGAGGCCGGGGCCAGTCTGAGCGGTGTGGGCCAGTTCGAGGTCCACCAGGTCCTCGCCAGGCACAAGAACGGGGCGGAGGTAGAGTGCCCGCCCCCCATTGTGGTGAAGGTCAGGCTTGATAGAACGATCAACACCCGGTCCCGTTGCCCCGTATTACGCAGGTGCTCCTGGATTTGTGATATCCCATACCGCGTCGGAGACCTCGGTGTCGTCCAGTCCGTCGTCGTGCGTGGCACCGATCGTTAGAGCATTGAGTGCATCGCCGGGAGGCAAAATTCCCTTCAAGATGCTCTTCTCGTAGACCGCCCGGGTCGCCGCGTGTCGCGCCGTCTCCAGCGTGTTTGCTGAGGTTGCGGGAATCGTGATGGGGGCAGTGTGATTACCGGCGCTGACAATGAAGAGGAGGTTGTAGGTGTGTGCCAACCAATCCAGTAACCGACCAACAGGACTCATTCGGCGAGTAAGAGCCCGGGCCTGAGCTCCGATGGAGAGATTGACGATTCGGACGCTGGGAGCAGTGGCGTCCCGGCCGTCTTCGCCCTCCTGGATGCGGCGAATCGCTCGATGCAGCAGGTCGGGGAAAAGTCGCGCCGGATCGACCTGTTCATGGGTCGTGGACAGTTCGTGCGGCCTCATGATCGGTCGCACGTATAGTGGACGATCTAACGGCTCACCAGGCGCCGACAGATCACCATGGATGATGAGCGAAGCCATGGCAGTGCCGTGGTTACGAGCAGCATTTGAGTAGCCGTCACCGACGCCCTCCGGATCATCGATCATGAGTCGACCAGTCAACGCATCATGGTTCTGGAAGGGCAATCCATCCAAGAGCGCGACCCGAGGCAAACCTTCGATGCGCTCGCCTGCGGGCAGCCGCACCTCGGCCACAGGATCTGTGGTTGCCGGGGCAACGGTCATGGGTGTGAATGGACTGACGAACATCACATCGTCGGTGGTGAGCAAGCGGATTGCCGCGGCCCCATCTCTAAGCATCGCGCGCACCTGCTGTATCGGCAGTTCGGCAAGAAGGCCGTGATAGGTGATATCTCGGATCTGCGAACGATCCAGGATACGACCACCGCTCGCAGCAATAACCTGCTCCACATGCGACTCCGCCGCAGCTCGTTGCGAGGGATCCCGCCTATACCAAAGCTCTACCTCGACTCTCACGGTGCTAACCGACTGGCCGATCATGTCGAGAGTTTCCTGCCAGCGCTCGCGAAGGCCGGTCTCTCGGATACGGTCCTCTGGCCCCCATCGTCTAATCGATGTCAACTGATGGAACGCGTCTTTGAACTTGCCGAGCCCATGTTCAAACTTAGCGGATGGGTCTGCTTGCCACAGCGCGAAGAGTCGAAGGAGCTCGTCGATCGCTTTCGAACTCGACATCACCATGTACAGAGAGTGCTGCACCGGCTTTTCTGTGCGACCAGCCTCACGTTCGGTCATGTGGAAATCGTCATCCGGATCGGCACGATCCCCCAGGAGCTGGGACAAGAACTCAAATCCGTCGATCTTGTCGATCGCGTTCTGGAAGTCCTTTACCGTGCCGGCCAGGTCGAACACAACCACCAACGCAGGGTCTATTTCGTTCGGCGCGGTTTCGGCAAGGCGCGCCCGCTCAGCATCAAAAGCAGCAGTGAGTTCTTTGAACTGAGGAGAGAGCCGCGCGCCTTGGCGGCCCGAGCCTGGTTTAGAGAGTCGCGGCATATCGCGCCGACGTTGTGAGGGCCGAGCATCGACGACTGGCGGTGCGAATGCCAGGAGCGGCCTGTTCTCCGCGGTCACCCCGTTGCCTGACCGCGCCGATGCTCAAGTCGCTCTTGGACTATCTGTCGTAGGTTGCTGTCCGGGAGCTCCAAAATTGCGCGACGTCGGACTTCGAGGGCGAACTCCTCCAACTCCGCATAACTTGCCCCGGCGAGCTTATCCGCCAGCGTGCGGGGGGCGAATCCGAGATCACCGCCAAGACGAGCAGCGAGTCGTTCAAGAAACTGCGTCGCTTGGGCACGGCTAGGCGCGGCGAGTTCGGTACGAATCTGGAATCGACGCCACGCCGCGCGATCGAGAAGTTCGCTGTGGTTAGTAGCACCGATAAAAATCACATGTGCTGGAAGACGGTCAACTTGGAGGAGCAACGTGGAAACAACTCGTTTGATCTCTCCGGTCTCGTGCTCGTCAGATCGCTCTTTGGCGATAGTGTCTAGTTCATCGAAAAACAGGACGCATCGGCGAGTACGAGCGAATTCGAAAGCATTGTCGGGCCTGGCGGCAGTCTCTCCTAGGAAGCTCGACACAACGCCTTCGTAACGCAAGACGTAGAACGGAAGCATCAACTCGGCAGCGATGGCCTCAGCCACGCTGGTCTTCCCGTTGCCCGGAGGTCCGGACAGCAGAAGACGGTTACGTGGCTCGATCCCGTAGCTGCGCAGCAGTTCAGCACGCTTCTGCTCTTCGACGAGTTCCGTCAAGACTCGGCGCGGTATCTGCGCCAACTCGATATCGCTCAGACGACGGCTCGGAACGATCTCCTATACCAGATCGCGAATCGCCGCCGAGTGATCGTCGCGCACGTGACTCTGGCCGGTCGTCGTGATGAGTTCCGAGAGGCGGTCGGCGACCAAGTGGTGCTGGTTGGCACGTTCCTCAGCGATGACCGATTCGACCAGAACCCGGAAGCGGTCTCGATCACCTCGGCGCTCCGCTTCGACAAGGTCGAGGAGCAGGTCTGCTCGCGCCATGTCCCGCCTCCCCAATCTTGTGCCAGTGTCCGCAACTCTTAGTCTATCGTGGATGGCCCTGAGGCTACCGATCCGCGCCGACATCCGGGCGCGATGCGACCATGCCCACTTCGTGCTGCTTCGAATTGACGACGGAACTGCAACCTTCTACCTCCGAGCACGAACCAGCGTGTGCTCAGTCGTGGAGCCGAGCCGAGCGAGGTCGGTGACGATGAGCCCGGTCACGTCCTCCCGCTCGACGGCGTCGAGCATGTGATGCAGACCGTGGCGACTACGCCCGACGTCGGTGAAGACCTCGGTGACGGTCAGGCCGTGCTCGTCGGCGTAGCGGCGGCAGTCGGTTTCTTGCTGGTTCAGCCAGGTCGGGTTCTCTGCCGCGCCGTACCGGTAGGTGACGGCCTTCATGACGCACCTCCGGCCGTGACCAGAACCTCATCCGGCGTAGTACCGCGCGACTCGGTTTCGCGGCGGGCATTGCGGCGCTGGACGTGTTCTCGGTAGCGGACACGGGCGAGGGCGATGAGGCTCATCGGGCCGAGCCAGAGCATCTTGAGCGCGTTCCATGCGCACAGCAGGACGACCAGGTGGAGCCAGCCGGGGCCACCCTGCTCGATGCGGTCGGTCAGGAGCTTGACGGCGGCGGTGTAGGGGGCGGCGAGCAGCATCGCGGGGACGCCCCATTTGAGGCCGCGGCGGGTGTAGACGGCATCGCGGATGCGGTTCGTCGGGAAGAGCCGGCGGGCCGGTTCCAGGTTCTGGGCGGTGTTCTCGCTGCGGCGCCAGCGGCGTCGGACGCGGTCGCTGAGGAACATCGGTGGGCCTCCATTCAACACGGTTCGAATGATCGAGAAGCGGCGTGTTGGTGGTGGCCCTGGAAGGGGCGATCCCGAAGGACCCTACGGATGGAATGCCTGCGCTTCACCTCCTAGTTTACGCCGGGGGCGGGCGAAGGGGAAGGTCTCGTCGCGGTGCCGGGTGCACCTGCGCTGGTAGTGCCTGGTGAGTGGAAGGACCCGGTCATGGTTGCTCTGGCTGACTACGCCTCCGATGAGCGGACGGCCCGCGTGATGCTCTCGATGATGATCGAGCCCGCCGACCGCACCGTCGGTCGCCTGCTGCGCCGCGAAGGCGCCGTCGAGACCCTCCGGCTCCTCGACGCGAGCGGTTCGATGCCCGGTGTCCGGGCTGAGGAAGCGTCGATCCTGCACCACACCGCGCAGCAGTTCCCTTCACGGGGCAGCCTCGACGATGAGCTGGCGGGGGTGCTGGACGGGTCGAATGCGCCGCTGATCCCCGGCGATGAGCATTGGCCGGTCTCGGTGGACGCGCTGGGAGATCGTGCCCCGTACGTGCTGTGGGCGAAGGGGGCGACCTCGTTCCTCGCGACCCGGGCCGAGGATCGGGTGACGATCACCGGCTCTCGGGCCTCGACCAGTTACGGTGATCACGTCGCCGGCGAGCTCGCCCACGATGCGTCGCACACGGAGCAGATCGTGGTCTCCGGCGGCGCCTACGGCATCGACGGCGCCGCCCACCGCGCTGCGCTGAGTAGCGGCGGGCAGACGATCGCGGTGATACCCGGCGGGCCGGACCGGCTCTACCCGGCGGGGCATCGCGACATGCTCGAACAGGTTGGCGATGTGGGGTTGCTGATGAGTGAGATGCCGCCCGGGACGGCGCCGACCCGGCACCGGTTCCTCGCCCGCGGTCGGCTCCTGGCAGCACTGTCCTCGGCGACGGTGATCGTGGAAGCCGGGGCACGCTCCGGCACCCTGTACGTCGCCCGCGAAGCGCACGACCTCGGTCGTGGGGTTGGGGCGGTGCCCGGGCCGGTCACGTCCGCGGCGAGCACCGGCACGCATCTTCTGCTGAGCGAGGGCACCGCTGCCCTCGTCAGCGGCCACCACGACCTCGCCACCCTCACCAGCGACCGACGACGCCTGGCTCCGGCACGGACCGCGGGCCTGAGCGCCCTCGATTCCGTCGAGCAGGAACGGCCCGGCCGCTCCCTCTAATCCACCAGGTCAGAGCGTGCGCCCCTGTCGGGCCTCCATCCCGAGGTCCGGTTGTTCGACGCTCCAGCTGTACCGGCTGAGCTGCTGCGCCCGGGTGAGCGCGGCAGCGGCACGGGCGGCGTCGATCTTCTGCGCATCCGATCCCGCGCCCGGGCCGAGCGGGGTGTCGTCGGTGATCTGGTATCGGTCGCGGTACGCGGCGACCACCCGGCCGGCCTGCCGCCACCGCTGCGCCGCACGTACATCCGTGGGCTTGTTCCCGAGCGCGGCCGTCCACGCCTCCCCCTCGTCCAGGTCGCGGTCGAGGACCGCTGATGCGCGGTGTTCGATCAGCTCTTCGCGTTCGGTGAGGGCGTGGTGCATCTCGGGGTCGGTGACGCCGGACGCACGTGGGATGAGCCCGGCGATCAGCCGCGGCGATCGGCGGGTGCGTCCGGACCCGGCGGGGCGGGCGGTGGCGCGGGCGAGGCGGTGATGCAGGCCCGAGGCGATGTCGTCGGCATCGGCGAAGTCCCTCGCCGCCACGAGCCGCGGGAACAGGGCGTCGAGGTCGTGATGGTTGGCCTCGGCGCGGCGCAGCTCCGCGGACAGGGCACCGTAGGTGTCGGAGCCCAGCACGTCATCGACCTGTTTCTCGTCCAGGCCCGAAGCGGTGAGCAGTCGTGCCCAGCGGTCGTGCTGGCCGGCTTGGGCAATGGTCTCGTACTCCGCGGCCAACTGGGCGATGGACCCCCAGCGTTCGTGTTCGACGGTGATGGTCTTGCGCGGACAGTTCGGCGCCGACGTGTTGGAGCACCCCGTACAGCACGCTTCGGGCGGTGGCGTCTGGGTTGTCGGAGGGGTGCGGTGCGACATGGGCGTCGTCGGTGGTGTCGGTGGCGACGTAGGCGTAGTTCCCGTGCCGGCCGCGGGTCATCGCGACGTAGAAATTCTCCCGCGTCGTCGTCGCCGTCACCACCGTATGCGTGCTGCTGAGCGCCGCGCACCTGACCCTGCTGCTGTCGTTCGTCGCGATGTACACCGGTCTCGGCCCCCACCTGGACGCGCTGGGCCTGGACGCCTCGCAGGTGATCTGGTTGCGCCTGGTCGGACTGCCGGGGATGTTCGCCTCCCTCTTCGCCGGAGTGCTCGCGCGGCGGCTCGGCGGCGCAGGAGTCGCCAGGGCCGGGTTCGCCCTCGCCGGGCTCGGGCTGCTCCTCGAAGCCGCCCTCGCCGGGTCGTTGATCGGCACCGCCGCGGCGAGCCTCGTGTTCGTGACCGGTGTCGCGCTCGCGGTGCCGTCGATGATCTCGCTGTTCGGGGAGACCGCCGCCCCGAACCGTGCCGGCGGCATGGCGCTCAACGGCTTCGTGCTCTTCCTCGGCGCCAGCCTCGGCCCGCTCACCGCACGGCTGCGCCTGGACTTCCCGATTCTCCTGGTCGCCCTCGCCGCCCTCATGGGGGTCGCGGTCGCCTCCTTGACCGGGTTCCCCCGACTCACCCGCGCGAACACACCGGAGGTACCCGCATGACCCGCATCCTGATCCTCGGCGCGACCGGCCGCACCGGAGCCGCAATCCTCCAGGCCCTCCCCGCCGACGCGGAAGTGACCGCCGCGCTGCGCGACCGAGCAGACACCGGCCGTCTCGCCAAGACCGCGGCGTCACTCGATACCGCCGTGGTCGGCCTCACCAGTACCACCAGTCTCCGGCAGGCGATGGACGGCGTCGCGGTCGTCGTGAACGCGATCCGGCTCCGCGAGGACATCGCCCCGACCGAGCTCATCGACCTGCACGAGCGACTGCTCGCCGCCGTGGAGACGCGGGGCAGGGCGTGCCGGATTGTGACCGTCGGCGGAGCAGGCGCACTCCGGCTGCCAGGAGGTGAGCGCTTCTGGCAGAGCCCGGCGTTCCCACGGGCCACGCTCCCGCGCGGACATGCGCACGCCGCGCTGCGTGACCACCTCGAAGCGGGGAACGCCGGAGATACGTGGGCGTACCTGATCCCACCGCCGGCATACGTTCCTGACGGCCCGGCGACGGGGCGGCGGGAGATCGTCCCGCCTGCCTTGGATGAGACTGCTTTCACTGACCGGGCGATCAGCTACGCCGATTTCGGAGCCGCCGTCGTCGAGGCCGTTGTGAACGCAGGTAGGGGTACGCAATTGATCGCCTGGCGACACTACATCGAGCAGTGACGGCAGGGAGTGACTGTGAAGAGCTCACCGATCCAGACGCCGAACTACTTTACGGACGTATGGCGTGCCGATCTCGGTCTACCGAGGGGCTTCGGAGCGTTTGACGGCGGCGGTCTCTCCTGCGTCGACGACGCTGCGGATCGCGTCTCGGGATGCGACGAGGGCTTCGATGGAAGCTTCGATGCGGGCCTGCTCGCGCTTGAGGTCGTCGATCGTGTCCATGCAGATTGGGGCGAGACGGCCCGCGCGTTCGGTGAGGCAGGGCAGCACGGTGCGGATGGTCGCGGTGCCGAGCCCCGCGTCGAGGAGCTGCCGGATGCGCCGGGCGACCTCGACGTCCTGGTCGCTGTAGTCGCGATACCCGGAGGCGTTGCGCGCAGGCACGAGCAGCTCCTGCTCCTCGTAGTAGCGCAGGAGCCGGGCCGGGATGCCGGTGCGGTCGGTGACGTCCGAGATGCGCATGTGAACGATGTCTCCTGCCGAGTGGTTTGCCTTCACATTGATGTGAGGGTTTAGCCTAGCAGGGTGAACGTCGAACAGTCTTCTCTCGCTTCTACTCGTGCTCGGCCTGGTCTGGTGCTGGCCGGGTTCGTGCTGCTGGTGTTCTGCACCGGCACGGCCGAGTACCTCGTCGCCGGTGTACTGCCGCAGCTCGCCGCCGACGTCTCGGTCAGTATCGCCGCTGCCGGGCAGACGGTGACCGCCTATGCGCTCGGGGTCGCGATCGGTGGCCCGATCGTGACCGTGCTGACTGCCCGGTTTCCTCGCAAGGGCCTCGCTCTGGCTTTGGGGGTCGTGTTCATCGCGGGCACGGTGCTGACGGTGTTCGCGCCGACGTATGCGTGGGTGATTGTGGGCCGGGTGGTCTCGGCGTGCAGTCAGGCCACGCTGTTCGCCATCGGGCTGACGACTGCGACCGGTTTGATGGGGCCGGCTCGTCAGGGGCAGGCGATCGCGATCGTCAGTTCCGGCCTGACGGTCGCGACCGTCCTCGGTGTACCGCTTGGTGCGCTGCTGGGCGGTACGACGAGCTGGCGGATTCCGTTCGTCTTCGTCGCTGCTGCCGCCACACTCGGGGTGCTGCTGCTGGCTGCCGCGATGCCCCGCACCCCGGCACCGACGACCGGGGTGCGCGATGAGATCCGCACCCTGCTGCGCGGGCCGGTGCTTTTGGCGGTGTCGACCACGGTGATCGGGTTCGCGGGCGTGAGCGTCGTGTTCACCTACCTCGTCCCGCTGCTGAACGAGGTCACCGGCATCGCTGCGAGCGTGATCCCCGCGCTGCTGCTCGCCTATGGGGTTGGTGGGTTTGTCGGCAACCTCGTTGCCGGTCGTCTCGCCGACCTCTCGCTGGGCAAGACGCTGGTCGGGGTGTTCCTCGCGCTCATCGTCACCCTGGCCGCGTTCCCGCTCCTAGCCGGGCATCCGATCCCGATGATCGGGCTCGTGCTGATCCTGGGCCTGCTCTCGACCGCGACCATCGCCCCGCTGCAGTCGCTCGTGCTCCGCCACGCGGGAGCCGCGCCCACGTTGTCGCTGGCGGTGAACGTGGGCGCGTTCAACCTCGCGAACGCGATCGGCTCCGCCCTCGGCGGCCTCGGCGTCGCCGCCGGGCTGCTGCGCTGGGGCGGATTCGGCGGCGCCGCCTTCGCGATCTTCGGCCTCGTCCTGACCGCCCTCGCTCTCCGCGCTACGCCGCGCTCCGATACCCCTACCGCTGAAACCGCAACACAGGAGGCCCGCTGATGAAGACCGCAGCCATCACCGCCTACGGCGATCCCGACGTCCTCACGATCCTCGACGGCCCGATGCCCGAGCCCGGCCCGGGCGAGGCGCTGGTCGCGGTCGTCGCCTCGACGATCAACCCCGTCGATGTGAAGACCCGAACCCCCGGCACCCCACAGCAGGTCGGCCGGTTCCCGGCAGTGCTGGGCTGGGATGTCGCGGGCATTGTCATCACCGCACCAGAAGATTCCGGCTGGGTACCGGGTGATCGGGTGATCGCGATGCACCCGCCCCAGCCGGACGGGGCGGGAAGCTGGCAGCAGTACGCCGCGATCCCCGCCGCAGGCCTCGCCCCGGCACCGCATACGGTCGACCTGACGACTGCGGCGACTCTGCCGCTCGCGGCGCTCACCGCAGACCAGGCACTCGCGCGGCTCGACCTCGGCGACGACGAGCGGCTGCTCATCACCGGCGCCGCCGGTGCTGTCGGGGGCATGGCGATCCAGCTCGCCGCGCACGCAGGCATCCGGGCGGCCGGTCTGGTCTCCCGACCGGAACACGAATCCGCGGTGCTCGGTCTCGGGGCGGCTTCCGCGCACTCCAATTCGGTCTCGGCGGGCGAGTTCGATGCGATCTTCGACGCCGCCGGCGTCTTCGACCACCCGCACCTGCTGCGCGAGGGCGGCAGGCTCGTCACGGTCAGCGACGACACCATCCCCGACTCCCTCGAACAGCGCGCAGGCAGTGCGGTGCACAACTATGTCCAGCACGATCCTCGGCGCCTGCGCGAACTGTCCACCCTCGTCGACGAGGGCAGGCTCAGGTTGCGGGTCGCCGAGCAGTACCCGCTCGCGAGCATCGCGCAAGCGAACCGGCGGGCCGAGACCGGCGGACTGCTCGGCAAGATCGTCATCGCGATGTAGAACACCGTTGACCCGCACACCGACCGGCAGCCAGAGCCGGCAGTCTCAGACCATCACCGATCAGGTAGCTCCTACGTTCGGACCCTGCGAACGCAGAGTGAAGCGCCGAGTCTCGAACCCTCCGCTACGCCGACATCGGAGCCGCGACCGGAGCAGGTGCCGATACCAGCTGATCGCCTGGCCGCAGTAGAGCACTGGCTCAGACAGCAGTAATGAGTGGCCGCACGACTCTCCCCGCCTTTGTCTGCCCGCACGCGCACGCTCCATCGCCCCATCGGGCCTGCCGCCTATGGCTGCGTGCGGCTCGTCGTGGTGCGCGATGGCACGGCGATCGTGTTCTCCGAGTTCGGTGAGCAGCCCGTCGGTTTCGGCGACGCGATCCTCCTTGGACCCCACGTCCTCTGCGGGATCGAACCGGAGGGGCAGCTGATGGTCACGACGATCTACGTCGACACCGATCTGGCGTTGGATCAGTTCTTCTGGCAATACTCCACGATCCTGCACGATCGACTGGACGCGCAGGGCTTCGCCGAGAAGGTCTATTCCGAACCGGCCCAAGTTCTGCATCTGGGCCGCGATCGGGCGGGCCTGATGCTGCCGTGGCTCGATGAGCTGGTCGCACTCAGTGCCGAGGGGCATTTCCATGAACGCTTCCCCCGGTTGCAGTCGCTCTGGTTCGCGATCGTGGATGTCATCGCTCCGTATGTCCGCGTCTCGCCGGTGCGGCTGACCAGGTTGCAGCGTGCCCGCTCCCGCCCGGTCTCTTCTCATGAGCGAGCGCTTGGACCGTTACGCCGCGAGGCGATGCTCGTGCGCGATGCGCTCTATCGTGATGTCGCCTACCCGTGGACATTGACAGAGCTGGCCGAGCTGGTGCAGCTCTCCCCGAAGCAGCTTGCCCGAGTGTTCACCGCCGCGTTCGGTAAGACCCCGACCGCGTATCTGACGATGCTGCGAGTGCAGGAGATGGCGCGACTCCTACGGGAGATGAACGTCACCGTCGCTGTAGCTGGGCAGCGGGTCGGGTGGCGGAGCCGGTCGCGTGCGATCGAGGCGTTCGCCGCTCATACCGGGGTGACGCCGAGCCGGTACCGCGACATGCATCCCATCGTTGCCGACGTACCGTGAACCCCACCTCTGCGTTTCGGGAAGCGGACAGTTCGACCGGGAAAATCCCGGTCAGGCCACCTTCTCCTTCTGCATAGTGCCGCTCGCAGGTAGGCCGGTATGTCCTACGTCAGGTGCCTCCGCGTTCCTGATGGCCAACCTACCGACCTCGCTGTTCGCTGACCGTCTGACTCGCCGGAAGCTCCTGGCTCACCTCGCTGGTGAAGGCCAGCAGCCCCTCGCGCGGCTGGCCGCTCGGGAGGAGGCCGACGATGGCGACGAAGCAAGAGGAGGCCCGCCAGGCGCGGGAGGCGAAGCTCGACGAGCTCCACGACAAGCTCACCGGCGCGGTCGAGCGGCTCGTCACCGGTGATGACTGGGCTGACGCGCTGCGGTTTGCGGCGAAGTTCCGCTCGCGGAGCTTCAACAACGTCCTGCTGATCTGGGAACAGCATCAGGCCGCGTTCGAGCAGGGCCGGGTCCCGGAGCCGTTCCCGACCTATGTCGCCGGGTACAAGCAGTGGCAGCAGCTCGGCCGCCAGGTCGGCAAAGGCCAGGCCGGATACCAGATCCTCGCCCCCGTCACCGGCAGGTTCGCGTCGGCGAACCCGTCCGATCCGGCGTCGTGGCGGCGCCTGAACCGGGGCGAGAAGCCCAAGCCGGGCGAGACGGTGCGCTCGAAGATGGTCGGGGTGCGCCCGGCTTACGTCTGGGATGTCTCCCAGACCACCGGCGACCCCCTCCCGACGAAACCGGAACCGCGGCTGCTCACCGGGGAGGCGCCGGAAGGACTCCGGGAGGGGCTGGCGGAGCGGATCGGGTCGGAGGGGTTCGAGCTGCTGTGGGTGCCGCACGAGGGCATGGTCGGCGGCGCGAACGGGCTGACGAACTTCGAGACTCGCCAGGTCGCGGTGCGCACGAACATGGACGACGCCGCGCAGGTGAAGACCGAGGGCCACGAGCTCGCCCACGTCCTCATGCACGGCCCCGATCAGGAGGAGGCCCGCCGGCATCGTGGGATCGGTGAGGTCGAGGCCGAGTCCGTGGCGCTGATGATCGGTGCTGCGCACGGGATGGACACCAGCGAGTACACGATCCCGTACGTGGCCGGGTGGGCGGCGGCCGTGGATGGGAAAGAACCCGGTCGAGGTGGTGCAGGCCGCCGGGGAGCGTATCCGCAAGACCGCGATCGACATCCTCGATGGCCTCGACACGATCCAGGTGAGCGACACCACCCCGTCCGACAGCCCCGACCCCGAGGAGTGGGAGGACGAGGACTTCGGGCCGACCGGTCCCGACGACGATGCGCCGGGGCCGCCGCGGCCGGTGAACTGGAACCTGCTGCTCGCGCACGATCTGGTGCAGGAATGGCTCGCCCTGAACCGGTGGGTCGAGTGGGTCAGGAGAGAGTACGCGCTGCCCGCCTCGGTGATCCCGCCGTTGTGGCACCGGCATCCGGCGCTCAAGTGGGAGCTCTCCGCGTTGCATCTGCACTGGCTCGCCGCGTACGACCCGGAACAGGACGCCTCGGCCGCGATCGGGTGGCATCGCGACTTCGCCGCCGCCCGGCAACGGCTACGCGACTGGGTCGCCGCCTCCGGCACCCGCCTGGATCGCGACCGCCCCGACCGGCAGACCGCCTGGCCCGGCGAACCCCCGGCCCCGCCGGTCGAAGACATCCCGATCACGAACCGGCGCGAGGACTTCGTGGCCTTCGTGATCGAACAGGTCGCCCGCCGCAAAGCCGCCGAAGACGCCTTCTTCGCCCGCCTCGACGACACCGACCTCGACATCGACGCCGACCCCGACGAGGGTGCCGACCCCGAAGGCGGGTGAGCGGTGATGGTGCGGAACTATCAACGCAAGACCCAACGCCCCTCATCGGACCGGCGGCTGCGGGTCACGTTCACGAGGCGGGAGCAGATCGACACCGAGAAGATCGCCGAAGTCCTCATCCGCGTCGCCCTGCGCGAAGCCGGCACCGGCAGCCCGGTCGGCCGGGCCGGAGACCAGCTCCGGGCGCTGCTGAGCAGCGAACGGTAGAATCCCTGTTGTACGTCCATCCCAGGGCGCTACCGGCTAACCAACTTGTTGCCCGAACCCGTCGCGGTTCGGCAGGCCTCCCCAATTTGTGTCGTGACCGCCAGTCGGCGCCCGCACCCAACCCCAATGCTGGGGCTGGGTGAGAGCCCGAAAGGCAGTCACGACCATGACGCTCATCGACCTCCCCGCCGGCCTCGACCTCGGCGCCCTGCGCACCCTCGCCGCCGGCCCGAAACTCTCCTGCGAACAGGTCCTTCCTGATGGGAATGTGCCCGCGATCTCGTACCTGCGGGTCTCCACCAAGGACCAGGCCACCCGTAACGGTCTCGAAGAAGGCCTCTCCATCCCGGCGCAGCGCGAAGCCGCGCAACGCAAGGCCGACCAGCTGAACGCGGTCATCGTGGCGGAGTTCATCGAGCCCGGCGAGTCCGGGAAGACTGCCCGCCGCAAAGCGCTCCAGGAGATGCTGGACTACCTCGCCGAGCACCCTGTCCGGTACTGCATCATCAACAAGGTCGACCGCATCGCCCGCAACCGGCTCGATGACGCGATCATCCACGCCACCCTCCGCCAGGCCGGGGTCACGCTCGTATCCGTCATGGAGAACATCGACGAGACCCCATCCGGGATGCTCATGCACGGCATCATGGCCTCCATCGCCGAGTTCTACAGCCTGAACCTCGCCCAAGAGGTCACCAAAGGGCTCGTGCAGAAGGCCACGATCGGCGGCACCCCGAACCGGGCGCCCATCGGCTACCTCAACATCCGCACCACCGATGCGAACGGGCACGAGGTCCGCGAGGTGCGACTCGACCCCGACCGGTGTGAGCTGATCCGGTTCGCGTTCACCGCCTACGCCACCGGCGACTGGTCGCTATCCAAGCTCGCCCGCGAGCTGGAGACCCGCGGACTCACCACCCGGCCCACGCCGTCGTTCCCCGCGAAGCCGGTCACCACGACCGCGCTGCACAAGATCCTCACCAACCCCTACTACCAGGGCATCGTCACCTTCCGCGACGTGACCTACCCCGGCACGCACGATCCGCTCGTGACGCCGGAGACGTTCGAGCAGGTGCAGACGATCCTCCAGCAGAACCACGTCGTCGGCGACAAGCCCCAGAAGTACGACCACTACCTCAAAGGCTCGATCTACTGCGGCTGCGGGAAGCGGCTCATGTTCGAGCGTCCCCGCAACCACCAGGGCGTCGCCTACGACTACTTCACCTGCACCGGCCGCCGGTTCAAGCGCAACAACTGCCAGCGCACCGCCATCCTCACCCACCGCGTCGAGCAGTCCATCGAGGCCGGCTACCAGGACATCTCCCTCAGCCCTAGCGAGGCAGCGCAGGTCCAGGGCGTGCTCGGGCAGGTGTTCGACACCCTCTCCGAATCCACCAGCGATGAGAAGAAGCTCCTCGCCGGGCAGAAGGCCAAGCTCGAAGCCGAACAGGTCAAGCTCCTCCAAGCCCACTACGCCGACGCGATCCCGCTCGACCTGCTCAAGACCGAGCAAGACCGCATCCGCGCTAGCCTGCAAGCGATCACCGGTCGGCTCGACACGTTGGAGACGACCTACGACAAGGCCAAGGTCGGGCTCGACGCGATCCTCGGGCTCCTCACCGACATCGGCGACGTCTACGCCAAGGCCGAACCCGCCGAGCGGCGGATGCTCAACCGGGCATTGTTCGACCGCATCACCATCGATGACGAGGACCAAGCCGCCCTCGAACCAGGCGAGGCCATCCAGATGATCCTCGCCACCAACCCCAGGTCACACCACGAAAGAACCTTGCCCCACGATCAAGCGGGGCAAGGTTCGAACGTTCAACTTTACGTGGAGCTAACGGGATTCGAACCCGTGACCCCCACACTGCCAGTGTGGTGCGCTACCAACTGCGCCATAGCCCCTTGTTTCGGAGAGCTTCCGCCTACCGCGTTGGTGGCGAGAAGCAACTCCGCTCAATATACCGGCCGCCTCATGGGCGGCCAAATCCCCAGGTTAGTTACTCTTGGAGTTCTTGAGGGTCTCCACCCACTGGTCACGAGGCGCGCCGAGTTCCTCGGCGTCAGTGCCGTCGATAAGCACGCGCGGCGTCCACGCTTTACCCTTCAGCTCCTCCTGGTGCTTCGAGTTCTCAGCACCCATCTCCTGCGCGGTCTCGATGAACTTGCCGTCGCGGATGTCCATGATGGCTTGGTCAGACGCACCCCAGTCGGCCGCCAAATCGGCGATGGCGTTGTTGTCGATCTGCGAATACACGCTCTGCTGGTTCACAAACAAGTAATCGCGCAGCGTGAACGCGACATCGTAGTCACCGGTCGCGAGCAGGGCGAGCATTGCCGCCAAACCAGTGGTGGAGTGGCCCACCTCTCCGCGGTCAAGGTTGGTCATCGGACGCAGATCCACGCGAATTTCTCCAGCCTTGAGCGCCTCGATCATTTGCGCGTCAGCGGCCACGTGCAACTCCGCACAGTAGGAGCAAGAAAAGTCCTCGTAGTAGTCAGCGACTGGCGCATCCGCGTTCGATCCGCTAAGCCGGATCACACTATCGCCTCCGGCCCATTCCACGTTGATGCCCGAGACATCAATCACTTCATCCTGCTTTGCCTGGGTCTGCTCCGCACGGCCTTTGTACACGATCATCCCGATCACCAGTGCGGCGATAGCCAGCACTGCCAACACGGCCCAAAGGAACGCCGAATTGCCCTTGGAGTTCGGGTTCTCAACTTTGCGGGTACTCACGATTAGGTCTCCTGTTATTTACGGGTAAATTGCGAACTTCTTAAACGGCCGCCACATCATGAACGCGGTGACGGCCAGATATGCCACGTCGCGCCAGATCGATTTCAGCAGCGCCCCCTCCTGGGGATCCGCCGTCGCGGGGTCAAAACAACCGCAATCAATCACCAGGCCACGAGTGTGCGCTGAGTACAGGCCCATGA
>ERZ1031260.57-NODE-57-length-17807-cov-10.672262_pt1 | contig 17807 bp, 12 predicted proteins | sample MGYA00517287_ERZ1031260 | MGnify/ENA primary metagenome ERZ1031260 (study PRJEB33718, sample SAMN03159811) | human skin metagenome | collected 2014-02-25 | study: EMG produced TPA metagenomics assembly of the PRJNA266117 data set (Human skin bacterial metagenome... | reverse complement strand
ATGCTCGGCGACGCCGAAACCACCCGCACTGTCTCGGAGTTCCTGAGCGCCAATTCAGTACCGGTCATCGTGGTGGACCCGGTGATGGTCGCAACCTCCGGCGATCGGCTCCTCACCGAAGACGCGGAAGAAGCCCTGCGCCAGTTTGTGCGGGACCACGCGAGCGTCGTCACGCCCAACATCCCCGAGCTTGCCGTGCTTACCGGCTCCTCCCCTGCGACTACCTTCGATGAGGCGCTGGAGCAGGGCCGCGCGTACGCTGCCGATGCCAACGTCGCCGTGCTGGTCAAGGGCGGCCACCTCGAGCAGGGCGATGCCTCGAATGCACTCGTTCAGCCCGACGGCACCACGCACACAGCGACTGTGCCGCGCGTGGACACCAAGAACACCCACGGCACAGGGTGCTCGCTTTCCTCGGCGTTCGCCACACGCATCGTGCTTGACGACGACCCCGCCGACGCCCTCACCTGGACCTCCGACTGGCTCCACGAAGCAATCTCCGCGGCCGATGAGCTCAACGTAGGCAAGGGCAACGGGCCGGTGCACCACTTCCACCGCCTCTACCGCCTCGCCGGTGAGTAATCCACAATCCTTTAGAACTTTCTATCTCTCGTCCTTAACGCCGACTGGTGCCAAACCGGCACCCGGCGAATCCATCAACGCGATTGTGGCGTCTAAAAGCCCGGGGAATCTTCCGTTTAATTCCTCGGTTCGCAAACGGACAAAGCACCGAGTCCCTTCCATGCGTGTGCGCGTGATGCCCGCAGAACGCAGCACCTTCAAATGGTGGCTTAACGTGCTGGGAGCGATCGGAGCGTCGAGCTGACCCCACGCCCGCTCTTCACCATCGCTGAGCAATCGAACTATGCCCAGACGAATAGGGTCAGCCAACGCGTGCAGGACCTCGGGCAGCTGCACGGTTTCCATCTCGGGATGAGTCGCACGAGCCATGCGCTCAGACTACACGCGCTATAGTGTTCGATATTCGACGAACTTCGAACGAGAGGCGCTGATGATACATTCACCGAGATACTTTCCAGCTTGGCTCTTCCTTCTCTTCATAGCCACGCTCGCGTTGGGAACAGACGAATTTGTGATTTCCGGAATCCTGCCTGAAGTGGCAGCAGATCTCGGTGTTTCTTCGGGGCGCGCAGGGTTGCTCGTGACCGCATTTGCCCTTGCATTCTGTTTCGGTGCCCCCGTTGTCGCGGTGTCAACGGACCGAAGAGACAGAAAGCATATTCTCGTCACTGGCCTGCTGGTGTTCGCAGCGGCCAACGCCTTGATGGCCGCGGCCGATGTATTCGCCACAGCGCTCGCTCTGCGAGTCATCGCCGGTCTTGCCGCTGCAGCAGTTTCACCCACCGCAATGTCCATCGCAGGCACAAACGCACCTGCTGGAAGTGAAGGCCGCTACCTGGCTGTGGCAACGGCAGGTTTAACCGTTGCGCTATTCACTGGTGTTCCGCTTGGATCCTGGATTGGTTACGCATGGGGATGGAAGGCAACGTTTCTAGCTATCGCTGCCATCGCGATTCTCGTTGCAATCCTTTCAGCCTTATTGATGCCAAGCTCCCCGGGAAATGAGCCCACCTCCATTGAAGAACGTCTTGCCCCGATCCGTGACTGGCACATTCTGTCCTTAGTAATTGCGATGTTGCTCTGCGGTGCTGGCGGGTTAACGTTCTACAACTACTTGGGCGTGACCATTCAGGATCAACTCGGACGCTCTCCCAGCGATGTTTCTTTTACCCTCCTCCTCGTAGGATTGGTTGGCATCGCTGCCGTCTTCGGTGGAGGAGCACTAACTGACTATTGCGGTCCCCGCGCCGGACGGCTTGTCATTATTGGAGGCCATGCCGCTGCACTTTTGGCCTTGGGAATCTATCTCTTCGCCGGTGGCAGCTTCGGAACCGGGTTCCTTGTTCTTGTCGCCGTATGGTCGCTTTTCTCTTGGGCTCTCAGTCCCGCGATGCAGACCAGCCTCATGAGCGTTGACCCCGAGCATGCGACGCTCACTGCAGCTCTCGGTATCAGTGGTCTCTACGGTGGCGCCGGCATCGGAGCCGCTGTCGGCGGTCCGCTCGTCGACGCATTCGGTTCCGCATCCATCCCCTTCGCAGGTTTCGCCTTCGTCGCTGGTGCGTGGCTATTTGCATTTCGCAAAGAACCTTCGAGAGCACAAGGGATCACTGTCGAGCCCACAGCTGATCTTGCGTGAGAACCTGTTCACGCCCATTCCTGAACGCCCGCCCCAAACCAGTCTTGCATCGCACAGGTTGGAAAATCAGCGGGCAACGGAAAAGTTTTGTCTTTTCTTGGGGAACCTTGACGCCAGCTTCCGCATTCCACGTGTGACTGCAGAGGCCGACACCGGCAACTGACAGTTCGATCCATACCCCAATCTGAAAGGTGATTCCCATGATCTACGGCTCCAGCCTCGCTAGCTTCATCAACTCGATCGCGTACGCGTTCTCCGTCGCACAGCGCTGGCTCCGCTGAGGCAACACCGGCGAAAGCCGGTGAGCCTTCGAAGCGGCCAAACACAGAAATCCCGCAGCACCTCGCTGCGGGATTTCTAATGCCCAGGTTTAAGGTTCAACACCCGTTGAGCCTGCGGCCGGTTCGCCCGTCGCGACCGGTTCCTCCGTCTTCGGTTCAACGCTGAAGAGTTCTTCGCCCGTGGTGATCTCAGCAGGCAGAAGCAGCGACGGTGCGATCTGGCCGACCTTCTTCGTGTTCGAGACAACCACCGGAGTGGTCACCTCGTATCCGGCCGCCTCAATCGCGCCGATATCGAACGTCGCCAGCAAAGTACCAGCTTCAACCTCGTCGCCCTTGGAAACGTGCGCGGTGAAGTGCTCACCCTTCAGGTTGACGGTGTCGAAGCCAATATGCATGAGCACGTCGACGTTCTTCCCATCGGAACCCTTGCCTCGGATCGCGTACGCATGGCCGGAGGGAAAGGTCACCGCAACCTTGCCGTCAATCGGGGAGCGGAGTTCGCCTATCGACGGATGGATGGCCACGCCCTCCCCCAACTTGGACTGTGCGAACATCGGGTCCGACACGTCCGAAAGCGACATTGCCTTACCCGTGAGCGGCGAGGCCACACGCAGTGCGTTCTCAGACGCTTCGTGCAGCGTCGCCGCAGCTGCCTCATCGGCGCGAACGTCATCGGGCGAATCCGGATCGATCGTGCCCTGGCGGGCGATGAGGTATCGACCGTAGGCGTATGCGGCGGCGAAGGCGATCACGAAGGTCACCACGCACAGGATCAAGAAGGTTGGAACGTCGGTGCTGCGAATCGATACCACGCCGATGAAACCAGCGGCACCCAAGGCCACGGCTTTAACGTCGAACAGCGCGATCAGCATGCCGCCGATGCCCGCGGCACCCATCCCGATGAAGAACGGCCACCGCAGGCGAAGGTTGACACCGAAGATTGCAGGTTCAGTGATGCCGAAGAGTGCCGGAGTACCAGCTGAGGTTGCCAAGCCCTTGAGCTTTTCGTTCTTGGTCAGTGCGGCAACTGCGAGCGCGACAGCACCCTGGGCAATGTTGGCCATCGACGCAGTTGCGAAGATGAAGGAGCCGCCTTGATTGAACAACTCCAGCTCGATTGGCGGGAAGGATTGGTGCAGGCCGGTGATCACGATCGGCGAGTACACCAGGCCGAAGATGAATCCGCCGATTGGACCACCGGTCTCGTAGAGGGTGGACAGCCCGGTAATGAGGAGGTCACTGAGCCAGCGCATTGCGGGGCCAACGGCAATGAACGTGATGAAACCGGTGATGAGCAGCGTTGCCAGTGGTGTGACCAGGAAGTCGACGGTGCCCTTGAGGCGGCGGTGGAACCACTTCTCAATAGTGGCCAGGATCCACGCAACCGCGAGTACCGGGAGCACAGCTCCCTGGTATCCAGCTTGCGCAACGGGAAGCCCGAACAGGTCCCAGTACGGCAGCTCCCCATTCGCGGCGGCGACACCGACGTCGTAGCCGTTCACCAGTGCGGGGTGCACCATCGCCATGCCGATGCCGGCGCCGAGATACTCGTTGCCACCGAAACGCTTTGTCGCTGAGTAACCGACGAGCACAGGCAGGAACGCGAACGGCGCAGATGCGAGCACGTTGATGATCTCGGAGAGCCCCTGGATTTGCGGGAACATCTGCACGAGCGAGTTCTCGCCGAACAACCCTTCTGCAGTGAGCACGTTGTTCAGCGCCATAAGTAGGCCGCCGCCGACAAGGATCGGGATCAGCGGCACGAAGATGTCGGCGAGGACCTTGATTGCGCGGGTGAACCAGTTGCCCTGGTTCACCGCGACACCTTTGAGTTCCTCGGTGGATACCGCGATGTTCTTCGCGGTCATCTTGTCCATTTCATCGAAGACCAAGTCAACGTCACCCGGTCCGACGATGATCTGGTACATTCCGCCGGTTTCAAAGGTGCCCTTGAGATCCGGATCGTTGTCCAGCGCGGCGGTATCAACGATGCCCGAATCTTTGAGCACCATGCGCAGTCGGGTCGCACAGTGCGCCGCGCCCACGATGTTATCCTCACCCCCCACGGCGGTGATGACTCGCTTCGCTACATCACGGTGTTCCATGGGACTAGTCAAACATTCAGGTACCCAAAATTTCGCGGTTTATGCCCGTTTGTTGGCTACCTCACTTGCAGCTCTTTCCATTCATGCCCGTTTTGTGGGAACACTGCCGAGGAGAACGCCACTTCCCCACCCCCTGCAGTCAGTTCCACCGCGGCCCCGTCCGCAGTGAACACCAACTCACCTGCGTCGCAGTGTGCCCACCGCATCAACCCGTTGACGGCAAGCGACAGGGTGTGCGACCCATGAGCTGAAGGCTGCCATTGCAGCCTCGCCCCGACGTTCCCGCCAGTGTCAATCAAGTCCGCTGACCATGGCTCCGCGCCAAGCTCATGGCGCGCCACAACCATCCCGGTTGGATTCTGGGGAAGCGTGAGGGAGGTGTGCAGTGAGCCGTCGATAAGCGAAAGCTCCCGCGGAAGAGTGAGCTGGTGAACCCAGCCTTCCGACTCCAACGAGGGGGTCTCGTCGCGCCCCGGCAGACCCATCCAGCCGAGCATGAGTGCACCCTGGCCAAACGGCACGAGTTGCGGCGCGTAGAACTCATGGCCGTAGTCGAGCGGGGTGAAATCCGTGAGCACTTCAAAACGCAGGCCCTGCAGGCGGCCGACGATGTAGCCGCACTGATCCGAATCAGGAAACTGCGGGCAGAACACCAGCACGTCGAAGTCTTCGCCACGGGTGAGATCCCGCATGCGAAGCAAGTTGGGGCACTCCCACATGTACGCCGAAGCCACGTTGTAATTGAGCCCGATCATCTCGATCTCGCCGGCGAGCTCCCAGTTGTCGAGGTCGGGCGAAGTGTAAAGCACCGCCGCGCCAGTCTCCTGCTCCCGCTGGGCGCCGATCACCATCCGCCAGGTACCGGTATCGGGGTCGAAGGACACGTGCGGATCGCGAAAATGCGCGGTGTAGCCCTCCGGAGAGCCGTCGATCAACGGGTTGTTGGGCCGGCGACGGTAAACCCCGCCCATCGGCCCCTGCAGGTCTTCCACGTCCACGATGTTCTGGCTGGTGAAGCGCACCCCGTCACGCTTGACGTTGCCCGTGTAGAACAGGCGCATGCGGCCATCGTGCACCACCGCCGACCCGGAATAGCAGCCGTTTTCGTCGTACGGCATGCCCGGGTAGAGCGCGTCGGGGAAGTGGCGCCACGTGCCATCCCCCAGTGTCGTCACCGCGTGCCCCCATCCCGTCCGCTTGGGTGCGTGCGGAAACACAGGGTCATGCTGATAAAACACATGCAGCTCATCGCCGATCAGTGTCATGCCGTTCGGATCGTTCAAACGACCCTGCGGCGCAGAAAGGTGGAACTTCGGCCTATAAGACATGCGCCATAGTTTACGGTGAAGGTGTGATTACTGTGTATGGTGAAGCGCTGGTCGATCTCGTGCCGGAGAACACCGAGCCCCTGGCGAAGCTGCAGCCAGCACTCGGCGGCGGGCCGTTCAATGTCGCACGAGCGCTGGGGCGACTCGGCTCGGAGGTCGCGTTCCAGTCCCGGCTCTCCAGCGACGCATTCGGAAGGTTGCTCGAGCAATCGCTTATCGACGCCCACGTGGACGTTTCCAAATGCCAAACCGGAGTCGAACCGACCACCCTGGCCGTCGCGGCACTGCGTGAAGACGGTTCCGCGGAATACACCTTCTATGTCGACGGAACAGCCGATCGGCTGGCACAGCCCACGCCGGTAGCTGAAGGTTTCGCGGTCTTTGGCACACTGTCGCTCGCGTTAGAGCCGGGGGCGCAGCGATACGCGGAAGCCGCCGAAGCTTCCGCCCGCTTGGGCGCTGTTGTGGGTTTGGACCCGAATATTCGCCCGGCGTTCGCATCGCAGAAGCACCGCCTATTCTTGCGCGGCATGCTGGAATCCGTGACCGTGCTGAAGCTGTCGGACGAAGAAGTGGGCTTTCTCGGCGACACCTCGCACGTGCCAATTGTGGTGACCACTCTCGGATCCAACGGCCTCCAAGTCCGCGCCCCATTTGGCACGCTCCGTGTCGAGGCGCCGCGCGTCACCGTCGCCGATACCATCGGTGCCGGCGACACCATCATGGCGGCCCTTGTCCACCAGGTCGACATCCGCGAACACGATCGGGACGCGCTTCTGGCGCTCGACGAATCCGAATGGGCAGAGATCCTGCGGTTTGCCGCCAACGCTGCCGCGATCACAGTTTCGCGCACCGGTGCCGATACCCCGACCCACGAAGAAGTGCTGGCTGCAGCCAATTCGCAGTAGGGGCGGGATGACGGGCTAACGGCGCTGCTACTCCACGGTGACGGACTTCGCGAGGTTGCGAGGTTGGTCCACGTTCAAACCGCGGGCCTCGGCCACCGAGCAGGCAAACAGCTGCAGCGGGACCGTCGACAAGATCGGCTGCATGAGCCCAGCCGACTCCGGAATCCGGATGACGTGGTTCGCAAATTCCACGACGTCTTCATCGCCCTCCTCCGCAATAACAATGGTCACTGCCCCGCGAGCGCGAACCTCTTGGATGTTGGAAACGACCTTGGCGTGCAGGTTGTGGCGCGAGTGCTTGGACGGCACAATCACAAACACCGGCTGGCCCTCCTCCACCAGAGCGATAGGGCCGTGCTTAAGCTCGCCCGCGGCGAAGCCCTCAGAGTGCAGGTAGGCCACCTCTTTCAGCTTCAGCGCGCCCTCGAGTGCGACAGGGAAGCCCACGTGACGGCCGAGGAACAGCACCGATTTCGAATTCGCCAGGTCCTGCCCCAGCTGTTTGATCTCGTCCGCATTATCCAGCAATGTCTGCAGCTTGTCCGGCATCTCCTGCAGCTCCGCAATGATGCCGCGGATCTCATCCGCGAACTTGTTGCCCCGCACCTGCGCCAGATACAGCGCGAGCAAGTACGCGGCGACAATCTGGGAAATGAACGCCTTCGTCGACGCCACTGCAATTTCCGGGCCGGCGTAGGTGTACAGCACCGCATCCGCCTCGCGCGGGATCGAAGCGCCGACGGTATTGCAGATCGCGATCACCTTCGCACCCTGTTCGCGCGCGTGACGCACTGCCATGAGCGTGTCCATCGTCTCGCCGGACTGGCTCACTGCCACAACGAGGGTCTGCTGGTCCACAATCGGGTCGCGGTAGCGGAACTCGTGGGCCAGCTCGACCTCCGTCGGAATGCGACACCAGTGCTCGATGGCGTAACGCGCCACCTGTCCCGCATATGCGGCGGTACCGCAGGCGACGATGATGATCTTGTTCACGCTGCGCAGAAGCGCCTCATTAATCCGAAGCTCATCGAGCGTCAGCGCACCTTCTTCGTTGAAACGTCCGTAGAGGGTGTCGCGCACAGCAGATGGCTGGTCGAAGATTTCCTTTTCCATGAAGGAGTTGAAACCGCCCTTTTCCGCCGCGGTCACATCCCACTCCACACGGAACGGCTTGCCTTCGGCGGCTTCCCCGTCGAACGTGGTCACCTCGTACCCGTCGGCAGTGAGGGTAACAATTTGACCGTTGTCCAGCTCTACCGCGTCGCGCGTGAATTCGATGAAGCCGGACACGTCAGAGCTGAGGAAGTTCTCCCCTTCACCTGCTCCGATGACCAACGGGGAGTTCCACCGCGCCGCCACAATCCTGTCTGGGTGATCGGCGTGGATGGCCAGCAGGGTGAAAGCACCTTCCAGGCGCTGCGCGGTCAGTCGCATCGCGCGGGTCAAGTCGCCGTCAGCTTCGGTGTTGTACACCTCCAGCAGCAAGGTACCGGCAACCTCGGTGTCGGTCTCGGAAACGAAGTTGTACCCCTTCGCCTCAAGCTCTGCGCGCAGCGTCGAAAAGTTTTCGATGATGCCGTTGTGCACCACCGCGAGCTTGTCGCCGCCAACGACATGTGGGTGGGCGTTTACGTCGCTTGGGCCACCGTGCGTTGCCCAGCGCGTGTGTCCAATGCCGAGTGCGGATTTGTCGAGTGGAGCGGCCTCAATCGCCGCCTCGAGATCTGCAACTTTGCCCGCTTTCTTGCGGTATTCAATCGCGCCGTCCTGCGCCACAGCCACACCAGCGGAGTCGTATCCGCGGTACTCCAGCCTGCGCAGGCCCTCGATGATCACATTCTTGGCGTCGCGCTCATTGCCGACGTATCCAACGATTCCACACATGGGCGGAATTGTACTGCCGTTCGCCGCTATTCGTGACGCAGCGCTTCGATCGGATGCAGGCGGGCGGCGCGGTTCGCGGGGTAGATGCCGAAGAATAGACCGATCGCCAGTGAAAACAGCAGCGCAATCACAATGGAGTCCACCGGCGGCAGCACCATCTTGCCCATTGCATTTGTACTCGCGAGCCCGATCGCACCTCCAAGCACGACGCCCATAATTCCGCCGACGAGGCAGATCATCATGGCCTCAGTGACAAACTGCGCGCGGATCGCACGCCGTGTCGCGCCAAGAGCTTTCCGGATGCCAATTTCCTTGGTGCGTTCAGTAACGGATACCAGCATGATGTTCATGACGCCGATGCCACCGACCAGCAGCGAGATGCCTCCGATTGCGGACACGATCAGGCTCGTCGTGGCCATTTGCTGGTTGACCTGGTCAATCTCCGCCTTCGTGTTCAGCACCTTCGCGGTGTAATCCGGATCATCGGCGTAAGCACGCTGCGCCCACGCTTCGACGTCCGCTGCGAGTTGGTCAGTGGTGGTCGGCGGTGCCGCGCGCACTTGAATATCCCGGAACCCCTGCAAGGGGGTCGCGCTCATCCGCGGTTGCATGGTGTACGGCACATAGACCTGCGCGTCGTCTTGCTCTTGAACGAACATCGACGCATCAGGGTCCTTGCCGTACGTGCCCACAATCTGCAGCGGGACGTAGCGACCCTCCACTTCCACATCAATGTCGGCACCGATCGCTGCTGCAGGATCGCCGTTGAAGTACTTGTCGACGAGCTGCGGGGAAGCCACTGCCACGCTCCGCTCACTTGAGACGTCGTCCGCACTGAGCAAACGACCGCCCGTCATGTGCAGCCGCTGCAGTTCCAGAAAGTCCGCGTTGACGAAGTCGATGCGGGCCCGGCCTTCGGTTAGCCCACGGGTGATTCGCCCGTTCGCGCTCCCGCCCTGCACCGCCACACCTTGCGCGCGATCGCTCACCAGCGCAGCCAGCTCATCGATCATCTCCGGGGTGATCAGTGCTGAATCTGGCACGTCCTCAAACGAGTACATGTTCTCCGCGCCGTCGACAGTTTCACGGGCCTGGACCTGAACGTTGACGTCGTTAAGCCCGAAGCTCTCGAGATCTTGCTCGAGCATGACCTGCATGGACTTGCCCAGCGACATGATGGCAATCACTGCGGCAATACCGATGATCACGCCGAGCAGTGTGAGGACCGAACGCATTCTGTTCGCCCGCAGGCTGGTCGCCGCGAGTCTGACAGCTTCGCGCGGGTTCATCGCGGAGCGTCCAACGCGACTCGCTCCCCCACACGATCGCGATACTCACCCGGGGACCGCAGCACGCGCGTTCCCTCGGAGACGCCGAGGACTTCAGCTTCCAGATCGGTGACGATGCCGAGTTGCACCTCGGACTCCTGGATTTCAAACTCCTGCTTTCCCCCCTCAACTTCGCGGAGGGTGAGGATGGAGTACTTGCCGTTATCGTCAATCACCGCTTCGCGAGGCACCGTGAGAGTGTCTTTTGACGTGCCAGTGGTGATCTGCACCTTCGCGGATCCACCGATACGCAGACCCTCGGTATCGCCGACGACCTCGATGGAAACTGGGAACTCCGGGCGCGCCGGCGCTGTGTTCGGTCCTTCAGTGGCGGACGAGGCTTTCGCTGCTACCGGCGAAACCTCGGTGACCCGTCCGCGGAACTGCTTCGTTCCCGTGCTTGGGGTGGTGAACGTGACCTCGTCGCCTGCCGACACCCGGCCGGAGTCGACCTCGTTGACATTGGCGTTGAGCACGAGCTTCTTCGGGTCGGCGACAGTGAGCAGGTGGCCTGAGGCTGCCTTGCCCCGCTCGGCGATGACTTCTGTGACCACCCCGTTCACCGGCGCTCGCACCTCCCCCGACTGGATGTCGATGTTGAGCTTGCTCTCTGCGATAGCTGCCGCCTGCTGCGAAGCATCGCGGACACGGCGTGCTTGGTCGACTCCGGAGGCGCTGGTGTCCAGCTGCTGCTGGGCGGCAAAACGCGCTACCTCTACCCCAAGGTCGGCCTCTGACCTGGCATTAAAAGCTTGAGCGACGGCGCGCTGTTTCGCCGCTAGATCTGCATCGACCGCGAAAAGCGCGTGTTCAAATCCCTGCTGGGCGGTCTCCAGGTCACGTTCCGCGCTTACGTATTTGTCGTCGGATTCAAGGATTCCGAGCACCGGGCTGATTTGATCCGGCTGCTCAGCCAGGGCTGCGAGGTGGGTGGCAAGGTTGGCGCGCACAGACTCCATTGCAACAGCGTCTAGGTTACGACGGGCCGCTTCCACGGCTTGCCCCTGCTCGAGAAGTGCCGGGTCGTGACCACCCTGGACCTCAGCTACGCGTTGGTCGAACACAGCCTGCGCCTCGTCGTACTGAGCCTGCGCCTCACGTTGTGCGGACTGTGCCTGCACGATGTTCCCGTTGAGGCCACTGTTGAGCGCATCTTGCTGTTGCTGCAGCTGCTGCTGGGCCCGCTCGATCTCGTTCTGCGCGGACGCATCTGAGGTGAGCCGATCCGCACGCTGCGCCTCCAGATCCCGCTGCAGCTGGGAGGTGTCGAGCCGTGCAACAACCTGGCCCTCTTGCACCGGTTGACCGACATGCACGTCGATTTCGGTCACGGCTCCGGTCAGCGTGGTCGTGAGGGCGACGACTTCCTTGGAGTCGACGCTCGCGCTCACCGCTACCCGAGACGCGAGATCCTTCGGCTGGAGCTCCACCACATCAGCCTCTGGAACCGCACCCGCGCCTTGAGAACAGCCAGCGAGTAGACCCGCCGCAGCGACGGTGATAACAGCGAATTGAAATGCACGCCAGCGGCTGCGCGCACGGCGTCGATTACGGGAATTCACAGGTTTAGCCTAACAGTTTCAGAGCGCTAACTACCTAGGGTTTCACCCTGATTTCTGCCTTAGGGGAATCCCATGAGAAAACCCGCAACCACCGTTTTCGGTGGAAGCGGGCTTATCTCAACTCACGCGGCTATCCGCGTGTTAAGTGCAACGTGAAGTTTTTGCGTTACGCGACACCGATCTTGCCGCCGTCGGTGCGGAACACCTGGACAACAGCAGGGCGCGGGACAGAGTCGCCACCGTCAGGCCAGTGGGAGCCCGGCTTCTCGAAGGTTGCGTCGTCCATCTCACCTGGGTGCTGGACGTTGACCATCACCAGGTTTTCCTTGATGATCGGGCCACAGGTCTCAGCACCGTTTGCGACGGTGAGGAAGCACAGGGTCTGGCCGCGGTTCTCGCCCTCAAGGCCGACAGCGTAGAGACCGTCGTTAATGTCCAGGGCATAGAGGCTGTCGGTGGAAATCCACAGGTTGCCGTGCTCGTCGAACGCCAGGTTGTCCGGGCAGGTGATCGGCGAAACCTGATCCTTCGGGAAGCCAGCGAAGTAGGTCGAGGCAGCCTCCGGGTCGCCACAGACCAGCAGGAGGTCCCAGGTGAAGTCGGTGCCTGCGTAGGACTCTTCTTCCATCTCGATGACGTAGCCGTCCTTGTTCTCACGGATCGGCGCGTACTCCATGACGTCTTCCTTGGACTTCTTCTCGTTCTCGCCGGTTGCGCCACGGTACTTGTTGTTGGTCAGCGTTGCGTAGACCTTGCCGTTAACCGGGTTAACTTCGAAGTCCTCCGGGCGGTCCATCTTGGTTGCGCCAACTTCGTCCGCAGCCTGGCGGGTGAAGATAGCTGCTTCCTCGGCAGTGAAGCCGTCGACGTGGGACTCGGAGCCGTCCTTAGTAACGGTGTAGAGCGGGATCCACTTGCCCTTGCCGTCGAATGCCTCGTCCTTCGGCAGGTCGCCGTCGCCGGTGATCTCATCCTTCGGCGAGTTGCCCTCAAACTGTGCGACGTACAGGGTGCCGTAGTCCAGGATGGTCATGTTGTGGGCCTTGTCGCCCTCAACCACCTTCTCGGAGGAGACGAACTTGTACATGTACTCGAAGCGCTGGTCATCGCCGGAGTAGCAAACGACGGTGCCATCCTTGTCAATGGCAATGTTGCCGGCCTCGTGCTTGAAACGACCGGTGGAGGTGTGCTTGATCGGGGTCGAGTTCGGATCGAACGGGTCAATCTCGACGAGGTAGCCGAAGCGGTTGATCTCGTTCGGCTCCTTGGCCAGGTCGAAGCGGTCGTGGTAGCGCTCCCACTTACGCTCGGACTCGCCATCCTCAACGCCCATGCGCTTCAGGTCCGCTGCAGCGCGCTCGTCGGTGACAGCCTCGCCGTTAGCCCAGTACATGTCAATGTTCTCTTCGCCGGAGAGGAAGGTTCCCCACGGGGTCACGCCGCCGGAGCAGTTGTTGAAGGTGCCGTTGACCTTGGTACCGGTCGGGTCTGCAGAGGTCTGGAGCAGTTCGTGGCCGGCGGCGACACCGGTCAGCACCATCGGGGTCTCACCGGTGATGCGGCGGTTCAGCGGACCGAACTCGCGGGTGAGCTCACCAGTCTCCGGGTTCTGGGACACCTCGAGGATGGTGTGGCCGTGGGACACAATGCCGATGTTGACCTCTTCCTCGGTCGGGTCATCAGCGTTGTAGTTCGGGAGCATTTGCGGTTCGGTGGAGTACTCGTGGGAGCAGACGTAGACTTTGCGCTCCTCATCGTCCGGGTGGTCGAACAGGCCAGCAAAGTCGTTGTTGAAGCCGAACTGGCGTGCAGCCGCAGCAGCGGTTTGGTTGTTCGGGTCGAACTCCGGAGCGTCCTCGTAAACCGGGTCGCCCCAGGCGATCAGGACGCTGGACTCGTAGCCCTCCGGCACGGTGATCTGGTCATTCTTGTTCGGAGCAACCGGCTCGAACTGCATGCCCTTAACCGGCTCGATCTTCTTCGACTCGCCAGCGGAGGCGCTAGTCTCAGTCACCTGGTTGGTCGAGGTTGCGGTCTCTGCAACCGTGCTGGCCGCCTCAGAGTCGCTGTCAGAACCACATGCGGCTAGCGCTGCGCCACCACCGATGGTGACAGCACCTGCGCCCATCACCTTGAGCGCGCCACGACGGGACATGATGTCGCCGAAGTACGCGTTATCGGAGTGGTTCGGTGCCTCGCCTGCACATGCGTTACCGCACTTGTAGGTGCAGGTCAGGCTCGAGCGGTTGGACTGGAACAAGTTCTTGCCCAAGATAGACATGGAAGTTCTCCCCGGTGGTTGGTAGCAAAGATCGCCTTGCGGCACAAAGCGCTTCAGACGTTATTTCCGCCGCCTCACCAAATGGAGAAATTCAAATGAACATCTGCTGAACTTTCCACTCCCGGATTGAGCGCTTACGCTTCGACGATGACGTGGGAGTCGTCCCCGGAACCGTCGATACGCACTGCATAGGTGCGAAGCGCAACGGAATCGCCCTGCAGCGACTCCCCCGAATCTAGAAAGAACTTCTGTTTCAGAAGTGGCGAGGCGATAGTGGGCCGTCCCTCAGACTCTCCGACAATGCCGCGGGAAATCACTGCGACGCCGGTGTACGGGTCAATGTTGTCAACCGCAAACAGCTGCTCGCCGTCTTCCGTTTCCACCCGGAAGATTGCCACCTGGCGCTCATCGGGCAGCAGGGCAGCCGCTCCGACGCCCTCGGTGAGGTCTGCAAGCTTGCACACGGAAACAGACATCTGGATTCTCCTTCAACTCCTGTGCTTAAGTTCTGCACTTAACTACTGTGCGCCCACAACCGGCATCATCAGCGGCACCTTTCGGCCACCTTGCGGGTGCTCTTCAAACTGCACCGTGGGATCCGGGGTATTGGGGGCGTTAATGAAGCTGACGAAGCGCTTGAGCTTCTCCGGGTCATTTAGCACGTCCTGCCACTCGTCGGAGTAATTGGCCACGTGGTGTTCCATAAACTCCTCGAGATCGCGAGCGATGCCCAGCGAGTCATCCACCACAACATCCCTCACGTGGTCCAGCCCTCCTTCAACCTCCGCCAACCAAGCGGCGGTGCGCTGCAGCCGGTCTGCGGTGCGGATGTAGAAAGACAGGTAACGGTCGATGTAGCGGATCAGCGTGTCATCGTCTATATCCTTGGCCAGCAGCTGCGCTTGGCGCGGCGTCGCACCTGCGTTACCGCCTACGTAAAGGTTCCACCCGGTTTCAGTCGCAATAACGCCGACGTCCTTGCCACGCGATTCCGCGCACTCGCGCGCGCAGCCAGACACACCCATCTTGAGCTTGTGCGGGCTGCGCAGACCGCGGTAGCGCAGTTCAAGTCTGACCGCCATGGCCACAGAGTCTTGCTGCCCATAGCGGCACCAGTCCGTGCCCACGCAGGATTTCACTGCACGCAGGGACTTTCCGTAGGCCTGGCCCGATTCCATGCCCACACTGATCAGCCTGCGCCAGATTTCCGGCAAGTCCTCGGTGCGGGCACCGAACATAGCAATGCGCTGCGCGCCGGTGACCTTGAGGTAAAGACCGAAATCATCCGCAATGCGGCCCATCTCGATGAGTTGTTCCGGCGTCACATTGCCGGCCGGCTGGCGCGGAATAACGGAGTAGGTGCCGTTCTTCTGCATGTTGCCCAACATGCGGTCGTTGGTGTCTTGCAGGCCCGCACGGCGCCCTTCAAGCACGTGCTGCTCTGTGTGCATTGACGCAACGATGTTGGAGAACGTCGGCTTGCATACCTCGCAGCCGCGGCCCTGGCCAAAGCGTGCGATGAACTCATCAAACTCGGTGATGCCTGTGGATTGGGCGATTTCGAACAGCTCTGCACGCGATTGCGGGAAATGCACGCATACGGCCTTGGATTGTTCAATGCCTTCCGCGTCCAGAATTCCCTTCAACAGCGACACGCACGATCCACACGACGTACCCGCGCGGGTTGCCCCCATGACGGTTTCCACCGAGTGGCAGCCCTGACCAATCGCGTCACGGATCTGTCCCTTGGTCACGTTGTTGCAGGAGCAAATCTGCATCGAATCCGGTAAGTCGCCAGCCCCGATGGCCGTAGTACCCGCGCCCGTCTCCGGCGCGATCAAACTGACCGGATCTCCCGGCAATTCACTGCCAACCATCGGACGCAGCAGCGAGTAGCTCGACGCCTCGCCGACCAGAATGCCGCCTAGGAGACGCTTGCCCTCCGCATCCAGAATCAGCTTCTTGTACACACCAGACACCGGATCCTGAATGTGCAGTTCCTTGCGCCCCTCGATGGTAGAGAAAGCGTCTCCGAACGACGCCACGTCCACACCCATCAGCTTCAGCTTGGTGGACATGTCCGGGTCTTCAAAGTCTGCAATCGGCTCCCCCGCCAACCGCGCGGCGGTAATTTCCGCCATGGTGTAGCCGGGAGCAACCAGACCGTAGGTCTTGCCGTCCACCGCCGCGCACTCACCGATTGCGGAAATGTGCTCGATGGAGGTGCGGCACTGCCGGTCTGTGAGGAACCCGCCGCGCGAACCCAGTTCCAAGCCCGCGTCCGGGCCGAGTGAATCTCGCGGCCGAATGCCGGCGGAGAAAATCACCAGGTCAGTTTCCAGTTCCCCGCCGTCGCCCATATCAAGGACAACAGAGCCTTCCTTGCTTGTCGACGGCACGATCGACCTAGTCACCGCCCCCACATGAATCTCCACGCCCATCTGTCTGATTGCGTGCGAGAGCATCTCACCACCCGCATCATCAACCTGCAGCGGCATCAGACGCGGAGCCATTTCCACAACATGCGTCTTTGCGCCCATCGCCTGAGTAGCTCCGGCGGCTTCAAGTCCGAGCAGACCGCCGCCGACAACCGTGGCGGTAACCTCTCCGTGCTTCTGTTCCACATTCTCAATGGCGGCGCGAATGCCGTCCATGTCATCCAAGGTGCGGTAGAGGTGCACCTGCGGCAGATCGTTACCGGGCAGACGCGGCACGAACGGACGTGATCCGGTTGCCATCACAAGCTCGCCATACGCGTACACAGTGCCGTCTTCCAGCACCAACTCTTGAGATTCGGGCTTGATCGACACCGCGCGCCCAGGCACGACAGTTACGTTTTCTGGCAACGGCTCGAGGTAGAGTTCCTCGCGCTTCCAGTTGCCCACGTAGCTAGACAAGTGCACGCGGTCGTAGGCGTAGTCCTCGGTTTCGCGGTTGATGATGGTGATGGACGTATCAGGGCGTCGCTGCGCAAGCTCCTGTGCAAAGCGGTGGCCGACCATGCCGAAGCCGACCACGACAACGTCACTACGAAGATTTTCTTTCGTCATACTTATGACAATAAATGGTGTCGGCAAGGTACGCGGCTGAATGCAAAAAGAAGAACACCCGCCCAGCCGCGAGGGGTTGGACGGGTGTTGGGGTCGACGCAACGTCGACAAGCAAGAAGCTCTTAACGGGCCTTCTCGATGATCTCGACGAGACGGAAGTGCTTGTCCTTGGACAGCGGGCGAGTCTCCTCGATACGGACGAGATCGCCAACACCTGCGGTGTTGTCCTCGTCATGTGCCTTCACGCGCTTGGTGGTGCGCACGATCTTGCCGTAGAGGGCGTGGGACTTGCGGTCCTCGACCTCGACGACGATGGTCTTGTCCATCTTGTCGGACACGACGTAACCTCGGCGGCGCTTCTGCAGACCCTTCTCCTTCGGCTGGGCCGGAGTGTTCTTCGGACCCTTACCGGTGGTGGTCGCGGTCTCAGTGTTCACTTTTGCCTCAGTCATTATGCCTCAGCTCCTTCGGACTCGGGCACGACAGACAGGCCGAGCTCGCGCTCGCGCAGCACGGTGTAGATACGTGCGATGTCGCGCTTGACCGTGCCGATGCGGCGGTTGTTGGTCAGCTGACCGGTGGCGAGCTGGAAGCGCAGGTTGAACAGCTCTTCCTTCGCCTCAGTCAGGCGGTCGCGCAGCTCGTCATCGGTGAGCACGCGGAATTCAGATGCGGGGGTACCGGCAGCCATTAGAACAGGTCCTCCTTCTTGATCACGCGGGTCTTGCACGGAAGCTTCGCGCCTGCGCGGCGGAGTGCCTCCAAAGCGGTCTCCTCGTTTGGGTAGGACATTTCAAACAGGATGCGGCCAGGCTTGACGTTGGCCACCCACTTCTCCACCGGGCCCTTACCGGAA
>ERZ1031260.56-NODE-56-length-17882-cov-39.913278_pt1 | contig 17882 bp, 18 predicted proteins | sample MGYA00517287_ERZ1031260 | MGnify/ENA primary metagenome ERZ1031260 (study PRJEB33718, sample SAMN03159811) | human skin metagenome | collected 2014-02-25 | study: EMG produced TPA metagenomics assembly of the PRJNA266117 data set (Human skin bacterial metagenome... | reverse complement strand
TGTTAAGCACGCCGCCAGCGTTCATCCTGAGCCAGGATCAAACTCTCCACAAAAAACTTGTAAGCAAAACAAGGCCGTGAAAAGCCCAAACACTAGCAAAACAAAAACATCCCAATTCACACCCCACCAACAACCAACAAAGGCCGCCAACAGAGCGCGGGGTCAATAGGTGAGCATCCGACGAGGGACACACCCACCCACCAACCACAAACAAATGACATCAAACAATGCGTCTAAGCCACCCACAGCGCCGCCATCGAGACTTCACGACACCACAACCAGCACACACCCACAAAAAAGGGCGCACACACCACAAGACACCACAAACAAAAAATGCATTGGCACACTATCGAGTTCTCACACAACACCAGCACACCCAACCAACCAGACACTCACGTCCGGCAATCAGATGACTAGGAATCCACCAGCACTCGTTTTCCTACCGCCACACAAACCAGAAACCGAATCTCACGGTCTTCCCAGCGGGGCGTTGTCGGTCGCGCTGACTCGATATAAGTTACACACACCCCACCAACAACACAAACCCCCAGCACAACACGGGTTTTTACGAACCGGTTAAAGCGTCGATACGGGGCTTGAAGTTCAACTTGCCGGCCGCGTAAAACGCCAGCAGCACTGCCCCTAGAACGAAGATCACCCCTGCGATAGCGAGCGCCACGGATGCGAGAGTTCCGTTCGGCTCTGAGCGGATATCGAACAGGCTCCCCATAGTGAAGTACAGGAGGAAGGCACACAGGATCGCAGGCGTGTTGAAGCGGATCCGGCTGCCGGCGCCACCGACGATGACCGCGAATGCGCCCACAGCGGCGACGAGAATCGCGGTCAGTGTGAGGCGGGGAAGCCCGAGCGTCCCAGCTATCGCGAGATTCACTACGTATGCAAGGGCCCCGAAGATCAGTGCCGCCGCGGCGGCCGCGGCGACAGTGTGCGCAATCCATGTTCTCCGCGGGATCCCGTAGGCCGCTGCATGCTGCGGGCCAGGGGAGTCGGCTGTGACGCTGGCGTGCGCGCAGTACCAAATGAGTACTGGAAGCCCCGCTACGAACGTCCGGAACTCGGCCTGATCGATGAAGCTGGTGAGGTAGTAGGTCGCGTTGAGGGCGCACGCGATGGCGACGGCCCACAACAGATGCGGCTTCCAGATCACCTCGTAGAGCAAGGAACGGTCTCCGAGTTCGCTAGCGCGGGGGCCTTTCTCCTCTGTGGGATCCGCCTGCGGCAGGTACCTCGCGGCGAGCGCGCATCCCGCCACGACGGCGCCCAGCGCGCCGAGGGCGCCGATCCAGTCAGGTCGTGCAAACAATCCCACCACCGCCGAAATCGCGACGGCGGGTACGGCAACCCACGCGACAGCGGTGAGCGCTCGATGCCGCGGAATGCCGTATGCGGTGAACGCGGATTCCTCCGGAAGCAGGATTCCGAACAGAAACAGCGTCAGCATGGCTGGGCCGACGACCTGCACAAATACGTTATCGAGCCACACAACCGCGACGCTGAGCATCACCCCGGTGGGAAGCATGTACAGCAGGCGCCAGAGGGAACTGGCGGTGAACTGGTGTTTAAGCAGAGCGGCGATATGCATTTAGGACACCTCCAAAGCGTGTTCGATGAGATCGTCGAAGCGTGCGGGGCGGGCGTGGCGCGGGGCATCGTCGAGAAGCAAAAGCTCCTTGCCGGAGACGGCATACGCGTCGGCGTCTCCAGGGAGGATGGAGTGCGCGATGCGGCCGTCGCGGCCGAGGATCACGGCGGTGTCGAGGACTTTTGCCGCATCTTCGATGTGGTGGGTGGCCATGACGATGGTGCGGCCGGTGTCCGCTTGGGCCAAGAGGTGGCGGTAGAAGACGCTGGTGTTGTGGGTGTCGAGACCGACGTAGGGTTCGTCGAGAAGCAGAAGCTCCGTGCGGGAGGCCAGGCCGATGATGATGGCGAGCATGGCGCGCTGGCCGCGGGAAAGGTTGGAGTATGTGGTGGCCAGGTCGAGGTTGAAGTCGCTTGTGAGCTCGTCGGCGAATGCCTGGTCCCACGTGGGGTAGCGCAGCAGCGCGCCCTTGAGCACGTTCGCGGCGGACCAGGCGCCGGGGTAGGCGGTGTCGACGCCGGTCAGGCACGTGCGGTCCATGACGCGGGCGTTGTCGAAGGGCACCTCGCCGAAGACCTCGACCGTGCCAGCGGTGGGTTTCATCTGCCCGCCGATGATGGAGAGCAAGGTGGATTTGCCGACGCCGTTGCGGCCAAGCAGGCCGTGAATGCCGGCACCGAGCTCCAGGTCGACGCCGGTGAGGACGTGCTTTTTGCCGAAGGAGCGGGTGAGGCCGCGGGTTGAGATGGTCACGGGTGCGGTCATTGGTACATGCCTCTGCTTTCTGCGACGCGGTCGATGAGGTCGTGGAGTTCGGCGCGGGTGGTGCCGAGGTGGAGGGCTTCGTCGATGAGCGGGGCGACGAACTGGCCGGCGAACGCGTCGCGGCGCTGCGCCAGGATGCGCTCGCGGGCACCGTCTGCGACGAACATGCCCAGGCCGCGCCGTTTTTCCAGCACGCCCGAATCCGCCAACAGGGTCAGTCCCTTGCGCGCCGTGGCCGGGTTGATTTCGTGGAACTCCGCCAGCTGGTTTTGCGACGGGGCGCGCTGGCCGGGCGCGAGAGAGCCGTCCACAATGAGGTCTTCGACGAAGCGGGCGACCTGGATGAAAAGCGGCTCGGCGTCCGGGTTCATGGCACCTCCTCGGTCACATAGTTGGTTAGTTAGTTGAGTAACTAAGTAGATAGCACACGGAGCCGTCGGGAAGCAAGGGCTCGTGGTACGCACGGCGAACTTCGTGCAAAATGGGACGGGAAACTCTATTTAGCAACGAAGAAAACGGAATTTAGGAGCCATGATTGAACGCACACTCGTGTTCGTGGATACGTCGTACCTGCTCGCGAGCTTTTACAACTCGTGGGAGATCGGCGCACGCGCACAGTTAGAAATCGATTTGCCCGAGGTTGTAGCGACGCTGGGGAAGATGATTACGAACCAGCTGCATCAACCCATCCATAGACAGCTCTGGTACGACGGCATCCCCGACACCGGCCCGCACCGCTACCAACGCGCACTGCGCACGTGTGACGGGGTGCAGCTGCGCACGGGCCAACTCATCGAGTGGGGGGAGCGCAGGACGCAGAAGGGCGTGGATACCCGCCTCGTTGCGGACCTCGTGATCAACGCGGCGTCAGAGAAATTCACCGACTACGTGCTGGTTTCCGGCGACGCCGACATGATCCCGGGCGTCGAGGAAGTGACCAACCGCGGAGCGCGCATGCACCTCTACGGTTTCGGGTGGGACTCCATGTCCTCCGCCCTGCGCCACGCGTGCGACACCACCACCATCCTCGACCCCCGCGAGGACTTCGCCGAGGCCATGCAGCTGCAGATCCTCGAAGGGCCGCTGCCACCCACCATCAGGGAGCGCCCGCTTAACGACGCAGCCCCGGTCGACACCGACGAAGGCCCCACCGCCGTCCCGGGGTTCGGGCCAGATCCACTGCGACCGGAAGAGCCTGCGGAGGCGGCTATGGAGTCGAACCCGCAGGAGAACGAGCCGAAGCGCACGCCGACACCGGCGGAGATCGTGGGTGCGCACCCCTCCGAGCAGCGAACGAAGGCGCCGGAGTCCCCCGAGCTGGACGAGCCCTCCGAGGCGCAGGTGGAAGCCAACAACGAGGCCAACAAGCCCGGCAACCAGCAGGTCACGGGGGAACCGGACGTGCCGCGCGCACCGGCTGCTCCTGTGGCACCTACCGGGGAAGCGGCCGCGCAGCCCACAACCGAGCAGCCTGCAGCCGAGCAGTCCGCTGCGCCGAAGCCCGGCCCGAAACCCGCGCCAAAGCCCTCCATGATGGCGCCGCGGCGCAAACTGCGCTCGCGCTACGTGCCGCTGCCGGAGGAGGTTTGGACGTCCGCGGGATTCCAAACCCCCTACGACGTGGGCCAGCAGTACGCGGCGTGGTGGTACGAAAACGCGGCCACGCTCGAACAGCGCGACAGCGCCCACCTGCTCTCAGGCGGTGGGCTGCCGCCCGAGATTGATCGGCCGCTCCTGCAGTTCGCGTGCGAGACGCTGCACGAATACACCCTCACGGAAACTCAGCGGGTGAACCTGCGCGATGGGTTCCACTCCGGTATCCGCGGGGTGTTAATCAACATCCAGCGCAACTAGTTGCGCGTGGCGTCCTCGCTGCTCTCGCGTTTCCCGTCTTCATCGGCGTCATCGGCGTCCATGTAGGCGGCGGCGTCGGCGAGGATGTCGTCGACGCTCGCGGCGGAGCCTGAGGTCGGAGTTTCTACCTTCTCCGGCTCCGCATCTTCTGCCGTTTCGCCAGCTTCCAGCTCGCCCGCGGTGCCCGCCTCGAGTTCGTTGCCGCCGTTCATGGAGGCGCGGATCTGCTCCAGGCGCGAGGCCGCAGCCATGTCGGTGGCGCTGGCCTCGATCTCGGCCATCCGATCACCCATCGAGTTTTCCGCAAGCTCCTGGGCACCGAGGGCGTTGGCGTAGCGGCGCTCGATCTTGTCGCGCACGCCGTCCAGCGTGGGCACGTTGTCGTTGGCGGTGATGGCGTTCATCGAATCCATCGTCGCGGCGGTCTGCTCCTGCATCTTCGCCTGGTTCAGCTGGGACTCGAGCTGGGAGACCTGGGACAGCTGCTCCTTCAGGCGCGCCTCGGACTGCTGCTGCTTCGCCTGCGCCTCGCTCGCTGCCTGATCGGCGGAAGCATAAGCCTGCTTGACCTGCTCCAGCTCCTGCTCCACGGAGACGAGCTGGGTGGCAATGACCTCGGCGGTGGAGTTGAACTGCTGCGCCTTCTCCGCATCCCCGGCGGCGGCCGCCTTGTCAGCGGCGCCGAGGGCGGTGCGGGCCTTGGTCTGCAGGTCCTCCTGGGACTTGATCAGGCGGTCCAGCTTCATCTGCAGCTGGTTGCGGTTGCCAATGATCGCCGCCGCCTGCTGGGTGATCTCTTGGTGCTGCTGCTTGGCGGCCGCGACGGCCTGCTGGATTTGCACCCTCGGGTCAGCGTTCTGGTCGATCTTGGTGTCGAACGACTGCATGAGGTAGTTCCAGCCTTTGCTGAACGGGTTGGCCATGGTGATGTCCTTTCGGGTTGAACCGGAGGTCGTCGGTAAGCAATGTGGGCCCAGTGTATGAAAAAAGCGCCCGCGAGGGGCGCTTCGTTTCGTGGGGGCTACTCCGCGTTCTGCTCGGCGATCTGGCGCTTGACCTCATCCATATCCAGCGCCTCGACCTGGTTAATCAGGTCCTCGAAGGCGGCCGGCGGCAGCGCACCCGCGTTGCGGAAGACCATGATGCCGTCGCGGAAGGCCATCAGGGTGGGGATGGCCTGGATATCGAGCCCGTGCGCCGTCATCTGGTTCGCTTCGGTGTCCAGCTTGGCAAAGGTGATGTTCTCGTGCTTCTCGCTCGCAGCCTCGTACGTTGGCGCGAACTGGCGGCACGGGCCGCACCATTCCGCCCACGCATCAACGAAGACGATGCCGTCCTGGGTGACGGTCTCCTCGAATGTGGTGTCAGTGACATCGATGGTTGCCATGTTTCGCTCCTACAAGGGTTCGTCGTTAAAGTTTTCAAACGTCAGCTGAACGTGGTTACTACAACCCTAACAACTTCAGGGCTATTCCAAGAGGCCCCCGAGGAGGCGCGCACAAAATGACGAAGACGTACCGGATTTCGGGTCCCACCGACGACATCGCGGTTGCATCGCTCGCCGACGAGCTTTCGCTTATCGACGGCGCACACGACGTAGACATCCAAGTCAACGATTCCCGCCTCACCGTGATCGGCGACAACTTCTCCGACGACGACGTCAAGCGCGCCGCCGAGAACGCCGGGTACGGTATCGAAGTGAACTAGCTGAAAGATCTGGGCAAGAACCGAAAGGAGCGGCCAACATGGCACAGCAGTACAAGGTTGAGGGCATGACCTGCGGGCACTGCGAGCTGAGCGTGCAGGAAGAGATCGGCGAGATCGCGGGCGTGACCGCAGTGAAGGCCGACCACACCACCGGCGACGTCACCGTCGAGGGCGAGGGCTTCAGCGACGAGCAGGTTGCCGCCGCGGTGAAGGAAGCCGGCTACACGCTGAAGTAGTCGGAGGAGCCCCTGGCGTAGGGGCCCTAGCCAGATACCCCCAGGGGGTATAGGGTGGGGTGCATGACACCACCCGAAACACCTATCGCCGCGCCGGACGTCCCGGCCCTGCGACACATTGAACTGGGTGTGACGGGCATGACCTGCGCGTCGTGCTCCTCGCGCATCCAGCGCAAATTGAACAAACTCGACGGGGTCGAGGCCGCGGTGAACTACTCCACCGAGACCGCAACCGTGGATTTTGACCCCGGAATGCACTCCACCGACGACCTGATCCAAACAGTGCGCGACGCGGGATACGACGCATTCACCCTCGCCGGCGACTCGCCGGGGGGCGGGTTGGATGAGGGGGCGGGGGCCGAAGGTGCGTCGCCAAGCAATGTGCTCGATGACGCGCGCGCCGCGGAAGCCGCGCAGCTCAAGCGCACCGTGATCTGGGTGGCGCTGGTGTCGCTGCCCGTCACGCTCGTCTCCATGATCCCCGCGTGGCAGTTCATGAACTGGCAGTGGGCCGCGTTCGCTGCCACGACGCTGGTGTACTTCGCCGGCGGGCGGGTGTTCCACCGGGCAACGCTGGTGAACCTGCGCCACGGCGCGATGACCATGGACACCCTGATCACACTGGGGACGACCGCGGCGTACGCGTGGTCGATCTGGGCGCTGTTCTGGGGCGGCGCGGGCGAGCCGGGGATGCGGATGGAGATGTCGCTGTGGCCTTCCGCCGCAGGCCACCACGAGATCTACCTCGAATCCATCTGTGTGGTGATCACGTTCTTGCTCCTGGGCAGGTGGTTCGAAACGCGGGCGAAGGGGCAATCGTCCCAGGCGCTGCGGGACCTGTTGGACATGGGGGCGAAAGACGCCGCCGTCATCCGCGCCGGCAAGGAGGTGCGGGTGCCGATCTCTCAGGTTGTGGTCGGCGACGAATTCATCGTCCGACCGGGCGAGAAAGTGGCCACCGACGGCGTGGTGGTGTCGGGACACTCTGCGGTGGACGAGTCGATGCTCACCGGCGAATCCGTGCCAGTGGAGGTGTCCGAGGGCTCCCGCGTGACCGGCGCGACCCTGAACACGTCCGGGCGGCTCATCGTGCGCGCCACCCGAGTCGGCTCCGAGACCACCCTGGCGCAGATGGGGCGGCTGGTTAAAGACGCCCAGGCCGGGAAGGCCCCGGTGGAGAAGCTCGTAGACCGGATCTCCCAGGTCTTCGTGCCTACCGTCATTGCGATCTCCGTGCTAGCGCTCATCGGGCACCTGCTGGTGGGCCACTCCCTGACGCACGCGTTTACCGCCGCCGTCGCCGTGCTCATCATCGCCTGCCCCTGTGCGCTGGGCCTGGCCACGCCCACCGCGATCCTGGTGGGCACCGGGCGTGGCGCGCAGACGGGCCTTTTGATCAAATCCGCCGAGGTCCTCGAATCCACCCGCGAGGTGGACACCATCGTGATGGACAAAACCGGCACCGTGACCACCGGCGAGATGAGCGTGGTCGACGTCGTGCCAGCTGAAGGCTGGTCTGCGGACGAGGTGCTGTCCTTGGCCGCCGCCGTGGAGGCCGGGTCCGAGCACCCCATCGCGCGTGCTGTGGTCGCGGCGGTCGACTCCGTGCGCGAATCCTCCGACTTCCAGAACGAGGTGGGCTCCGGGGCTTCCGCGCTTATCGACGGTTCCCGCGTCCGCGTCGGCCGCCCATCAATCGAGCTGGGTTCTTTGGCCGCCAGTTTCGAGGCCGCCCAGCAGGCGGGCGCGACCCCGGTGGCGGTGGAGGTCGACGGCGGTTCCGGGCCTGAGTTGGCGGGGTTCGTGTCGGTGCGCGACACGGTGAAGGAGGATTCTGCCCGGGCCGTATCTGAGTTGGAGGCGCTGGGCCTGACCCCGCACCTACTGACCGGTGACAACCAGGGTGCCGCCGAGGCTATCGCCGCGGAGGTGGGGATTTCCCCAGCGAACGTCACCGCCGGTGTGCTGCCCGAGGACAAGGTCGAGGTGGTCAAACGCCTGCAGGCTGAGGGCAAGCGCGTTGCGATGGTCGGCGACGGCGTCAACGACGCCGCAGCACTTGCCCAGGCTGACCTGGGTTTGGCCATGGGCGCGGGCACCGACGTGGCCATCGAGGCCTCCGACATCACGCTCATGCACTCGTCGCTCATGTCCGCCGCCGACGCCATCCGGTTGTCGCGCAAGACCTTGAAGACGATCAAGGGCAACCTGTTCTGGGCCTTCGCCTACAACGTGGTGCTGATCCCGGTGGCGGCCCTCGGATTCTTGAACCCGATGCTGGCCGGCATCGCGATGGCGTTCAGCTCGGTGTTCGTGGTGTCGAATTCCTTGAGGTTGCGCGGGTTCCAGCCGTTGGCGGGGTAAGATTGGGGTTGGCTGAAGGGGTTCGGCTGTAACAATCGACACTTCTGCTCAAGCCGCAGGCCCGTGACCTGCACCTTTAGAAAACGCAAACGCGGGTGGTGTCGATTGTTACAACCCACCCGCAAGGTGTTGCGGGACTAAGCGTCCTGCCTCTTGGAGCGGTCCAGCATCAGCAGCACGAAACCAGCAGCGATCCAGATGGCGAGCACCCACCAGCTCTGCGTGGCACCGAGGCCGTCGAAGAAGGACAGCGAACGGACGAGGTGGCCGGTCGCGCCGATCGGCATCCACTGCCCAAACGTGGACCAGCCGGCGGGCAGCAGCCATGGGCCGGTGGACAGGCCGGACAGCGGGTTGGCCAAGAAGATGGTCAGGATCGCGCCGATGGCCACACCGGGGACGCCAATGATTGCCGCCAAACCGGCCGTGAGCAGCGAGGTCGCCAAAATGCCGCAGGTGATGCCCAGCCACTCCATGCCGAAGCTACCGATCAGGGTGCCGTACACGGAGTGCAACATCCACGTCGCTACCAGGGACCCGAGGGCTGCGATACCAACCAGTACTGCGAGCTTCATCCACTTGTTGCCGCGGAAGCCGAAGGTGGCGATAGCCGCGGAGATGATGCCGCCGAACGCCAACGGCAGACCGAGCAACGCAATACCAGTCGCCTGGGGGTCATCCTCAGAGGTTGGCGCGAGATCTTCACGGATTACTTCCATGCCCTGGGACTCTAGTTTCGTTGCCATGCCCTCGATCATCTGCGCGTAGGGCGCACCGTTACCCGACGCCGTGTACGCGGTCGCACCCTGCGGGGCGATGACGACGCCGCCGACGGCTTCGCGGTGCTGGATGGCGTCGCGCACCTCATCATCTGATTCGTAGATGGTGATCTCCGGGCCGTCCTCCCCCATCGCGTGCTCAAGCTGAGCGACCACAGGTTCCGGTGCCGCAATGGCGATGGGAACTCCGGCGGGACCGGACGCGAAGGTGGGCGCCAGGAACGCGAACAGCATCAGACCGATGACGATCGGGATGCCAAAGATCGCCCCGAGCGCTTTGGCCGTAGTCGATGAACGGCGTGTGTTGGTTGCAGTGCTCATGAGAATCCTCCTATTCGGAACACGGCGTTTCACTTACCGAAGTAGAGCATAGTGTTCCATTTGCTAGGGTGTCAAGCATGAGACAAGACGCAGCCAACAACCGCGACGCCATCGTCGCCGCCACCAGGCAATTGCTGGTCAGCGAAGGCCCCGGCGTTTCCATGCGCACCATCGCCAAGACCGCATCAGTCGGCGTCGCAACGGCCACCCGACACTTCCCAGAACGAATCGACTTGCTTGAGGCCGTCAGCGCACAAGCGGTGGGCGACATCGCCGCAGTGATCGAGGAGCACCTCGATCGCTTCGACATAGACCCGCGAACAGCGTGGCGCACAACCGTCCACGCCATCGGTGAGCTGCAGCTGGCGGCACTCGCGCAGGCGATTTTTGCCGAGACGATGCAGGACCCCGAGGTGATGCAACACCGCCAAGACATCGTCGAGAAGCGAACGGCGGAGCTGCGGACACACTACGACCGGTTACTCCGCCGCGCCAAGGAGGCAAACCTCTGCCCCACCGATCTTGACCCTTTGGAGTTCCACCTGAGCCTGGGCGTCGTCACACGCCCGCTGCCGGCTGGAGCACCAAAGATTGTGGGCGCCACCCAGCTCGCGCGAAACCTCGTCGACGTCATGCTCGACGGCCTGGAGGCACGAGTGAAATAGGCCGAGGCGGCTGTAACAATCGACACGACTGCCCAATTGACAATCCAACAAAAGCTCTCTACCAGCAGAAATGAGGACCATGGGATACACCCCCTGTTAATCGTTACAACCGGATGTCGAACCCGACACCCCCGCCCACCGAAAGCAAACCGAAAATAATAGGTCACACCTCCCGCGAACGGGTCTACAATCCCCCTGCATGACAGCGCCCACACAGCCACCGGCTCCCCAGCAACCCGCCCAGCTCACCCGCACCGAGCGGCTCGACCGCCTCCCGGTCACCAGCAAGCACAAGCGCCTCCTCGTCGGCTCCGGTATCGGATGGGCATTGGACGCGATGGACATCGGCCTGGTGTCCTTCATCATCGCGGCGCTGGCCGTCCACTGGGAGCTGGACAAGTCGACGACCTCGTGGATTGCGTCGATTGGGTTCATTGGGATGGCGATCGGGGCGTCGTTAGGCGGGCTGCTCGCGGACAAGATCGGGCGGCGCCAAGTGTTCGCCACGACGCTGTTGATCTACGGCCTGGCCACGGGCGCGTCGGCGCTGGCATGGTCGGTGGCGTCGCTGATGGTGTTCCGCTTCCTCGTGGGCCTCGGCCTCGGCGCTGAGCTGCCGGTGGCGTCGACGCTGGTCAGCGAGTTCTCCCCGAGGAAGTCGCGCGGACGAATGGTGGTGCTGCTCGAGGCATTCTGGGCGGTCGGCTGGATCCTGGCGGCGATCATCGGCACCTTCGTGGTCTCCCAGGGCGAGAACGGGTGGCGCTGGGGCTTCGCCTTCGGCGCGGTGCCGGCGCTGTACGCGATCTACGTGCGCATGGGCCTGCCGGAGTCGGTGCGCTTCCTCGAATCCAAGGGCCGCCACGCGGAGGCGGAGCAGATCGTGCGCGAGTTCGAGACCGACGTCAACCCCGCCGATTACGACACCACCGAGGCGCCGAAGGAAGAGCCCATCCGTGGCGGCATCTGGGGCCCCGACCTGCGTCGCCGCACCGCCGCGTTCTGGACGGTCTGGTTCTGCGTGTCGCTTTCCTACTACGGCGCGTTCACCTGGATCCCGTCGCTGCTTGTGGAGCAAGGCTTCTCCCTCGTCCGCTCCTTCAGCTTCACCCTGATCATCACCATCGCCCAGCTGCCGGGTTACTTCGTCGCCGCGTGGCTCATCGAAATCTGGGGCCGCCGCATGACCTTGTCGGTCTTCCTCGGCGGCTCGGCCGTTGCCGCGCTGCTGTACGGCATGGCCAGCGCGGAGTGGCAAATCATCGCCGCGGGTTGCCTACTTTCCTTCTTCAACCTCGGCGCGTGGGGCGCGCTCTACGCCATCGGCCCTGAGCTCTACCCCACCAGCGTCCGCGGCACGGGCACAGGCGCCGGCGCATCCTTCGGCCGCATCGGGTCCATCCTCGCGCCGCTGATCGTTCCGCCGGTGCTCGCAGCGGGTGGCCCCGTGGCCGTGTTTGGCGTGTTCGCGGCAGCGTTCGCTATCGCCTGCGCCGCCGCCTTCACCCTCCCGGAGCAAAAGGGCGTCGCTCTTGCGTAACGACGGACTCCGGCTCCCCACCCTCTGCACCCTCGCCACCGCCGGGGTGCTGCTTGCAGGGTGCGCCAGCGAACCGGAGACGGTGATTGTCACCTCCACCACGTTCGTCGAAGCGGCAGACGACGCGGAGCCCGCTCAGGACCCTTCGCCCGCAGCTGCAGAGGATCCTGCACCGGGGCCTGCACCAGACGCGCTCGAGCTGGACACGGTGTACAAGGGTCAGGTGGGCGGCAATTGCGGAACCACACCCGAGGGTGCGAAGATCCGCGCCGGCGACAACACCTCGTGCGAATTCGCGGCCATGGTGTATAACCGAGCGATCGCGGCGACGTGGACAATGACGAACAACCCGACGGTGACATCGATCCCGGTCACTACTCTCACCGGCGTGCCGAGTCCTGTTACGGACGAGACCTACGACCTGAAGTGCTCGGTCGGCTCGGACTCCCAGTCGATGAGCTGCGCCGAAGCCGACGGAAGCCCCTCAGTGACGTTCACGTTCCCCGGTTACGAGACCGGCTGGCACCATTACATCAACCTGGCCTGACGCCCCTCTTAACCGTGGGCCATGTTGACGAAGCGTGAGTAGTGCAACTGGTGCGCCACCGGGATCGTGTCAATCGGCCCGCCGCGGTGCTTGGCCACGATGATGTCGGCCTCGCCCGCGCGCTCGTCGTCGCGGTCTTGTGAGTCCGGGCGGTAGAGCAGGAACACCATATCGGCGTCCTGCTCCAGCGAGCCGGATTCGCGCAGGTCCGCCAGCTGGGGGCGCTTGTCGGTGCGGGCCTCGGGCCCACGGTTGAGCTGGGAGATGGCGATGACCGGCACTTCCAGCTCCTTCGCCAACAGCTTGAGGTGGCGGGAGAACTCGGAAACTTCCTGCTGTCGGGACTCGACCCGCTTGCCCGAGCTCATCAGCTGGAGGTAGTCCACCACAATCATGTCCAGGCCGTGCTGCTGCTTCAGGCGGCGGGCCTTGGAGCGAATTTCCATCATGGTGAGGTTCGGGGAATCGTCGATAAACAGCGGCGCGTCCTGGATTTCCGTGAGTCGGGTGGTGAGCTTTTCCCAGTCGCGCTCGTCCATTTGGCCCGAGCGCATCGACGACAGCTTGATCTCCGTCTCGGCCGAGAGCATGCGCATGATGATCTCGGATGCGCTCATTTCCAGCGAGAAGATGACCGAGGTTTTGCCCTGGTGGATCGAGCAGGATCGCATGAAGTCCAGCGCGAGGGTGGACTTACCCACACCCGGGCGGGCGGCGATGATGATCATCTGACCCGCGTGCAGGCCGTTGGTCAGCTTGTCCAAGTCGATAAAGCCGGTGGGCACACCCGCCTCGAGCGCGCCGCCCTGGGCGATCATTGTCAGCTCGTCGATAGTCGGTTTGAGCAGGTCCGACAGCGGGCGGTAATCCTCGCCGCTTTGGTTTTTGGTGATGGCGAAGATTTTCTGCTGGGCGTGGTCGACCAGCGCGTCGACCTCCATGTCCTCCTCGCCCTCGTAGCCGAGCTGCACGACCTCGGTGCCAGCGTTGACCAGCTGGCGCAGGATGGACTTCTCCTCCACGATCTCCGCGTAGTAGCGGGCGTTCGCGGCGGTGGGGACCTCGGAGATCAGCGTGTGCAGGTAGGGCGCCCCGCCGATGCGCTCGAGCGAGTTTTGGCGGTCGAGGCGACCCGACACAATCAGCACGTCGATCGAGCTGCCCTGCGCAAAGAGGTCGAGGACCGCCTGGTAGATCAGCTGGTGGGCCGGGAAATAGAAGTCATCCGGCCGCAGGCCTTCGGCGACGTCCAAGATGACATCCGGATTGAGCAGCATGGCGCCGATGACAGAGCGCTCCGCCAGCTCGTCGTGTGGCGGGGTGCGATACTCCTGCAGCTCGTTGCTGCCGCGGTTGAAATTGGAGTATGCGTTACCCCCTCGTCCGCCTCTGCCGTTATCCCGGCGGGTAGAGCCTCCATTATTGCCTTGGAAGGCCTCAAAGTCGGCGTCGCTGAAATCCCCGTAGTCTGCGGCCGGCTCCGGCGGCGGCACGAAGTCGTCGAAACTGTCGTTTGCGCCCATGTTCTCCCCTTTCGCTGTGTGTATGACACTACCCCGCGATGCAAACCGCAAACCGAGTTATCCACAGGGGGTATGGACAACCCGGGAATGTGCGGGAGAGTTTTCCACAGGGTTGGGGTTTGCGGTGTGGAATTTGTGTGAATTTAGCTTCTTGAACCCCTAGACATGAGCCAATTATCCCAGGTAAAGCTGTATATTTTCACACCATCAGATAGTGACGATATAGGTGGATAACTCCGTTGACCACGGCATTTGACAACCACGAAATGTCCACTCGAGTGGACAATCTAGCCCCTACCCAGGCTGTATAACTGACCACTTATCCACATTGCTTTACGCCTCCCCCCAGGACGCCTCCAGAGTACTTTCCTACGCTTTCCACCATGTCTCCTCGATGCATTCTCTGGGCGTACCTCGCTTCCGTGGTAGCCGTGCCTGCCGCGTTTGTCGCGGGGATCGGACTCGCCGGTGACAGGCTCAGCCACGCCACAACATGTCTCATCGGGATCGGCGTTGTCGTTCTGACAAGCGTGGGCTCTGTCGGCTGGGCGGCCGCATACACCCGCGCAACCCGCGCGCAGCGCGGTACCACCGTGGCCGTCTGGATCGCCACTGCCTGCCTACTTGTGGGCCTGGGCTCCACCGGCCACGTCTATTGGGAGGAGTACCAGGCGGGCATGTCGCTGCCGGTCATCAACCTGTTTCTGTACCTCATCCCTCTCGGCTTACTCATCCTGCTCGGCTCGGCCGTTGCGCAGACAGCGGCAGCGAGGACGTCACGCACGTGAGGCGAACGCCAGCGGCAGCACCTCCACACCGAATCGCTCGGCGATATCGGCTGCGGCAACGGTGACCGACCAGCCGGAATCCACCTCGCCGGCAAGCAGCAGCACCGGGCCCGCATCCACCGCCAGCGTTGAGTAATCGAAGTACCGGTCCAGGGCGTTGACCCGGAAGGCGGAGTTGCGCGCCTGAACTTCTGCCCCGCCAGCCTGCACGGTCCCGCCGAAGTTCATCTGCCCCACGCGCGCGAGCGCTTGCGCGGTAGCCGCCACCATTTCCGAGCGGGCAGGGTCGGCACTCCCAAGCGCCACCACCGTTGCGGGGCGCTCGTCCCACTCCCAGTCCGCCAGTACCGCCACGAAGCGGGTCAACCACTGGTCCTCTCTCCAATTGCCGGCCGGGCGATACGCGTTGTCGCGCAATAATGCGGCAAGGGCGGGCCCGCGCGCGACGTCGTTGAGCCTGCCCAGCGCCTTGCCGGCGAGCACGCCCCTGATTTTGCCGCGGCGGGCAGAACCTGTCGGCCACATCTTGCGCTGGGATAGTGGCACGCCAGGGGCCTTCAGCCGGGCGCCGATGCGCTCTGCCAGCGCCGGATCAACTTCTTCAGGCAGGTGGTTGCCGGTGCAGTTGTCGCACCGTCCGCAGCGCTCCCCCTCCGCGACGGTCGGGTCGTCTAGTTCACGCCGCAGGAACACCATGCGGCAGGCGTCCGTAGCCTCGTACGCCAGCATCAGGTCTTGCTCGCGCTCGCGCGCTTCCGCCAAGCCACCGTAACGCTGGTGGTCATACCCCCACTCCGACCCCGTGGAAACCCAGCCGCCCTTCACGCGCCGCACTGCACCATCCACGTCGAGGACCTTCAAGGCTTGGTCGATGCGCGTGCGGGACAGATCCACCGCGTTCTCTAGCTTCGGGGTGGACACCGGCTCGTCGCCGAGTGCGCCCAGCAGCTGCTTAACCACAGGCTCCTCCGGCATGGACACGGACGCGAAGTACTCCCACACGCGTTGGTCCTCCGGCCCGGGCAGCAGCACCACCTCGGCGTGGTCGGTGGCGCGCCCGGCGCGGCCGATCTGCTGGTAGTAGCTCACCGGAGAGCTGGGCGCGCCTAAATGCACCACAAACCCGAGGTCCGGCTTGTCAAACCCCATACCGAGCGCGGACGTGGCTACCAAGGCCTTCAGCTCGTTGCCAATGAGGGCGCGCTCGAGCCGCTCGCGCTCCTCCGCCTCCGTTCGTCCGGTGTAGGCGGCCACGTTCCACCCGGCGGTCTCCAGGGCCTCGGCCAGGTCGTGGGCTGCGGCAACGGTGAGGCAGTAGACGATTCCGGAGCCCTCCACCTGCCCCAGGTACTGCGCGATCCACGCCGCGCGCTGCGTTGGGTCGGGCAGCTGCGCCACGTTCAGGGACAGGGACTCGCGGTCCAGCCCGCCGCGCAGCACCCCGGTATCGACGCCGAGTTGCGCCACGACGTCGGCGACGACGCGGTCATTGGCCGTGGCGGTGGTGGCGAGGACGGGGGTGTGGGGCCGGAGGTCGTCGATAAGCAAAGAAATGCGACGGTAATCGGGTCGGAAGTCGTGGCCCCAGTCGGAGATGCAGTGGGCCTCGTCGACGACGAGCATGCCCACGGAGCGCGTGAGCTGCGGCAGGACCTGCTCGCGGAAGTCGGGTGCGTTGAGTCGCTCGGGGCTGATGAGGAGGACGTCGAGTGCGGCGATGTCGATCTGATCCCACTCCGTGACGTTTGCGGAGTTGATGGTGGCGGCGCGGATCCCGGCGCGCGCGGCGGCCTCCACCTGGTTGCGCATAAGCGCGAGTAGCGGCGAGACGATGATGGAGGGGCCCTCCCCGGCCTCTCGCAACAGCTTCGCGGCGATGAAGTACACCGCCGACTTGCCCCATCCGGTGCGTTGCACCACGAGCATGCGTTTTCGCTGGTTGACGAGGGCGTCGATGGCGGACCATTGGTCGTCGCGGAGCTGGGCGTTCGGGCCCGCGATGCCTTTCAGGAGTGCGTCGGCTTGGGTGCGAGTGGCTGTCATGGCGCACACCATATAACACCGCCCCGACACGTCCTTTTGGCCGCGGTACCACGGCGGTACCATCATCGTTATGGCACTCAATCTGCGCCTCACCGAGGAGGACGACAAGATGCTGGCTGACCTTGCCGCCGACGGGGGGACGTCGAAGCAGCAAACCCTGCTCAGGCTCATCCGGGAAGAATGGGAACGCACCCAAGCGCGTCGTACTGCCCACGCGGAGCTCGACAGGATTTACGCCCACCGCGCCGAGCTCATGGATCGGCTCAAGGACGCATGATCGAGCCTCGGCTCCTGTTCCGCGTTGAGGTCATCTCCGAGTGGCTCGAGCGCGAGGGGTTCTGGGTCAAAGACCTCGGGTTACTCGCTTCCGCACTCGAGCGCCCCTGGCTGCAGTTCGGCGGGCGCGAGCTCTACCCCAATGTGTGGCACAAGGCCGCCGCGCTGCTCGACAGCATCGAAGGCAGCCACCCGCTTCACGACGGCAACAAGCGTCTCGGAGCGCTGCTGGTCAGCCTCCTTCTCGCCTCCTACGGGGTGGACGACGAAGCCGTAAGCGACGACGATCTATTCGACCTTGTCTGCGACGTTGCCGCACACCACCCCGATGTTGAAACGCTTGCTGCGCGCATCAATTTCATCGCGGGCGCGTAGAGGATTTCTACCTGATTTCCCCTTCCGCCCACTCCGCCATGTACTCGGCAATCCCGTACGGGTCCTCGAGGAAGTCGCGCATCGCACGAAACGCCATCGTCTCCTCTACCTCGCGCTTGTGGATGCCGTCGTCGTCCACCTCGAGCAACTGCGCGCCGGGCACCGCGGTGAGAATCGGCGAGTGCGTCACCATGATCACCTGCGCATCTTGTTCGGCCAACGCGTGCAGCTGCGCCATCAGCGCCATCTGTGCGACCGGCGAGAGCCCGGACTCCGGCTCATCCATCAGGTACAGCGCGTTCGGGATGAGCCGCGAGGTCAACTCCATGACACTTTCGCCGTGCGAGCGCCCGCCGAAATAGTTGACCCGCGCGATCGTCTCCGCGCGCAGAAAGTACCCGGCCTTCGCCTTCGGCCCGGTGGTCAGCGTCAGCGCCCCGAACATCGCGTCCTGGGCACTTGGCTTATCGACGCCCCAGGTTCCCCCCTCCACACC
>ERZ1031260.55-NODE-55-length-18174-cov-39.080910_pt1 | contig 18174 bp, 17 predicted proteins | sample MGYA00517287_ERZ1031260 | MGnify/ENA primary metagenome ERZ1031260 (study PRJEB33718, sample SAMN03159811) | human skin metagenome | collected 2014-02-25 | study: EMG produced TPA metagenomics assembly of the PRJNA266117 data set (Human skin bacterial metagenome... | reverse complement strand
AGGAGCACTCACCGGCGGCGAAGAGGCCGTCGATGGAGGTCATCTCGTTGAAGTCGGTCCACAGGCCGCCCATGGTGAAGTGGACGGTCGGGGCGATGCGCATCGGCTCCTTGTACGGGTCATCGCCCGTGGAGTCTTCGTACATCTCGAACAGGTTGGAGTAGCGCTCGCGGATCGTGTCCTCGCCGAGACGCTCGATGGCGTCGGAGAAGTCGAGGTACGCCGAGTTGTGCAGCGGGCCCACGCCGTAGCCGGCGTTGAGCTGCTGGGAAATGGCGCGGGATGCCACGTCACGCGGAACGAGGTTGCCGAAGGCCGGGTAGCGGCGCTCGAGGAAGTAATCGCGATCCTCGTCCGGGATGTCGTTCGGGTTGCGGTCGTCGCCCTTTTCCTTCGGGGTCCAAATGCGGCCGTCGTTACGCAGCGACTCCGACATCAGCGTCGTCTTCGCCTGCCAGCTCGCGTTGACCGGAAGGCCGGTCGGGTGGAACTGCACGAAGCACGGAGATGCCAGGTAGGCGCCGCGCTCGTAGGCACGCATGATCGCGGACGCGTTGGAGTTCTTCGCCAGCGTGGTCTTGTGATACACGTTGCCGTACCCGCCGGTGGCCAGGACCACTGCGTGGCCGGTGAACGGCGCGATCTCGCCCGTAATCAGGTTACGTGTGACAATGCCGGCACAGTGCTTCTTGCCGTCCTTTTCAGTGATGATCAGATCCATCAGGTCGTTGTGGGTGAAGATTTCCACGTTGCCCAGGTGAATCTGACGCTGCAGCGCCGAAGCGGTGGACAGCTGCAGCTGCTGGCCCGTTTGGCCGCGGGTGTAGTAGGTGCGGGAGACCTGCACACCACCGAAGGAACGGGTGGCCAGGGTGCCGCCGTACTCGCGGGCGAACGGAGCGCCGATCGCATTCATGTGGTCGATCACGCGAACCGACTCGATGGCCAGGCGCCAGCAGTCGGACTCGCGGCAGCGGTAGTCGCCGCCCTTCACGGTGTCCTTGGTGTGGCGGTACGCGCCGTCGTTATCCACCTTCTTGCCGCGGGCGGAGTTCACGCCACCCTGGGCTGCAATGGAGTGCGCGCGGCGCGGCGCGTCGTGGTAAGTGAAGGCCTTCACGTTGTATCCCAGCTCACCGAGCGCGGCCGCGGCAGCGCCGCCGGAGAGGCCGGTGCCCACCACGATGACGGTGAACTTGCGGCGGTTCAGCGGCGAGACCAGGTTCATGTGGTCCTTCTGCCACTCCCACATGTCGCGCATGCGGACCTCGTCGCGGTTCGGCTCGTTGCTCTCAAGCACGTGGCCCGGGGTCACGCCCGGCACGACGGACTCCGGCTGGCGGAACTGGCCGGTAGCGGCCTGGCCCTGGGTGGACTGCGTGGCCTGGACCTGCTCTTCGCCGTGGGAACTCTGGCCGGCGGAAATTGAGGTAGTCATAGTTGTTCTCCTTTTCTAGCCGTTACCGGGCGAAGTCGGGGACCCAGCCAAGCGCAATGGCAATCGGCATAATCACGTTACCTGCGACGACAATGAACGGAAGCACGTACGCCAGCAGGACCATGAGGCCGTGGCCACGCTTGCCCAGCCAGCCCAGGTCGGACACAGCGAGGTAGATGCCGTGGGTTAGGTGCAGCAGCAGCGCGAGGTTGGCGATGACGTAGATCAGGGTGACCCACCAGCGGCCAGGTGCGAAGGTGGCCAGCAGGTTGTTGCGCACGGCACCGTGGACAAACTCTTCGGAGGCGACAACTTCACCGAAGGTGAGGTCGAGCAGGTGGAAGATGATGAACAGCAGCAGGATGATGCCGGTCACCAGCATCGCCCGGGTCGCGGTGGACTGCCAGCCGCCCATGAGGTTGGTGCGCTTGAACTTGCCGCGAGAGAGGTTGGAGCGGGACTTCAGCGTGAAGGCGCCCCACACGTGCAGCACGAGACAGGCGAGCAGGAAGATGCGCAAGATCCACAGGAAGCCCTCGCGCGGGAAGAGCGGCTCACCGATGGTGCGGAGGAACTCTCCGTAGTCATCGATCGGCGCGGAGCCGTCGGCATGCAGCGGCATGAAGATCTTCAAGTTGCCGATCATGTGGCCCAGGACGAACAGGCCAAAGATAAGGCCAGTGATGGCCATGGTCAGCTTGAGCGCCCACGTCGGGAACGACGGGTTGTTGCGCAACGGCTTTTCAGTGATTTTTCCGTGACGAATGGCTTCACGGTCTGCGTATTGAGCAGCGTTTTGAACAGTCATGGCACCTCCAGTGTCGAAATCACCATACGAAATATCGCTCGCGCGTACACCTCAATCTTCCAGCGCAACCGCAGGCCAACCGTCAGTTTTCGGGCAGCGATTTCACATCCGCACCATACGGCCCAGGATTGGATCGATTTGTGATCTTCGCCACTATGCGCACCCGCCGGTGGAACTTCGACATGACTGACCCCAATCAGTGTCAATCTTTGGTTGGTAAGTTTGCCCTAACCTGCGGCAACGCGGGTCGTTGCGGATTTCGGTACCCTGGTGCGCATGGCTATTGACAAGAACACTGAGAACACCGCAACCCGACAGATCGACGCTCCCGCGAAGGAGATCTTCGACATCCTCTCCAACCCGCAGCGCCACGCCGAGACCGACGACTCCGGCATGGTCGTCTCCGCTGACCAGGGCGAGCGCCTGCAGAAGGTCGGCGACATCTTCACCATGAACATGACCAAGGAAGACGGCGACTACCAGACCAAGAACGAGGTCTTCGCCTTCCAGGAGGACCGCATCATCGGCTGGAAGAACCTGGAAAACACCACTGCAGAGGTAAAGGTTGGCGCCAAGTGGCTCTACGAGCTCGAGCCGATCGACGCTGACAACACCAACGTGAAGCTCACCTACCAGCGCGACGAGCTGGAGGAGAACCTCCTGTCCTTCACCGAGCAGTTCGACGACGACTTCTTGGCCAAGTCCCTGGACAAGCTCGCCGAGGCAGTGTCCGGGAGCTAGTTCGCTTATCGACGACACCTTCGGGGGCCACCGCATTCCAGGCGGTGGCCCCCCTTCCTTTCCTGCCCCGAGGCGAGGTGCGAGAAAGCGGGGCATGAGAAAACCCCGTGGGGTGCACGGGGTTTCGTCGATAAGCGGTATGCGCTTAGAAGTTGATCATGTGGCCTTCGACGCCGTGGGCGATCTCCTTGAGCACCTCCGACAGCGTCGGGTGGATGTGGATGGAGCGGGCGATCTCGTTTGCGGTGAGGTCGAAGCGCTGCGCGAGCACGACCTCCGGTATGAGCTCGGAGACGTTCGCGCCGACGAGGTGGCAGCCCAAGATCTCGCCGAACTCGGCATCGGCGACGAGCTTGCCAAAGCCCGCAGTCTCGTTGAGGCCCACAGCCTTGCCGTTGGCGGAGAACGGGAAGGTCGCGACCTTGATGTCCTTGTCCGGCCACTTCTCCTTGGCCTGCTCCTCGGTGTAGCCCATGGAGGCGACCTGCGGGTTACAGAAGGTGGCGCGCGGGGTCATCATGTAGTCCTCGATCTCGAGGGTCTCCGCACCTGCGATGGTTTCGGCGGCGATGATGCCCTGGGCCTCTGCGACATGAGCGAGCTGCAGCTTCGCGGTGACGTCGCCGATGGCGTAGATGTGGTCGACGTTGGTACGCATGCGCTCGTCGATGGCGATGGCGCCGCGGTCCGTGAGCTCCACGCCGGTGTTCTCCAGGCCGTAGCCCTCGGTGCGCGGGGCGAAGCCCACGGAGATCATGACGCGATCGGCGGTGAGGGTCTGGACCTCGTCGGAGCCGTTCTTCTTCACGTCGACCTCAACCTCGGAGCCGTTGTCGCGCACCTCGGTGGTGGCGTGGCCGGTGAGCAGCTTCACGCCCAGCTTCTTGTAGCGCTTCGCGATCTCCTTGGACACGTCCTTATCCTCATTCGGCAGGACGCGGTCCATGTACTCGATGACCGTGACATCCACGCCGTAGTTGGACAGCACGTAGGCGAACTCCATGCCGATGGCGCCGCCGCCGACGATGATCATCTTCTCCGGTGCCTCGGGGTTGAGGATCTGCTCCTCGTAGGACACCACGTTGTCGGACAGCTCGATGCCCGGGAGGGTGCGCACGACTGCGCCGGTGGCGATGATGCAGTCGTCGAAGGTGACGGTCATGCCCTTGTCGTCGCCGTCGGTGATCTCGATGGTCTTGGCGTCCTTGAACGAGCCCAGGCCGTTGATCTCCTTGATCTTGTTCTTCTTCATCAAGTAGTGCACGCCACCGACGATCTTCTCGGAGACCTTGCGGGAGCGCTTTTGGGCGTCCGTGTAGTCGAACTCCACGTCACCCTTGATGCCGAAGGTCTTCGCCTCGTGGTTGAAGATCTCCGCAACCTCTGCGTTCTTGATCAGCGACTTCGACGGGATGCAGCCCACGTTCAGGCAGACACCGCCCCAGTACTGCTTCTCAATGACAGCCACTTTCTTGCCAAGCTGAGCTGCGCGGATAGCGGCGACGTAGCCACCGGGGCCCGCGCCAAGGACAACAACGTCAAAATGTTCTTTAGTCACGGTTCTTATGGTACGTGCCCCTCTGGCAAAATGTTGCGGGAGAACCTCAAGCCCCGTTAGGAAAGCGAGCTAACGCAAGTGAAACTCACCCGCCCCGTCCTGGCAGCAGCGTCCGTGGCGGTGATCGCCGCAGGTTCGTTTACCCTCCTTCAGGAGGAACCCGCGCTCGAGGAGGCCACCGTGCGCGCGGTCAACGGTGAAGTAGCCGGGTCGGTGGAGCCGTCGACGACGCCTGCGAGCACTCCGGCGACGACCACTACGGAACCAACCACTACGGCGGCGGAACCAACCACTACGGCGGCGGCAACGACCGAGGATGCCGCACCCACCGACACCACTTCTGCTGAGCCGACTCCGACTCCGGGCACTGCGGCGGAGGAGCCGACGACCACCGTCACCGAGCCGACCGAGCCAACCACCACGGTCACCGAGCCGACTGCAACCACGACGGCGGGCACGACCACGAATACGCCGTTGACGACGGTGAAGGTCCCGGAGACGACCACGACTGCGCCAACGACGGGGCCGACAACAGCGCCGACGGCTACCGGGGCGGTGGGGACGGAGTCGTCGACAAGCAGGAAGCCCTCGACGACGGCGGTGACGACGCTCGTGGTGACGACGACCGTTCCTGCGGCCCCGACGCAGGGGCCGGGCGGGCTGGACAGCAAGCCCTCGAACCCGGACAATCCGTTGGTGGCGGGGACGACGTCGCCGGCGCCCGCGCCGGACCCGAAGCCGAACACGAATGTGGCGACGGTGTCGCCGCTGAAGACGGCGCCGAAGTCGACGGGCGGCGGAGATCAGCGCTGGTTCAACCGAATCACCGGCGGCAGCTACGGCTGGCCGGCGGATGCGGTGCAGGTGTACTCGCCGTCGATGAATCGTGAGATTCCGGTCGCGGTGCTCTACGCCACTGACAGCTCCGGGCGACGGGTGGCCAACGCGCCGACGCTGTACCTACTCAACGGCGCGGGCGGGTCCGAACAGGACACCGACTGGATTTCGCAGGCGTCGAATGACTTGCGCAAGACATACTTTGGCAAGGGCGTGAACATTGTCATCCCGATGGAGGGCGCGTTCTCCTACTACGTGGACTGGGCCGCGCAGATCCCGGTGAAGAACATCTACTACAAGGGGGATCAGAAGTGGTCGACGTTCCTCGCCGGTGAACTGCCGGGCGCGATCGAGCCGTTCATGAACGCGAACGGCAAGCGTGCGATCGCGGGGCTGTCGATGTCCGCGACCTCCGTGCTGCTGCTGGCGGAGCACAACCCGAACTTCTACGACGCCGTCGGTTCGTTCTCCGGCTGCGCGGCGACGTCCACGCCGCTGCCGAACGCGTTCGTCGGCCTGACCGTGAACCGCGGTGCCCCGGGCGTGATGAAGCCGGAGCACGTCTTCGGCCCGATGGGCTCTGACTACAACCGCTACTACGACGCGCTGGTGAACGTTCCGAAGCTGCGGGGCACCAAGACCCAGCTCTACATCTCCACCGGTACCGGCCTGGCGGGCGAGACCGACATGGCGGGCTACCTGAAGACGAGGCTGGAAGATGCCGGGATCGGCAGCGCGGAGGCGTTCATCCGCGGTTCCTCGAACGCGATGACGCTGCAGGTCGAGGGTGGCGCGATCGAGGGCGCGATGAACGCCTGCACCCACGACTTACTGGTGAAGCTGAAGGCAAACAACGTGCCGGTGAAGCACGCAGAGCTGCGCAACGTGGGTACCCACTCCTGGGGTTCGTGGCGCGACGACCTGAAGCTGTCTTACGACACGGTGTTTAAGTCGGCGCTGGGGCTCTAGCGGCGAAAACCCAATAGTAAGAACCCGGTAACTGGCTTCCGCAGCCCAGTTACCGGGTTCCTGTTATTGGGTTCTGGCTCCGGCGCTGGTGAAGGGCGCCGGTGAAGGGCGCTGGTGGAGGGCGCTGGTTCCGGCGCGGGCGGGACCCTAGAACATCCCCATGCCGTAGGCGATGGTGGAGGACATCGAGGAGCCGGCGTGGATGAGTTGGCCCAGGACCTCGTTGATCTGCAGTTGGAGCGCCTCGAGCGGGTTCATGGGAAGTCCTTTCCGTAACACAGGTGTCTGGGGTAACGATTGTCACAACAGTAACGTAAGATCAGCATTCGCATGGCCTATCGCGCTGGCCGCCAGTAAACGTTACGTCGTACAACGGTAGAACGGACTTGAGCTGATGAAAAAGTTGAAAACCGCGGTGACGGCGGTCGTCGCTACGTGTGCACTGGCGCTCGGTGGTGCACCGGCGGCGCAGGCACAGCAGGCCCAGCCGGTGGGCGTGGTGAAGGCGTGGGACGCGCCCTCGTCCCCGCCGCGAATCCCCGGCACCGGAGCGGTGCAACAGTGGGTGAACAAGGTCGACCACAAAAATGTGCTGTCGTACCAGGTGTTCTCGCCGTCGATGAACCGTGACATCCCCGTCGCGGTCATCCCCGCCACGGACGCCGCCGGCAACCGGGTGGCGAACGCCCCTACGTACTACCTACTCAACGGCGCAGGCGGCGCGGAACAAAACCAAGATTGGCTGACCATGCACACGACCGCGGACTTCTTCCGCGGCAAGCGCGTGAACGTGGTCATCCCACAGGCCGGCGCGTTCACCTACTACACGGACTGGCTGGACCCGAACCCGCGCGGCCTGTACATCAACGGCCCGCAGAAGTGGGAGACGTTCCTGACCAAGGAGTTACCGCCCGCCATCGAGCGCACCCTCGGCGCGAACGATAGGCGCGCAATCGCCGGGTTCTCCATGTCCGGCACCTCCTCGCTCGTGCTGCCGGAGCACAACCCCGGCTTTTACAAGGCGGCGGCCTCGTTTTCGGGGTGCGCGGCCACCTCATCCCCGGCCGGCTACAACTACGCCCGACTGACCGTGAACCGCGGCTCGGGTGCGAGCGACTTCAAGTCCATCACCCCGGAGATGATGTGGGGCCCGATGGGCGGGCCGTACAACCGCTACAACGACGCGCTGCTTGGCGCCGACAAACTGCGCGGCACGCAGCTCTACATCTCTTCCGCCACCGGCCTTGCAGGCCGCCAGGACCAGGTGAGTTACCTCATGGGCATCGGCGCGCCGCCGGCCGCCGCGCAAGTGTCGGCGGTGATCTTCCAGGTCGAGGGCGGGGCGATCGAGGCCGCAATCAACCAGTGCACACACGACCTCAAGGCCAAGCTGGACGGGCTGAACATTCCGGCGCACTGGGAGTTCCGCAACATGGGCACCCACTCTTGGCCGTACTGGCGCGATGATTTGGAGAAGTCCTGGTTCACCACCATCGGCCCGGCGCTGGGGGTGTAACGTCGCTCGGGATATGCAGACCCGAGACAACTACACCGGAACCGAACTCAACCACGGCATCCGGGTGCACCACTACGACCTGGACTTCGACTACAAGGTAGGGCCCAACCGCCTCGACGCCGTGGCCACCCTCTCCATGTCGACGACGCAGCCCCTCGACCACTTCACACTGGATTTGGGGGATGGGCTGGCGGTCCGGCGCGTTGGGTCGTCGTTAAGCGAAGGCGTGCGGCGGTTCAAGCAGTCGGGCGGGAAGCTGCGGATCTCGCTTGGGGGCGAGGTGCCGGCAGGCACCGATTTCACGCTGACGGTGCGCTACGGCGGCAACCCGCGCCCACGCCGCACCACTTGGGGCGAGCTGGGCTGGGAGGAGCTGGAAAACGGCGCGCTGACCGCGAACCAGCCGAACGGGGCGCCAACGTGGTTCCCGTGCAACGACACCCCGGCAGAGAAGGCCACGTACACATTCAACGTGGCCACCGACCGCGGCTACACGGCCGTGACCAACTCCACCGACCGGCCAATGCCCACCTACCTGGCGACGGTGCAAGTGGGCGAATTCACCAGCGTGGGCCTGGGCGAGCGGATGACGGCGTGGGTGCCGGGGCCGTTCCTCGGCGACCTGGTGAAGCAGCCCGACATGCTCGCGTTTTTCGAGGCCACGTTCGGCCCCTACCCCTTCGAGCACTACCACGTCGTGGTGCACGAGGACCCGCTGGAGATCCCGCTCGAGGCCGCGGGCCTGTCGATCTTCGGCGTCAACCACCTGCGCCGCAACGAGCGCTTGATCGCGCACGAGCTGGCGCACCAGTGGTTCGGCAACTCGCTCGGCATCGCCAGCTGGCGCGACATTTGGCTCAACGAGGGTTTCGCTTGCTACGCGGAGTGGCTGTGGCTGGATTTCGCGGGGCGCGTGCGTATCGACGACTCCGTGCGCACCCACCACCGCACCCTCGCCCCCGTCTTGTTGGCCGACCCGTCGCCCAAGCACATGTTCGACGACGCCGTGTACAAGCGCGGCGCGATTACCCTGCACGCACTACGCCGCCTCGTGGGTGACGAGGCGTTCTTCACCGCCGTGCGCACCTACGTGGCGCGCCACGCGCACGGGTTCGTGGGCGTGGAGGACTTAGCTGCGGCGCTGCGCGAAGCCGCGCCCGGCGCGAACGTGGACGGCGTGCTGGATGTGTGGATCAACCACACCGCGTTGCCGGAGTGCCCGTGAGAAACCTCTCCCTTGCCACCCTGTTCGCCGCGGCCAGCGGCTTCATTGTCATGTGGGCCGCGAGCTGGGCAATGGACGTGGAAACGGGCTACGGCGCGTTCTTGTCCTACTGGGGTCTCTTCTTCGCATGCACCGGGCTTATCGACGGCATCACCCACGAAACCACTCGCGCCGTCGCCTCCTCGCGCGAAACCAAAGTGCGCGGCACGGCCAACCCGTGGCGGTTGGGGGCCGTCATCGCGCTGGTCGTCGCGGCGACTGTGACGGTGCTGGGCGTGGTGGGGATGCGCTCGGTGGTGCCGGCGGCGCCCGGTTTCGCGTCGATAATGCTTGTGCTCGGCCTGGCCAGCTACGTGTTCCAGGCGGTGCTCGCCGGCATCTTGAGCGGCTCGGCGAAGTGGAACCACCTGGCTGCACTCATGGCGCTGGATTCGGGCGTGCGCCTGGTGCTGGCGCTACTGGCGTGGGCGCTGGGCGGGGGGTTGTACGACTTCATCGTGATCACCGTTGTGGGCGCGGCGAGTTGGCTAGTGCTGCTCACCTTTGCGCCGCTGCGCGTGGGTCTGGACGTGCACCGCGACGTCTTCACGCGCCGCGTGCTCACGGCTATGGTGGCCTCCGGCGCGTCCGCGGCGCTGATCACGGGCTTCCCCACCGCCGTGGGTGCCGCGTTCCAGGGCCGCGGGACCGAGGTTGCGGTGGCCGTGGCGGCGATCAACAACGCGGTGCTGCTCACGCGCGCGCCGGTGCTCGTGCCGCTGCAGCGCTTCCAGCCCGCGCTGGTGGTGCGGTTCGTGGAGCGCAAGGATCGCGTGTTCAAGGCCCTTGCCGCGCCGATAGGAGCGGTGCTCGCGCTGGGAGTGGTCGGTTTCGTGGCGGCGTGGGCCATCGGTCCGTTCATCCTGCGGGCGCTGTACCGGCCGGAACTCTACGTCGACGGACTCACGCTCGGCCTGCTCACGTTCGCATCGGCGTTCATGGGCATGCTCATGGTGACTGGCGTGGCGGTGCTCGCGCTCGAGCGCCACGGGTTCTACGTCGCGGGGTGGGTCGTCGCCTCGCTCACGGCGTTCGCGGTGCTATTCCTCGCGCCGTGGTCGGTGTCCACGTCTGTCGTCGTTGCGCTTTACGTCGGCCCCCTCGCCGGTGCGGCCGTGCACCTCGCCGGGCTTGTACGGTAAACGGCATGGAATCTCTGCTGGTCACTGGCGGCGCCGGGTTCATTGGCGCCAACTTCGTGCGCAAAGCGAGCGAACGCTACCGCGTCACCGTCGTGGACAAGCTCACCTACGCCGGCAATTTGGCTAACCTCGCAGGCCTCGATGTCGATTTCGTGCGCGGGGACATCTGCGAGCCATCGCTTATCGACGACCTCGTGCGCGCCTCCGACGCAGTCATCCACTTCGCAGCCGAATCGCACAACGACAACTCCTTGCGTTCCCCCGAAGCGTTTGTGCAGTCGAACGTTGTGGGAACATTCACGCTGCTCGAGGCGGTGCGCGCCCACGGGGTCCGACTCCACCACATCTCCACCGACGAGGTATTCGGCGACCTGGCCCTCGGCGGCACCGACGCGTTCACCGAGTCCACCCCGTATAACCCCTCCTCTCCGTATTCCGCGACGAAGGCCGGCTCCGACCACCTGGTGCGCGCCTGGGTCCGCTCCTTCGGGGTTCAGGCGACCATCTCAAACTGCTCGAACAACTACGGGCCCTACCAGCATGTGGAGAAGTTCATCCCCCGACAGATCACCAACATCCTGTGCGGCGAACCCGCCAAGCTGTACGGCACCGGCGCCCAGGTGCGCGACTGGATCCACGTCGACGACCACAACGACGCCGTCCTCACCATCCTCGAACGCGGCCGGATCGGCGAGACCTATAACATCGGCGCAGGCGGCTCACACGTGACCAACCTCGAGGTGATCGAGCAGATCTGCGACATCATGGGCGGCACCTACGAACACGTCGCGGACCGCCCCGGCCACGACCAGCGCTACACCATGGACGCCACCAAACTACGCACCGAACTCGGCTGGCAGCCGCGCTACACCGACCTGCGCGCGGGCCTGGAGCGGACGATCGAGTGGTACGAGGCGAATCGGGGTTGGTGGGAGGCCGGGAAGGCGGCCGTCGAGAAGCAATATGCGAGGAGAGGGCAATGATTGAAGGCTTGGAAATCCACAGCCTGACGCTGCACGCGGACAACCGCGGCTGGTTCAAGGAGAACTGGGCGGGGCAAGCGCTCGTGCCGAAGCAGCACAACGTGAGCTTCAACGCCCGCCGCGGCGCCACACGCGGGATGCACGCCGAGCCGTGGGACAAGTGGGTTTCCGTGGCCTCCGGGCGCGTGTACGGCGCGTGGGTGGACATGCGAGAGGGCTCGCCCACCTACGGCGAAAAGTACGGGTGCGAGATCGGGCCGGAGACCGCGGTGTTCGTTCCGCGTGGGGTGGCCAACGGCTTCCAGGCCCTGGAGGACGACACGACCTACATTTACCTGGTCAACCAGCGCTACTCCCCCGGCGGCGCGTTCTGCTCCTACAAAGAGATCGACTGGCCGCTTCCGCCCACCGAGCTCAGTGGAAAAGACCTCGAGCACCCCATGCTTATCGACGCCGCGCCGCTCGCCCCCCGCCGCATCCTCGTCACCGGGGCGAACGGCCAGCTCGGGCGCGCGCTGCGCAAGGTGTGGACGGAACGCGAGGCGCACTTCGTGGGCCACGACGAGTTCGACATCGTCAACCCGCCCGAGATGGCGTGGGAAACTTACTGGGCGATCGTCAACTGTGCCGCCTACAACGACGTCAACGGCGCCGAAACCGACCGCGCCACCGCCTGGGCTGTGAACGCGGACGCGCCGGCGGCGCTCGCCCGCATTGCCAACGAGCACGACCTCACCTTGGTGCACGTGTCCAGCGACTACATTTTCGACGGCTCCGTCGACGTCCACACCGAAGACGAAACTCCCTCCCCCTTGAGCGCGTACGGCGCGTCCAAGGCCGCCGGCGACACCGCCGCCCAGGTGGCCCGCAAACATTATGTGGTGCGCACGAGCTGGGTCTTCGGGGATGGAGGGAATTTTATGCGGGTGATGGCGGAGCTGGCGTCGCAAAGCAAGAAGCCCAAGGTGGTCTGCGACCAGCGGGGACGGCCCACCTATGCCGAGGACCTGGCGAAAGGGATCGCGCACCTGCTGAGAAGCGGCGCGGAATACGGGGTGTACAACCTCAGCTCCGACGGCGACGCGGCGACGCGCGACGAGATCGCGATGGCCGTGTTCATCGCGATGGGCGCCGACCCCTCCGGCGTCCACCCTGTGACCACCGAGGAATACGGGCTCGACGCGGCGGTGCGGCCGCGCGAATCCACGCTGTCGCTGGACAAAATCAAGGCCACCGGCTTCGTGCCGACGAATTGGCGGGCGGCGCTGGCGCTGTACGTCGCGGGGTTGTGACTGCGAATATTCCACCCGCGGCCTGGAGCTTGCGGCCGCCTTGGCGGCAGCTGGGTCTGCAGATCCCGGGCCTCGGCTAGCAACTTCACACTTAACTTCCCACTACTTAACACTGTGGGAAGTTAAGTGTTAAGTTGGGTGTTATGCTGGAGCAAGAACTCACAAAACTCATTGAACAGCTCCGCACTATCGGGGCTGAAAGTTCCAGCGTCGAGGTGAAATCCGGAGTCGGAAAAGCGATCCTGGAAACACTGAGTGCCTTTTCAAATCAGGGTGGCGGAATCATTGTCGCCGGCCTCAGTGAAGCCGACGGATTTACTCCGGTGCCGCGCTTCGACCCAAGATCAGCACGCGACGCTCTAACCAGCTTCTGTGAGCATCTCACCCCACCCGTCAGGCCCGAAATCTCTATCGTCCCGTTCGAATCGGGTCAGGTACTGGTGACCGAGGTTCCTGAAATGGACGCTCAGGAAAAGCCTTGCTACGTCACCGAACGCGGTCTGTACAAGGGCAGTTACATACGGTCTGGAGACAGCGAGCGCAGACTTAGCCCTTACGAAGTAGATCGAATCGTAGAAAATAAGGGGCAACCAACGTGGGACCGCGAGTCGGTGCCTGATGCGTCGCTCGACGATTTGAATGGCACTGCATTGTCGAATTTCACCGCAAAGCAGCAGGCCGCTAGGGAGAAGACGTTCGCCGACGGTATGCCTACCGCCCTTCGTCGTCTGCAAATTCTTCGTGGAGACAACCCCACCCTGGCATCGCTTCTTGCTCTTGGCGACTATCCGCAACAGTTTTATCCACGTCTCGCGGTGACGTTTGCTTTGTATCCAGGAACCGAGAAAGGGGACGTCACAGAGGGATTCCGGCTCCTCGACAGCGCCAGGATTACGGGCTCAATCCCGGAAATGGTCGAGGAGGGCGTGCGCCTCGTGGAAAAGAACATGCGTACCGCCGGTTTAATCGAAGGGGTCTTTAGAAAAGACGTCCCGGATTATCCCCAGATCGCTGTACGCGAGGCCTTGGTTAACGCGTTGATGCACCGGGACTATTCGCCTACCGCCCTGGGAACCCCCGTCCAGATCGACATGTTCGTGGACAGGCTCCAAATCTCCAACCCTGGAGGTCTGTTCGGCGGTGTAACCCCGGACAACCTGGGTCAACCTGGCGTATCAACCTCACGGAACCAGTTGCTTTCCACGTTTTTGGAGGATTTGCAATATTCCAGTGGAGGGACGGTGGCCGAGAACAGAGGCACCGGGATCGCGGTGATGCGATCCGCAACCGCGAACGCGCTCATGCCTCCTCCCGAGTTCACCGATACCCTGACCCATTTCACAGTGACATTTCATAAACGAAAAGTGGCCGCCACCGAAAGACACGAGACCGCATACGAGCAGGTCGCCCGGCTCCTGCAAGAACGGGCCTCCTGGTCCACGACGGAACTCAAGGAAGCAACAGGGTTGAGCCGCACAGCCGTGCAAAAGAGCCTGAATCAGCTCCTCCGCGAAGGAGCGGCCGAAGTGACCGAGCCTCTGCGCAGCCCACGACAGCGTTACCGAAGGGCGAGGTAGCAACTTCACACTTAACTTCCCACTACTTAACACTGTGGGAAGTACTGTGGGAAGTTGAGCCTGCCAACTACACTGCCCAACCATGAAGGGCATCATCCTCGCGGGCGGATCGGGTACGCGCCTGTACCCGATCACCCAGGGCATCTCGAAGCAGCTCATGCCCATCTACGACAAGCCGATGATCTACTACCCACTGTCCACGTTGATTAGTGCGGGTATCCGGGAGATTTTGATCATCACCACGCCTGAGGACCGCCCCAACTTCGAGCGTTTGCTTGGCGACGGCTCCACGCTCGGCCTCATGCTCCATTACGCCGAACAGCCCCGACCGGAGGGGCTGGCGCAGGCGTTCCTGATCGGTGAGGACTTCATCGGGGAGGACTCGGTCGCCCTGGTGCTCGGCGACAACATTTTCGACGGCGCCGGCCTGACCCAGATCTTGGGGCAGATCAGCGACATCGAGGGCGGGGCCATTTTTGCCTACGAGGTCTCCGACCCCCAGCGCTACGGCGTGGTGGAGTTCGATGTGGACGGCACGGCGCTCTCCATCGAGGAGAAACCGGACGAGCCAAAGTCGAACTTCGCGGTGGTGGGGCTGTACTTCTACGACAATGACGTGGTGGAGATCGCCAAGTCGATCACCCCATCTGCGCGCGGGGAGTTGGAGATCACCTCGGTGAACGAGGCGTACCTCAACCAGGGCCGGTTGAAGGTGCACCGCCTGCACCGCGGGGATGTGTGGCTGGACACCGGCACGATCGACTCGATGAGCGAGGCCAGCTCGTACGTGGAGGTGCTGCAGAAACGCACCGGCACTGTCATCGGCTCGCCGGAGGTGGCGGCGTACCGCGAGGGCTTCATCGACGCGGGCCAGCTGGTGAGGCTCGCCGAACCGGTGGTGAAGTCCGGGTACGGCCGCTACCTCATCGACGCAGCAAGGGACTAACCGGTGTCAGAACTTCCCCGAGGATCCTGCCGTCCGCGTACAAGCACGGGGTGAGCACGGACGATGTCCTCCGTGCGTCGGATCCGCTCAAGGTCATCCGCATTGGGTTTGATTCCCGTGCGAGGCTGTTGGAAATCAGTGGAGAAATATACGCTGATGGCTCAGAGAAGATACTTCATGCAATGGCAGCCCGTAGACGTTATTTGGAAGGATTGTGAGAACGATGACCCCTGAGGAAAAGCGTGCGGCTGCGGATTTTGAACGCGGGTGGTCGGACGAGCGTATTCGCGCTGCCGAGGTGTCATGGGGCCCCGGCCTGGTAGAGATGCTGCCTCCCGCGCTCGCGCAACGGGTGCAGGCCCGAGCACGCGCAGAGGGCACTAGCGACCTCTCCGTCATTGAAGCCGCGATTTCGCAATACCTCGATAACAGCGCCGCATAACAATGGCGACGCTTGCGACACTGGTGACCGTCTACCACGGCACGAACGCGGACGACCTTCAGCGCGCCCTGGATTCCCTCGAAGCGCAGACGAGGCCCGCGGACGAGCTGGTCATCGTGGTTGATGGGCCGTTGGGTGAGGGGGTGAGGGGGATCGTCGAGAAGCGGGATGCCCGGGTGCTGTGGCTGCCAGAGAACGTCGGCGCGGGCCCGGCGTCGCAGGCGGGGTTAGAGACTATCGAGGCCGACTACACCGCGCGGCTGGACTCCGACGACGCCGCAAAGCCCGAGCGTTTCGCGCGGCAGCTGGAGTACATGGAGGCGCACCCGGAGTGCGGTGCGCTGGGGAGCGCGGTGGAAGAGTTCGCGAGCGAGCCGGGAGATGGCGGCAAGGTGCGCGCGCTGCCGGAGAACCCGCACAACTACGTGAAGGTGAACTCGCCGATCAATAACCCGTCCGTCATGTTGCGCACGCGCGCGGTGAAGGAGGTCGGCGGGTATAAGGACGTCCACTTTATGGAGGATTACGACCTGTACGCGCGCCTCATCGCCGGCGGCTGGCAGGTGCGCAACCTGCCCGAGGCACTGACGTATTTCCAGGTCACCGACGCGCAGTTTGGGCGCCGGACCGGGCGGGAGATGTTCGCGGCCGAGCGCCAGATGCAGCGCAACCTGGTCGCGTACGGGTTGATCGGCAAACCCCGGGCCGCGTTCAATCTGGCGGCGCGCACGGCGTACCGCGCGCTTCCCGCGGGGCTTCTCCGGCGCGTGTACGCGGTGTTGTTCCACCGGGGCGGGTAACCTATCCACCGACATGAGCGGATTTGAGGACACTTGGCTGATCGTCCCGTGCTTCAACGAGGGCACGGTGATTTTCGACGTACTCACGGCGGCGCGCCAAACCTTCCCCAACATTGTCGCCGTCAACGACGGGTCGAAGGACGACTCCGCCGCGAAGATCCGCGCCGCGGGGGCCCATCTGGTCAACCATCCCGTCAACCTGGGGCAGGGCGCGGCGATCCAAACGGGCGTGGAGTACGCGCGCGCGCAACCTGGGGCGAAGCACTTCGTCACCTTCGACGCCGACGGGCAGCACCAGGTCAAAGACGTTGTGCGCATGGTGCAGCGGCTTCGCGACGAACCACTGGACATCATCGTGGGCACCCGCTTCGCCGGCCAAGACAACTCGCAGGTGCCGTGGATTAAGCGCGTGGTGCTGAAGACCGTGGTCATGCTCTCGCCGCGCACGAAGAAGCTCGGGCTTTCCGACGCCCACAACGGCCTGCGCGTCTTCAACCGCCGGGTCGCCGACGAGATGAATATCCGCATGAACGGGATGTCGCACGCGTCCGAAATCGTGAAGATGATCGACCAAAATGGCTGGCGCGTCGCCGAGGAGCCGGTGGACATCCTCTACACCGAGTACTCGATGTCGAAGGGACAATCGCTGATCAACGGCGTGAACATCCTCGCAGATGGGCTCGTCGCAAGGAGGCTGCCATGATTCAGGCCCTGCTGCTCCTAGCGGTGGTTGGGTTGGCGTGGTATTTCTTCGCCAACCGTCGGAAAGCGAATGCGAAGGCGTGGGTGAAGATTGGCTTCGCGATGATGGTCATCGCCGCCATCTGGGCCATTGCGCGTCCCGACGACGTCACCGTCTTGGCCAACTGGCTGGGCGTGGACCGCGGCACCGACCTCATGCTCTACGTGCTCGTCATCGCGTTTTTCTTCACCACCATCTCCACGTGGACGCGCTTTCGCGAGCAGGAGCTGCGCTACGCCCGCCTCGCGCGCGCGGTGGCGCTGCAGAACGCGGAGCCACCGAAAGAGCAGACACCGGGGCTCTAGTAGCCGCGGCGAATCCACTCCTCCAGGTGCGGGGCCTCCTCGCCGATGGTGGTGTGGTCGCCGTGGCCGGTGCGCACCACCGTCTCCGCCGGCAGGTCCAGCACGGACTTCTGCAGGGAGTGGATGATCGTGTCGAACGAGGAGAACGACCGCCCCGTCGCGCCCGGCCCGCCCTGGAACAAGGTGTCGCCGGAGAAGAGCTCACCGGCCTCCTCGGCGTAGATCACCACGGACCCCGGCGAGTGGCCCGGTGTGGACATGACGCGTAGTTCGGTGCCGGCGATTTCGAACGAGGCGCCGTCGAGAAGCTGCCGGTAATGGGCTCCGGGGTTCTGGCGCTGCCAGAGGAAGCCGTCGGTGGGGTGGAGGTACACGGCGGCGTCGACAAGCTGGGAGAGCTTGGGGGCGGCGTCGATGTGGTCGGAGTGGCCGTGGGTGGCCAGGATGCCCTTCACTTTGCGGTCCCCCACTGCCTCGGCGATGGCTTCGGCGTTGTGGGCGGCGTCGATGATGTAGACCTCGGAGTCGTCGCCGACGATCCAGACGTTGTTGTCCACCTCCCACTCGCCGCCGTCGAGTTTGAACAGGCCGGACGTGACGACGTTATCGATGCGCATTAGAACTCCACCACGCTTCGCAGCACGTCGCCGCGCTTCATCTTGGCAAACGCGTCCTCGACATCGCCGATGCCGATGCGCTCGGAGACGAACTCGCCGAGCGGGTAGCGGCCCTGCTGGTACAACTCGACGTACGCCGGAAAGTCGCGCTCCGGCAGGCAGTCGCCGTACCAGGCGGGCTTGATGGAGCCGCCGCG
>ERZ1031260.54-NODE-54-length-18422-cov-31.847825_pt1 | contig 18422 bp, 11 predicted proteins | sample MGYA00517287_ERZ1031260 | MGnify/ENA primary metagenome ERZ1031260 (study PRJEB33718, sample SAMN03159811) | human skin metagenome | collected 2014-02-25 | study: EMG produced TPA metagenomics assembly of the PRJNA266117 data set (Human skin bacterial metagenome... | reverse complement strand
GCGCAGGTGCTCGTTGTAGAACGGCCACGCACCCTGGTTGGCGGGCTCGTCCTGCACCCAGCGGATCTGCTTCGCGTTCGGGTAGTTCTTGAACGCGTCGGAGATGCGGTTGAAGGGGATCGGGTGCAGCATTTCGACGCGCACGATGGCAACGTCGTCGCGGCCGTCCTCTTCCTTCTTCTTCGCCAGCTCCCAGTAGATCTTGCCCGAGCAGAGCAGGATCGTTTCCACCTTGTCGGTGTCGCCGACCTTCTTGTTGCCGCGCTCAACGAACGACGGGTCGTCGATGACGGACTGGAAGCGGTTCACCTCGATGAAGTCGGACGGCTGGGACACCGCCGCCTTGTTGCGCAGCATCGACTTCGGGGTGAAGACCACCAGTGGACGCTTCATCGCACCCATTGCCTGGCGGCGCAGCAGGTGGAAGTGGTTCGCCGGGGTGGAGGGCTGCGCGATCGTCATCGAGCCCTCGGCCACGAGCTGCAGGTAGCGCTCAATGCGTGCCGACGAGTGGTCCGGCCCCTGACCCTCGTAGCCGTGCGGCAGCAGCGAGATGAGGGAGGACAGCTCGCCCCACTTGGTCTCGGCCGCCGCGAGGTACTCGTCGATGATGGTCTGAGCGCCGTTGGCGAAGTCGCCGAACTGCGCCTCCCACGCCACCACGGCGTCCGGGTTGCCCAGGGTGTAGCCGTACTCGAAGCCCATGCCCGCGTACTCGGTCAGCGCGGAGTTCCACACCTGGAAGCGGCCGCCGTTGTCGGCCTCCTGCGCGTTGTAGTCCAGCGGGTTGTAGGGCTCGGCCGTCTCCGGGTCGTAGAGCACAGCGTGGCGCTGGGTGAAGGTGCCGCGCTGGGAATCCTCGCCCGCGAGGCGGACGAACTTGCCCTGCTCCGCCAGCGAGCCGAAGGCGAGCAGCTCGCCCCAGCCCCAGTCGATGTCGCCGTCCTCAAGCGAGCCGCCGCGCTTCTTCAGCACGGACTTCAGGCGCTTGTTCGGGGTGAAGTCGTCCGGCAGGTTGGCGTAGGTGTCCGCGAGGCGCTTGAACTGCGCTTTCGAGATGGAGGTGTCCAGCCCGCGGGTGAGCTCCTGGGAATCGGTGATGCCGGTCTGCTCGGACGGCTGGCCTTCCTCGCCCTTGACGTCGGAGAACACCGCGTCGAGCTGGTCGTGGAAGTCCTGCGCTGCCTTCTCGGCGTCTTCCTCGGTGATGTCGCCGCGGCCGATGAGGTCCTTGGTGTAGCGGGTGCGCACGGACGGGTGGGACTCGATGCGCTCGTACATCAGCGGCTGGGTCACGGTCGGGTCATCGGCCTCGTTGTGGCCGCGCAGGCGGTAGCAGATGAGGTCGATGAAGACGTCCTTGCCAAACTCGCGGCGGTACTCCACGGCGAGCTGGGCCACCCAAGCGGCGGCCTCCGGGTCGTCGCCGTTGACGTGGAACACCGGGCAGTCAAAGCCCTTGGCCAGGTCGGTGGCGTAGTAGGAGGAGCGGCCGGAATCCGGGGTGGTGGTGAAGCCGATCTGGTTGTTCACCACGATGTGGATCGTGCCGCCGACGGAGTAGGCGGGCAGCTTGGACAGGTTGAGCGTCTCCTGCACCACGCCCAGGCCGGCAAACGACGCGTCGCCGTGGAGCATTAGAGGCATGACCGGGTGGTCCTCGCGGCCCTTCTCCGCCTTGAGCAGGTCCTCCTTGGCGCGGGCCATGCCCACCAGCACCGGGTCCACCGTCTCAAGGTGGGAGGGGTTCGCTGCCAGGGAGACCTTGACCTCGCCGTCGCCGAACATCTGGATGTGCTCGCCCTCGAAGCCCAGGTGGTACTTCACGTCGCCGGAGCCGCCCTGCTGCGCGGCGCGCATGTTGCCCTCGAACTCCGAGAAGATGGTGGCAACCGGCTTGCCAACGATGTTGAACAGCACGTTCAGGCGGCCGCGGTGCGGCATGCCAATGACGACCTCGTCCAGGCCCTGGCCGGCCGCGGTGTCGATCGCGGCGTCCATGAGCGGGATAAGGGTCTCTGCGCCCTCAAGGGAGAAGCGCTTCTGGCCCAGGTACTTCGTCTGCAGGAAGTTCTCGAACGCCTCGGCCGCGTTGAGCTTTTGCAGGATGTACTTCTGCTCCGCGCCGGTCGGCTTGGGCATGCCGGCCTCAACACGGTCGCGCAGCCACTCGCGCTCGTCGCGGTCCATGATGTGGGCGTACTCCGCACCCACGTGCAGGGTGTAGGCGGAGCGCAGGCGGGACATGACCTCGCGCAGCGTCATCTGCTCCTTGCCGCCGAAACCGCCGACGTGGAAGGTGCGGTCCAGATCCCACAGGGACAGGCCGTGGGTTTCCATGAGCAGGTCGCGCGAATCAGGCTTTGGCAGGCCCGGCTGCTGCCAACGCAGCGGGTTGGTGTCTGCGATGAGGTGGCCGCGGGAGCGGTACGCCTCGATCAGCTGCATGACGCGGGTATCCTTGTTGATGCCGGTGTTCGGCAGGTCCTGCGCCCACCGCAGCGGCGCGTACGGGATCTCGAGGGATTCGAAGACGAGGTCCCAGAACTTGTCGTCGATAAGCAGCTGCGAAATGTCGCGCAGGAACTCGCCGGACTCCGCGCCCTGGATCACGCGGTGATCGTAGGTGGAGGTGAGCGTGACCAGCTTGCCCACGCCCAGCTCGGCGAGGCGGTCCTCGGACGCGCCGGCGAACTCAGCGGGGTAGTCCATCGCGCCCACACCGACGATGGTGCCCTGGCCCTTGGTCAGGCGCGGGATGGAGTGGCGGGTGCCAATGCCGCCCGGGTTGGTCAGCTGGATGGTGACGCCGGAGAAGTCATCCATCGTCAGCTTGCCGTCGCGGGCGCGGGCCACGATGTCCTCGTAGGCGTCAACGAACTTGGCAAAGGAGAGGGTCTCGCACTCCTTGATGGCTGCGACGACCAGGTTGCGGGAGCCGTTCTTGCCGGGCAGATCGATGGCCAGGCCGAGGTTGATGTGCTCGGGCTGGACGGCGAACTGCTTGTTGCCCTCCTCCTTGTAGTACTTGTTCATGTCCGGGTGCAGCTTGGTGGCCTGGATGATGGCGTACCCGATGATGTGGGTGAACGACACCTTGCCGCCGCGGGTGCGCTTCAGGTGATCATTGATCAGCGCGCGGTTTTCAAACATGAGCTTGACCGGCATGTCGCGCACGGTGGTCGCGGTGGGCACCTCGAGCGACTCGTTCATGTTCTTGGCAATGGCCTTGAACGCGCCCTTGAGCTGGGTCTCACCCGGCTCCACCTCGATCGTGTTGACCTTGTCCAGTGGCGACTGCTTCGGCTTCGCGGCGCTGCGCTTAGCGGGCTTCGCCACCTTCGCCGCGGCCTCGTCCACCTTGGTCTCACGCCCGTCCTGGGACGGCGCGCCGGTGGTGCGGGCGACCTTGGGTTCCGTCATCGGCTTGCTCGCCGACGCGTCGGAAGGAGTGATGGTCGGCGTGCCCTTCGCCGTCTTCGGGGCACCCTTCTGGTCGAACAGCTCGCGCCATTCGGCATCGACCGAGTTCGGGTCCTCCTTGTACTGCTGGAACATCTCGTCTACAAGCCAGCTATTCTGGCCGAACGTGTTTTCGCTGCTCACGGCAGGTTCTCGCCTTCCTTCTGAAAATTTGTTGCGGAACGTAACTTTGACTGTAATAGCCCGCGCTGGTATCGCGCGAACTTGGGTGATTTACCGGCCCCATGATAGTGGCTCGCCCGACACCTGTTCACCGGCTCGCGGCCCACATCCGCGCGTACCTCCCCCCGGCGCGCACTAACTCCTCGTGGGAGCCGTCCTCGACCACGCGGCCGTCCGCGATGACCAGGATGCGGTCTGCGCGCGCCGCCGTGGCCAGCCGGTGCGCCACGACGATCGAGGTGCGCCCCTCGGTCGCCCGGTCGGCGGCATCGAGGACGGCGCGTTCGGTGGCGGGGTCGAGGGTGGCCGTGGCTTCGTCGAGAAGCATGACGCTCGGGGAGAGCATCTCGGCGCGGGCGAGGGCGATGATCTGGCGCTGGCCGGAGCTTAAGCCCCGGCCGCGCTCCCCAACGCGCGCGCGGAAGCCTCCGGGGATGGAGGCGATGACCCCCAGGGCACCGATGCGGGAGACGGCGTCGTGGATCTCGCGCTCGCTGGCGCCCGGGACGCCGTAGGCGATGTTGTCGGCAACGGTGCCGGGGAAGAGGTAGGACTCCTGCGGCACCTGCGCGAGCGCGCGGCGCCACGCGGGCAGCGGGAAGTCGGCGACGTTCGTGCCGGAGGCGGTCACAGCGCCCGCAGTGGGGTCGTAAAAGCGAGCCAGCAGCTTGACGACGGTCGATTTACCCGCCCCGGTCGGCCCCACCAACGCCACCGTGGACCCCGGGGTGATGCGAAGGTCCATCTGGTCGATGACGGGGTCCGCGCCCGAGCTGTAGGCGAAGGTCACCTCTTCCAGGGCGAGTGGTCCGCGCGCCGCCTCGTGGGCACCCGGGCGTGTGCCGGTGTCGGGCACGGTGGTGGTTTCGGCGAGGAGCTCGCGGATGCGGTCGAAGGAGACGGTGGCCTGCTGCCAGGAGTCGAAGATCTGCCCCAGCTGCTGGATCGGCCCGTAGAGCTGGCTTAAGTACATGGTGAAGGCGACCAGCACCCCGACGGACAAGGTGCCGTCGGCCACGCGGCCGGCGCCAACGCCGACGATGAGCGCCGTCATCACCTGCGAGACGAACTGCATTCCGGGGAAGTACGCGGCGACGAGCACGGTGGAGCGCATCCGCAGGCGCCGATACTTCTCGCTCATGGCGGCGAAGCGTGCCTCGGCGCGGGCCTCCGCCTGGTGCATCTGGGTGACGCGGATGCCGCCGATGAGCTCGGCGAACTCGCCGTTGACCTCGGAGATCTGGGCGCGCGCGGCCGCGTAGTAGCGCTTGGAGTAGCGGCGGAACAGCCACGTGGCCAGGGCGATGACGGGCACGGCGGCGACGGCGATGAGGGTCAACTCGCCGTCGGTGGCCACCAGCATGACGGTCACGCCGGCGAGCGACGCGACGGACACGATGGCCTGCGCCAGGCCCGTCTGCAAAAAGGACGAGAGGGTATCGATGTCCGTGGTCATCCGCGTCATGATCTTGCCCGACAGCCTGGATTCGAAGTAGCTCAGGCCAAGTTGCTGCAGGTGCGCGTAGGAGCGCAGCCGCAGGCCGTAGAGGAGGCGTTCGCCGGAGCGCGAGGACAGCACCGTCATCGCCGCCGATGACGCCCAGGCCACCAGCACCACGACGAGCGCAACCGCGCCGGTGCGCACCAGCGCGTCGGTGTCGCCGGGCTTGATGCCGGTGTCGATGGCGGCGCGCACCAGGGTGGGGAAGGCCAGATCCGCGGCCACGCCGACGACAAGCAGCGCCACCGTGGCCGCGATGAGCCACTTCACAGCGCGGAACAGGTCGCCCACCTTGAATTCGCTGGACGGGGTGCGCAGCCGCTCGAGCGTTGCGGCGTCGAGGCCGGGTAGCTCCCGCGCCTCGGGCAGGCGCTCCACGCGCGCGAGCAGCTCCGGCGTGGTGTTCACCGCGCCCCTCGACCCCAACACGCGCTCTTGCGGCTCCTCCTCCCACTCGGGCCACACGTCATCGAACGCGGGCTGGGAGGCAGGGGCCTGCGCGTCCGCGCTCATCAGGGCGCGGTACTCCGGGCTGCGCACCACCTCATCCTTGGGACCAAGCTTGACGACGACTCCGTCATCCACCACCGCCACACGATCCGCGTGGTCCACCGTCGACTGCCGGTGGGCCACCGTGAGCACCGCGACGTCGCGCAGGTGTTCGCGCAGGTTGCCCAGGATTTCGGCCTCGGTGACGGCGTCGATGGCGCTGGTGGCGTCGTCGAGCACCATGATCTCCGGCTCGCTCATCAGCGCCCGGGCGAGCGCGATGCGTTGGCGCTGCCCGCCGGAGAGGGTGAGACCGCGCTCGCCGACCAGCGTGTCGTAGCCCTCGGGGAGGCGCTGGATGAACTCGTCGGCGCAGGCCAGGCGCGCCGCTTCCCGGACCCGGGCTTCCAGGTTCGTGTCGTCCTTGGCGCCGAGGGCGATGTTGTCGAAGACGGAGGAGGAGAACAGGAACGCGTCGTCGAAGACGCAGGTCACCTTCTCGCGCAATGCAACATCGCGCAAACTTCCGTCAGATTTTGCATTTTCCCAGGACGATTCACGGGCCGGTGTCATATTTTGCAGCCGCACCGAGCCCGAGTCGGGCTGGTAGAAGCCGCCGGCCAGCTGCACCGCCATCGTCTTGCCTGCGCCAGGCGGGCCGACCATGGCGACGGTTTCCCCGGGGTGCACCGACAGGGAGAAGCCGTTGAGGATGTGGGTGAAACGCACGTCGTCGAAAAGCAATGCGGCGGGGCCCTTTGGTGCGGGGGCGGAGGCGGAATCGGGCGGCGCCATGCGTAAGACCTCATCGAGGCGGTCGAACGAACTCATGCCCATCTGCAGGCGGACGTACTGGTTGGTCAGCATGGCCATGGTCGACGTCATCGACGTCAGGTACGCGGTGAACGCCACGAACGCCCCGATGGTGATGGTGCCACGGACGGCGAGCACGCCGCCTGCGACGATGGTGACCACCAGCGCCATCTTTGGAAGTTGGGAAAGGACGGGCTGGAAGCGGGCGGTGAGCTTCGCGGCGCGCATCTTCACCGCGTACAGGTGCCGGCCCAGCCGGTCGAGCTCATCGATCGCGCGCTCTTCCTGGCCGAACGCCTTGACCACCCGCACGCCGGAGACGGTCTGCTCCACGTGTTCCGCGAGCTCCGCGGTGGCGTGCTGGTTCACCCACGTCGCTGCGTAGAGCGTCTTGCGGGAGCGGTTCGCCTCCCACAAAATCACCGGCAGCAGCGCAAGCGACATCACCGTGAGGGCGACGTCCATGCGCAGCATGACTACCAAGGTGGCGGCGAGCTGCACCACGCGCGTGAGAAACATCGGCATGTTCGCCAGCACCATGTGGTACTGGTTCAGGTCCGATATGGAGCGGGAAACGATCTGGCCGGTGACGATGTGGTCCTGGCCGGGCCCGTCCAGGCGGTGCAGCGTGTGCAGGATCCGGGTGCGCAACCAGTGCTGCGCGGTGGAAGCGAAGTAGCCGGAGGAGGTGCGGCGCACGAAGCTCAGCAGGTAGGTGGCGGCGGCCACCGCGACCATCAGCCACGCGACGCGGCTCACCGACCCCTCCGCGTTGCCGGTGGCGATGTCGATCGCGCGACCCGTCAGCGCAGGCTGCGCCACCTGCGCCAGCGCCGCCAGGGCCGCGGCGCCGAACGCGGCCGCCGCGGGTGCCGGGTTTGCCGCGAGGGAGTGGCGCAGAAGGCTTCCGTCCGGGGTGCGGGTCATTCCTTGGGGCCGAAGCGCTTGATCACCCACGCAGCAAGGTCCTTGGGGTTCATGGCCATGCGCGCGGCCAGGCGGCGCTCGCCGGCGCTCTCTTCGGGCAGGGGAGCGGCAAACCCGGCGGGCGTCGCGCCGAGGGAGGATTGCACGTTCTCAATCAGCCCCTCCGCGAGCTTCTTGTTCGCGGTGCGCCCCGCAACGGCACCCAGGCCCAGGGGAAGGAGCTTGCCCAACCAGGTGCGGCGCATCTTCTTGGACATCGAGCGCATGGCCACGCGCTGCAAGATGCTGTTCGCCTCCGTCAGGGTGGGACCTGAGAACTTTGCCATGGTGGCGCGGCCGGGGACGCGCTCGGCGTCGTCGCCAAGCACGGCATCCACGACGGCCACGCCCTTTGCGCCCATCAGCAGCATGAGCACGAGGCCGCGGCGGCGCTCCTTGTCCTTGACATCCTCCCCGCGCAGGTAGGCGGAGGCCACAGCATAAAACGCGGCGGCGTTGAGGAAGAGGACCGATTCGCCAGCGATGGCAGCGCTGCCCGCAATGAGCCCGATCCCGGGCACGGCGGCTGCTGCGCCCGCGCCAGCACCGGTGCCGGCCACCAATTTGATCAGGTGCGCGTCCATCTGCTTCTGAACCTCCGCCGGGGACGCGTCGGGGTGCTGCCTGCGCAGCCAGTTCACGTAGTTGCGGATCGTGCCCGACTGCAGGTGCACCGCCATATCGACGGCGTTGATGAACGCCTTGCCAATCGGCCCGGCGTCGCGCTCAAGCTGCGCATAGTCAGCTTTACGGGCCTGGTTCATCTCCTCGCGGATGTCGAGTTCCTTCGACTCCTTCTTGCCACGCTTCACCATGGGTGCCTCCTTTTTGGGCCGCCTCGCCTGCGACCGTCACAAGCGCCTCAGTCTACGCAAACCCCGCCAACCTGCACCTCATTCCTTGCCTGACGGCCTCCCGGTGCCGCGCGCGACCTGGGCTAGGCTAACTGCATGACTCCCGCCGCGCCCCACCCCTCAAACGCAGGGCCCGTGGTGGCGACGGTTGCCGGCGAGGTGCGCGGCATTATCGACGAGCACACCGGCATGCGCACCTGGCGCGGCGTACCCTACGGCGCGGACACCTCAGGCGCCTGGCGGTTCCGCGCCCCGCGCTCGCCGAAGCGCTGGGAAGGGGTGCGCGACGCTACCGAGTTCGCGGCCCCGGCCATGCAGGGCACGTTCGGGTGGCGCGACATGGTGCTTGGCACAGAGGACTGCCTCACCCTCGACATCGTGCGCCCAGACACCGACGACGAGCTTCCGGTCGTCGTGTACTTCCACGGCGGCACCTTCGTCACCGGCGCGAGCAACGAAAGGGTGCTCCAGGGCCACCTGTTGGCGGATCGCACCGACGTCGTCTACGTCTCCGCCAACTTCCGCCTCGGCGTGCTGGGCTACCTCGACTTCCGCTCGGTGGGCCCGGACTGCGTTGCCAACCCCGCCATCCTCGACCAGATCCTGGTGCTGGAGTGGATTCGGGACAATATCGCCCGCTTCGGCGGCGACCCGAACGCGGTGACCATCATGGGCGAATCCGCCGGAGGCGCCGCGGTGCTGCACCTCATGTGCGCGCCGGCCGCCCGCGGCTTGTTCCACCGCGCCGTGGCCCAGTCGCCGCCGCCGGCGAGCGTGCACTCCCGCCACCAAGCCGCGATGTGGGTGCGCGAGCTCATAGACAGGCTCGGCATGCCCCGCACCACGACTATCGACGACCTCCGGTCCACCGACGCCGAGGAACTCGTCCGCGCCGGGCAGTCCATGCTGCTCAACGGCAAGGAGCTGGTGCAGCTCAACGCAAGCTTCATGCCCACCGTGGACGGCGAGACGCTGCCGGGCCACCCCATCGACATCTTCGAAGACGGCGAGCAGGCGCCGGTGCCGCTCATTTTGGGCACGAACTCCGACGAGGCCAGCTTTGCTAAGGCCCTCTACCAAACCGCCAAGCAGCGACAGCGAGCGGCGCTGCGGGCGCTCGAGCACTTCGATCCCGACAACGCCCGCGCGGTGCTGGAAGCCTACAGCCAGGTGGGTGGGCGCGGGGATTTCGCCGACCTGATCGCTGACGCAGTGTTTTGGGCTCCCAGCGTGCTGCTTGCCACCGCGCACCGGCGCAAGGCACCGACCTGGATGTACCGCTTCGACTACGCCTCGGCCGCCATGCGCTGGATTGGGCTGGGGGCGATGCACACCGCCGACCTGGTGGCGGTGTTCGGCGAGCTCAACGCCACCCGTGCCTCCAAGCTGGACCGCTTCAGCTCGAAGGACGGGCTGGAGGAGGTCAGCCGGCTCATGCAATACCACTGGGGCCAGTTCTTCCACACTGGGGCGCCGGGGCCGGAGTGGCCCGTCTATGGCTTCCGCAGCGACGACAAGCCGGGGCGCGCCACCGCTGTCTTCGACGAGACTGTGCGGGTGGAGTACGACCCGAAGGCGCCGCAGCGCCTCGCGTGGGAATCCTTCGACATGCGCGAGTGGGGCCGCAACCGCCCGGACGTGATGGACGCCGCGGCGCGGTTGATTGGGGAGGACCCTCCGGGTGGTTTTCCCGGCGGGTCGCCCGGAACGTCGCTAGGCTAAGGCAGGCCCAACCAGGGGCGCCGGTTCGAAGCGTAAAGGAAACCACTGCCATGAGCTTTTTCGAGGACATTGCCGCCGCGCTTGACCGTGAAGGGATCGAGTCGCGCGTCGGCGGGGAAACCCTGTTCGTGCCTATGAACGCCGCGTTGGAGATCCAGTTCGTGGAGATCGACGCCCACCTGCCCGCGGCGAACGTTTACATCGCCGCCGCGGATGTGGATGAGGACGACGACGAGTTCGAGGCCGTCCTGGTGGCCGTGGTGTTCTCCGTCGCCGACGCCGTGGCGGCGGTGGCGGAGCACATGGCCACCGACCAGGTGGTCACCGTGCTGCGCGACCTGCTCGAGGGCACCGACGAGCGCATCGGGGACCTCGAGTTCTTCCAGGACCACCTGAACCCGCAGCAGGTGCGCGCCGAGGTTGGCCAGAACGCTGAGCTGCAGGTGGTGGTGGAGGCCGTCGACGGGGTGCCCAACGCCAAGGTGTCGTTCGTGGCGCTGCCCGACGATTACGACGACGTCATCGACGACGCCGAGGGCGAGCTTTGGGAATCCGACGGCGACGCCGAGCTCTCGGACGAGGACCGGGCCCGCCTCTTCGACGCCATCCACGACGAGGCCGTGGCCGACGCGGAGCGCCTGGAGCTGGGCAGCTTCACCGACTTCGACCGGCTCTTCGATGTGCTTTCGCTGGCCGCTGATCAGGCGGAGGACTGGGAATCGCAACTGCTGCCTGTGGACGACGACTTCGACGAGCCGGACGTGTACGACATCTTCGGCCAGGACGATGACACCGAGGACACCGAGGACACTGACGACTCAGACGACACCGAGGACACCGACGACGACACCGGTGTCGACGACGAGCTCGAGGCGGGCGCCCTCGACCCAGAGGACGAGGTCTAGGCACGGGTTTTATGCGGCCGCGAGCCCCTCGAACATTGAGGAGGGCGATTCGATGGGGCCGAAGGTGCCGTCGACAAGCCAGACGTACGTTGCCGCGCGTGCGGAGGGCAGCTCGTGGACGGTGTGCGCGCAGTCGTCGGGAAGCAGCGCGCGGACCCACGCTTCGGCGAGGCGCCGGTCGGTGGGGACGCCGGAGGTGTCCGCGACCCGGAGTTCGATGAGGTAGGCGGGCACCTGGTCTTGGCCGAAGCCGCGGATCCTGGCCCGGGCGCGCGGCCCGACGCGGCGGCGGGTGACCGCCACCGAAAGTTGTGGCCCGTTGCCTTCGCGCGGCAGCGTGATCATGGGTGGTCGCCAGGTGGCGGTGGGGCGCGAAAGTGAGCGGGGGTGGTGCATGACGGCGCTGATGGCGTCGAGGGTTTCCGGGTGGCGGTCGCGCAGCTGGGCGGCGTCGAGGGAGGTGTCGAGGGAGGTGGAACGGGTGCTGGGGTATCGAAAGAACTTCATGCCCGACACGTTAGAACCCGCCTCCGACACGACTCGGCACCTGTCGCACATGCGTTCGATCGTGGCGTCATAGGGTCGCGAAACCCCGGCCCACGAGCGGGAGGTCTATGGTGGCAGGTCATGGAACGAACCGGCACGCACACCCACCACAAAATCCCGCGCACGATTTGGGTGTTGGTCGGCTCGGCGTTCATCATCGCTCTCGGCTACGGCCTGATCGCGCCGATCCTGCCGCAGTTCGCGGGCAGTTTCGGTGTGTCCATGGCGGCGGCCGGTGCGGTCGTTTCCGTCTTTGCCCTGGCCAGGCTCTTGGGTGCCCCAGGGGCGGGCGCGCTCGTGGACAAGTTGGGGTCGCGCCCGATCTACCTCTCCGGGCTCGTGATTGTGGCGGTGTCGACCTTCTTCGTGGCGTTTGCGCAGGACTATTGGCACATTCTCGCGCTGCGCTTCATCGCTGGGTTCGGCTCCACCATGTTCACGTTGTCGGCGCAAGCCCTGATCGTGCGTGTGACGCACCCGAGCATCCGGGGGCGCGCGAACGCGATCTACGCCACCGCGTTTCTCATGGGCAACATCTTTGGCCCGGTCCTGGGTGCGGCTTTGTCGTTTCTGGGTTTCCGCATCCCGTTTGCCATCTACGGCATCGGGGTGGGTGCGGCGGCTGCCGTGGTGTGGGCACTGACCCACCCGAAGCCGGATGCGCACCCGCTCCCGCCGAAGATGCCGCCTATGCGCCTGGGTCAGGCCTGGGGCAACCAGACCTACCGTGCGCTGCTGGCCAGCGCATTTACCAACGGCTTCGTCAATATGGGCGCGCGCGTGGCGGTGTTGCCGCTGTTTGCAGCAACGGTGTTTGAGCACGGGGCCGCAGCCTCCGGGTTGGCGCTGACCGCCTTCGCTCTGGGCATGGCGGTAACGATGCAATTTTCCGGACGCCTCACCGACAGCATCGGCCGGCGCCCGCTAATCCTCGCGGGTCTTGTCGCCGCGGGGATTTTCACCGGCACGCTCGGGCTGGCCACGAGCTTTTGGCCGCTGCTCGCCCTGTCGGCGCTCGCGGGTGTGGGCGGCGGGCTCATGGGGCCTGCGGTGCAGGCGTCGCTGGCGGACATCATTGGCAACGATCGCTCGGGCGGCAAGGTATTGTCCACGTTCCAGATGACCCAGGATGCGGGCCAGATTCTCGCGCCGATCGTGGTGGGAGCGCTGGCGCAGGCGTTCGGCTTCAACTGGGCGTTCGCCATGTGCGGCGCGCTGTGCGCCGTCGCGCTGGGTGTGTGGCTCGCGATAGGAAAGGAAACGAAACCGTGAGAGTGATTTTGGATTGCGACCCCGGCATCGATGACACGTACGCCATCATCTGGCTCACCGCCGCGGCCCACGCGGGCCTCATCGAGCTCGATTGCTTAACGACGACCTCCGGAAACACCCGCGCCGACCAATGCGCACGCAACGCCGCGTGGGTGCTGTCCCTGTGCGGCCTCCCGATCGTGCCCGTCGCCGCGGGGTGCCCCGAGCCCTTGGTGTGCGAACTGACCACCACCCCGGAAACCCACGGGGATACCGGTCTGGGGTACACCACCGCGCCCGAGCGGGAGGTGGAGCGCGACTGGGACGCGCTGTGGTGCAACGCCATCGAGCGCGGCACGGAGGACTTGCACCTCATTGTCACCGGCCCGATGACGAACCTGGCCGCGTTCGCCGAGGCGCACCCCGAACACTTCGCGCAGCTGAAGCACATCACGGTGATGGGAGGGGCCGTGAACTACCCAGGCAACACCACGCCGAGCGCGGAGTGGAATTTCTGGGTGGACCCGCACGCCGCCGCGGAGGTCCTCGCCAAAACACGCGTCCCGCTCACCCTGTGCACCCTCGGCGTGACAGAAAAGATGTTGCTCACCCCTGAACTACTGGAAAAGTGGGTGGGGGCGTTGGGGCCGGAGGTGGCCGTCGCTAAGCAATTGCCCGAGATGACTCGCTTCTACTTTGAGTTCCACGAGGAGGTGGGGGAGGGCTACCGGGCGCAAATCCACGACCTGCTCGCGGTGCTTGTCGGCCTTGGGCTTGTGGAGCACTCGGGGCGTGTGACCACGGTGGATGTGGAGGCGGAATCGCCCTTGATGCGGGGCACCTCGGTGGCGGATCTGCGCGGGATTTGGGGTCGCGAACCAAACGCGCGGCTGGTCACTTACGCGGACGTGGATGCTGCGTGGGGCTGGTTCGAGTGGGCCTGCGAGGTGCATGCGAAGGTGGCCGCGGGCGATGCGGAGCTGAGCCAGCTGCGCCACCGGCGCGCGGAGGACTAGCTGCTAGAATGCCCAACCGGCAGCCCCGGGCCGAGGTGACATAGGCGCGCGGGCGAGGTTTCCTACCCCTTCACCATGCTTGGAGTAACACATGTCGCACACCCCGAACCCACCCCAGGGCGGCCTGGACGCGCGCCCCAACGCAGGACGCGCTGCGGCGCAGTGGACCCCGGCCCGCCGCGCCCTGGTGGCGGCCGGTGCCGCGATCATCGCGCTGACCTGGCTGTACCTCGTCCTCGCCCGCCCGACCGACTGGGAGAACGTCACCGGCTCGACATCCGGCATCATCACGTTGCTGGGCTACGGCCTGGGCACCATCTTGCTGCTGGTGGCAACGGTGCCGGTGCTGCCGGCGCGCACGTTGGGGCTGATCCCGATCGCGATGATCATCAACTCGGTCGTGGGTGAAATCGTCGGCTCGATCGGCATTCCGCTCTACCTGGACGCCATCGGCACCGTGCTCGTGGCGGCGCTGGCGGGCCCGGTGGCCGGTATGACCACGGGCGCGCTGAACAACGTGGTGTGGGGCCTGCTCAACCCGGCGGCGCTGCCGTTCGCGGCGGGAGCGGCGCTGATCGGGTACCTCTCGGGAGAATTCATCCACCGCTTCAACGCGTTCAAGAACGTCGGCCTGGTGGTGCTCTACGGCGCCATCCTGGGCCTTCTGGGCGGCGCGGTGGCAGCGCCGGTGGCGGCGTTCGTCTACGGCGGCACCGCCGGTGTGGGCACGGGCGCGCTGGTGAGCCTGTTCCGCGAGATGGGCAACTCCCTGCTGCAGGCGGTCACCTTCCAGGCCTTTATCTCGGACCCGCTGGATAAGGTCATCGTGATGCTGATCGCGTACGCGGTGGTCAAGGCGCTGCCGCGGCGCACGGTGGACGCGTTCGCCCCGGCCGCGGGCCCCGGCGCGGAGGGCGCGTCGGTGGCGGCGAACAAGTAGCTTGGTGCACCCATTCACGGCGCTCGCCGTCGGGTTCTCCGGCTGGATCCTGGTGATGGGGATCAACGAGCCGTGGGCCTCGGCGGCCGTCGTCGGGGTAGCGCTGCTGCTGGGCACGGCGCGGGTGCGCAACGCCTCCCTGCTGGTCGCGGTGGGAGCGTTGGCGCTGCCGGTGGCGCTGTCGATGCTGCTCATCCACGCCCCCTATGGCACCGAACGCATCGCCCCGCTCATGACTGCCGACGGCCTCGCGGTCGCCGGCGTGCTCACCCTGCGTTTCGTGGCGCTGATTTCTTCTTTGCTGGCGGCGGGCACGTTTTTCACGGTGGCCGACCTGGCCAAGGCGCTGCAAGCGGTGCCCGGAGGCAACCGGTTGTCGTACCTCGCGGGTTCCACGTTGCAGCTGTTTCCGCAGGGTGCGGCGCGGGTGCGTGTGGTGCGAGACGCCAATGTGCTGCGGGGGCGCCCGGTGCGGGCGAACACGGTGGTGCCGCACCTGATCATGCCGGTGCTCACGGAGCTACTCACCACGGGTGCGGCGCGCGGCCAGGCGCTGGAGACCGCAGGCTACGACCTCGAGGGGCGTCGCACGGTGCTGCGCCCCGTCGCTGATTCACCCGTGCAGCGAGCGATTCGGTGGGGATTCCCGGTGTTGTGCCTGGTGGTTGCGGCATGGATCTGACGCTGTTGGCGGACGCCCTCGAGCGCCACCGCACGGTGCAGGTGGTGGCCGGGTCCGGCGCGGGGCTTTCCACCGTGGCCCGCCGCGTGCACGCCGCGTGGCCCGACGCCGCGGTGGTCCAGCAGGATCCGGTCGCCCACGTCACTTACCTGCGCGAAACGGTGCTCGAAGAGGTGGCCATCGTTCTCGAGCAGCGCGGCGTGGGGCGCGCCGAGATGGAGGAGCGCTGTTCCCGCGTGCTCGCGGCGGCCGGGTTGTCGGGCCTGGCGCAGCGTCACCCTGCGCGGCTTTCGGGCGGTCAGACGAGGCGCCTGGCCATCGCCTGCGTCGCCGTGATCGAGCCGCGCACCCTGCTTCTCGACGACCCCCTCGCCGGCCTCGACCCCCACTCCGCCACCCAGGTGCTGGATCTGCTCGCGGCGCTGCCGTCGCGGGTGGTGCTGCTGGGCAACAGGGTGGTTGGGCTGGATTCGGTGGTTGGACTGGATTCGGTGGTTGGGCTGGATTCGGTGGTGCTCACGCTGCGTGACGGGAAGCTGGTAGAGGGCCCGCCCGACCCGCATGTCCCGCGCTTGCCTTCTCGCGTTGCGCCAGTGGGTGAGCCGATGGACCTGGACGAGGTGGTGGCGACCCGGGGAAGCGAGGGCCGCAAGTGGTGGCAGCTCCGCCCCCGCACTGAGCCGGTGTTCACGGCCGGTCCCATCCGGCTTGCCGTGCAACCGGGTGGGGTGGTGTGGTTGCGCGGGGCCAACGGGGCGGGAAAGACGACGCTGCTGCGGGCGATGGCCGGCTTGGACGGCAACCCTGGGCTGGGGCGCACACGAGGGGTGTCGGTCTCGCTGGCGCTCCAGCGTGCCGCTGACCAGGTGGCCGAATCCACCGTGGGCGCCTTCGTGTCGCCGGCATCGGTGGGGGAGCTCGGTGTGGACCCCGAGATGCACCCCTTGGATCTGCCGGCCGCGGGGTTGCGGCTGGCGCAGCTCACCCAGGTGTTCGGGCAGCGCCGACCGCTCGTGCTTCTCGACGAGCCCGACGTCGGCCTCGACGCCCCCGCCCGCGACCGGGCGCACGCGATCGTTGCCTCCGGTTTGGCGCGCGGGCAGGCCGTGGTGCTCACCTGCCACGATGAGACCTTCGCGGCGGAGGTGGGTAAGTATGCCCAGGTCAGTGAGGTGTGGCTCCAGGGTTAGGGCCGCATGGGGGTGCGGTGGTTGGGTGGTCGGGTGGCTTGGGTTGGCGGTTTCGCTGGTGGTGGGGTGGTGGGCCATGGGGTGCGACCGGTTTGGCCAGGTGGTGGTGGCGCTTTTTGGGCGCGTTGGGCCTTGATCCGGTTGACGGCGGAGTGCATGGCGGGGTCGGTGGTGTTGGTGTGACGCGTGCCGTCTGCTTTGACCAGGGTGGCGGTGCCGGTGTCGGGGTCGTAGTCCATGTAGCCCTTGTTAAACGACCCGTCGCGGTGGTCGTTGTTGCACTTGTGGTGGGTGGGGCATAGCCCGGTGAGGTTGTCGATGTCGGTGTTGCCGTAGCGCAGCCAGGAGATGATGTGGTGGGCTTCGCACTCGCTCATTGCGGTCGTGCACCCGGCCCAGGAGCACACGCCTTGGATGGCGAACATGGCGATGCGCTGACCCACCGACGCGAGCCGCTTCGACCGACCCAGGTGCAGCGGTACCCCGGTAACACCGTCGACGGTGAGGATGAAGTCGGTGGTGCCGTCCATGCCCAGGCGCACCAGATCGAAGGCGTTGAGCTCGACACCGACGTTGGTTTGGAACAGCGTATCCGCGTCGGCCTGCGCGAGGTCGTCGAGGGTGATCGCCACGACGACGGATGCGGCACCGCCGTTGCGGGCCTGCTCATTGTGTTCGTATTGGCGCAGTATTGCGGCGAGTTGGTCGTAGCGGCGTTGGCCCTTGGTCCGCGAGTCGATCTCGTGTTGGTGCTCGGGCGGGATGTTGGCGTTGGGGGAAAGGCCTTTGTCTGTCAGCGCTTTGTAGAGGGCGTAGTCGCTTGCGGTCATGTTAAGGCGCACGTCGAAGGTGCCGTCGGCGTTTTCTTTACCCAGGGAAGCGTCGCGCTTCTCAAACCCGGCGTTCGGGTTCTTCTTCGCGAAGGGTTTGTTGGCTTGATCCACCAAGCGCTTCACAAATGAGCGGAGGTCTTGCTCCCCGCGGTACTTCGCTTCCTCCATGGCGCGGGCGTAGATGCGCGTGCGTTCGCCTTCGGCGGCCTTGAGCAGCTTGTCGAGTTCGCGGCGGATGATGTCTTGCTTGGCGGCGGAGATTTCGTCGGCGCGTTTGCGGGCGTCTTCTTGGTCTTTGCGGCGGCGCTCGGCTTCTTCCTCGGCGGCCTTGCGGGCGGCCTCCTCAGCGGCGGCGCGTTCCTCATCAGACGGTTCAGTGTCGTTGCCGAAGAGGTCATCCAGGAATTCATCGAGGTCCGGCTCCGGCGGCGGTGGCGGGGCGAACATCGCCTTCGCCCTGGCTAGGCGGTTGTATGCCTCGCCCTTGGACAGGCCGAGTTTTTCCATCAGGTACGCGTCCGGGTAGTTCGCGCCGACGAGGCGGCCGGCGTCCTGATCCACGCACACCTGGGCGAACGCGGCGTCCACATAGGCCTTCTTATCCATCGCGCGTTCAAGCCGGGCAATATCGGAGCCGCATTCGGAAAGGGTGAGCGCCGAAGGATCGTCGAAAAGCGAACGCAAACGAGACAGACCCGCCACGATCTGGTCAACTACCTGCGCAATCTCAGACACGACACCCTCCCTTCCATCCGACTAACGGGGTGATGAAGAGCAATCTATCAGGCCCGCAGACACATTATTTTAGGATGGGAACAGGTGTTCTAAAGATGCCTAAACACTTAGCTTAACGACGGCCTCCGGTGCCCATGTCTGAGTCCTCATTCATGTGTGACTTACTTCGGTCGACGTTCGCAGCCGACGCCATCGCCGTCGCGGTCCAAATGCGAACCATAGCCCGGCTCGCCACGGCGAATCGGGCGGCCGAGGTCATTCCATACGGCACGGCAGTTCGGATAGGTTTTCGCCGGCGCGGGGGCGGGTGCGGGTTTGGGGGCAGGAGCGGGTG
>ERZ1031260.53-NODE-53-length-18856-cov-32.465348_pt1 | contig 18856 bp, 21 predicted proteins | sample MGYA00517287_ERZ1031260 | MGnify/ENA primary metagenome ERZ1031260 (study PRJEB33718, sample SAMN03159811) | human skin metagenome | collected 2014-02-25 | study: EMG produced TPA metagenomics assembly of the PRJNA266117 data set (Human skin bacterial metagenome... | reverse complement strand
CGTTGAGAGTGCTTCGAGGAGTTCGCCGAATGTCATAGCCCCAGACGCTAGCCACCTACCCCACTCAAGCGGAAGCCCCCACCGAATTCTGTGGATAACTCCCGACACGGTTATCCACAGCACCGAACCGCCACAACCCGACAACCAGCGACAACACCGGTTCCATAAACGTTGCGCGCAAGCTCATCTCGACGGCCGCGGGCGTGGCGCCAAGCTAGTTGGCATGCAGCGCTTCGTTGAGCTCGATGCCCTTGGCGGGCACGACCTCGACAGCGCCGGAGAGGGAGTTGCGGCGGAACTGCAGCCCGTTCGCGCCGGAGAGCTCGAGCGCCTTGACCTCGGAACCTTCGGGGCGGCCCAGGGCCTCGGCCACGGGGGCGCTCAGCACCACTTTGGTGCCGGCGGTGACGTAGAGGCCGGCTTCGACGATGCAGTCGTCGCCAAGCGAGATGCCCACGCCGGCATTCGCGCCGAGCAAGCAGCGCTCGCCGAGCGAGATGACTTCCTTGCCGCCGCCGGACAGGGTGCCCATGATGGAGGCGCCGCCGCCGATGTCGGTGCCGTCGCCGACGACGACGCCAGCGGAAATGCGGCCCTCAACCATGGAGGCGCCGAGGGTGCCGGCGTTGAAGTTCACGAAGCCTTCGTGCATCACCGTGGTGCCTTCAGCCAAGTGCGCGCCGAGGCGGATCCGGTCGGCGTCGCCGATGCGCACGCCGGACGGCACGACGTAATCCACCATCCGCGGGAACTTGTCCACGCTGTAGACCACCACCGGCCCGTTCGCGGCGAGGCGGCCGCGGGTCATCTGGAAGTCGTCCACCGCGCAGGGGCCGTAGTTCGTCCACACGACGTTGGAAAGCAGGCCGAAGACGCCGTCCATGTTCGCGCCGTGCGGGCGAATCAGGCGGTGCGACAGCAGGTGCAGGCGCAGGTACACGTCGTAGGCGTCCACAGCCGGTTGCGACAGATCGGCGATCACGGTCTCCACCGCCACGCGCGCCACGCCGCGGGCTTCGTCCGGCCCGACGAGGTCAGCGAAGCGGGCATCGGGCTCCGCTAATCGACGAGTCCCCGTCTCACCCTCCCCGGCCTCAAGCTTCGGTGCGGGGTACCAGACGTCGAGGACCGTCCCGTCGTGGGTGACGGTGGCGACGCCGCGTGCGTGTGCAGCAGTTGTGGAAGTCATGCCAGCTACCTTACGTTCTCCGCAGGTTTTGCTGGGCCTCTACCCCTGGTGGTCATAGAAAGCGCCACAAGACCCAGGGAGAGGATGGTGACGGAGATGACCTGGGAGCGCGAAGCGTCGTCGAAAAGCATGAGCACCGTGAGGCCGAGCAGGGCGGCGAGCGTCACCCACGGCACCCACGACGCGCCGCGGACCTGGACGGCGGAGTTGCGGATCTGCGGGTGCAGCTTGACGTAGCTGAGCGTGATCATGATCCAGGTGACGATGAGGCAGCCGCCTGTTGCGGACATGATGAAGTCGATCATCCCGGGCGGGTTCCACCACTGCAGCCCCACGGCGACGAACGCGAAGAAGACAGACACCAGCACCGAGTTGCGCGGCACGCCGTTGGCGCTTGTGCGCGCCATCCAGCGCGGCGCGTCGCCTTCGAGCGCCTGTTGGTACGCGAGGCGCGAGGTGCCGTAGAGCTGGGCATTGAACGCGGAGAGCAGCGCGAGCACGATGACCGCTTCCATGAACCCGGCCGCGCCCGGGATGTTGGCCATGGACAGCACGGCGGTGAAGGGGGAGTCGGCCGCGGAGTCGGCGCCGTCGATCTGCGAATAGGGCAGCAGCAGGATGATCACGATGACGGAACCGATGTAGAACAGCGCGATGCGCCAGATGATCGAGTTGACGGCGCGCTTCACATTGTCCGCCGGGTTTTCGGATTCGGCGGCGGCGATGGTGACCACCTCGATGCCGCCGAAGGCGAACGCCACGGCGAGAAGCCCCGCGGCGACGCCGGTGATGCCGTTGGGCGCGAAGCCGGATTCGCGCACGTTGTCAAAGCCGACGAAACCGCTCGCCGGCAGCAGCCCCAGCCACAGCGCCGCGCCGATCACCAGGAACAGCACGATGACGGCGATCTTGATCATGGCGAACCAGTACTCGAACTCGCCGAAGCCCTTGACCTGCGCGAGGTTCACCGCGGTGAGCAGCGCCACCACCACAAGCCCCGGGATCCACTGCGGCACGCCGAACCAGCCGGCCATCATGGCGGAGGCGCCGGTGAGTTCAGCGCCGCACGCCATGATCAGCAGAAACCAGTAGATCCAGCCGAGCAGGAAGCCGGCCCAATGCCCGAACGCCATGCGCCCGTACGTGGCAAAGGAGCCGGAGGAGGGCCGCGCCGCCGCCATTTCGCCGAGCATTCGCATCACGGCGATCACAACCGCACCGGCAATGACGTACGCGATCAAAATCGCGGGCCCGGCCGCGCGAATGCCTACGCCGACGCCGAGGAAGAGCCCGGCGCCGACCGCGGTGCCCAGCCCCATGAGCGTGAGGTGGCGCGATTTCAACCCGCTACCGAGCTCAGTACTGCTTGCCGACGACTCCGTTGCCACCGCACCCATCAGCGTTCACCTTTCCGGTTGGCCTTGAAACTTGCACTGTTTGTCCACGCCACACCGGCGAGGGTGATCACGCCGACGACGACGGCGACCGCGAACATTTGGAAACGGCCGTCGGGGTTGCCCAGCATGAGCAGGATGAGTCCTACCGCGAGCGCGATCATGACCCAGGGCAGGACAGAGGGGGCCCACATGCGCACGTCGGTGATTTCGCCGCGGGCGACGAGTTGCGGGTGGATGCGCACGAACGACAGCGCGACCACGATCCACAGCACGATGAGGCAGCCGCCGACCGCGTTGAGCAGGAAGGCGAGCAGCCCCGGCGGGTTCCAATACTGCAGGGCCACGGCGACGAACCCGAAGATGACGGAGACGATGACGGCGCGGACCGGAACGCCGCGGTGGTCGGTGGCGGCGAAGGCCGAGGGGGCGTCGCCACGCAGGGCGAGGTTCTGCAGGAAGCGGGAGGAACCGTAGATCTGCGTGTTGCACGCCGAGAGCAGCGCGATCGCGATGACTGCCTCCATGATGCCGACCGCGCCCGGGATGTTCGCCATCTCTAACACGGCGGTGAAGGGGGAGTCGGCCGCACTGCTCGCGCCGCCGATCTGGTCGAAGGGCAGCAGCAGGATGATCAGGAGGACGGAGCCGACGTAGAAGATGCTGATGCGCCAGATGATGGAGCGGATCGCCGAGTGGACGCCGGCCTCCGGGTTCTCCGACTCGGCTGCGGCGACGGTGACCAGTTCGATGCCGCCGAACGCGAACGCGACGGCGAGCAAGGCGGTGGCCACACCGGACCAGCCGTTGGGCATGAAGCCGACTTCTCTGACGTGATCCAGGCCCATGAACGAGGTGCCGGGCAACAACCCGAGCCACAGGGCAACGCCGATGATGAGGAACGCCACGATCACGAGCACCTTGATCAGGGCGAACCAGAACTCGAACTCGCCGAAGTTCTTCACGGCGGCGAAGTTGATGGCGGTAAAAACCACGATGGCGGCGAGCGCCGGGATCCACGGGGAGATGCCGAACCAGGCCGCGATGATGGCGGAGGCGCCGGTGATTTCGACGGCCATGATCATGATCATCATGAACCAGTACAGCCACCCGATGGTGAACCCGGCCCACGGGCCGAACGCCTGCTCAGCATAGGTGGAGAAGGTGCCGGAGGAGGGCCGGGCCGCGACCATCTCGGCGAGCATCTGCATGAAGCAGACGGTGATGAAGCCGGCGATGAGGTAGGCGAGGATGACGGCGGGCCCGGCTGCCGCAATGCCGACTCCGGTGCCCAGGAAAAGGCCGGCGCCGATGGCGGAGCCGAGCCCCATCATGGTCAGGTGGCGGGTTTTCAGGCCTCGGGCGAGGGCGGTGGACTGCGCCACGGGTGACGCCGCGGGCGGCGCGGCCGGGTGCGCGCCTGGGGAAACAGGTGTTGACATGGGTGTCACTGTAAACGGTGCCGGTCACGGGCACGCCACCTGGCCCCAATACTTAGGCGCTGCGCACAACCGGGCTCGGGGTGAACGGCTCGCGGGTGATGCGCAGGTCGCTGCGGCCCGAGATCTCGCGGGCGAGCATCTCGCGACCGCTGGCCACATCAAAAACCGCGGTGTCGGGCTCGAGCATGACACCGACGCCGATCTCGCACCGGTCGCCAAGATCGACGCCGATGATGCCGGCGGAGGGGTGCAACTTGCAGTCTTTGCCAACCCGCATTGGGGAGCGCTCGAATTCGCTGACGCGGTTGGCCATGAGTGCGGATGACAGGGCGAGGTCGGTGCCCTCGTCGATGACGACGGAGGACGACACCCGTCCCTCGATCCGCGCGGGCCCGAGCGAGCCTGCGTTGTAGGAGACGTACCCTTCGCGCATTACGGAGGTGCCCTCGGCAAGGTAGGCGCCGAGGCGCACGCGCTCGGCCTCGGCGATGGTGACCCCGGACGGCACAACGTAGTCCACCATGCGCGGCAGGCGGTCGATGCCGTAGACGTGGATGAGGCCGCGCACGCGTAGGTTGGTGCGCACGACCTCGAAGTTGTCGGCGAGGCACGGGCCCTTGTTGGTCCACACCACGGGCACGAGGTGGTCGAGCGCGCCGGCAACGTTGATCTCGAGCGGGCGCACCATGCGGTGGGAGAGCAGGTGCAGGCGCAGGAACACGTCGTGCGCGTCGACGGCAGGAGCGCCCAGGTCCACAATCGTGGTGCGCACCGGCACGAGTTCAACCAGGCGGTCGTGGTCCGAGCCGATCAGCTTCAAAAACTTCTGCGACAGCTCGTGGGCGCTGACCCGCACCGTGCCGGCGCTGTAGCCCAGGTCGTCTTCGGCGACGTTGATCAGCTTCGGCGTCGGGTACCAGGTGTCGAGGACGGTGCCGTCCATGGCGATGTTGGCAATTCCTACGGCTTGAGCTCCCAAAGGCATGGCCCTCATCCTAAACGTCGGCCCCAGTAGGATCGACGTGTGACTTCCCTCGACCTCTTCGCCGACCCCGTAGACCTCACCGCAGCGCTCATTGACATCGAGTCGCCTTCGTATCACGAGGAGGTGATCGCGGATGCCGTCGAGAAGCAACTGCGCGCGCTTGAGCACGTCGAGGTGCAGCGCTTCGGCAACACCGTGGTCGCGCGCACCCAGTTCGGGCTGGCGCAGCGCGTGGTGCTGGCGGGCCACATTGATACGGTGCCGCTGGCGGACAACACCCCGCACCGGCTCGAAGGCGGCATCCTCCACGGCTGCGGCGCAGTGGACATGAAATCGGGCATGGCGTGCTACCTGGGCGCCTTCGCTCGCCTGGCTGCGCCGGGAAAGTCGAGGTACGACCTCACTCTGATCGCGTACGAGGCCGAGGAGGTCGCAAGCGTCGATAACGGCCTCTTCCACCTCGAGCGCGACCACCCGGAGCTGCTCGCGGGCGATATCGCGCTGCTCGGGGAGCCCTCCGGCGCGATCATCGAGGCCGGCTGCCAGGGCACCATCCGCGTCTTCGTCGACGCGCACGGCACCCGTGCCCACTCCGCGCGCAGCTGGCTGGGCGACAACGCCGCGCACGCACTCGCCGCGCCGCTGTCGCGCATCGCCGCATACACTCCCCGCACTGTGCTTATCGACGGCTGCGAGTACCGCGAAGGCCTCAACGTCGTCGGGCTGGAGGGCTTCGTGGCCACGAACACGATTCCGGATCACGCGAGGTTGATCGTGAATTTCCGCTACGCGCCGGACCGCTCCGTCGATAATGCGAAGGCTCACTTGGAGGAAGTCCTCGCGCTGGAGGATGGCCTGGAGCTGATTTACGACGACATCGCGCCCGGCGCCCTGCCTGGGCTGGGCGACCCGGTGGCGGCCGGGTTGGTCGAGGCTGTGGGCGGCAATTTTCGGGCGAAGTTCGGATGGACGGACGTCTCGCGCTTCTCTAGTCTTGGGGTTCCCGCCGTGAACTTCGGCCCCGGCGACCCGGGGTTCGCGCACAAGAAGGACGAGCAGTGTCCGGTGGATGAGATCCGGCTCGTCTCGGCGCAGCTCATGGAGTACTTGGCGGCACCGGACGCCGAAGAAAACGATTGACGAAAGTGAACAATGGCCCCGATCAACACCCCCAGGCCGAAAAGCGCGCGCAAGCTGCGCGGACCGATCGCCCTGCGCAGCGACCAGCAGCAGCCCACGACCCACGACCAAAGGCTTTTGGAATCGTTGGGTCAGGCCGACACCGATTGGAAACACGACGACCCGTGGCGCGTCATGCGCATCCAGTCGGAGTTCGTCGCGGGCTTTGACGCGCTGAGCGATCTTCCGAAGGCTGTCACCGTCTTCGGTTCGGCCCGGCTGGGGGAGGGCACCCCGGAATACGAGCAGGCGTGCGCGGTGGGCAAAGCGCTAGTGGAGGCGGGGTATGCCGTGATCACCGGCGGCGGCCCCGGGCTGATGGAGGGCCCGAACCGCGGCGCCCACAACGCCGGCGGCATGTCCGTGGGCCTGGGCATCGAGCTGCCGTTTGAGCAGGGGCTGAACGACTGGGTGGATTTGGGCCTGAACTTCCGCTACTTCTTCGCCCGCAAGACCATGTTCCTGAAGTACTCCCAGGCCTTCATCTCGCTGCCGGGCGGCTTCGGCACGATGGACGAGGTCTTCGAGGTGCTGTGCATGGTGCAGACCGGAAAGGTGACCAACTTCCCGATCGTGCTCATGGGCACGGATTTCTGGTCCGGGCTGGTGGACTGGATCCGCGACCAGCAGCTGCGCCGCGGGTTGATCTCGCCGGGCGACGACGAGCTGTTCCTGGTCACCGACTCCGTCGATGAAGCGGTCTCCCACATCGTGGAGGCGCACAAGGTGATGACGGACCAGCGGCTGAAGGAACAGGGTATCCGCGAGGATGACTAGCCCGCTGGCCCAGGTCATGGCCATTGTCAACCGCACGCCGGACTCCTTCTACGACAAGGGCGCGACGTTCGCCGTGGACGCGGCCGTGGCTCGCGCCGACGAGGTCATCGCCCAGGGGGCGAGCATCGTCGACGTGGGCGGGGTGAAGGCCGGGCCGGGCGACGACGTCAGCCCCCAAGAAGAGATCGACCGGGTCGTCCCCGTGATCGAGGGCGTGCGGCAGCGGCACCCGGAAGTGGGCATCAGCGTTGACACGTGGCGCGCGCAGGTGGCGCAGGTGGCCGTCGATGCGGGGGCGGATCTGATCAACGACACCTGGGCCGGCTGGGACCCGGAGCTGGTGGAGGTCGCGGGCGCGAACCGGGTGGGCTACGTCTGTTCGCACACCGGCGGGGTCACGCCGCGCACGCGACCGCACCGGGTGCATTACGACGACGTGGTGGCCGACGTCGTGCGCGAAACCACCCGCCTGGCTGAGCGCGCCGCATCCCTCGGGGTGCCGGAGGACCAGGTGTTCATCGACCCGACCCACGACTTCGGCAAGAACACCTTCCACGGTCTCGAGATCCTGCGCCGGGTGGACGAGCTCGTGGCCACCGGCTGGCCGGTGCTCATGGCGCTGTCCAACAAGGACTTCGTCGGCGAGACCCTCGACCGCCCCGTCGGCGACCGCGTGGCGGGCACGCTCGCGGCCACCGCGTGGTGCGCGGCCCGCGGCGTGGCAGCGTTTCGGGTGCACGAGGTGGAGGAGACCATCGACGTCATCCGCATGACCGCGGCGATCCGGGGCGAGGTGGCACCGCTGAACACCGTCCGGGGGCTTGCGTGAAGGTCTCGGTGGTCATCCCGGCGCTGAATGAGCAGGACACGGTGGCCGGGGTCGTCGATACGTGCCTCGCTTCGTGTGCCAGCGAGGTTGTGGTGATCGATTCCGACTCCACCGACGCCACCGCGCAGCGGGCGCGCGACGCGGGGGCGCGGGTGGTCAACTGGCGCGAGATTGACCCCCGAAAGCCCTGGCCCGGCAAGGGCGAGGCGCTGTGGCGCGGCGTCAAGGCCGCGCGCGGCGACGTGGTGGTGTTCGTGGACGCGGACGTCACATCGCTTCAACCCTGGTGGGTGGACGCGCTCGCGGCGCCGTTTTCGGACCCCGCCGTGCACCTGGTCAAACCCCGCTACCAGCGCGAAGGGGCGGGCGGACGAGTGACCGAACTCACCGCGAAGCCGCTGCTTCGCGCCTTGTTTCCCGCCCTCGCGTTCGTGGAGCAGCCACTTGCGGGCGAGTACGCGATCCGGCGCGACACCGCCCTGTCGCTGCCCTTCGTCGCCGGCTACGGCGTGGAAGCCGGCTTGCTTATCGACGTCGCCGCCGCCCACGGCCCCGAATCCATCCACCAGGCCGACTTGAGCCCGCGCACCCACCGCAACCGGCCGCTTTCGCAGCTGGGGCCGATGGCGGAGGTGGTCTCGGCGGTGATTTTGCAGCGGGCCGGGGTCACACTGGACGGCCAGGTGGAGGTCGCGCAGCGGCCGGCTTGGGTGGCCAAGTAGACTGACCGGCATGCTTTCCTGGATCATCCTCATCCTCGTCCTCGCGCTGGTCAGCATCCTTGGCGTCCGGCTGTTCGCCAGCATCTTTGGCCGGGGCGAGGCGCTGCCCCCGATGCCGCCGACCGAAGAGGTAAAGGAGGCCAACCGCCGCGCCGTTGAGGAGGGCAACTTCGGCGACATCCAGCTCGAGGTCGTGCAACGCGGGTACCGGATGGACCAGGTTGACGCGCTCATCGCCCAGTTCGCCGGCGAGACGCTTGGCACCATTGAGGAAACCGTCGGAGAAACCGCCCCGGTGCCTGTGGCCGCGGAACAGGTAGAATCGGTCGGGACAGTTGAACCAGCTCACATTGAACGCACTGAAGGAGCGATGACGCATGGCAGCGATGAAGCCGCGAACCGGTAGTGGCCCGATGGAGGCGGTCGAGGAAAGCCGCAAGATTGTGATGCGTATCCCCTCCGACGGCGGCGGCCGCTTGGTCGTCGAGCTGTCGAAGGAAGAAGCGGGCGAGCTCGGTCGTCTTTTGACGGAGGCCGCCGGCGAGTAACTCGCTTTTCGGGGGCGGGGTAGTATCGCCACATGCTCAAAGACATCGTGGACGTGCTCGCCGATCCGGCTGACCTCACCCCTCTCAGCGGGGCGGATGACTTTTCCCGCCTCGTTTCTGCGTCTGGGCACTCCTACGACGTGGCCCGCCAGGGGTACGTGACCCTTGCCGCGGGCGCGGGCCTGCATCACGAGGGCGATTCGCTCGAGATGATCCGCTCCCGCGAAACCTTCCTTGCCAACGGCCACTTCGCCCCATTTGTGGAGGCCGTGTCGGACCAGTTGGCCGAAGTCATTGAGCGCAGCGCGGGCAACGTGGAGGCGCCGGTGGTGCTGGAGGTGGGTGCCGGTACCGGCTACTACCTCGCCCACACCCTCGACAGCATCGCTGGGGCACGCGGCGTGGGCCTCGACGTTTCCACCCCCGCGGCGAAGCACCTGGCGAAAGCACACCCGCGTCTCGGCGCGATTGTGGCGGACGTGTGGGAACAGCTGCCGATCGCATCGCAATCGATCCACGCCATCGCCGTAGTCTTCGCCCCCCGCAACCCCGCGGAGTTCGCGCGAGTGCTTGTCGACGGCGGCGAGGCCGTCCTCCTCCTCGCCGACTCCGGCCACCTCGATGAGCTGCGGGAGCCCCTGGGGATCCTCGGCGTCGAAGAGGGCAAGGTCGAGCGGCTCATTGAGCAGTCGGAGGGCCACCTGGAACTCGCTACCGATCCTCAGCTGATCACGTTCCCTATGGTGTTGGGCCGCGACGCGATTGCCGCCCAGGTGGGCATGAGCCCCTCTGCGCGCCACCTCGACCCGGAGGTGCTGCGCGAGCGCGTCGTCGCACTGCCCGAGCAGTTGACGGTGACCGCCCGCGCGCAATTGATCCGGATGCGCAAGGCGGCCTAGACGATGCCGGCGTAGCCCCTACGCCACTCGCTGTGGATTGTTGCACCCTCGGCAGCGCGCGAGCGGATCCCGGAGCAGCCGTTCTCGGGCCAGATGCGCGAGGACATGACCACGCTGCCGCCGCCCGCGTAGACCTCGATGGTGGATCCATCGACGATGACGGTGATGTTGTCCTCGTCTTCGTCGTGAAGCGTGGCGGTGGCGGGGGAGCCGTCCAGGCGGTCGAGGGTGAGGGTGTCGCCGCTGTGCTTCAGGGTCGCTGCGACCTCCCCATTGCCGTCGAGGATTTCGGCGGTGACGCTGGTGCCCACGGGGATCTCGCACAGGGCCGTCCACAGCCGCGCGCGGTCGGTCTCCGCGACGGCATCCGGCAGGCCCGGCGCTGGCACCTGGTAAAGGCGGCCGCCCTGCAGGGTGACGCGGCGGGGCAGCGTAAGGGCGTTGGCCCAGCCTTCCGTCTCCCAGTTCGGCTCCTTAGTGGGGTCGCCGGCGCGGTCGGTGTTGGTCATGAACCCGTACAGGTACGCGCGCTGGTAGCGGTTCTCAGGCGTCGTCTCATCCAACCGGTAGTTGGTGTTGCGCGGGCGGGTGAAGTCGTGGCCGTGGTCGAGGGTGCGGAAGGGGCCGCGAAGTGCGAACTCGCTGCCACGCAACGTGCCCACCGCGTACACGGCGGTATCCTTGCCGCCGCGCTCGAGGGTGAGGAAGAGCACGTCGTAGATCTGCTCGTCAACCTCATCGCGCAGGCGCACCAGGCGCGGCGCCACCAGCGAGGGATCGAGCTCGAGCCCGGTCTCGCCCGTGAATGTCAACGGTCCCTCGAAGTGCCAGTCGCGGCCGTCCTTGGAGGTGAGCACCACAGGTGCCGGCGCGCTTTCCGGGCCGGAGACGGCGAGCATGAGCCACCCCGCGTGGCCCAGGCCGCGGTCGTCGACGGACTCCCAGTCCGGCACCACGCAGGGGGAGCGGAAGTTCCCGGCTTCGGCGAGGTCTTGGACCACTGCGCCCAGCCGCTCGGCGGGAAGGTCGCCGCTGGCCTCGTCGGCCTCGTCGAACTCGCACAGCTCATCCACGTGGTCGATGTGAGCGAGCTGCACCGTGTTGCCCTCGGGCGTCTCGGAGCTGAAGTAGAGGTCGACGCCGTCGCCCGCCTGGGTCACGGCACCGGCGCGCACGTTCGTCTCAGCGTCGACGGGGACGATGACATCGTTGCAATCGAGGAAGGTGAACGGGTCGCCCTCGCTCATCTCGTGGCCCCAGCGGCTGGGGGCATCCGGGGTGGGGCGGTATTGGTAGAACATGTGCCACACACGCTCGCTGTCGTCGCCTGAGCGGAAGACGCCGGCCGGGCCCTCGAGGATGCCGCGCTCGGCGGTCACATGCAGTTCGGGTCGGTAGACAGTCATCAGATCAGCCCCTTGTAAATATCGACGGTCTGTTGCGCGATCGTGCGCCAAGAAAATTCCTCGCGGGCGCGTGCAAGCCCAGCTTCACCGAGCGCGCGGGCACGATCGGGGTCCTCGGCGACGGCGTTGACGGCCTCCGCCAGACCCCGTTCAAAGCCTTCCGCGTCCTCGGCGTCGTAATCCACGAGCACGCCCGTCTCGCCGTCGACGACGACCTCCGGGATGCCGCCCACGCGCGAAGCCACCACGGCCGTGCCGCACGCCATCGCCTCGAGGTTGACAATGCCCAGCGGCTCGTAGATCGAGGGGCACACGAACACGTCTGCCAGCGCGTAGACCTCGCGGATCTTCTCCGGCGGCAGCATGTCCTTCACCCAGAACACGCCGTCGCGCTGCGCCTTGAGCGTATCGACGAGCCCTTCGGTCTCAGCCGCAATCTCCTCTGTATCGGGCGCCCCGGCGCACAGGATGAGCTGGATATCCTCGTCGAACTGCTGCGCCGCCTTGAGCAGGTGGGGCACGCCCTTTTGGCGAGTGATGCGTCCAACGAAGGCGGCGATGGGCTTGGAGGTATCCACGCCCAGTTCTTCCGCGATGGTGGTGTCCCCGGGGAACCACTTCTCCGGGTCGATGCCGTTGAGGACGACGTGGACACGCGAGTCGTCGATACGCGGGTAGGCGCGCAAGATGGCGTCCTTCATGCCGGAGGAGACGGCGATGACGGCGTCGGCGTACTCCATGGCGTTCTTCTCGCTCCAAGACGAGACGTTGTACCCGCCGCCGAGCTGCTCGCGCTTCCATGGGCGGTCTGGCTCGAGCGAGTGTGCCGTGACCACGTGGGGGATCTCGTGAAGCAAGCCGGAGAGGTGGCCGCCGAGACCGGAGTACCAGGTGTGGGAGTGCACGATATCTAACCCGGCGGTGGCGTTCGCCATTCGCAGGCCAGTAGACAGGGTCTTGATGGCACCGTTGGCCTCAGCCAGCTCCGGGTCGACGCCGTGGACGTACACGCCCTCGTCGTCGCGTGGCTCGCCCATGCAGTGCACGTCAACTTGAACGATCTCCCGCATGAACCGGGTGAGCTCGGTGACATGCACGCCAGCGCCCCCGTATACCTCGGGGGGATACTCGCGCGTCAGCATTCCGACTTTCATGCCTGCATTCATGAGCGCCGAGCATAATGATGGATCCGTTCCGCTGCACGAGCGTGGCGTTCTCAATAGGCTTGTGGTTGTGAAAAGCCAGCCTCGTGTTCTCGCCATCGTCCTCGCGGGCGGGGAAGGCAAGCGCCTGTTCCCGCTGACCGCAGATCGTGCCAAGCCCGCCGTTCCGTTCGCCGGAAACTACCGTCTCATCGACTTTGTGCTGTCCAACCTGGTCAACGCCGGGTACATGCGCATTGCGGTGCTCACCCAGTACAAGTCGCACTCGCTCGACCGCCACGTGGCCACCGCGTGGAACGTCTCGGGCCCCACGCAGCAGTACATCGCTTCGGTCCCGGCGCAGCAGCGCCGCGGTAAGCGCTGGTACTCGGGGTCTGCGGACGCGATCGTGCAGTCGCTAAACCTGATTTATGACGACATGCCGGACTACGTCCTCGTCTTCGGCGCGGACCACGTCTACCGCATGGACCCCTCGCAGATGGTGGAAGACCACATCGCCTCCGGAAAGGCCGCAACCGTCGCGGGTATCCGAGTCCCGCGCTCGGAGGCCACCGCATTCGGGTGCATCCAGGCCGACGACGACGGCACGATCACCGAATTCCTGGAGAAGCCCGCCGACCCGCCCGGCACCCCGGACGACCCGGACGTGACGTATGCGTCCATGGGGAACTACTGCTTCTCCACCGAGGCGCTGATCCAGGCGTTGCTGGAGGACGAGCAGAACGAGGATTCCGAGCACGACATGGGCGGCAACATCATCCCGTACTTCGTGTCTAAGGGCGAGGCGAACGTCTACGACTTCTCCCGCAACCAGGTGCCGGGTGCTACCGACCGCGACCGCGGCTACTGGCGTGACGTCGGTACCGTCGATTCCTTCTACGAAGCCCACATGGACCTCATCTCCGTGGACCCGATTTTCAACCTGTACAACAAGGCGTGGCCGATCCACGCCACCGAAGACGACAACCTGCCCCCGGCAAAGTTCGTCATGGGAGGCATCGCGCAGGAATCGATCGTGGCCTCCGGCTCGATCGTGTCCGGCGCGACGGTGCGCAACTCCGTGCTCTCCACCGACGTGCGCATCGAGGAAGGCGCGACCGTCGAGGGTTCGGTGCTCATGCCGGGCGTGCGCGTGGGCCGCGGCGCGGTGGTGCGCCACGCCATCTTGGACAAGAACGTCTACGTCTCCGACGGGGAGATCATCGGAGTGGACCACGAGCGCGACCGCGAGCGCTACACGGTCTCCGACAACGGCGTGGTTGTGGTGGGCAAGGGCGAGGTGGTCTAACCGCCTACGCTGGCCTGTACACCCTTGGCTACCAAGGTCAGGCCCCCGTCGAGCGGCAGGCGCGTCACCGTCGCGCCCTCCTCGAGCGCAAGCGTATCGACGAGTCCCTCACACTCACGCGCCGCCTCCACATCGCGCTCCCGGCGGGAGGTGTCGCCCACGGTGCCGTCGAGAAGCGAGCCGGCGATGACGAGGGTGCCGCCGGGCGCGAGCAGCGGCCACGCGGCGTTGAGCAGGGCCCGGAACTCGGTGGAGGCCACGTCCGCGTACACGAGCTGGTAGGCGCCGTTGGCTAGGCGCGACATCACGTCGAGGGGCCGGGCCGTGAGGAAGCGCACGCGCGACGGGGCGAAGCCCGCCTCGCGGAACGCCTGCTTGGCCCCGGCTTGCAGCGCAGCCTCGGGCTCGATGCAAGTGAGCGTGGCCTTCTGCGGCAGGCCCGCCAAGATGTGCAAGCCGACGACGCCGGCGGCGGGGGTGATCGCGACTGCGCCCTGACTGCCGCGGCCGGAGGTGGCGGTCGCGAGGACGGCGAGCAAGTTGCCCACGGCAGCCGACGGCGACGGCACCCCGTTCTCCTCCGCTTCCTCGCGGGCGAGGCGCAGCCCCTGGCGGAGCTCATCAGAAAGGTGGCCACCTTCCTGGTCGCGGGCGTCGATGTAGCGAGTCATTTGGGAAAACGCGGTTTCGTTCACACAGCCATAGTAGCCACCCGGCACCGGGGAAACGGGTTTTCAGCCACCTCCCAGCTGGCTCGGTGGTGCATGGCGGGGTGATCTGGGACAATAACCGACATGACTTTGGATCCCGCCGCAGGCGACCAGCTCACCGGCACTGCCGCTTTCGACGCGGGTCGCGCTGAGATGCCGTCCTGGGCGGAGTTGGTGGAGGAGCACGCGGACAGCGTGTACCGCCTGGCCTACCGCTTGTCGGGCAACCAGCACGATGCGGAGGACCTGACGCAGGAGACGTTCATGCGCGTCTTCCGCAACCTCAAGGGCTACCAACCCGGCACGTTCGAGGGGTGGCTGCACCGCATCACCACCAACTTGTTTCTGGACATGGTGCGCCGCCGCCAGAAGATCCGCATGGAGGCGCTGCCGGAGGATTACGAGCGTGTCGCCGGATCCGATCTCACCCCGGAGGAGGCGTTTAGCACCGCGAACCTGGACCCGGCGCTGCAGCGCGCCCTCGACGGGCTGAGCCCGGAGTTCCGCGTCGCCGTGGTGCTGTGCGACGTGGTGGGGATGAGCTACGAGGAGATCGGGGAAACCCTCGGGGTGAAAATGGGCACCGTGCGCTCGCGCATCCACCGCGGCCGTGCGCAGCTGCGCGAGTCGCTCGAGGTGCAGGCGCTTTCAGACGTCTCCGCGAAGGAACTGATCCGCACCCGCTAGCGCGGGCAGGAGGATGCGGGTAGGAGGATGACTGTGGCAGAGGTGAAGAGGACGTTCAGCTCCACCGAGCACCTGAACCCGGAAGCGATCGCGGCCTACGTGGACGGGGAGCTCACCACCGCAGCTTCGCGGCGCGCGGCCCAGCACGTGGGGGAGTGCGAGGAGTGCTGCGCGGAGGTCAATGCGCAGCGTGGCGCGTCGGCTCGCCTGCGAGAGTGCGACGACGTGGATGTCCGCGCCCCGGAGGCATTCAGGCGCCGCCTCACCCTCATGTGCCCCGACGGGGCGCCGGAGGAGGCGGACGAGCGGCCCAGCCGTGTCGTGGAGCGCCTAGAGACCGTGTTGCGCTCCCTCAAACCGGGCGGGCTGCGGGAGTAAAGTTTGCGGCATGTTCTCTAACATCGGCTGGGGTGAGATCTTCTTCCTCCTCATCGTGGGCCTGGTAGTTATCGGGCCCGAGCGCCTCCCGGGCGTGATCGAGGACGTGCGCGCCGGTATTTACGCCGCGCGAAAGGCGATCAATAACGCCAAGGCGGAGCTCAACGGGGAGTTGGGGGAGGACTTCGCCGAGTTCCGCAAACCCATCGACACCGTGTCGCAGTACGCCGCCATGGGGCCGAAGCGGGCGATGGCAAAGGTGCTTTTCGACGGCGACGAGACCTACATGGATTCATTCGACCCCCGCAACGTGGAGTCGGGACCGCGCCCACCGGCGAAGCCGAACAAGCAGGCACCGGCCAATCAGGCACAGCCGGCGAAACCCGCGCAGCACGCGCCTCAGCCGGAAAACCCGCCGCGGCAGGGCGGCGGGTTCTCGTGGGAGGACATCACCTAAGCGGGCTACTTCACCCGCGGGTTCAGGCTCTTGCCCGCCAGCGAGTCGCGGCGAACCATGAGCTTTCGCGCGATCTCGGCGATGGCGACCGCTGCGGGGGAATCCGGTTGGGAAATCACCACAGGGGTGCCCTCGTCGCCGTGTTCGCGCAGCTTCGGGTCGAGCGGCACGGAGCCCAGGAGCGGGACAACCTCGTCCGGTTCGCCGGTGAGCTGCGTCAGGCGGTCGGCCACCTGCTGGCCGCCACCTTCGCCGAAGAGGTTGAGGACGGAGCCGTCGTCAAGCAAAAGCCCTGCCATGTTTTCCACGACCCCCGCGATGCGCTGGTTGGTTTGCTGCGCGATCGTGCCCGCGCGCTCGGCGACCTCCGCGGCCGCGGCCTGCGGGGTGGTGACGATGACGAGCTCCGCGTTGGGCACGAGCTGCGCCACCGTGATGGCAACGTCGCCGGTGCCCGGCGGCAGGTCCATGAAGAGGACGTCGAGGTCGCCCCAGTACACGTCCCCGAGGAACTGCTGGATCGCGCGGGTGAGCATGGGCCCGCGCCACACGATCGGCGCGTTGCCCTCGACGAACTGGCCCACCGAAATGTGGCGCACGCCGTGCGCGATCGGCGGCATCAGCATCTCGTCGACCACGGTCGGGCCCTTGTCGTTGGAGCCCATGAGGCCCGGCACGGAGTGACCGTAGATGTCCGCGTCGACGATGCCCACGGTCAGCCCCTGCGCGGCCATCGCGCACGCCAGGTTCACGGTCATCGAGGACTTGCCCACGCCGCCTTTGCCGGAGGCCACCGCAAAAATGCGGGTGCGCGTGTCCGGGTCGGCGAACGGGATGGCGGGGCCTGTCTGCTCACCGCGCAGCTTTTCGGCCAGGGCGCGGCGCTGCTCGTCGCTCATGGTGTGCAAGGCGACGGAGACGCTGCCCACGCCGGGGAGTTCCTCAACCACGGCGCGGACGTTGCCCTCGATGGTGTCTCGCATGGGGCAGCCCGCGATGGTGAGGTAGATGCCCACCTGGACGTCGTTGGCGTCGGTGATCTCTACCGACTCGACCATGTCGAGCTCGGTGATGGGTTTGCCGATCTCCGGGTCATCCACGCGACTCAGCGCGTCGAGCACCTGCGGTTTTGTAAGTCTTGGTTCAGTAGCCATGGCCCGCTCAGTATATGCCCGCGGCGTGGCCGGAACCGAACCCGGAATCTGCGCGGGATACGATGGGGGCGATTACCTTGGGAATTTTCGGCCCCTAAAGACGGCCCCTAAAGACTTGGAGGAATGGACCCCGATGACTCGTGCCATGAATAACCCCGCGCCGCGGCAGGTGCCGTCCGGCTGGCCCGTCGGCAACTTCACCACCTACGAGGAGGCGCAGCGTGCCGTGGACATGCTGTCAGACCGCCAGTTCCCGGTGGAGAAGCTTGCCATCGTCGGCGTGGACCTGATGCAGGTGGAAAACGTCACCGGCCGGCTGACGTGGCCGAAAGTCATCGGCGCGGGTGCCGCCTCCGGTCTGTGGATGGGCCTGTTCATGGGGCTGCTGCTGACCTTGTTCACCGAGCCCGGTTCGGGCTGGGCCATCTTCCTGTGGGCGCTGCTCATTGGCGCAATCTTCGGCATCATCTTCGCCGCGATGGGGTACGCGTTCACCGGCGGAAAGCGCGACTTCACTTCCGCCACCGCCATCGTCGCTGGCCGCTACGACATCCTGTGCGACCCGGACGTCGCACCCCAGGCCCGCGACCTCATCGCGGGCGCTCGACCCGCCGACGGTGTGGCGCGGCCGCTTGGCGACGACACCACGGGTGCCTAGCCGATGCAACGACGCATCCTCGCGGTGTGCGGGGTCCTGGCGGTGGGCGCGGCCGGTGTGAGCGGCTGCGCCTTGCAGGAGGGCGGGGCGGCAGCGAGCAAGCCGGTGGTCTCCATCGGCATCGACGCATCCTCGCCCGAGCAGATCGTGCTGGGTGAAATCTATAGCCAGGTGCTGCGCGGCCAGGGCCGGCCAACCGCAGTGACCGCGGTGAACTACAAAGACTACGGCGGCGCGCTCGAGGTGTTGAAGACGCAACGGGTGGATTTTTTGGTGACTTGCACCGGCGTGCTCCTCGAAGACGAAGACCCCGCCGCGGCAGCCCGTTTGGCGGCGGACGCGGACGGGGAGGGCGAGTTCAGCGAGCGGGTCTACGACGCGGCGGTGGGCACCCTGCCCAGCGGGCTGCGAACCGTCGACCCGTCGCCCGCGCAGGGGTGCACATCCGTCGAGCGCGAACACGACACGCTGCCGACCAACGTCATTCCAGTGTTCAAGGACGCGGTGTTCAACCGCAGCGAGCTCCAGCGGCTGAGCTTTATGACGCGCGTGATGTCCACCACCGACATCCAAAGCATGGCCGAGGACCTAGAGAAGGGCACACCCCTGGACGACACGATCGCGGACTGGCTCCTGGAGTACGCCCAGATCGACATCAAGGCCGGCGGGGGCGACGTGGACAAACAGGGTGCCGAGGACGTCGCGGACGCCAGCAGCGGCGACCCGGCCGCCGGATAACACTCAGGCACGAAAAACGGGCCCGGGGCGTGTTCTGAACTCGCCCCCGGGCCCGTCTCGCGCGCTGCGCTACTTGGCAAATGCCTCCTCGAGCAGCTGCTTCTCCTCCTGCTGGTGCACCTTAGCCACACCGGTTGCGGTGGTGGACTGGGCGCGGCGGGAGACGCGGACCATCTCCGGCATGTCCGGGATCAGGTTGCGCAGGTGCTCGTTGTAGAACGGCCACGCACCCTGGTTGGCGGGCTCGTCCTGC
>ERZ1031260.52-NODE-52-length-18876-cov-36.314755_pt1 | contig 18876 bp, 10 predicted proteins | sample MGYA00517287_ERZ1031260 | MGnify/ENA primary metagenome ERZ1031260 (study PRJEB33718, sample SAMN03159811) | human skin metagenome | collected 2014-02-25 | study: EMG produced TPA metagenomics assembly of the PRJNA266117 data set (Human skin bacterial metagenome... | reverse complement strand
TCGGAGATGTGTATAAGAGACAGCACCCACCCCGCACCCAAGGAGAATCAGATGCCGGCCACCGATCAACGCTCCACCACAGCGCTGCGCCGCACCGTCGCGGCGGCGACCTCGTTCGCCGTTGCCGTGTCTGCGATTGCAGTGCCGGTGTGGTCGCCCGACACTGGGGTGCGCGCGCATGCCCAGTCTGAGGTCAATCTGGGTGCGACCGCGACGAAGGACTCGTTGGGCGGTGGCGGCTGGTTGGGCACCATTCGTCTGGCTGACGGCGACTACACACCAAAGACCGTTCGTTCGGTGCGGCTGAACTTCGGGCCTAACGCGGGCGATGGCCTCAGGTTCAACCCGGAGGACAGCTACGACGTACAGCTTGCGCAGGGCACCAGGGTGATCCAGAACTTTGGCACGCTCACCGGGCGTGGCGGGTCCGATGCCGCTGGAAACCGGTGGCTGGACGTGGATCTGCCGGAGGATGTCACGCTGCGTGATCAGCAATCGCTGCAGATCAGGAAGGCCGGGGCCGCCACCAGGCTGCCGATCCGCGCGGGCTTTACCGCGCAGGGGCCCACCGCGACTGGGTACCCCAACGCCCGGTTCAGTCCCGCGGCAGCCCAGGCGACGACGGTGACGCGCACCGCCCAGGCGACGACGGTGACGCCGACGGTGACGGTCACCACCACGCCGACCGTCACCGCCGCAACCACGACGGTGACCCAGGTGGCCGCTACCACGACGACCACGCCGTCGTCCTATCGAACGACGACGCCCACGGTTACCGCGTCGGCGACCACAACGACCCGGACGGTGTCGACAACGGTCACCCCGACAGCCACGCGGACGACAACCCCCACCGTGACGGTCGGGACCAGGACCACGACGCAGCAGGCCCCTGCAGTGACCGTGACCCCGACGTCCACGAGGTACGTCACCCCGACCGTGACCGCGCCCACGGAAACGGTGACTTCCACCGCGCCGACGGTGACGGTGCGGGCGCAAACCGCGACGGTCACCCCTGTGGTCGAGGTGGTGACCACCCCGACGGTGACCGAGCGGGCGACCAAGACGCTCACACAGGTCCGCACGCAGATCACAACGGCGCCAACGACCACGGTGATCGCACCGACCGTGACGGCTGCCCCGAGGACGGTGACCAGCACGCCTACCGTCACGGAAACGCCGACGGTGACCGGCGCTCCAAAGACCGCGATCAGAACGGTGCCCCAGACCGTGACCCCCACAACCGCGGTCACCCGGCGCGTCACCACAACCGCGGCACCCCGGACCACCACGGTGGAAGTAACGGGGGTGAACAGCTTCGACTGGGATCGCGCGAAGGTGAAGCCCGGCGAGGTCGCCGTGGTGCAGCCAAGCCGAGCCGCGGGGGCTCCGGAGAAGGTGCGGTTCGCTACCGTGGCCGTCGAGAAGCGAGCGGGCGACGGTGCAACCGTGCCTGTCGCGGCAGACGAGAGCTGGATCAGCGTCCAGGAGGACGGCACGCTCGTGCTCACCCCGCCGGAAGGCACCGCGGAGGGCGTGTACGAGGTGCGCCTGGCGGAGGAGACGACGGGGGAGACCGACACCGTCACCGTGGTCGTGGCGCCGGCCGAGTCGATGGCGCAGCGCTACGCCATCAAGGACCCGGAGACGCAGACGCCCGCAGGTGTCGCGCGTGCCGCGTCCGCGCCGCGCGCGCATGTCATCGAGGGCGGGGTGTCCTACCCGGACCGGGCGTTGCCGCGCGGTACCGCTTTCGCTGTGGATTTCCCGGGCGCTGAGGTCGATGGTGACGGTCGTGTCACGTACGCGCCCCCGGTGGACACCCCTCCGGGTGTGGTCTCAATCCCGGTCGCTGTGACGTTCCCAGATGGCAGCCGATCGACGTATCATGCACGATTTGTCGTCGGCACGCCGCTAATGGCGGCTCGGCACCCGTTGGCCTACGAAGCCGGGGTCACGGTGCCAGCTGGCAACGCGTCCGCAGTGCTGCTCGCGTCGGGTGCAGAATTCCCCGAAGGGACCACGTTCGCGTTACGAAACGACGCCGAGTTCCCGGGTTGGTCCCTGTGGCTGGATGAGCGCACAGGCGCACTGAAGGTCATTGCACCATCCCAGGGTGCCGGCAACATCACTGTCCCAGTCGTCGCATACTTCACGGACGGCTCGACGCAGGAAATCGCAGTCCCAGTCGGCGTCGCCGGGCCGGACACGAAGGCCGCCAAGCAGGCTGCACAGCGTGGCCAAAGCTACGACTCAGCCACAGGAATCCGCGGCGAGCGCGTCACATTAGACCTCAACGGCAACGCAGAGGCCGGAACAACTTTCCGGCTTCTGGAGGGACCCGCCGATACCGCCGTCGATACGCAGACGGGCCAGCTTGCAGTTCGTATCCCCCAGGACGCAGTCGTCGGCGAGCCCATCGTGGTAAAAGTGCGCGCGATGTACGACGACAACAGTGCGGCGGAGCTTGCTGCGACAATCAACGTTGCAGACCAAGCCACGCTGTACCCACCGCGTTTCGACGGCAGCCTGGTGCAGGTCGGGGGCAGGGCGGCATTGAAGCAGACGCTCGGTGTCCCCGCGGGTACCCGCTTCGAGGTCGACTTTGCCAAGGACGGTTGGAACGTGTCCGTCGACGCCAACACCGGCGAGGTTAAGGTGACGACCGACTCGTCGGTGCCTCACGGCGACAAGGCACTGGTTCCGGTCAAGGTCACCTACCCAGACGGTTCCTCGCGCCTGGTTGCGGTGCCCGTTACGGCGACGCGGCCGGTCCAGCCGCAGGTGCCAGAAGCGGTGGAACCGGATGGTTCGTCGATAAGCAGCTGGCTTCCGATCCTCATCGGCGCGCTTGTGGCTATCGGGGCGACGGGCTACGCCGTGTGGCTTAACCAGGATGCGCTCCTGGCTGCGATGGGGATCCGGGTCTAGGCCCGGCTTCCGATACAGCTGTTCAAGTTGTATTCTCTTCTTGTCCCCAGCCCCCGTATGATCACCTTTTAAGGTTTTCTCTGCTTCTTCAAGGATTGTGTAGATGACGTCATCCTCGCCGCAGCAGTCCCGGCTCCCGCAGCGTCGGCTGATCGCCGCCGCCACCTCATTCGCCGTTGCTACAGCAACCGTGGTGGTTCCGGTTGGTCCACTCGCCCCCTCGACGGCGGTGGCTCAGTCCACGAACCGTTCTTACCATGCGCAAAGTGGTGTTACAGGTGAGAAGTGGTTCATCAATATCTTCGATGTGGCAAATACGGACGGTGTCTACGAGATTAACTTCGAGGCGGACTCCTTCTATTCCGCAGGGCCCGTGACCGGTAGCTTCCCACCTGAAGCTCAGTACGAAGTCGGTCTGCCCAACGGCGTCAAAGTTGTCGCAATCGGGTACGGGTCTCAGAAGCCCAGCGTGAGGGACGGTTACAAAACCCACACGCTCCGGCTCGTCCTTGAGAAGGCGGTGACAGTTCCGGCGGGGAACACCCTGCAGGTCACCCGGAAAGTGACGGTGGATGGACACGAGCTGATTCGTGGCCTGCGGACCGTGAACGGCACTGCCACGCTGCTTACGGCCTCGCAGATCGGCGCGGTTAGTGGCGTCGTCAGGAATAATTTGGGAAACCCGGTTTCGAACGCCCAGGTTGTGGTGTACAACGCGGCCACCGGGCGCTCGTTCACCAAGGGAACGGACGCTAACGGGCACTACACCATAGACCGGTTGCTGCCCGGGTCGTACGCCGCGAGCGTGGTAACGCCTCCAGATGAGGCGTATTACCAGAAAGCACCGGTGACGTTCGACGTTCGCGCCGGGGACACCACGTCAAGGGATATTTCGGTTGAGCTGACCCGCGGACTCGTTTCAGCCATCGTGAACAACCCGAAACTGGGCACCTCGGTCACGCTTTCCGGCGGACCTCAGCCGGGGGTTAACCGCACACTCGCGCAGGTAAGCAGGACGTTTGATTTCGCTGATCTGCTCCCCGGTAACTACACCGTCACGGTGCGGCCGCCCAGAGGCTACACCGTGAGCCCCACGACACGTGAAATAAACCTCACCCCACAGGACATCATTTCGGGAACTGTGCCCAAGCCCGAGTTCACCCTCACCGCAACTGAGGTGCCGGTCTCCATCACGGTCAAGGACGACACGGGAGCGATCGTCCCAGGGGCGAATGTGGTGCTCATTAGCGAGACTGGATCGAGAATCAGTACCGGCACCGATTCCACAGGTAAAGCTACATTCCCGCGTATTCAGCCGGGGCCCTACTCGATCGAGGTTACGGGCAAGGACGGCCAGCACCGGAAGCTGACAGGCAAACTGACCGTCCGCGAGGTGAACGGTTTCAACTCCGGGGTGACGCTGAGCACCCTCAATGAGGTAACCGGTAGCGTGCGAGACGAGCTCGGGCGAGGGATCGCCGGCGCCGAGGTTAAGGTTGTCAACGAAAGGTTCGGAGTCGATCTGGCCCTGACTACCAGTGAAGACGGCACCTTCGACGCAGGTGCGTTGCGAGCTGGGCAGTACACCGTAACGGTGCTCGCGGACAAGGACGGTCGCTTCCCTGAGTCGCAGGCGGAAACCCTTACCGTCACGGCGGGGCAAAAGGCCAGTGCGAACCTCAACGTCGTACTGAACCGAGGTCAGATCGCGGTAACAATTGACGGCCCGGTGCAGCCGAAACGTGTCTACATCACCGATGGGCCGGATGGCTCCACGCTTTCCCAGGGCGCATCCTCCAGCCCGTACTCCTTCACCAACCTGATGCCTGGGACTTATACCGCTGGCATCGAGGCCCCCGACGGTTATTCGGCTACCCCCCGAACCCGACAACTGACAGTGCAACCCAACACGGAAGCTGCAGGCGCTTTCACGATCTCCGCAGACCCCGTGAGCGCAAGCTTCACAGTGCTTAACGACGTTGACCTGCCAGTCGCCGACGCCCAGGTCGAACTTCGTGGATTAGACGGCAAAAGCGCCGTGCAAAAGACGGGTGGTGACGGAAGAGTCACGTTCAACGGCGTGGCTCCCGGTCCCTACACGGTGGTCGTGAGGAGTGCATCGACCTACTCCGGCAACTCACAGCGCGTGGATGTGGTTCCTGTGACGGGCGCAGCTGAAACGATTCGCGTGGGCTCACTTACTAGCATCCGCGGTTCCGTGGTGGACGATTTGGGAAACCCCGTGACCGGAAAAGTCACCGTGACCGGAGACGGCTACCAGCAGACGGTCGACGTAGAAGAGGGCAGCTTCGAGGTATCCGGTATCTCCTCCGGTCTCTTCACCGCTGAGGTCCATCCCGAACCGCTCAAGCACACCGGCGCGACGGAAAGTTTCGCGGTAGATGGCAGTATCGGCGGCGATGCATTATCGATCGTGGTCCCGATCATTCGTCGCGAGGGAGAAGTCACCGTAGCTGGTCCAGCGAAGTCGGTCGTGATATCTGGTGGTCCCGAAAGCATCAGCGAGCGGCTGGAGCTTATGGACGGCAAGGCACGGACGGCGCCGCTAGCGCCGGGGTCCTACACAGTCGCAGTCACACCTCAGGACGGGTACGAGGTGGATCAGCATGAAAAACTCCTTGAGGTAGCGATCCAAGCCGGGACAAACGATCCCGCGCGAACATCATTTACCATCACTGCCTTGCCCGCGAATGTGAACGGTTTGGTCACCGACCTCAACGGGGCGCCGCTCACTGACCGACAAAGGGCTTCGGTCACGCTGACCGCAGCTGACGGGACGACAACCCCCGCACTTGTCAACGGGGAAGGCAGGTTCCAGATCGGGGGTCTGAAACCAGGCACGTTCACCGCCGAAGTTCGCGCGGCCAACCACGAAACTGAGACAATTCCGGCCCTCGAACTGGCACCAGGTGAAAGGAAGCCACTCACCGCGAAGCTCCGCGCACTGGACGGTTCGATTGCGGGAACGGTTGTGGATCAAGTAGGTGCGCCACTTGCAGGTGCGACCGTTGAGCTCCTCGACGCAAACGGCGAGCCACTGGCACAGCAACCGACAGTTCAGGGTGGCGCGATTTCGACGGTTTCTGTCAGACCGGGTGAGTACACCGCGCGAGTGACTCCGCCGATGGGGTATGGCGAAGCCGTCGATAAGCAGGTGAAAGTCGGCGCTGGAGAAAGCGCGTCGCTGGGCAGAATCGCGTTCTCCGTGCAACCTCAGCCGGTGAATGGAACGATCCTGGGCCAAAACGGTGAGACAGTAGAAGGGGTGCAGGCGTGGCTGACCCAGGAAGGTCAGCCAAATGTTTCGCTGCAAATCGACGCCGGCACCGCGCGGGCGCAAGGCGTCCTTCCCGGTGAGTACCAGGTCCGTGTCAATATCCCGCCTGACTCCGGATATCTCACCCCAGATCCGCAGAGCGTCCGCGTCAGCCCTGGTGAGGCTGGCTCGTTCCGCGTCGTGTTGCTGAAGAACGAGGGAACGGTGCAAGGCTCCGTAACCGACGAATTCGGTACTGCAGTTGAGGGTGCGCGTGTTGGATTGGTCGACAGCGATAACAACTTCGTGCCGGGAACCGTCGACGGCACTACAGTCAATGTGCCCCACGTGAAGGCGGGTACCTACCAAGTGTTTGCTAAGGCACCGGGTTACTTCCGGGAGGTTGCTCCCCAGCCCGTAGTCGTGCGCGCAAACGAGACCGCCAACTTCGCCACGATCCGGTTGCGCGAACACGACGGAGTTATCCAGGGCCGTGTCGTGGACGCTGCAGGCAATCCTGTTCCCTCGGCAACAGTTGAGGCACGGGCCGCCGGCGTTTCGCCGGTCTCAGCCGAAGTGGATGAGCAGGGCGCGTTCAGCGCAATTGTGCGCCCCGGAACTTACACGCTGATGGTCACCCCGCCAACGGGTTACACCGTAAAAACGAAGAGCCAGACCGTCGAGGTATCCCGAGACGCGACAGCTTCGGCAGCAGACTTCGTCCTACAGAAGGTGGTGACGCCGACGCCGACCACCTCGAAGCCGATGCCCACGACTACGACGGCGACGCCAACCACCTCCAAGCCAGCACCGACGACGGCAAAGCCGACGCCGACGCCGACGACTACGACGGCGCCGCCGACGACCACGCCGACGCCGACCACCTCCAAGCCAGCACCGACGACGGCAAAGCCGACGCCGACGACAACGACGCCGAAGCCCTCGCCGACGACTACGACCACGACGCCGAAGCCGACGCCAACGACAACGACGCCGAAGCCGACGCTGGTGCCGACGTCTACGACGCTCAAGCCGACGGCCACTACGACAACGCCCACGTCTACGACGCAGAAGCCAACGCCCACTACGACAACGCCCACGACTACGACGCCGAAGCCAACGCCGACGCCGACGACGGCAAAGCCCACGCCTACGTCAACGACGGCAAAGCCGAAGCCGAAGGACGTGTACTCCTGGAAACCGGTTGCAGTAGTACCTGGCCAGGTCGCGCTCGAACAGCCTAAACGCACTGGCAATTCTGGTACGAAGGTCACTTTCTCCGCAGGCAAGGTGGAACGCGTCGTCCCGTCCGGCAACACGGAACCGTTGAGTGTCGGAGACACCTGGATCGCCGTGCAAGAAGACGGCACGATCGTGGCCACCCCGCCAGCGGACACTGACCCGGGTACCTACCGCGTAGAGGTTGTGACGTCGGCGGGGGACAAGCAGGTGGTGACAATCGAGGTCGCCGCGCCGGAGAACATGGCGGATCGATACACCGTCACCTTCCCGCCGCAGGCCGCACCGGCAGGCACAGCGCGCCAGATGGGTGCTCCCACCGCGGACGTGCGCGAGGGCGGGTTCCAGTACCGTGGGCGCGCGCTGCCTCGTGGCACCAGATTTGAGGCTCGTGGTGATTTCAGCCAGTACGTCAGTGTCGACATCGACGGGCGCGTCACCTTTGCTCCGCCACTCGGCACCCCGGCCGGCGTGGTCAACATCCCGATCGAGATCACTTTCCCGGACGGCAGCTCGAAAGTCGTGGATGCCCAGTTCACGGTGGGAGACGCGCTTTTCGCATCCACCGTGGACGTGAACTACGAGCCGGAGATTTCCGTGCTACCGGGCCAGCGTGTCTCGGTGTTGCAGACGAACATGGTTCTGCCCGAGAACACCTGGTTTGAGCTCGACCCGTCCACGCGAACCGGTGATTGGACCGTGACTGTGGACAAGCGCACCGGTGCCATCCGGGTGTCCGCACCGGCGAACGGCAGCGCGCCGCTCACGGTGAAGGTCAACGCCTACTTCCCGGACGGCTCCACCAAGCAGATCGAGGCGAAGGTCGGGGTCGCCCCGCTCACCGCGAGCGCGGCGAGGCACACGCTGCGCTACGCTCCGGCTAACGCCACCCGGGGCGCGTCTGAGACGCTGCCTCTGGAAGGCAATGCGCCTGACGGGACTGCGTTTGTGCTGGTGGATGGCGGTGGGTGGCCTGTGGCCGTCGACAAGCAATCTGGCGCTATGCGCGTGGAGGTTCCCGCGGACGCGTCCTTGGATGAGGCCACCGACATCCGCGTGCGCGCGCTGTACCCGGACCGCAGTGCGGAGGAACTCGTGGCCAAGGTCACGGTCGTCTCGGACGCCGTGCGCTTCACGCCAGCGTTTGAGGGCGCGAACGTGACCGCAGGCGGCAGCGTCAGCATTCGCCCCGGGGGCGGGCTGCCACCGGGTACAACGTTTGCGGTGGATTTCGAGGCCAAGGGCTGGAAGGTCACCATTAACAAGGACACCGGGGAGCTCACAGTGCTTTCCGACGGCTCCGTCAACCCCGGCCAGGAGGCACTCATCCCCGTCCACGTCACGTATCCCGACGGGAGCTCGGAAATAGTGACTATTCCCGTTACTGCTGTGAAACCTCCACAAATAAGGCAAACTCAACCGGTGGAGGACGACACGACGGGCAGTTCGGTCTCGTGGTTACCCATCGTCCTGGGAGTGCTGGCGGCACTTGCAGGTGCGGGCTACGCGGCGTTTATGAACCAGGATTACCTCCGGGACGTCCTGGGCCAGTTCGGCATCAACATCTAACTAAGGAGCAACGACATGAACATTTCGAAAAAGGCAATGGCAGTCGGTCTCTGCGCCGCACTTGGCTCGGCGACGCTGGTAGTGCCGTCTGCGGAGGCCCGAGTGACGGTGAACGAGAAGACCGCCTCGGTGGACACCCGCAGCGGCAGCAACTGGGACCCGTTTATCACGGGCGAAATCCGTCCGAACGGAAACGCGGTAGTGGGGTATGTCCACCCTGAGGCAGAGGTCCCGCGTCACGAGTTCACACTTAGCACCGACGTGTACCTGAACGGTGCCAAGTTAGCTGTGGATTGGAATACCGCCCCGGAGGTGCGAACTGAGGACTCTGGGCGTGACGTTGTCAGGTACACCCAGACCGTGGAGGGGGTCACCATCACGCGGGAGTTCAAGCTGCTCGGCGACCGCATCGACGTGTTCGTAGACGCGGTGAACAAGACCGGGGCACCTGCGAATATCCGTATCGACGTCGTCAACGAGCTGGCTGACGCCACGGGAATGAAGGCGTCTGAACTGCAGGGCACCCAGATTGTGCAGCCGGATGAAAAGGGCTTTGTCACCGCGTTCGCTGCGTCTGGGGCAAATGCTCTCGGTATCGGCCCTACCGCTGGCCAGGCAGTGTCTGGCGCTCCGGCAGGGGGCACTCCTAAATTCCAGGGCGCGAAGTGGGAGCGTTCGATTGGCGCGAACCAGCGGTTAACCGCGAACGCGGGAATCCAGATTGCCCCCCAGCCCACCGCGTTGGACCATGATGGTGACGGGCTGCGCGATTCTTGGGAGGGGCACGGCCTCACCCTCAAGGATGGTACGAAGCTCCCCATCAACAGATGGGGTGCCAGCCAGACGGTTCCGGACCTGTTCCTACAGCTGAACTGGATGAAGTCAGAGTGGGAGACGCTCAAGTGTGATCGCACGAGCCCGTTCGAAGCTTCCGTGGACGGATTTAGCAAATTCGCGGAGTGCGCAATGGCGAACACTAAGGACTACGGGCCGTCCCCGCGCATCCTGCAGGAGCTGGAGCAAACCTTTAAGGCAAACGGCGTGAACCTGCACATCGATGCCGGTTCGCACTACGTGAGTTCCTCCATGGTCGGTATGAGGGAAAAGGACCGCCATGGCGGCAAGACCGAGGACTACACCAAGTACTACTTCGGAGACACCAACCCCTCGCTCAAGCTGCTGAATGACACGGGTCGCTACCTGGGTGAGCGCAAGGCAGTGTTCCGTGTTGGCACCATCGGCGATCAAATGAAGGAAGGCGACCTCTCCACCGGCGCCGGTATCACTAACGGGTCCGCGTTCTACGTGGCGAACCACGAGGGCATGACCACCCAGGATCAGCTGCGCAACACGATCATGCACGAGTTCGGCCACACGCTGAACTTGGGCCACAACGGCCCGCACGTGAAGGCGAAGACTGCGCCGAACGCAAGCAACCTTGAGGTGTACAAGTCGGTCATGAGCTACGCGCACCAGCTGAGTTTTGACAACTACATGAAGGATGACTTGAACACTCCCAGCTTCTTCATTCCTTCGGACTGGGCGAACTTGAACTACCCGGGCATGAACGTCGGCCGCGGCAGCATCACGGTGGGTGCGGAAGAAGACCACATCGACCTCTCCGGTCACAGCTTGGAAAACGAAGGCAAGATCCACGACGAGCCGGAAATCGAGGAGCTCATCGAGAACGCTGCGGACGAGAACAAGGGCATCGCCAGCTTCCGTCTGAAGGCTACCCCTAACGGTGACAACGGAATCGTGTCCCAGCTGGGTAAGAACAACGAGGTCATCGGTGAGGTGCGCAACCTCGGCGCCACCACCGACACCTTCAAGGTGCAGGTCGATTACGGCACGGGCGTGTACACCGAGACGATGAAGCTCACCCCAGCGAAGACGGCGAGCTCGCGCAAGACCATCGAGGTCGTGCTGGACAAGGCGGCGCTCATTGACAAGCCGGTGGTTCCGCTCAACGTCACCGTCACCAACTCCGCAGGCAAGCAGGTCTTCCAAGACACGTTCCGCCTGTCTGCGCTGAACTACTCGGAGGCGGAGATGGAGAGGGTGCTCAACGAGATCCGCAAGTCCAGCGCCGACCCGAAGATCAAGGCCTTCGCGGAGCAGAAGCTCAAGGTTCAGCCGAAGGCCGTGCAGTCCAGCACCGCGAAGCCCGCGCCGGCTCCTGCGCCTGCCACGCAGCAGTCCCAGGCGCCGGCACCGAAGGACGAGGGCAGCTCCGCGTCCCCGATCGCGATCGTGCTCGGTGTGCTGCTCGCCCTCGGCGGCATCGGCGCAGCCGCATTCGGGTGGGCCAAGAGCCAGGGCATGATCTAAGCGGCAAAAGGCTCGTACCATGGTCGTCGGAAAGCTTTCGCTTATCGACGACCAAAGGAGCCACCGTGAAGGCCATCCGCTACACCGACTACCAGACGTTCCCCGAACTCGTTGAGGTGGACAAGCCCACCGCCGGACCTGGGGAGGTGGTGCTCAAGGTAGCGGCCTCCGGCGCCTGCCACTCCGACGTGGCGGTGTTCAACGACTTCGTTGAAGGCACCAACCCGCTGTGCGCGCCGCAGTTCACCCTGGGCCACGAGGTTGCAGGCTGGGCCGACGAGATTGGCGAAGGCGTGGAGGGCATCGAGCGTGGCGCCGCGTACGTGGTGTACGGTCCCGTTGGCTGCGGCCACTGCCGGTTCTGCCTGGTGGGGCAGGATACCTACTGCGAAAACGTGCTCGAAGTTGGCTACCTGGGCATCGGCCTGGGTCGCGACGGTGGTATGGCGGAGTACGTCGTGGTACCGGCGCGCAACCTCGTTCCGCTGGGGGATGCGGACCCGGTGAAAGCGTCGGCGCTCGCGGATGCGGGGCTTACCCCGTACCACGCCATCAAGCTCTCGCTGCCGAAGCTGAACAAGGCTGGTTCCACCGCCCTCGTCATCGGCCTCGGCGGCCTGGGCCTTTTGGCGGTGCAGATCCTCGAGGCCATGACCAGCGCAACCATCATCGCCACCGACACCAAGGAAGAGGCGCTGCGCGAGGCCGAGAAGTACGGCGCGATCACCGTGCCGTCGGGCGAGGATGCCGCGGCGAAGATCCGAGAGCTCACCGGCGGCCGCGGCGTGGACGCAGCCTTCGACATGGTGGGCATCGCCCCGACCATGCAGACGGCGATGGGGTCGGTGGGCACCAACGGCCGCGTCACCATCGTCGGCCTGGGCACCGCGGGCAGCGACTACAACTGGCAGTGGTACAAGGAGCCCTACGAGGCCGAGTTGGTGAAGACGTACTGGGGCACGCTGCCGGAGCTCCACGAACTCGTTGCGCTGCTGCAACAGGGCCACCTTGAGCCGCAGTACACCACCTACTCCATTGACGAGGGCCTCGACGCGTACAAGAAGCTTCTCGACGGCCAGGTGTCCGGCCGCGCCATCATCGTCCCCAACGAGTCGTTCTAGCGGGGCAGACTTATGACAAACTGGAACACCATCCTCACCGAGACCCGCGGCCGCGTCGCGGTGATCACGCTCAACCGGCCCGAATCGCTCAACGCCATCAACAGCGAAGTGATGCGCGAAGTCATCGAGGCTATTCACGGTTTCGACATCGACGACGGGATCGGTTGCATCGTCATCACCGGCGCGGGCAAGGCGTTTGCTGCCGGCGCCGACATCAAGGAAATGGCCCCGAAGACGGCCGCGGAGATGGTGCAAGAAGATTTCTTCGCCAATTGGGACGAGCTGTCACGGGCTCGAACCCCGATCATCGCCGCGGTGAACGGGTACGCGCTCGGCGGAGGCTGCGAGTTGGCGATGATGTGCGATTTCATCATCGCCGCCGACACCGCCACATTCGGTCAGCCTGAGGTCAACTTGGGTATCACGCCGGGTATTGGTGGGTCGCAGCGTTTGACGCGAGCCGTCGGCAAGGCGAAGGCGATGGAAATGTGCCTGACCGGTCGACGCATGGGTGCCGAGGAAGCGGAGCGCGCTGGCCTCGTTGCAAGCGTGGTTCCAGGCGACGAGCTCCTTGAGCGTGCCCTTGAGACCGCGGAGGTCATTGCGAGCAAGTCCCTCATGGCCACGCGGATGATTAAAGAGCAGGTCAACGCGGCCTTTGAAACAACGCTGACCCAGGGGCTGGCGTTTGAGCGCAGAACCTTCCACGGCATGTTCTCCACCCACGACCAGAAGGAGGGGATGGCGGCGTTCGCGGAGAAGCGGGAGCCGCGGTTCGAGCACCGCTGACGGCGGCTCATTCGGCAAGATCCTTCCCCGTGAAGAATTTTAATGACCGATTGCAAAACCCCAGCTCGCATGCCAGTGAATGAAGGGGTCGGCAGAATCTTTCATGCGGCACCCCCGAAGCGGGTCTTTACCCGAAGATCGCGAACGCCCGCATGATCGAATCCCACAGGCCGATGACGGAGTAGCTGAGGTCCACCAGCGACGCCTGCCAGGAGGCGGGGAGGAAGTTGTTGGTGATGTCGGTGGTGAGCAAGATGCGCAGGTCCTCGGCGCCGTGGTGCATGTTGTAGGTCAGTTGGGAGCTCAAATTCATGGGGGCCATGCTACGCGGGTGGGCAGGGTGGGGCAGGGCTGATTACAGTTAGAGGTGACACTTAAATATCGAGGAGGGATCTACCGTGACAACAGCCGTGGACCAGAAGCCAGCTCCAGTGGACGAACGGAGGCGGGGCAAGACGGTTGCACTTGTTTTGTCGTTCGTGGCACTTGCGGCTGTCCTCCTCATCCCGATCCCGGGCCTGGACTACACCGGTCAGATTGCGCTGGCCATGCTTGCGTTCGCCGTGATCATGTGGGTCTCCGAGGCGGTGTCCTACCCGGTCTCGGCCGTCATGATCGTCGGGCTCATCTCAATCCTGCTCACCTTCGCACCCGACCCAGACAACCCGGGCAAGCTCGTCGGCTCGAAAGCGGCGCTCTCCACTGCGATGACGGGATTCTCGTCCTCGGCGGTCGCGCTTGTGGCGGCGGCGCTCGCACTCGCCACCGCGATGCAGGCGACCGGGCTGCACCGCAGGCTCGCGCTCTACATCCTGAAGGTGGCGGGGGAGAAGGTCTCCGCAATCGTCATCGGCGCGATCGTCATCTCGATCGTGCTCGCATTCTTCGTCCCGTCCGCGACCGCGCGCGCCGGCGCCGTCGTGCCCATCCTGCTGGGCATGGTCGCAGCATTCGGCTTGCCGACGGACTCACGTCTCTCCGCCCTCCTCATCATCACCGCCACGCAGGCTGTCTCCATATGGAACGTGGGCATCAAGACCGCGGCTGCCCAGAACCTGGTGGCCATCGGCTTCATCGAGGACCAGATGGGACAATCGGTGTCCTGGGGTCAGTGGTTTTTGTGGGCCGCACCGTGGTCGGTGCTGATGTCGATCGCGCTGTTTTTCATTATGCGCTGGGCCATCAAGCCGGAGACTGAATCGATTACGGGTGGACGTGAGCTCGTCGAGAAGCAGCTGGCGGAGATGGGGCCGATGTCCGGGGCCGAGAAGCGCCTAACCGCCATCGCTGTGGCGCTGCTGTTCTTCTGGGCGACGGAGGATGTGCTGCACCCGATCAGCTCCGCGGTGATCACCATCGTGGCCGTGGGCATCATGCTTATGCCGGGGATCGGTGTGATGACGTGGAAGTACGCTCAGGAAAAGATCAACTGGGGAACGCTCGTGGTGTTCGCGGCCGGCATCTCCCTCGGCTCGTTCCTGCTGAACACCGGTGCCGCGAGCTGGCTGTCGGAATCCACGTTCGGGGCCATCGGCCTGGACAAGATGCCGCTTTTGGCCACGATCGCGATCGTGAGCCTGTTTAACATCATCATCCACCTGGGATTTGCGTCCGCGACCTCGTTGGCCTCGGCGTTGATTCCGGTGTTCATCGCGCTCGCGGCGACCTTGGATGCCCCGAACGGCGGCCTCGGCTTCGTGATCATCCAGCAGTTCGTCATCTGCTTCGGCTTCCTGCTGCCGGTGTCCGCGCCGCAGAACATGCTCGCCTACGGCACCGGCGCGTTCACCCCGCAGCAGTTCCTCCGCACCGGCATCCCGCTGACTGTGGTGGGCTACCTGCTGATTCTGTTGCTGTCCGCGACGTACTGGAATTGGATCGGGCTGGTGTAAGCGCTACTCCACCACCAATCCGAGGTGCAGGCTCTCCAGCTCGTAGGCACCCGGGCCGGCCGGCAATCCGGCGAGCTCAGCGGCAGTGGCCGGGGTGACGGGGATGATCCACCCCAGGTTCGGGTCAAGGAGCGGATCCGCGGCGCGGTCCACCGGCACCCACGTGACGGGGCGTTGGTTGGGGGAGGTGAGCTGCAACGGAGCGTCGATAAGCGAGAGGTGCTCGAGCGCGCTCTGAGGTAGCGTGACGACGACCAATTTCTCGTCCGTATCTGGCGAAAGGTTCGCCGTGTGCACTTCAAGCTTTTCGACGGCTACCTGGCCAAACTCCTCGGGAAATTCAACCAGTCGTTTCGCGGGTTCGAAACCTAGTGCTAATTTCAGGCGATCGAGCAGGCTCATGTCGGACGAGTTTATACAGTGAAAGGGTCGGTTCTTGGGGAAGAGGAGGTAGGTATGCAGTTGGAACAACGCGCCCGCGGGGTGCTCTACGGGTTGGTCATCGGCGACAACTTGGGTGCGCTGGTGGAATTTGCTCAGCCGGAGGATATCGCGTGGCAGTACCCGGACGGCGTTCGCGAAATGCGCGCCGGAGGTGTGCACAAGCTCGTTGCTGGTCAGGGCACGGACGACACGGAGATGGCGGTCGAGCTGCTTGAGTCGCTGGTGGAGCGTGGCGGGTTCGACGCCGATGATGTGCTGCGCCGTTACACCGGCTGGCTTGAGTCGGGCCCGTTCGACAGGGGGGACACCATCAGAAGGGCGCTATCTGGGGAAGGCATGGATGAAACTTCGCAGGCGAACGGAGCGATGATGCGCATCAGTCCGTTGGCCATCGCCTACGCGGGCGAGGCGGCCGCCGCTCAGCAATTCTCGCGCGTGGACGCCGCCCTGACCCACCCGAACCCCATGGCTGCGGCCGCGAACGCGGTGTACGTGGGTGCGCTGGTGGATGTGCTCGGCGGTGCGGACCCGCTCGAGGCGCTGCGCGTGCGGCTGGGTGAGGAGGACCTGGCGCAGTACCTCGACGACAAGGCGCGCGGCCGCCACTATACGTTGGACAACTGGGAGAAGGAGCCGCCTGCAAGCGGCGGCGGCTGGGTGCTCAACGCGCTGCATGTGGTGGTGTACCACGTGGCGCAGGGGACTGATTTTGAGGAAGCGTTGGTCGAGACAATTGGGCTGGGTGGGGACACGGACACCAACGCGGCCATTGTCGGCGCGTTCCTCGGCGCGGTGGTGGGGGAGGAGGGCATTCCGGAGCGTTGGCGAAACACCGTGGACGGGGTGACCACTCTCAACCATGGGCGGCCGGAGCGCTACATCCCGCGGGTCGCCGAGTGGGCTGACGCGCTGGTGGCGCTCTCTAAGGCGGGCAGCCGGCCGGGATAGCATTGCACGCATGGATTCACCTGGCTCGGATACTGGCAGGAGCACTGACGCGGACTTCGGAATCGAAGGGGTCTCGCACCGCGCCGAGTTCATCCTGCCGTACGGGCCGGGCGAGCCGGCCGTCACGCCTCCGCGCGAGCTCGCCGGTAATCCCCTTGCGCGCGGCAACCGGTTGAGCTGGCCGGGGTGGAAGCTGGTGTTCAAACGCCTGGTCATCGACTTTCCCACCGACGCCATGGTGGACAAGGGCGCCACGCTGACCTACTACACGGTGCTGTCCTTGGCGCCGATGCTGCTGGCCACCTACTCCATCGTGTCGCTGTTGCTGCCGCGGGAGGAGGATGCCGCCGATTCACTCATGTCCGATGTGGTGGAGACGTACATCCCGGCAGAGCTGCAGGGCAAGGCGCTCGATTTGCTGTACACCATCGTGGGCACGCCCGGGCAGTCCACGGTGGCGCTGGCGGTTTCCATCACCATCTCCCTGTTGTCTGCCTCGGCGTACGTGCGCTCTTTTTCCCGCAACGCGAACCTCATTTACGGGCGCATGGAGGGAAGGCCAATCCATATCACGTGGCTCACGATGTGGTTGATCACGCTCGTGCTCGTCATCGGCGGGGTGGTGATCCTGCTGGGCGCGCTGCTCACGGAGTCGATCGTGACTGCCGTGCTGGGGCCGATCGCAGAACCGCTCCAACTCCAAGACGCGCTGAACTACCTGACCAAGATCTTCCTGCCGGTGTGGGTGCACGCGCGCGGTCCGGTGATTGCGTTGGTGGCAATTGCGCTTGTGTCCGTGCTGTACTACTTCGCGCCGAACGTGCGGCCCGGCAAATTCCGCCTGCTCACGCTCGGATCGTCGGCGGCGCTGGTGGTGATCACGGTGATTTGGGTGCTGTTCGGTTGGTACCTGTCGGCGATCGGTATCACCAGCCCCTACGGCGCCTTCGGCACCGTCATCGCGGTGTTGGGCCTGGTGTGGGTGATGAACATCGTGCTGCTGGAGGGGGTGAAAATCGACGCGGAGGTGCTGCGTGCCAAGGAACTACAGCTGGGGTGGGATTCCGCGCGCAGGATCCAGTCCCCGCCGCGCTCGAACGCCGGTGCGCTGTGGCGGGCGAAGACGCAGAACTGGGCCGATAAGACGGCGCACGAAATCACGCGAAGGCGCGAGGAGCAATCTCGGTAGGGTGGCGCCCATGGCTTTGATTGATCCACGCACCAAGTACCCGTCCGAATTCGATTCCGAGCCGCGCCAGAACAATCCCGGCCTGGAAGAAAAGATGACCACCGAGCCCGACCTGGGGGCGAGCACCTACGAGGGGTCCGGCAAGCTCGAGGGCCGCCGCGCCCTGATCACCGGCGGCGATTCCGGCATCGGTGCCGCCACCGCCATCGCGTTCGCCCGCGAGGGCGCGGACGTTGCTATCGCCTACCTGCCGGAGGAGCAGGAGGACGCCGACCGCATTGTCAAACTCATCGAGGACGCAGGCCGCACCGCCGTCGCCATCCCGGGCGATCTCACCGAGCTGGGGAACTGTGTTAGTGCGGTGGAGAAGACCGTCGAGGGTCTAGGGGGCATTGACATCCTGGTCAACAACGCGTCGCGGCAGGTGTGGAACGACGGCATCCTCAACATTTCCGACGAGGACTTCGACGCCACGATGAAGACGAACATCTACTCCGCCTTCCGCGTGACCAAGGAGGCCGTGAAGCACATGGAGCCGGGCTCCTCCATCATCTTCTCCACCTCGATCCAGGCATACGACCCGTCGAAGGAGCTCCTTGATTACGCGATGACCAAGGCCGCCTTCAACAACCTGGCCAAGGGCCTGTCCGGCGAGCTGCTGCCGTCGAAGGGCATCCGCGTCAACGCCGTGGCCCCGGGCCCGATCTGGACCGTGATCCAGCCGGCGGAGGGCCAGCCGAAGGAAGTCGTCGACGAGTTTGGCAAGGGCTCCGACATGGGGCGCCCGGGCCAGCCGGCGGAGCTCGCCGGCGCGTACGTCTTCCTCGCCTCCGAGGCCGCGTCCTACATCTCCGGCGAGACGCTCGGCGTCACGGGTGGTGCGCTGACGCCTTAGCTTTACGACGCCCGCTCCGCCCACCACCGCTCGAGGTACTCCACCGCCTGGTGGATGGCGTGGTGGGTGTCCACCGCTTCGAACGAGGGCAGCCCCTCCGAGCGGAACTGCGGGCCCAGGTTCCTGAACGGGCTGATCATGCGCTCCTCGCGCATGGCCGCGTGGATGGACTCCAGAATCTCGTTGATTCTGCGCGCCACGATTTTCTTTTGTGCGCGGTTGAAGGTGGGTGGGGCGAACGGGTTGTCGTCGAT
>ERZ1031260.51-NODE-51-length-19104-cov-9.759777_pt1 | contig 19104 bp, 18 predicted proteins | sample MGYA00517287_ERZ1031260 | MGnify/ENA primary metagenome ERZ1031260 (study PRJEB33718, sample SAMN03159811) | human skin metagenome | collected 2014-02-25 | study: EMG produced TPA metagenomics assembly of the PRJNA266117 data set (Human skin bacterial metagenome and... | reverse complement strand
GCCACTCCCACATGTCGCGCATGCGAACCTCGTCGCGGTTCGGCTCTGCGCTGGCCAGGATCTCGCCCGGGGTCACGCCGGCAACGACGGACTCAGGCTGGCGGAATTCTGCCTTGACACCGGCACCCTGGGAGGCGGTGGCTGCCTGCTGCTCAGCGCCGGAGGAACCCGTGTTCGGGTTAATAGAGGTAGTCATAATTTTTCTCCTATTTCAGCCGTCTACCGAGCGAAGTCCGGGAGCCAGCCGAGTGCAATGGCGATGGGCATCACGATGTTGCCAACCACAACGATGAGCGGGAGGACGTACGCAAGCACGATCATAAGGCCGCGGCCGCGCTCACCGAGCCAGCCAAGGTCAGACACTGCGAGGTACACGCCGTGGGTCAGGTGCAGCGCAAGAGCAACCATGGCCAGGACGTAGAACAGGGTCACAAACCAGCGCTCAGGCGCGAAGGTGTTGATCAAGTTGTGGCGCACGGCACCGTGGACGAAGTCATCAGCCGCGACAACCTCACCGAAGGTCATGTCAAGCAGGTGGAAGACGATAAATAGCAGCAGGATGACGCCGGTGGCCAGCATCCAACGGGTGGCGGTGGACTGCCATCCGCCCATGAGGTTTGTCCGCTTGAACTTGCCGCGCGAGCGCGAAGAACGTGCGCGAAGGGCAAATGCGCCCCAGATGTGCAGCACCAGGCAAGCCAGCAGGATGATGCGCAGGATCCACAGGAAGCCTTCGCGCGGGAACAGTGGCTCACCGATGGTGCGCAGGAACTCGCCGTACTCGTCGATCGGCGCGGTGCCGTCGGCGTTGAGCGGCATGAAAATCTTCAGGTTGCCCACCATGTGGCCAAGTACGAACAGGCCAAAGATCAGGCCGGTGATGGCCATGGTGAGCTTGATAGCCCAGGTCGGGAAAGACGGCCGCTCGCGCAGCGCCTCTTCAGTGATTTTTCCGTGACGAATGGATTCACGGTTAGCGTTTTGAACAGTCATGGCACCTCCAGTGTCGCTCTTACTCTAAGGAAGCGATCCGCTCTACACCTACTTTCTCGAGGTCGTTACAACCGCGTCTTCAGGCCCGCTTCGCTACGCCGGTGAACAGATAGGCAACTCTCAGCCGGTTGTTAGGGCATTTCGCAAATTGGCCCCCGCGGTGTGATCTTGAACACCCTGTGGGAAGCTGACCCCAATCTGTGTCATCCTTTCGGTGGTAAGTAGGCCCTAACCAGGCAAAGACGATGTCGGCGATTTCTCTGTATCGTGGGGCGCATGGCTATCACCAAAGAAACGCAGAACTCCGCAACCCGTCAGATCGATGCTCCTGCAAAGGAGATCTTCGACATCCTTTCCAACCCGCAGCGCCACAACGAGACCGATGATTCCGGCATGGTCGTCTCGACGGATCACGGCGAGCGCATTAAGGCCGTCGGCGACACCTTCACCATGAACATGACGAAGGAAGACGGCGATTACCAGACCAACAACGAGGTCTTTGCATTCCAGGAAGACCGTGTCATCGGTTGGAAGAACACCGAGAACACCACCGCAGACGTGAAGGTCGGCGCCAAGTGGCTCTACGAGCTCGAGCCGATCGACGCAGACAACACCACCGTCAAGCTCACATACCAGCGCGATGAGCTCGAGGAGAACCTGCTCGGCATGACCGAAAAGTTCGACGATGACTTCCTCGCCAAGTCGCTGGACAAGCTCGCCGAGGCAGTTTCGGGGAGCTAATTCGCTTTACGACGATTGCGTCGTACTCGGCCGGCCTTCGGGCCGGTTTCTTAGGTTGAGTAGCAGGATGTGTGTCTGATCATCACGGTCCGAGTTGCTCCGCCCCGTCAAGTTCGGGCTTGAAGATCCCAACTGGCGACTGTGATCGAAAGGAAGTACCCGTGCGAATCGCTGTGACAACGCCCCAGGGACACGTCGGCAAGCATGTGACCACAATGTTAATCAGGGCAGGTCTCCGTCCGGTGTTGTTAGCTCGCAACCCAGAGAAGATTCCCTCCAATATTGCTCAGTTTTCTGAGGTTCGCCAGGCCGATTCCCTTGATGTTCAGCAGGTCGCTGCGGCTACTAAGGACGTGGACTCGATTTACTGGGTGAACCCGAGTCCGGTTTCGGCTGATCCCCTAGGTGAACATGCTAAAGCTGCAGAAGCCTTAGTGAATGCTGTTGCAACCAACCGCATTGGCCGGGAGGTCTTCCAGAGCAGTGTCGGAGCGGAAAAACGTAAAGGCGTCGGAGAGATCGATGGTTTAGCGCATACCGAAGTAGTTCTCGGCAGTCTAGATACTGACGTGACTATCTTACGTTGTGGATACTTCTTTACGAATCTTCTACTGGACGTTGAATCGGTCCGCGCTGGACTACTATCCACGATTATGCCGCTTGATCAGGCACATCCGTGGGTGGCTCCGCGGGACATTGCAGAGGTTGCCGTCCATACCCTGCTGAACCCGGATTGGCATGGCCATAGAGTGCAGGCGGTCCATGGCCCTGAAGACATGTCGTGGAACGATGTGGCGAGCATTGTTTCGGAAGGTGTGGGGCATGAAGTGTCAGTGCAGCGCATTAGTGATAGCGAGATGCGCCAGCGGCTGTTCTCGGTAGGTATGCCGGAACAAATGGTTGATGCTGTGATGGGTATGAGTATTGGAGTACGTGATGAGTTTCAGCCTGAGCAACCAAGAACCATCGTGACATCCACTCCGACAAGGCTGTCGGGGTGGGTTAGGGACGAGCTGGTGCCAATCCTCTAGCATTCCTCTTGACGTGCGCACTGTTCGACGAGTCCATCCACTCGGCTCTTTCTAGCTGGCGGCCTCTAGGACCGCAGATTCGAACCGTTCTTGCTCATCACCATCGCTAACACCGGTAACACGTCGACCTGTGGCTTTAAACCGGCTTTTTTCATGCCTCATCCATTGAAAAACCGCCCCAAGCCAATCGGCTTGAAGCGGTTGTTCGAGAAACCCGTGGGTTACAGGTTGATCATGTGGCCTTCGACGCCGTGCGCGATCTCCTTGAGCACCTCGGACAGGGTCGGGTGGATGTGGATCGAGCGTGCGATCTCACCAGCGGTGAGGTCGAAGCGCTGTGCGAGCACGACCTCCGGCAGGAGCTCGGACACGTTGGCACCGACGAGGTGGCAGCCGAGGATCTCACCGAACTCGGCGTCGGCAATGAGCTTGCCGAAGCCCGCAGTTTCGTTGAGGCCGACAGCCTTACCGTTCGCCGTGAACGGGAAGGTGGCAACCTTGATGTCGCGATCCGGCCACTTCTCCTTGGCCTGCTCCTCGGTGTAGCCCATGGAGGCAACCTGCGGGTTACAGAAGGTGGCGCGCGGGGTCATCATGTAGTCCTCGATCTCGAGGGTTTCAGCATCCGCGATGGTCTCCGCGGCAATGATGCCCTGTGCCTCAGCCACGTGCGCGAGCTGCAGCTTCGCGGTCACGTCGCCGATGGCGTAGATATGGTCGACGTTGGTGCGCATGCGGTCATCGATCGCGATGGCGCCCCGGTCGGTGAGCTCCACACCGGTGTTCTCTAGGCCATAGCCCTCGACGCGCGGGGCGAAACCGACGGAGATCATGACACGGTCGACAGTGAGGGTCTGGGTGTCGCCGGAGTCGTTCTTTTTTACGTCGACTTCCACCGAGTCCCCGTTGTCGCGCACCGCGGTAGTGGCGTGGCCGGTGAGCAGCTTCACGCCGAGCTTCTTGTAGCGCTTCGCAATCTCCTTGGACACATCTGCATCCTCGTTCGGCAGGACGCGGTCCATGTACTCCACCACGGTGACGTCAACGCCGTAGTTCGACAGCACGTAGGCGAACTCCATGCCGATCGCACCCGCGCCGACGATGACCATCTTTTCCGGCGCCTCTGGGTTGAGGATCTGCTCTTCGTAAGACACAACGTTGTCGGACAGCTCAATGCCCGGCAGGGTACGCACCACAGAACCGGTTGCGATGATGCAGTCGTCGAAAGTGACGGTCATGCCCTTGTCGTCGCCGTCAGTAATCTCAATGGTCTTAGCGTCCTTGAACTCGCCCAGGCCGTTGATCTCCTGGATCTTGTTCTTCTTCATCAGGTAGTGGACGCCACCGACGATCTTCTCGGAGACTTTGCGGGAACGCTTGTGGGCATCCGTGAAGTCGAACTCCACATCGCCCTTAATGCCGAAGGTCTTTGCCTCGTGGTTGAAGATCTCGGCCACTTCAGCATTTTTAATCAGCGACTTGGAGGGAATACAGCCCACGTTAAGGCAGACACCGCCCCAGTACTTCTTCTCAATCACGGCAACCTTCTTGCCGAGCTGAGCTGCGCGGATTGCGGCGACATAACCACCCGGGCCAGCGCCGAGGACAACAACTTCAAAATGTTCTTTACTCACGCCCCATAGGATACGTGCGTCCCGTCGTTTAGGTGCAGGCAATTAGGTACGGAATAGATTTCTAGACCATCTGGCATTATGTACGCCATGAAGATCACGCGCCCAGCCCTAATCACCGCGACCGCACTGACAGTGGCCGCAGCTGCGATACCGTTCGGTGCCCAGGCTGACGAGTCAACGACCACTGCCGCAACCGCCTCCGCGATAGCTTCTGCTACTCCCTCTGCGGCGAAAACCGCAGCGACGACGACGGTGACACAGACGGTTGAGGTCGCGGCGACTCCCGAGGTTGCCCCGGAGGTCGACGCGATTGGTTCCATCCCGGACGGTGATCAGGCGGGGTTGCCCAAGGTGATCGACACTGCGCTGCGGCCTGAAGCCTCCGGTCCTGAGCTGCAAAATATGCCGGGGGCAAACGCCCCGAAAGCAGATCGGGCCTCGACCCCGCAGAACGTGAAGCCGCTCACCGAGGCGCCGAAAATGTACGGCCAAACAAAAGACGGCAAAAAGCGCGACCAGGGTTGGTACGAATGGATCACCAAGCTTCCCGGCGGTGAGGCGGTGTCGGTGTACTCCGAATCGATGGGCCGCGACATCCCCGTTGCGCTCATCCGCGCGACAGATGCCAACGGCAACCCGATTGCCAATGCACCGACGTATTACTTGCTTAACGGCGCAGGTGGCGGCGAGCAGAACGCTGACTGGATCTACAGCGCTTTTGCCAACGTGCGCGACACCCTGGCCAACGAGCCGGTCAACGTCGTGGTGCCGATGGAGGGAGCGTTCTCGTATTACGTGGATTGGCTGACTGTCCCGGAGGAGAACGACTACTTCAAGGGCCCACAGATGTGGTCGACCTTCCTCGGTACGGAGTTGCCGAACTCGATCGAGCCCTACATGCAGGCAAACGACAAGCGCGCCGTGTCCGGATTTTCTATGTCTGCGACATCGTCGCTGCTGGTTGCTGAGCACAACCCGGGCCGCTACGCCGCTGTCGGTTCCTTCTCCGGCTGCGCCGCAACCTCGACCGCGCTGCCGTCGTTCTTCGTGGGTCTAACGGTGAATCGTGGCGCCCAAGGCACGCAATCGGTTACCCCGGAGAACTTGTGGGGCCCGCGCGGGTCGGAGTACAACCGCTACAACGATGCTCTGGTGATGGCGGACAACTTGAGGGACACCGGTATCAAGGTCTACCTGTCTTCCGGTACGGGCCTGCCTGCCGAGACCGATATGTTCGGCTACCTGCACAACGAGCGGAAACTGAAGCCGCTCGCGGCAGCCCAGAACTCTTCCACCTTGAAGGTCGAGGGCGGCGCGATCGAGGCAGCGATGAACGCCTGCACGCACGACCTCAACACCAAGCTGACCGCGATGGGTGTGGACGTATCGTTCAATAAGCGGCCGACGGGTACGCACTCGTGGTCGCTGTGGCGAGACGATCTCGCTGTTTCTTGGGATCAGGTAATTAAGCCGGCACTAGGCCTGTAGCTCAGAGCTCAAAATCAGAGCTCAAACTTTAAAACAGTCCGAGCCCGTAGGAGATGGTGGACGAGGTGGACGAGCCGAGGTGGATGAGCTGACCGAGGGCTTCGTTGACCTGAAGCTGAATCTGTTCGATTGGGTTCATGCGCATCATTGTTACACATGTGGCGCAAGTTGACCGTAAGATAGCCGATCATGAGCATGAAGCGCACCGTCCGAGCCATCCTCGCCACTGCTGTCACCATCGCCTTGGGCGCTGCCCCCGCCGCAAACGTTGCCAACGCGGCGAACGTGACCCCGGCGCAGGTGGCGGGCAACACCCCGGTCGGCACGATTAAACCATGGGATGCACCGAGCTCCCCACCCACCTATGTGCGCACGGGTGGCCCGCAGGAGTGGGTGCAGCAGGTTGACCACAAGAACGTGTTGTCCTACATGGTTCATTCCCCGTCGATGAACCGCGACATCCCGATCGCCGTTGTGCCAGCGACAGATGAGAACGGCAACCGCGTGTCCAACGCTCCGACCATCTACCTGCTCAACGGTGCGGGCGGCGCGGAGCAGAACCAGGACTGGCTGAAGATGGCGCCGGTGCGTGACTTCTTCTCCGGAAAGCGCGTCAACGTAGTCATCCCGCAGGCCGGCGCGTTTTCGTACTACACCGACTGGCTCGATGACACGCTGAACACCCCGTACCTGAAGGGTCCGCAGAAGTGGGAGACCTTCCTGACTAAGGAGCTCCCGGGACCGATCGAGCGCACGCTGGGCGCCGGAAACCAACGCGCGATCGTCGGCTTTTCTATGTCCGGCACCTCTTCGATGGTGCTGCCGGCGCACAACCCAGGCTTTTACGACGCCGCGGCATCGTTCTCGGGCTGCCCGGCGACCAGCTCTCCGCATGCTTACACCTACGCTCGCCTCACGGTGAACCGCGGAGGCAACCCGACGTTCCAGGATGTCACGCCGGAGCGGATGTGGGGCCCGATGGGCGGCGAGTACAACCGCTACAACGACGCACTCGTCAACGCCGAGCAGCTGCGCGGCACGGCGCTGTACTTCTCTTCCGCAACCGGCCTGGCGGGTCGCTCGGACCAGGTGAGCTACCTCGTGGGCCAGGGCCTGCCGGAGGCGCTTGCGCCGATCGGCGCGGCTCAGCTGCAGGTCGAGGGCGGCATCATCGAGGCAGCCATCAACCAGTGCAACCACGACATGCGCGCCAAACTCGACTCCCTTGGTATCCCGGCGCACTACGAGTTCCGCAACGCCGGCACCCACTCGTGGCCGTACTGGCTCGAGGACATGGAGCGCTCCTGGTACACCACCATCGGCCCCGCGTTCGGCCTGTGAGGGAGATAGCTCCCTCGCTTCTCGACGGGATCTTGGACCCCGCAGCCCTTGCCTGGGCTGCAGAGTGGTCGGACGCCACAGAACACGCATATGCAGCCCCCGAGCTGCGTGCCCGCATCCGCGAAGCCCTCGACACGGATGACCGCATCGCCTACGTTTCCCGGCGCGGTGAGCACCTGTACAACTTCTGGCGCGATGCCGCGCATCCCCGGGGCCTGTGGCGTCGCACCACGCTTGACTCCTACCTCGGCGGCTCGCCAAAGTGGGACGTGCTCCTAGACGTCGACAAGCTTGCCCTCGATGAAGACCAGGATTGGGTGTGGAAGGGTGCGACAGTGCGCCCCCTGGCGTACGACCGGGCACTGGTGCGGCTTTCCCGCGGCGGCGCGGATGCGGTGACGGTGCGCGAGTTCGACCTCGCATCGCGCCGGTTCATGGGCGAGGCTGGCGGATTCCTCATCCCCGAGGCGAAGACCGATGTGAGCTGGGTGAACCTGGACACGTTGCTGGTGGGTACCGATACCGGCGAGGGCTCGCTCACCGAGTCCGGCTACCCCGCCCAAATCCAGCGCTGGACACGCGGGGGCGAGCGGGAAGAGGTCTTCCGCGGCGAACGCTCCGATGTGGCGGTCGGCGCGGGCGTGGACCACACGCCGGGTTTTCAGCGCACCATCTTTTCCCGCGCGCTCGATTTTTACAACGCGCGCGTCTGGGTCGATGGCGTGGAGCTTGACCTGCCCACCGATTGCACCCCGTACCTCCACCGCGAGTGGCTGTTCGTGCTGCCGCGCACGCAGTTCGCCGGCGTCGGCGCGGGACAGCTCGGCGTGATGAAACTGGCCGAATTCCAGGCTGGTTCTCGCGAGTTCCGCGTGCTGGTGGATGACGCGACCGTCGAAAATCTGAGCTTCACCGAGAACTTCCTGTTGGTGACCACCCTCAAGGACGTGGCCACGCACATCACCCGCATTGAGCTGGGCACATGGCAAGGCCGCGAGTTGCTCGACGGCTCCTCGACCGCCCATGTGGTCGCCACGAGCCCCCTTGACGGCGACGAGGTGTGGATCTCCGAGTCCAGCTTCACCTCGCCCAGCACACTGTTGCTTGCCGACGGCCAGACTGTCGTCCCCGTCCGCCGCGCTCCGGCATTCTTCGACGTGGCTGGATTGGAGACGCGCCAGCACTGGGCGACCTCGGCTGACGGCACGCGGATCCCGTACTTCATCACCGGAGACTTCTCCCAGGGGCCGAAGCCGACGTTGGTGGTTGGCTACGGAGGTTTCGAAGTGTCACTCACTCCAGCCTTTTCCAACGCTCGTGGGATTGGGTGGTTAGAAAAAGGCCACTTTTTCGTGCAGGCGAATCTGCGCGGCGGCGGCGAGTTCGGCCCCGAGTGGCACTCCCAGGTGGTGAAGACCAACCGCCACAAGGTGTGGGAAGATCACCGCGCGGTGCTGGAGGATGTCGCGGCGCGGGGGTACGCGGAGCCGTCGCAAATCGGCATTCGGGGCGGGTCAAACGGCGGCCTGCTCACCGCTGGAGCGCTGGTGCAATACCCGGAGCTGTTCGGCGCGGCGGTGATTCAGGTGCCGCTGACGGACATGCTGCGCTACCACACACTTTCCGCGGGTGCGTCCTGGATGGCCGAGTACGGTGACCCCGATGACCCGGTTGAGCGCGCTGCGATTAAGCGCTGGTCGCCGCTGCAGAACGTGCGCTCGCGCGAAGCGGTGGCCTATCCCCCGGCATTGGTGACCACCTCGACCCGCGACGACCGCGTACACCCAGCGCACGCCCGCACATTCGCGCAGGCGCTGGACCAGGCTGGCCAACCCGTCGACTACTTCGAGAACACCGCCGGCGGCCACGCGGGCGCCGCGGACAATGATCAGATTGCCCGGGTGGAGTCGATGGTTTTCAACTGGTTGGAGAAGCATTTGGTGCATTAACGCAGCTCACGGGCTTGTAGGGTGCGTGATATAGAGTGCTGCCCAAAGCGCTAGTCGAACACCTTCGAACAGACCGGGAGGGCACGTGCACCCACAATTTTTCCTCACCGAGGACACCGATGATCCGCTTACCGCTGGCGCGCGCACGATCATCGCGGGTGAATACGCTATCTTTTCGCGGTTCTCGCGGGAGGACTTGCTGTCCTTCGATTTCGACGAGACCGTGCGAACCTACATGGCCGCCACAGGCAAGACGAAGCGGGCCGTCGAGCACGCGATCTTCGCCTACAACCGGCTCTACTGGCTGCCGGAGCTGCGAGCGTTACAGGACGAGCGTCGCCTCCTCGATCTGCCCCGCCTGAGCGCTGCTGACGACGCGCTGAACCGTCTCGGCCCAGATCCAGACCCAGCGATTCTCGCGGCAGTCGACGAGCTGCTTGTGGGCATCTTCACCCCGAAGCGAGCTCGGCAGCAGTTGCCTGGCCCGGCAACGGTGTCCCAACGGGTGAACGCACTCCTAGGGCAGATGAATCCGGCTACCGACTGCAACGCGAAGAGGCGCAAAGAGCGGGAAGACAAGAAAGCGCAGCGACCGAAGGAGACCACCTCGCTCGAGTTCTACGAGGTGACGGAGGACGGCCAAGAACGCGCGGGGGTGCAGATCGACACCGACCAGGCTGTGATGACCTCGTTCAAACTGCGGATCGCTCTCATGGCAAAAGAGGCGGGAATCTCACTAGCAGAAGCCGCAGAGGAGGTGTTGACCGGGACCGTCCCAGCATCGAAGGTGGTGCTGTACGGCTACACGCCACTCAACCACGACGGACAGCGCGACCCCGGCGCGCCAATCTATCTCCAGGGCGAAGGCTGGCTGGGTGGGGACGCAGTCGCGACCATCGAGGAGTGGATGGAGCACACCCCCACTCAGATCGTCGACTTGAATGAAGTGCGCGAGCGCGTCGGTGGCGGCTACGCGCCCACGGAGGCGATGCGTGCCTTCGCGGTCGCTCGCGATGGAGTCTGCATCTTTCCTGGTTGCAACGTTCCTGCGCAGCGGTGTCAGCTAGATCACCGCATCCCCTTTGAAGATGGCGGCGCGACAACGCCGGATAACCTTTTCAGCCTCTGCCAGCACCACCACAACGAGAAGACGGACCGCCGCGCGTTCTACATCCCCGACCCTGTCTCCGGCGACATCATCTGGCTGTTCGCTGACGGCACCTACCAGCTCACTGAACCGAGCAGCTTATTCACACAACAGATCACCCCGGTTGCGCCGAGGTGGGCGGAAACGATGGGTGCACGCAAGCGTCGTAAAGCGAAAAATGCCCAGTTTTTTGCCACTGGCCACCGGATCCTCGATGACTACCTGGTCCACCGCAACGCCGCACGCTGCGCGCAGGAGATTGCGGAGCTGGAGGCGGCGTTCAAGATGACGTTCGAGTTCCCGATGGACGAGCTGCCGGAGGAGCTCTTCCCCGACGGGCTTGATGGTGCGTTGGCGAGGCGGCCGGTCGAGCGCCTCGGGGATTTGGAGAAGCCGTGCGAAGAGAGGTCTACAGTAGAATTCGTGGCGTTGTGACGAATGTTGCCCAACCGCATCCCAGCGACCCCGGGCCGTCAGAGAACGCCATCACCGGCTTCACCTGCGACATTGCGGTTGTCAACGGCGACGGGACGATCGTTTCGCGGAATTCGATTTTCAATTATCAGCTCGGCGGTGAATTCTGGGGGACGACCAACAGCCGTATTGAAGACAACTCGTTTTTCGGCGGCGCTACCCTTACTCGACAGCATGAAGAAGAACCTCCGCCTCCGCTCCACTCCCATCCCGGGCCACCGCGACACCTACACCGGTGTCGACTTCAACCTGGGCTTCCACGTCACGCACTACGACTTGGATATGGATTACAAGGTCGGCCCGAACCGGCTCGACGCCACCGCCACGCTCACGCTGACGCCGTGGCGCGAGCTCGACCACATGACGCTCGACCTAATGGACGCGCTGCGGGTGCGCCGCGTCGACGCGACCGTGGGCGGCGTGAAGCGTTTCCGCCAATCCCAGAACAAGCTGCGGATCACGTTTGCTGAACCGGTGCCCGTGGACACCGAGTTCCGCCTCTCGATCCGCTACTCCGGCACCCCGCGCCCGCGCCGCACCTCGTGGGGCATGCTCGGCTGGGAGGAGCTGACAAACGGCGCGCTCACCGCCAACCAGCCCAACGGCGCGCCGACCTGGTTCCCCTGCGACGACACCCCGGATGAGAAGGCCACCTACAGCATCCGCGTTCGCCCCGATCAGCCGTACCAGGTGATCACCACCGAAACGCAGCGCCCGATCGCGACGTACCTGGCAACCATCAACGTCGGCGAGTTCACGTACCACGACCTCGGCCCCACCACCGGCGTGTGGCTCCCACGCGGTGTCGCAATGGGTGATTTCGCCCTCCAGCAGCAGATGGTCGACTTCTTCACCGCCGCGTTCGGCCCCTACCCCTACGAGCGCTACACGGCGGTGGTCCACGATGAGCTCCTCGAGATCCCCCTCGAAGCCGCAGGCCTTTCCATTTTCGGCCGCAACCATACGCGCGGCAACGAGCGCCTCATTGCGCACGAGCTCGCTCACCAGTGGTTCGGCAACTCGCTCGGCCTCGCGCAGTGGAGCGACATCTGGCTCAACGAAGGGTTCGCGTGCTACGCCGAGTGGCTCTGGGCAGATTTCAGGGGCATTTCGCTTATCGACGACTCGGTGCGTGCCCATTACCTCGAGCAAACGCCCCACCATTGGATACTTGCGGACCCAGGGCCGAAGGACATGTTCGACGATCGCGTGTATAAACGCGGTGCACTGCTGGTGCACGCGCTACGTCGCGAGGTCGGCGATGTCGCGTTCTTCGCGGCGCTGAAGACATACACCGCCTGCTCGACCCACGGCGTCGTGGAGCCTTTCGACCTTGTCAACGCGCTGAAGACGCACGCCCCGAACGCGGACGTCGACCGTGTGATGGACATGTGGCTCAACCACCCAGCGTTACCGGAGTGCCCGTGAGAAACCTTTCCCTAGCCACCCTGTTTTCGGCGCTCGCCGGTTTCGTCCTTGTCGTCATCGCGGGTTGGGCCCTCGACATCGAAACGGAGTTCCGTTACTTCAGTGCGTACTGGGGGTTGTTCTTTGCTAGCGCCGGCTTGATCGACGGCATCACCCAGGAGACCACCCGCGCCGTGGCCTCCGCCAGGGAGACTGGCGTGAAAGGCACAGCGAGTCCGTGGCGCTTTGCGTCGGTCGCTGCCGCGATTGTTGTCGCAGTCGGGACCCCGGTGGCCATTGTGGCCATGCATTCGCTGGTGCCAATGTCGCCCGGCATGGCAACGTCCCTGCTCATCTTCGGCCTGGTCAGCTACACCTTCCAAGCAGTGCTTTCCGGCATCCTGTCCGGGGCACAACTGTGGAATCAGTACGCGAGCCTCGTCGCGCTGGATTCCGGCGTGCGCCTCGTGCTCGCACTGTTGGCATGGGCCTTTGGCTGGGGGCTGACCGCGTTCCTGCTCATCACCGTGGCCGGTGCGGCAAGCTGGATGGTCATCCTCGGCGCGTCTGACACCGCCCGCACCCACATCCGGGTCGCGCTCGATGTCGACCGCCGCGCATTTGTCCGCCGCGTTGTCTCCGCAATGCTCGCCTCCGGTGCATCCGCTGCGCTGATCACCGGCTTTCCCACCGCCGTCTCCGCGGCGTTCCCGGACAACAACGCGGACATCTCCATCGTGGTCGGCGCGATGAATAACGCGGTGATTCTTACCCGCGCCCCAGTGCTCGTGCCGCTGCAGCGCTTCCAATCCGCTCTCGTGGTCCGTTTTGTTGAGCACCGTGACCGCATCTACCAGGCGCTCCTTGCCCCGGTCGGCGCGGTGCTCGCACTCGGGGCGGTGGGCTTCGTCGCCGCTTGGGCAATCGGGCCGTGGATCCTCAAACTCGGATTCAAACCGGAGCTCTTCGTAGACGGACGCACGCTCGCCCTGCTCACCTTGGCTTCTGCGTTTATGGGCATGCTCATGATCACGGGTGTCGCGGTGCTCGCGTTGGAGCAGCACGTGTGGTACGTAGCAGGCTGGGTTGTGGCTTCGATCGTCGCTTTCGCGGTGCTCTTCACCAGCCCGTGGGCAGTTGCCACTGCGGTCGTCGTCGCGCTTTACGTCGGCCCGCTTGCCGGCGCGGTGGTCCACGTCGCGGGTCTTGCCCGAGCGCGCGTAGAGGTCGCGTAAAGGTCGCGTAAAGGTACAGTAACCTGCCATGGGAACAATGCTGGTCACCGGCGGTGCCGGGTTCATCGGATCAAATTTCGTGCGCATGGCCTGCGAGCGCACCGACGACCACATCGTCGTCGTCGACAAACTCACCTACGCCGGTAATACGGCGAACCTGGGCGGGCTTGATGTCGAATTCGTCCAGGGGGACATCGCAGAGCCTTCGCTTATCGACGGCCTCGTGGCCAACGCGGACACCGTCGTCCACTTCGCGGCCGAGTCGCACAACGACAATTCACTGCGCAACCCGTCGAGCTTCGTGCATTCCAACCTGATCGGCACGTTCACCCTGCTTGAGGCGGTGCGCAAGCACAACGCGCGGCTGCACCACATCTCCACCGACGAGGTATTCGGCGACCTCGCCGTCGATTCCCCGGAGCGCTTCACCGAGACCACCCCATACAACCCGTCCTCGCCGTACTCGGCGACAAAGGCTGGGTCGGACCACCTGGTGCGCGCGTGGATCCGTTCGTTCGGGATCGAAGCGACCATCTCGAACTGCTCGAACAACTACGGCCCGTACCAGCACATCGAGAAGTTTATCCCCCGCCAGATCACGAACCTTCTCGACGGCCGGCCGGCGAAGCTCTACGGCACCGGCGAGCAGGTCCGCGACTGGATCCACGTCGATGACCACAACGACGCTGTGTTCACGATCCTCGAGCGCGGCCATATCGGTGAGACGTACAACATCGGCGCGGACAACGACCACATCACCAACAAGCGAGTCATCGAGCTGATCTGCGAGCTGATGGACGGCGAGTTCGTCCACGTCGCGGACCGCCCCGGCCACGATCAGCGCTACGCCATGGACGCCACGAAACTGCGCACCGAGCTGGGCTGGTCGCCGAAATACACCGGCACCGGTGTCGACGGCCTGCGTGAAGGGCTCGCGCAGACGATCGCGTGGTACCGGGAAAACGAAGTGTGGTGGAGGGGCGCGAAAGAGTCCGTCGAAAAGCAATATGAACTCCAGGGCCAGTAAGCTCGACCGCATGCATGAAACTCCAATTGAAGGCCTTGTTCTTTACGACCTGACCGTTCACGAAGACAACCGTGGCTGGTTCAAGGAAAACTGGGTGATGGGCCAGGGCCTGAAGCCGGTGCAGAACAACGTCAGCTTCAACCACGTCGCCGGCACCACTCGCGGCATGCACGCAGAGCCGTGGGACAAGTGGATTTCGGTAGCCAAGGGCCGCATCTTTGGCGCGTGGGTGGACATGCGCGAAGGCTCGCCAACTTTGGGGCAGAAGTTCAGCGCCGAGATTGGACCGGACACTGCGGTGTTGGTTCCGCGCGGCGTGGCCAACGGTTTCCAGACGCTGGAGGACGAGACCGCCTACGTGTACCTGGGCAACGCCCGCTACAACCCGGACGGCGATTACGCGTTCTGCTCTTACAAGGAGATTGACTGGCCGCTGGAGCCGACGCAGCTCTCTGAGGCCGACAAGAACCACCCGCCGTTCGCCGAGGCTCCGTTGGTGCCAGCGCGCCGCATTTTGGTGACCGGCGCAGACGGGCAACTCGGTCGCGCACTGCGCAAGCACTGGGATGACAAGCAGGCGGACTTTGTCACCCACGAGGAGTTCGACATCACCAACCCGCCGGAGCTGGACTACACCCAGTACTGGGCGATTGTGAACTGCGCGGCGTACAACGATGTCGACAGCGCGAACCACGATCGCACGACTGCATGGTCGGTGAACGCGGACGGTGTGGCTACCCTGTCGCGCATTTGCAAGCTCAACGATCTCACGCTGGTGCATATCTCCTCCGACTACATCTTCGACGGCACCAAGGAGCTGCACACCGAAGCTGAGGTGGCCAGCCCGATCAACTCCTACGGAGCGTCGAAGGCGGCCGGAGACACCGCCGCTCGCGTGCCGCGCAAGCACTACGTGGTGCGCACCGCGTGGCTGTTCGGCGAAGGCTCGAACTTCATGGACACCATGGCCGGACACGCCGAGCGCGGCGAGTCGCCTGACGTAGTCAACGACCAGCACGGCCGCCCGACCTGGGCAGAAGACCTCGCCCGCGGCATCGTCCACCTGCTGGACACCAAGGCAGAGTACGGCGTGTACAACCTGACCTCCGACGGCGACACCGCAAGCCGCGACGAGATCGCCATGGCAGTGTTCACCGGGATGGGAAGCGACCCGGCGAACGTTCGCTCGGTCACCCGCGAGGAGTACATCGAGATCGCCGGCCCGCAGGCGGATCGCCCGGCCAATTGCACCCTGGATCTGACCAAGATCAAGGCGACCGGTTTCGAGCCGACGAACTGGCGCGCAGCGCTCGCACTGTACTTGGACGCGCGTTCGGCGAAATAGGTGTACTTTTAGGGTTTCCTTCCGGGCCAAACTGTGGAAAATTAGGGGAAAGTCATTTCCAGGCGAAAAGGAGTTGCCGTGTTCCGCACCACCCGCAGACGCATTGCGTCGGCGCTCGTCGCAAGCGCGATGGTCGCCACCGTGATCACTAGTAACGTCGGGGCGGAAGCCTCGTCGCAAAGGACCGACCCGGATCGCCCGACGGTGGTGGTGACCAAAACCATCACCCCGACGGTGACCGCTTCGACGACACCTACCGAGGGCCCGACCGACGTCATGCAGGCGTTCTCTTCGCGCGACTTCTCCAACGTGTCCACCCCGTCGGTCCTGTTGTTCGTGATTGGCGTCATTTCCGGCGCGATGACGCTTTTCATGGAGCTCAACTCTCCGGAGACGCAAGCCACCCTCAACGAGCTCCGCTCCCGGATCCTGCCCTTCTAAGCGCATGAAGGGCATCATCCTCGCGGGTGGATCGGGCACTCGCCTATACCCAATTACCAAAGGCATCTCGAAACAATTGATGCCGATTTACGACAAACCGATGGTCTTCTACCCGCTGACGACCCTGATCAGCGCGGGGATCCGGGAGATCCTGGTGATCACGACCCCGGAAGACCGGCATGCGTTTGAGCGTTTGCTTGGAGACGGCTCCCAGCTCGGCCTCATGATCGACTACGCCGAGCAGCCCTCCCCCAATGGACTGGCGGAAGCCTTCATCATCGGCGAGGACTTCATCGGCGACGACGCCGTCGCGCTGGTGCTGGGCGACAACATCTTCGAAGGCTCTGAGCTCACGGCCATCCTGGGCGACATTCACCACGTCGACGGCGGTACGATCTTCGCCTACGAGGTCTCCGATCCGAAGCGCTACGGCGTGGTGGATTTCGATTCCTCGGGCACCGTGCTTTCCATTGAAGAGAAACCGGAGCACCCGAAGTCCGACTTCGCGGTGGTGGGCTTGTACTTCTACGACAACGACGTGGTGGAAATTGCCAAGCACATCCGCCCGAGCGCGCGCGGTGAGCTGGAAATCACCGAGGTCAACGCGGCGTATCTCACCCAAGGCCGGCTGAAGGTGCACCGCCTGCACCGCGGCGACGTGTGGCTGGATACCGGCACCATCGACTCAATGAGCGAGGCCAGCGCCTATGTCGAGGTGATCCAGAAACGTACCGGAAACGTCATCGGCTCCCCCGAGGTCGCGGCGTTCCGCCAGGGTTTCATCGACGCCGAGCAGCTCGAGCGCCTCGCCGAACCGATGATGAAGTCCGGCTACGGCGCCTATTTGCTGGACGTTGTTCATGACTACCACCGCGGACAGGAATTCTGACACCTATGCCCTCCCTCGCCGTCCTCATGAGCCTCTACCGCAGCACCGACGCGGGCGAGCTTTCCCTGGCTTTAGAGTCGGTTACCGCGCAGACCCGCCCCGCGGATGACATTGTCATCGTCTTCGACGGTCCGGTCTCCGAGGACGTGGAATCGCTAGTGCAGGGGTTCGTCGATAAGCAAAAAGCTGCTCGAACCGTGCGCCTTGAGGCGAACGTTGGCTTGGGCAAGGCTTTGAACGCGGGCCTGGAGACGATTGAGGCCGACTATGTTGCGCGCCTGGATTCCGACGATGCTGCCAAGCCCGAGCGATTTGCTGCCCAGCTTGCATACCTCGAGGCCCATCCCAAAGTCGCAGCACTCGGCACGGCAGTCGAGGAGTTCGAGCATTCGCTTGGCGACGGCGGCGCGATCCGTCGGCTGTCCGCAAACCCGAACGAGTACGTGAAAATAAATTCGCCGCTTAATCATCCCTCGGTGATGTTTCGCACGGAGGCGGTGAGGTCGGTTGGCGGGTACCAGCACGTGCCGTTCATGGAGGACTACGACCTGTGGGCGCGCCTCATTGCCGACGGCCATGAGTTGGCGAATTTGGAGGAGCCGCTGACGTACCTGCGGGTCAGCGAGGATCAGATGCGTCGGCGCTCGAGCGGTGAGACGAGAGCCGCCGAGCGGACCATGCAGCAAAACCTGGTGCGCTACGGGCTTGTGTCGAAACCGCGGGCGGCGTTCAACTTTGTGGCGCGAAATGCGTACCGCGCGCTGCCAATTGGCGTGACAAAGCGTGTGTACTCGCACCTATTTCACCGCGAGGGGTAACGTTATGCGCGATGAACACGTCGCGGCGGGAATTTAGTGACACCTGGCTTGTAATCCCTTGTTACAACGAGGGCCAGGTGATCTTCGACGTGATCACAGAAGCCCGCAAGACGTTTCCCAACATCGTGGCCGTGAACGACGGTTCGAAGGACAACTCGGCTGAGGCGATTCGCGCCTCCGGCGCGCATTTGGTCGACCACCCGGTGAACTTGGGCCAAGGTGCGGCGATCCAGACCGGCGTGGAGTACGCCCGCACGCAACCCGGCGCGCAGTACTTCGTGACCTTCGACGCGGACGGCCAGCATCAGGTCAAAGACGTGAAGGCGATGATCGACCGCTTGCGCTCGGAGCCCTACGACATCATCGTTGGCACGCGCTTTGCCGGTCAGGACAACTCGCAGGTGCCCTGGATCAAGCGGGTGGTGTTGCGGACGGTGGTGTTCCTCTCTCCGCGCACGCGTCGGCTGGGGCTGTCGGATGCCCACAACGGGCTGCGCGTGTTCAACAAGAAGGTCGCCGACGAGATGGACATCCGGATGAGCGGGATGAGCCACGCCTCGGAGATCGTGAACATGATCGATCAGAAGGGTTGGCGTGTGACCGAGCAGCCGGTGGACATCCTCTACACCGAGTACTCAATGAGCAAGGGGCAATCCCTGATCAATGGCGTGAACATCTTGGCCGACGGCCTCGTGGCAAGGAGGCTCAAGTGATTCAGCTCGTCCTCATCACCGCCATTGTCGCGGTAGCGATTTACTTCTTTATCAACCGCAAGAAGGCGAACGCCAAGGCGTGGGTGAAGATCGGGTTCGTGGGCCTCATGCTCGCAGCGTTCTGGGCGATCCTGCGGCCAGACGACGTCACGATCGTGGCGAACTGGCTCGGGGTGGACCGCGGCACCGACCTCATGCTCTACGTGCTGATCGTGGCGTTCTTCTTCACCACGATCTCGACCTGGACCCGGTTTCGGGAGCTCGAGCTGCGCTACGCCCGTCTTGCTCGCGCGGTGGCGCTGCAAAACGCCGAAGTCGCGCCGGATGCAGCGCCGCGCGAGGAGCCTTAGCCCCCTCGCTTTAGGAGCCAGCGATGACGTTGGCCACGTGGGCGTGGCCGCGCTGGTTGACGTGGATCGGCAGGTTGCCCG
>ERZ1031260.49-NODE-49-length-20832-cov-10.013717_pt1 | contig 20832 bp, 19 predicted proteins | sample MGYA00517287_ERZ1031260 | MGnify/ENA primary metagenome ERZ1031260 (study PRJEB33718, sample SAMN03159811) | human skin metagenome | collected 2014-02-25 | study: EMG produced TPA metagenomics assembly of the PRJNA266117 data set (Human skin bacterial metagenome... | reverse complement strand
TCACCGGCGGCAGATCCGGGTCGTTGAAGTAGCGGTAGTCGCTCGCCTCCTCCTTGGGGCGGCCTTTGGATGTGGTGCCGTCCTTCTCCTGGTAGTGGCGGGTCTCCTGGATGATTTCCTCGCCGTTGTCTAGCACGGCGGCTTGACGCTGCATCTCGAAACGCACCGCCTGTTCGACCGACTTCAGCGAGTTGATGTTCTTCGTTTCGGTGCGGGTGCCAAACTTTTCCTGGCCAATCGGGCGCAGCGACACGTTGGCGTCGCAGCGCATCGAACCTTGATCCATGCGCGCGTCGGAAACCCCGAGCGCCTTGACCAGCTCGCGAAGCGCGCCGACGTACGCCTTGGCGACCTCGGGCGCGCGCTCGCCCGCGCCCTCGATGGGCTTGGTCACGATCTCAATCAGCGGAATGCCGGCACGGTTGCAGTCCACCAGCGAGGCGGTCGCACCGGTAATGCGCCCGGATGCGGAACCCAGGTGTGTGAGCTTGCCGGTGTCTTCCTCCATGTGCGCGCGCTCGATCTCCACGCGCCACTCAGTGCCATCCTCCAAAACCACGTCCAAGTAGCCGTCGTAAGCGATTGGCTCGTCGTACTGCGAGATCTGGTAGTTCTTCGGCTGGTCCGGGTAGAAGTAGTTTTTCCGAGCGAAGCGGGACGATTCGGCGATCTTGCAGTTCAGTGCAAGGCCGATTTTGATGGCCCACTCCACCCCCTTCGCGTTGACCACGGGCAATGCGCCCGGAAGACCCAGCGAGACGGGGTCGATGTTGGTGTTAGGCTCCGCACCAAAGTGAGCAGAGGAGGTGGAGAACATCTTTGTTTCCGTCGCGAGCTCGACGTGCACCTCAAGACCCATGACCGGGTCGTACTTCTCCAGCACCTCGTCAAAATCCATCAGGTCGTACGCAGTCATGGCGTTCAGTCTAGTCGCGCCTGCAGGCCGGTTTTCACCTCGGGCCACTCAGTGTCAAGGATGGAGTACACGCAGGTATCACGCACGAGGCCGGACTTTAGGATCTTGTGCCGCCGGAGCACTCCGTCAAGCTTCGCGCCGACCTTTTCGATGGCCGCACGCGACTGGCGGTTCATGTAGTGGGTGCGAATTTCTACTCGCAAGCAGCGAAGGTCCTCGAAGGCGCGCTGCAACAAGAGCAACTTCGCTGCGGGATTGAGCGCACCTCCCTGAAAGTCGGCGCCGATCCAGGTGGAGCCGATCTCGAGATTGCGATTTACCGGGTCGAGGTGGAGGTACGTTGTCACCCCGACCGGGGTGCCGTCAGGGTTGACGATCGTCCACGCGACGCGGTTGTCCTCCCCGAGCAGTCGCTCGATGTACTCGGGGACTTCGCTTATCGACGGAATGTGGTCCTGATACCACAATTCGTGAAGGTCACCGACAGCGGCGGCGAGCGCATCCGCGTGCTCGCCGCTAAGTGGCTCGAGGGTGACCCATTCATTTGCCAGCGTCGGGGCTGCGAAAAAGTTCTCGCGATCAATATCCATGGGCAATTACCCTAATTCTTCGGCCGAGGTTTTCACCGTCCGGGCGGCTTGAGAGCGATTGAGCGGTATATCCTATCCTCTTCATGATGAAGTACCCCGACTTTTCTGACAGTGGCACCCGCTCGGGCACACTCGCCATCGTGGCCGTCGGCACACTCATTCTCTCGGCCCCGTTCGTCGCTCAGGCGGTAACGAGCAATGCCGAACCTGAACTCACCGAAGTCTCTGCGGGTGGTGCCACCCTGCGCGACACCAATGGGGCCCCTCTGCAGTGCGCACAGAAATCGGCGAACAGCAGCGATGGCGTGACCGGCCGGTGGAGGTGGGACTGCGATGACACTTCGATCGAGATACGCACCGACTACACAGCAGATGTTGAAGCGGAGCGGACGAAGACCGTCGCGAGGTTCTATTGGCAAATCACCAGCGGGGAGTCCGTCAGCCCCAATGAGCTCGAGCACCCCGCACCTAACGTGTACGAGCTGTACCGCAACGGAGTCTCACTTGCCGCTGTCGAGCGCGGTGACATCACTATCTACGTCGCCGCGGCCGACGACAGAGGCCGCGAGATCGTCAACCAATTCGTGCAAGAGGAGGTGCGCTAGTGCGCAAGCAACTCGTGGCGCAGGCACTTTGCGGGATTGCAATTCTCGGTTTGGCCACCCTGTATGTCTATCGTCTCACGCTGGTGCCCTGGACTTCTGTGTTCGCCGGCATCCTGGCAGGGTTCGTCATCGTCGCTGTCACTGTCGTCTCACTTCTGTTGCGCAAGCACCCGGGACGCCCTGGGAATCCGTGGTGGCTGCCCGCCGGCTTTCTTGGTGGGGTGGGGATATCCGTAGCAATTGCACCGGCAAATACCGCTTACCTCCAAGCTGCAGCGAGCCTGCCGGAAGCGGTGATGAGCCTATTTTCCTCCATTCCAGAGGAAGCGGCGAAGCTCCTCGCGGTCTTCGCGTTGATCGCGGCACTCGTCCCAATTCGCCGCCCGATAGAGGCCGCGGTTGTTGGTATGGCAGTCGGTGCCGGCTTCACCGTCGCAGAAGTCGTCAACAATTCGTTGATTGCCGCATCAATGGACCTGCAGTCCGACTATTTCAATGGGGTGGGCACAATGACGGCGCTTTTCGTCTTGGGCCCCTTCTCGCACGCGGTGTATACCGGTTTAGCCGCATGGGGCCTCGGCATATTCCTCTGCCACACTGACCAGCCACTTGATTGGCGCCTGGCTCATTTCGCCGTCTGGTTTCTCCTCGCCACAGCGCTCCATGGCACGTTCAACGCTTCCCGCGTAATCCCCGGAATCGCCGGCCTTATTGCAATGATCACAGTGACGGTTGTGGAGTGGATGCTTCTCATCTGGCTCTACCGGCGTTCCCGTGCAATCGGCCGTCGAGACGCGGCAGCGCAGGTCTCGCCAGGTAAGTGATGACCGGTTCTCTCAAACTCGGACCAGGTACGCCCGGGAGATTCGGGGTGGCCTAGCATCACCCGAGTGACTTCACCTATAGATGTTATTGACGCTGATAGAGTTATTCCGGTTGAAGAGCAGCGCTCAACACTCGTTACTTTGGTGGCCGCGGTGCTCCTTGCAGCTGTTGCAATGGGGGCTCCCATACTCGTCGCTCGCAGTCATCCCGGTGACGATGACGTTGCCGGGGAAACGGCAAAGAAACCAGTTTCGCTGGTGGGCATCACGGTGCCGGGACGCGATGGCGGCGACTTGGTGTGCCGCAGCCGCACGAGTTACAACGACTCTGTACAGCGGTGGACATGCGGGGAAACCGTGGTGACGGCGAAGTCCGGAGGAACCACCGACGATCCGGATCTCGCGTTGGCGCGCTACGTACGCATGCAACTTCTCGACCGCGAACCAGATACCAGCGACGTGGAAGACCTCGGCGGGGACGCACGCCTCAAGCGAGCTGATCGGCCGAAGGGTCGGCTCGTGGCAGTCTCGGTCCCCCAGGAAGAAAGCTCCAGCGTGTATTTCACGTTTGCCGGTGGTGATCCTGACGCGCTGGCGCAACCGCTCATCGACGATATTCGCAGCCAGGAGGATGCCAATGTCCGCTAAGAACCTCGCGCGAATTTTCCTGATTGTCTTCATACCAGTCGGGCTCTTTGTCAGCACTCGGTCGCTGACACATGCGCCGGCAAGCAACGCCGCCTGGGGCATGGGCCTCGCCTGGGCTGCGCTACAGGCGCTCTTCATTTGGCTCGCTGTGCGACGCCATCCTGGCCGTCCAGCAAACCGCTGGTTCTGGTGGGCGGGGCTCATCGCCGGAATGTCCGGCGGGATCGCGATCCCCTCAAACGGGGCAATTTCGTCTTTGCAGTCCGCATTTGATTGGCCCGAGTGGGTAGCTGCGCTTCTGACTCCTTCCGCGGAAGAAACTGCGAAGGGGCTCGCGGTGCTGTTTGTAGCGATCGGGTGTGTCAAGGTCCGCAGGCCGATTGAGGCCACCGTGCTCGGAATTGTTGTCGGTGGCGGATTCTCGATCATGGAAAACATCAGCTACATAACCCAAACCGCACTCCAATCGCTTACTTCGGACGTGGATGGTGCCCTCACGGGTTACCTCGGGCGTGCGTTGGCCTGTCCATTCAGCCACAGCATGTATGCGGGCATCCTGGTATGGGGCATTGGATGTTTCATTTCTCGCACGGATAAAGACCTTGGCTGGCGAGTCAGGAAGCTAGTGACGTGGTTCGCTTTGGGCTATGCCGTTCACGCCGCATACAACGCCCTCCCCGCGTTCGTAGCATCTTTCAACCCAGATGCCCAGGGCCTCGCACTGGTCGGTGCCACGGCGCTTCAATGGATTCTCGTCATCTGGCTGTATATCCGCTCACGCAAGATCGGCCGTCGTCAAGAGCCGGTCGGCACACTTGCCGGCTAGGACACCTCCTTCAGGAAGCTTCAGGGTTCGTGCCGCCGGCGCGTAGTAGTAGTCCGGAGGGCACCGCAAATGTCTACGCAAACGGCACCCCTACGCGTCTAGAATGCGATCCTGTCAATAGAGTTCGCACAAGTCGCGGACTACTTCTCCCAGTCCCCGCGAAGTAAAGGTCCCACCTCCACTAGCCAGGACGAAAGCACTAGACCAAAGACCCCACCCCGACTATGGTGAGTTTTCAACGACTACCTATGATGTTGCCGTGCAGAAATTATCAGATCTCAAGACAACCGCACTTGACGCGAGTGCGAGCACTTGCTGGGTGCATTGGGGAAGGACCGGCGGCGGTCCACGCTTCCTTCTTGAACTGATCGAGGGAGATCTTCTCAACACCGGGGCAACCCTGCTGAGCTACAACCCGGACGCCGAAATCGCACCGCGGCTAGAGACTTTGCCGGTACCTTCCATTACGATTCCGACATATAACTCCAACCTTGGAGTCATCCTGGGACTCCCCCGCTTGGCGTTCAACGCACTCCGGATGCGTCGCTGGCTCCGTGCACACAACGTCAAGCGCGTCGTGGGCGTGATGGAGAGCGTATACCAGTCCCTGGCACTGCCGCTGCTTGTGCCCCGCTCGGTGGAGTACGTCGCCTGCATCCACGATGGGGAGCACCATCCCGGCGAATCCAACTTTGTGCAGCGCCTGGGACGGATCATTGAACTGAAGTTCGCAGACCGGCTCGCGACTTTCTCTCCCGCAGTGCGAGAGGTACTGAAACAGCAGTCGCAAAAAAAGATCACCGTCGGTTCGCACCCACCGTTTGGCCACCGAACAGATGGGGTTCCTGCTCGCCAGTTCCCCACTGGCAGGCCGTTCATTTTCGGGATGTTTGGCCGGCTGCAGAAGTACAAGGGCGTGGAACTCCTTCTCCAGGCAGCAGAGATCCTTCGCTCAGACCCGCAAGTGCCTGAGTTTCAAGTGCGAATCATCGGGTTCGGCCCAGAAGAACACCTCAAGGTCTCGCCGTTGGGGAACCAGGCTGAATGGGACATCCGTTGGATCCCAGAAGACGAAGTCGACTCGCTGGTCAACAGCTTCGACGCGATGATCCTGCCTTACACCTCGGCGAGCCAGTCTGGACCGATAACCTTGGCAAAAGCGAATGCCATTCCATGCGTGGTTACACCAGTAGGCGCATTGCCAAGCCAAGCGGATGGTTTCGGTGCCGTCGCCACCGAGACCAGCCCCTTGGCTGTCGCTGAAGCGATGCGCAGTGTACTGCAGCCGGAGATTTACGACGGCCTGAGTGCTGCAGCAGTAGAGCAGCTACGCACCTCGCAAACGTGGGCGCAGCTCGCTGAACTCATCCGCGAGGGTTAGTAGGTTCAGTCCCTGCGGTCGCGCCGCTGGTTCTGTGGAGCATTCACCCCGTCGCGTGTGGCAAACGGCGGGAGAGTTCTCTCCCAAACCACTTCTGGCGCTGGTGTAGCCTTCAACGCCGCTGACAAGTTCGTGGGTGCATTCTCGTCACCGTTGCCGTCAGCCCGACTTTGAGTGCCGGCGGGAGGCGCAGTAAGCGCCGAGCCAGAGACTCCGTCGGTGACCTGCTCGGCCGCCTCGTCCTCTTCTTCGGAGACCTGAGCTGCGGCATCAACCTGGGAACGCTTCGGCGGCAAATACGTGATGCCAATCAGCCAAATCGCAAAGATGAGTTGCACCGCGCATACAGCGATGAAAAGCTTCTCGTCGCGCATCGCGAACAGAGGGATGTGGCAGCCAACGCGCAGCAGCGACCACACCAAGATCGTCTTATTCCGGCCCATGAGGAACGGCATCTTCCCGGGCACGGTGGAGGACAAGAACGCTGCCGAATAGAGGCTGCCGCTCACGATGATCAACCAGCTGTACTCGCTACCGTACAGCACGTAGATGAGCAGCGTCTGGAACAACCCGGTTGCCAAAGCGAAACCGATGCCGGCCAACTGGCTGCGTTTCACCCAGACAAATGCTTCATCGAGCTGCGAATTCCGCAAAGCAAAAGAAACCTTCGACTCAAAGACAGGCGCGAGAACCTGTGAGCCGACGGTGGCGAATCCGCCAGCAATGCGAACCACGATTGCCCACATCTCTTGCAGGTGTCCCATCAGCGGGGTGAAGAACCCGTTGATTTGAAAGCCCATCTCGGCCACGACCGTGGAGCCCACGACTGGGGAGCTCTCCTTCACATACGCAATGCCCTCGGGGCCGAAGGCTTGACGCGAATGGCTCCTCACAAAGCCGTGCACTTTGTTATCCGCTCGGCTCAGCATCCACACCCCAATAACTGATGTGAGCACGAAAGCAACGTAGATCAAGCCTGCACGGCTGGGAACGAAGTATACCGCCGCTGCTGTGAGCCCAATGTTCAACACCCCGTATATGAGACGCCCAGTCCCGTACGCGCCGAGCTTGTTCTCCGCAATAAGGATGGTCACCGCCATGAAGTACAGGCCGTGGCTGATGATGAGGAAACTCGCTGCGAGAGCAACGATCGCCCATCTGGAGCTCCACAGCGCAATGACTCCGGCTAACGCCAACATCACAACAGTCGCCCCGACTAGCCCCCAGAAAGAGGTTGCGGTCGCAATCCCCTCCTGCTCTCGCCGAATGCCCAGGTAGCGCACGTTGAAGCAGAGGAACCCAACTTTATGCAAGACCGTAGCTAGCGAGAGTGGAACGAGGAGATACGCAAGCTGGTCGCCGCGCTGCGCGAACACAGGCAGAAGCATCGCGAGGAAATTTAGACCCTGCCCAATCGTCGCGCTGCTCACCGACCGCAGCGATTGCAGGTCCTTCAGCCCCTTCAACGAATCTCGCGTCCTCGGTGGTCTTCCACCGTCTCAACGATGAGCGGCGGCAGGGAGGTAACCCAGCGCACGTCTGGTCGCAGATTCGCCTTCGCAGCACTAATCGCCCGTGCGAGCTGGTTCGAGACCGTCGTGGCGGCACCAGAGACCATGAGACTTTGCCGCACCAACTCAGCCTTTTGCGGTTGCGCCCCGTGGTCGTCGATCGCGATGGCCTCGTCCTCCTCAATGACAGCCTCAACCTCAACTTCTTCGATCGGCTCAGCCACAATCACATCGGCTTCGATGTCAGTCTCTTCATCAGCGGCCTCACTATCCTTAAGTTCGCTTTTCTCGTCAGCAGGCTGAGGGATTATCGACGATCCCCTGCTCTCGACCTCGTCCTCGACAGGCCGCGAGCCAGGTACCTCGGTTGTCTCCTGTACGACAGCGCCACTTGGTTTCTCTGGCGCGGTCGCAGCAGCGTCGTCCGGCTCGATCTTGGAGGATCCACCCTTCGCGGGCTGAGCCTCTCTATCGTCTTGCGCTGCGCCTTCCTGTGCTTTGGTAGCCACCGCAGTAACCAGCACGGGATCCACTTCTGCGGCGGCTTCCGAGTTACCTCTACGTTCCAACTCGGCAAGCCGGATCATGTTCAGCAGTGCCAAAGGCTGCGCAATGCGATCGAGTTCTTCCGTCGTACCCAGCTCGGTACTTGTCGCCGACGGGCCCGCCTCGAGCGCCTTCATTTCGCCTGGCACAATGAAGGACGGCACCGCGAAATCCGTCCCATTGGATTTCAGCTCTCTCGGATTCCCAAAGTTGATCATCCAGAGCGCGAGGATGAGCGGGATGAATGGAGTGAGGTGGCGCAGCGCTGAACCATAGTCAGGCTCGAACAGGCCCTGCGAGACGAGGAAGCCGGACAATAGCGCAATCAACCGGTGTGCGAGCACAGGGCGTTCGAACTTGCGCAAGAACAACCTCAGAAAAGCGAATCCCCACAGTGAAATGAACAGAACCGTGTTAACAAGGTAGTACAAGCTCCCGAGAAGCAGCATCGGAACGGGAAACACCATCGTTAGCATCACCAGCAGGTTGTTCAGCGCACCCGCAAACGGTTCAGCGGAACCGTCCACGAACCGGGTAATCATTGTCCCGGCCTCTGCGGCACCGCGGTCGACATTCACCGAGGTTCGGAAGAAGTCGGGTGATTGGCCGAGCAAGACAAAGATCGCGATCGAGCATGCGAGGTTCCCAGCAATGAGGAGAGCCGGCAAGGTAATCACGGTCAACCGCTTCAGCGGCACTATCCTGAGCGCGATGTAGGCCATCGCCAAGAAAATCCAGTATGGACGGAACGTCCCTGCCACCAACATGATTGAGGCAACGATGAGGAGGTCACCCGACCAGTGACTTGGCGCGGAGAGAAGAACGCAGATCAGGGCGACGATTGAAACAACGATGAGTTCCTTGGTGTACGTTCCGACAAACGCTCCGGATAGCACCAGGTAGCCAAACAGCGCGACAGGCGCAAACACTCCTCTTAGACCTTTTGAGGGAACAAGGGCGAACGCTGCACCGGCGGCAGCGATGAATACGCCAACCAATCCAGCCGCAATCGGCTTCTCTACCAAACCGAGAGCGGTATAGACGTTGGCGATAGTTCTATAGGATCCGCCCTCGTCAGTTTCCATGCGGGCAAACTTGAGGATCAGCTCCGCGTCGTTTCCAAAGTTGCTGCTGAGCAGCCATTCTCGGTTAATGGAGATATATGCTGCGATCGCGGTACCGAAAAGCACCCACAACACCGTGGCCCACAGCGGCCATTGGAATTGTTTGACTTTGAAAAACAGGTGCTTGAACTGCGCCCACCTGGTCGCTGGCTGCTCGTCGGCATGTTTCGCTTGCGGATTCACATCCTCGGGAGCTTTCGTGCCAACGTCTACGAGAGTCATTACCGCTTGCGCCTTCTCCTCGCAGATTCGTAAGCCGACAGAAGCGAATCCCGCTGCTGTTCTTCCGTGTACGTTTGTTCAACCGTTGACCAGTCGACAGATCCCGGGTTCTCTAGCGCGGTGTGAATTGCCTTGACTGCCGATGTGGCGCTGTCAAACCTCGCCTCATCCGGGCACTCGGCCAGAGCTGGAATGTCGGAAACGACGGTGGGGATACCGATCGCACGAAACTCTAGCACACTCATAGGAAAACCATCCCAACGAGAAGTATGGACAGCCACATGTGAAGAAGCAACTCTGTCAAATAGCGCCTCGCGATCAAGCCACCCTAATACCTCGATGCCGCTACTCTCTACCATTTCCCGCAATTCCGGCTCGCCGTCCCCCGCCCAGATGCACCTGATTCCTTCAGGTTCGAGCGCCTCGGCAATTTCACACGCCATCTCCGGGTAGCGAGGCGAAGTAATCCGACCAACAAAACACAGCGTCGGGGTAGACGCTCGCTCGGTATCGGCCCAGCGCGGTAGCTCTGCCACTTTAGCGTCGGGCAAGGCATTTGGAACGACTTGGTTGGGAACGCGCGGATTCAACTCTCTCAGCAAGGAACCCTCATGGGTGGAGCATCCAGCGAAAACGGTAGTCAGTGGTGACAGCGCCCGCTCTGCGGTGTGGAAAACCTTGCGCTTCCACTTGGAGATGTCCTTGCGCTCGGTCGACAAACCGTGCGGAGTGTATACCACCGGGGTGCGGGTCAATGCTGCCGCAAGCCGCCCATAAACCCCTGCAAAGCTCGAGTGTGCGTGTACTACGTCTGGCTCCAATTCACGGATGGTAGCGACCACCGTCTTCAATGCTGCGACATGGCTTTCGGGGAGCGCAGCGGTGTACACAAACAATCCTTCGTCCGGACCGGTGGCCGCGTTGATCTGGCGCCGCTCGTTCCACAACAGATTATGCTCAACCGACATGTCGAGTGCCGCATACCCTTGAATCGCGGTTCGAGCTCCCCCGCCGAACGCCTCGGTGATATGTAGGACGCGGATAACGGAATCAGTGTTCTCTTTCGCCATTTCTTTAGTACGCACCTCGAGAAAGCAGCACTGCGCTGAAGGTCTTGAAGAAAATAGTGAAATCCATCCAGATGGTCCAGTTGTCGACGTAGTAGAGATCCAGGTTTTCTGCCTCCTCTGCACTCAGGTCAGATCGACCGTTGACCTGCCACAGGCCCGTGATACCCGGTTTGACCTCGAGGCGCATGCGCATATCGGGGCTATACATGTCAACTTCGTTCGCCAACGCTGGACGAGGGCCAACGATGCTCATCGTGCCATTGAAAGTGTTGAAGAACTGCGGGAGTTCGTCGATGGAGGTCTTGCGGATGAATTTGCCCACACGGGTGACACGGGGGTCATCTTTCATTTTGAACAAGAAAGCACTCTGCCCCTGCTCTTTCGCCAGTTTCTCGCGAATTTGATCGGCATCGACTCGCATGCTGCGGAACTTCCACATCTGGAACGGCTCGCCGCGGAGACCAACGCGGGTGCTTTTGTAGAAGATCGGGCCGCCGTCATCAAGCTTGATTGCGATCGCGGTAATGAGCAGGATCGGTGAAATCAGCGTCAAAATAACGGCCGAGCCGATGATGTCCATTGCGCGCTTGACGAACCCGTTAACGCGATTGAACTTCGGCTTCCTGAGCTGGATTGCGGTGCGGGTGCCCACACGCTCGTGCTTAACTCGGTGCCCTTCGATGCCGCCGATCATCGGGTCGACGTATACGCGAACGTCGGTCCCCTCCAGCAGCCACATCACTCTCCTGATATCCCGGTCGCGCAGATCATCCAGGCTGGCGAGCCAGACAGCATCAAAGTCGCCGTCAAGCACCTTGTCCGCGATATCAACGACGGTGGAGTAGGTCGTGACTGGAACCTCCTTTTCTTCTCGTAGGAGCGGGGCGTTGATCCCGTCTGAGATCATCACGCCTGCGATCTCGTGCAGCGGGAAGCGTGCTTCAAGGTCATCACCGAGCACGTGAGAAACACCGGAGGCTGTGCCAACCACAAGAAGCTTGACCGGGTTGCGCTCCAGCACCCGGCGACAAACCGCAGCGGAGATGCCTCGTCCGATCAAAAGGAAGACGACGGCGAGCGAGCTAGCGAGCGGAAGCGTGATGGTCAATAGGTAACCGTGAAACATCACGCCGATGGCGAAAAGAAATGACGCGGCGTACACACACGATCGCACTACAAGACGCGTCGAGCGATGCACATCCAGACGCGTGTGCCAGCGGTAGGACTTGTTGATCCACAGTGCGATCACGTAAAGAGCGACAAAGGGCACCGCCGAGATAATGCTGACCCGCGTTGTTTGCGTTGCGTCGGGCGTGACAACCCAGCTGGGCCAGTAATCACCCAAGATCAATCGAGCCGCAAACCAGGAAACAAGCAAGGCGGTGAGGTCCACCGCTTGCGTTATGTAGAGAGTGAGACGAACGTTGCGTTTAGGGACGGTGCGACGCGCGACCCGACGGATCTTAGCCGTCGACGTGCCGTAGATTGACTCCTTTTCGTTTCCGTCACGGTCTGGGTCGACTTCTTGGGGTCCCGAGATGGCTTCATCGTTCTCCATCGAGGAACCCCCCTTCGCGTGGGCATGCACAGAAGTCATGAGTTAGTCCTTGGTCGGATTTCGACGTTCGACCATTGCATACTAACAGAATTTTTATAACGTTCATATCACGATTTGGCAAAGCCGAATGCTGCCACCCAGCCAACCGGGCCACAGAGAACTAAGCGGGCATCCAACCCAATGAATTCAAATTCACCGAAAAGTGAGGCATGCCCCAACTCTCGCTGATTGAGCAACCGTGCAACCGTTCCTTATGTGTTTCGAAAATCACAAATACAGAGGACGATTGCGGGTAGCCGCCGAAAGCCGCCGGAGCGCGAGCGGGCCTAGGCTAACCCGTGACCTTGCCGCTTATCACCGGGGAGGCGCACACCGGGATCTCGTCATGTGGTCAATCATTCCCCACTACGGCCTCGTAGACCTCGCGATAACTTGCGGCGAGTGAGTCCACCGTTTCGTGGGCATTCAAGCCGCTGGGATTTCCGACGACCCAGACTTCCGCAGATCCGATTGGGTCTGGCTGGAGACCACGGGATGCACGCGGCCGTCGAAAAGCAATCCGAAAAGCTCCAATACCTGCAACCATGAGCCCTGCCGGTTGGAATTGCTCAACCTTGCGGATGAGGGCCTCTCCCCCGCGGCGGAGCTCATCGTTGGACAGCTCGCTCGCCTTCGCGGTAAAACGGTCGGCAAGGTATGTAAATCCGATGCCTTGAGCTGCGAGCATGTCGGAATCTTCGACAGACAAGCCGTTCCGGGCATCCACAAGATACGGGGTTATGCCCGCTGCGTACATGGCTGGCCAGAAACGGTTGCCGGGGTGTGCAAAGGGGGCATCGACGGCCTCTGAACGCCCGCCCGGGTTGATGCCGACCACCCACAACCGCGCATCCGCGAGATTGCGATCGTGCATTTAGCCGAACATGCTCTTCGCGGTTTGGTAACGGCCCTCCGGGACCTGCTTGAGATGCGCGACGGCCGTTTCGAGCGGGACCAGCTCAATGTCCTCGCCGTGGAGCGCGACGCAAGTGTCGAAGTTGCCCTCGTGCGCGGCGCGTGCGGCGTGGACACCGTAGCGGGTGGCCAGCACGCGGTCATACGCAGTCGGGGTACCGCCGCGCTGGATGTGGCCGAGGACGGTGGTGCGCACGTCGTAGCCCAGGCGCTCCTTGATCTCGTCGGCGATGATCTGGCCCATTCCGGTAAACGTCTTGTGGCCGAACTCGTCCTCCTCGCCCAGGCCGGCATCCATGGTGCCTTCCTTCGGGATCGCGCCCTCAGCCACCACGATGATGCCGTACTTCTCACCCATCTGGAAGCGGCGCTCCATCGCCTTGCAAATGTCTGCGATGTCGAACGGCTCTTCCGGGATGACTGTGTAGTGCGCACCGCCAGCCATGCCAGCGTGCAGTGCGATCCAGCCCACGTGACGGCCCATGACCTCGACGATCAGGATGCGGTTGTGGGATTCCGCGGTGGTGTGGAGGCGGTCGATGGCGTCGGTGGCAACGGAAACCGCAGTATCAAAACCGAAGGTGTAGTCGGTCGCCGCAACGTCGTTATCGATGGTCTTTGGCACACCGACGACCGGGATCCCGTTGTCAGAGAGCCACTTCGCGCCCTTGAGCGTGCCCTCGCCGCCAATGGCGATCAGCGCGTCGATGCCGGCATCGTCGAGGTTCGCCTTAATCGTGTCAATACCCGCTTTGAATTTGTCCGGGTGGAGGCGACCGGTGCCTAGGATGGTGCCGCCGCGCAGGAGAATGGAGTCGATGTAGGCATCGTCGTAAAGGTCGACTCGGCGGTCCTCCATCAAACCGACCCATCCGTCGAGGTAGCCCACCACTGTGGACGAGTACTCCGTGTTGGCCGTGCGCACGATGCCGCGGATCACAGCATTCAGGCCCGGGCAGTCGCCGCCGGATGTCAAAGTGGCTAATCGCATGGCTGCCAGCCTAGCGCGAAGCCTGAACGCTGGCAGTGTGCACAGGATTCCCCACCGTGCGGCTGAGCAACAGCGCGCTGAGCACGCCGACCAGGAACGCGGCGAGTGGCAGTGCCATCGCTGGGGCGGCGGTGCCGGCGATCTCCCCGGTTGCAAGCACGGCGCCGACGAGTGCGACACCAAGCACGCTGCCTACCTGCCGAGAAGTGTTGTACAGGCCCGAGGCTGCCCCCGCGTCGGCCTCCGGAATTCCGCGCATGGTCAACGCTGCATTCGGGGCCCACACGAATGCGCTGCCCAAACCGAGGAGCGCGGTCGAGACGCCGAACCACGCCGGCTCTGCAGAGCCAAGGATAAGCGCGATAACAAGCGCTATGGCAACGGCTTGCACGGCGAACCCGGCGACGCAGAGACGGCGCGGGTCGCCCTTGTCCGAGAGATAGCCGGCAATTGGAGTCGCTACAAACGCGACCACCGACATGGGCGCGGTGATGAACCCTGACATCGTTGGGCTTGCGCCTGCGACGGTTTGCAGCCAGTACATCATCGGAATGAACATCGACGCTACAGAGAACCCCATGGCAAAGATGGCGATAGTTCCGAACGCGAACGTGCGATCGCGCAGCAAATACAGCGGCAGGAAGCCGTTGTCTTGACCGTTGCGAGCCGCGAGGACGAGTAGTGCCAAGCAAAGCGCACCGAAGAGAACGCTATACCAGCCACTGTACTGAATTCCGTACACCAACGAGCCGAGGCCGGCAAAGGAGAGAAGTACGCCCAGCACGGGCACGCGAACTTGCGCCTTTGGCAGCTGCGGAACCCAAACGGCGGCAGCAAGCAGTGCGCCGACGCACATCGCAGCCTGGACGAAGAACGCCGCGCGCCAACCCTGCGATTGCGCGATCGCTCCTCCGGCAATCGGCCCAAGGAGCGACGCAACAGAGCCGATGACACCCCAGGCCGCGAACGCTCGCCCTTGCAGGTGCTCAGGAAACACCTTCGGCAGGACCGCGAATGCCTGCGGCAAGAAGAGTGCAACGCCAAGCCCTTGAGCTGCACGGGCCACCACCAGTGCGGCGAAGGACCACGACGAACCTGCGAGGATCAGACCCGCTGCCGTAATAGCAAGCCCGAGAAGGAACATCCGCCTGTGTCCGAAGGCGTCGCCTAACCGCCCTGCGGCGGGCATCGGTGCCACCGAGAACAGCAGAAACATGCTGGTCAGCCATACCGAGTTTGTAACTTCGAATGGCAGCAGCGGGGTGACCACCGGCATGAAGCCTTGGTCGAAAAGGACGAGAAAATACCCCGCGGACAGCGCCGCGAGGGTCGTCCAGTGGTTAGTTCTCACTTGTTGCGAGACCAGCTTCAACCGCTGCGCCAACCCGGTAGATCCGGTCGTCGGCAAACGCCGGCGCAATCAGCTGCAACCCGACCGGCAGACCGGTATCACTTGCCTTGCCCACTGGCACCGACATGCCGGGCAGCCCCGCCAGGTTCAGGGGCAGAGTGAACAGGTCGAAGTTGTACATCGCCAGCGGATCGTCGACCTTCTCGCCGAGCTTGAATGCCGTTGACGGCACGGCGGGACCAGCGATCACGTCGCAAAGCTCAAAAGCCCTCTCAAAATCCTGAGCGACGAGGGTGCGCACGCGCTGCGCCTGCAGGTAGTACGCGTCGTAGTAACCGACCGACAGCGCGTAGGTGCCAAGGATGATGCGACGCTTGACCTCAGAGCCGAAGCCTTCGCCGCGGGTGATCGCCATGACTTCCTCGGCGGAGTGGGTACCGTCGTCGCCGGCGCGCAGGCCGTAGCGCATGCCGTCGAAACGAGCGAGGTTCGAGCTCACTTCGGACATCTGAATGATGTAATACGCACCCATGACATCGTCGAAGCTCGGGCAATCGACCTCGACGATCTCCGCGCCTTGAGCCGCAAGCTGCTCGTACGCCGCGTCGATACGCCCGCGCACACCATCCTGGGTGCCCGGGCGGTCGAACTGCTTGATCCGGCCAATCTTCATCCCGCTCAAATCACCCTTGGCACCCTCTCGCGCGGCATCAGCCAAAGAGGGCAATTGCTTATCGACACTCGTAGCGTCGAACTCGTCGTGCCCGCCGATGATCTCGTGCAACAGTGCAGTATCGAGCACGGTATTCGCGCACGGGCCGACCTGGTCGAGCGAGGAGGCGCAGGCGATCACGCCGTAGCGGCTGACGCCACCATACGTGGGCTTGACTCCCACGGTGCCGGTGAGCGACGCCGGCTGGCGGATGGAACCGCCGGTGTCCGTACCGATGCCGAGCGGGGCCTGACCAGCGGCGAGTGCCGCCGCGGTGCCGCCACCGGAACCGCCTGGCACGCGCTCGAGGTCGTGCGGGTTCTTCGTCTTCTTGTATGCGGAGTTCTCCGTCGAGGAACCCATGGCAAACTCGTCCAAGTTCGTCTTGCCCAGGATCGGAATCCCGGCCTCGCGCAGCTTCTTCACCACCGTCGCGTCGTACGGGCTCATGTAGCCCTCGAGCATTTTCGACGCCGCAGTGGTCGGCGCATCGGTAGTCACCAGCAGGTCCTTGAGTGCAAGCGGCACACCTGCAAGCGTGGAGGCGGGTTCCTTCCCCTCCTTCACCTGTGCGTCTACGGCGTCGGCAGCCGCAAGAGCCTCATCCGCGCCGACGTGGAGGAACGCACCGATTTCGTCATCGGTCTCTGCAATGCGATCCAGAAATGCCTGGGTTACCTCGCGGGAGGTGACCTCACCGGTCTGAATCATCGCGGCGAGCTCGTGTGCCGGCTTGGAGACCAAGCCCTCAGTTGGCAGCGTGTGTGCGGTCATGCTGTGTTACTCCCCCTCGCCAAGAATCTGCGGAACCACGAAGCGGTCATCTTCAACCGCAGGTGCTTGATCCAGTGCTTGTTCCTGAGTCAGCGTGGTGCGCTGAACATCCTCGCGCATCTCCGCCTCCACCGAGTGCGGGTGGCTCATCGGCGTGACGCCGTCGGTATCTACTTGCTGCACCGCGGAAACGGCATCGATGATGGTGTCCAACTGCCCGGCGATCTGGTCAAGCTCCTCGTCGTTCAACGCGATACGCGCCAACCGAGCGATGCGCGACACCTCGTCGCGTGAAATCTCAGCCACTACTGATTCCTTCAAGTCGCGTGGTTTTGCAATCAACGGCTTCATCTTACGGCACCGTCTGTAACGGACGGGCGGCGGTAACCAGCACCCGTGGCGAGTGGGCCGGGTGTTATAAAAGGGAGCATGGCTTACCTCATTCGCGTGTCCATTCCGGACGTCCCCGGCAGCCTCGGCGACCTTGCCGAGGCGTTCGGTTTAGCAGGCGCGAACATCAAGTCCGTCGACATCGTCCACACGAGTCCCGACGGGATGGTCACGGACGACATCGTGGTTGAACTCCCCACCGGGACCATGATTGACGCAGTAATTACTGCTTCCGCTGAAGTAGAGGGCGTCGAGGTCGATTCGATTCGCCCGTTCACGGGTCGCGTCGATCGTCGCGGTCAAGTGCAGATGTTGGCCCGCGTTGCACAAGTGTCCAAGAACCGCTCTAACGCGCTCAGTGAGCTCGTGAACCTGATGCCCCGGACCATGACTTCGTCGTGGGCTGTGGTGCTGCAAAATGTCGGCGACGGCATGGAGCGCGTAGCTGCATCGGACGCTGCGCCTAGCGACGATGGTTCTCGGCCTCCAGTGATCGAGCTCGACGGGCCGCGGGTTTTGGATGCCGAATCCGAGCCCTGGGTGCCAGAAGGGTGGGGGCTGCTGGACACGGCGCTTGCAGTTGCACCTTTGACCGGGACCGACCTTGTCCTTGTGGTTGGTCGCGTGGGTGGACCAGATTACCTGGCATCCGAGGTCACCCATGTCGGCGACCTCGGCGCGATCATCGGCGCGATGCTGCGCTAGCTCCTGCAGACTACTGCTTAGACAAGCGCCGCTGCGCGTTGATCCATCTCGAAGACAGCATCGCGGCCAGTAATCAGCGAGCGGTCGTGGGTGACGAATCCGCAGGCGATTCCTCGGTCTTCCACCAGCCAGCCAAGGAGTGCGACGATCTCCTGGGAACGATCGTGGTCGAGTGCGGCGGTGGGTTCGTCGGCAAGCACAAGCTCCGGCTCTCCCATGAGCGCACGAGCGATGCCCACACGCTGGCGCTGACCGCCTGAAAGTGCCTGCATGTCGCGATCGCCTAAGTTTTCGAGGCCGACTGCGGCAAGAAGCTCATCCGCCCTCTCTTTGCGGGGCTTTACGCCACGCAAGTGGTCAGTAACCAGAAGCTGGTCGCGGACGTTGAGGGCGGAAATGAGGTTGGCCTGCTGGAAAATCATGCCGATCTTGTCGCGGCGCACCTCGTGGTCAATCTTCGTCCCTCCGAGCGTGGCGGTGCCGGAATCGGGTTGAATCAGCCCGGCGGCGACAGACAGCAACGTGGACTTGCCGGAGCCGGACTCGCCAACGATGAAGGTGAGCTGGCCGGGTTCCGCGGTGAAATCCAGCTGGTCGAGGACGGTCAGGCGCTCTTCGCCGTCCTGGAACGTGACGGTGACGTTACTGAGTTCGAGATTGGCGTTGGACATTACGCGACACCTCCAAGTGCGCTTTGCGGGTTGATTTTGGTGATGGAGCGAGTTGCTAGAAGTGCGCCGGCCATGCCGAGCACCCACACGGCGACCGGCGGCGCGGCGACCACAGGCGCGGTGAGGGTGAACGGTGCAACACCGGCCATGACCATGCCAATGCCGAAGGCGCCGAGACCGCCGACTAAGACCCCGATCGCGAGCAGGACTGCGGACTGGCTAAGCGCGTCCTTCATCAGGTACGAGTTCGATGCACCGATGGCCTTAAGGATTGCCAGGTCGCGCGTGCGCTGCATGGTCCACACGGTGAGAAACGCGATGATCACCAGAGCCGCGATCGCGTAGAGGAAGCCCTGGATGAGCATCAGCGATCCGCGCTCGGAGCCGTAGGCAGCCAGCCCCTGGAAGGACTCCTTCAGGCTCACGCCGCCGTCGATATCCGCGTCCCGGGAAAGCAGCACGGTGCCATCCGCGTCGGTGTGGAATACCTGCTGCCAGATCTCGGTGGGCACCCAAATTACCGGCGTGTGCGAGAACTGCAGGTCTCCCGTAACAGCGTCGACGGTCGTCTCAGCCGGGCCGATGCGGACTGACTCACCGGCGGAGAGTCCGATCGACTCCGACGCGACAGCGCCGCTGCCGAGCACCTCTCCGCCGGGCAGCTCGGTGCCACTCGGAAGCGCGAGGATAGCAACGGAGTCTTCTTCGCCGTCGGCGGCCTGCATCAGGGTTTGGCCGGTGCCCAGTGGGACGGTTCCGTCCTTCGCCTGTACGCGAGAAGTGGTAAACGACGGATTCTGCGGGTCCTCAAACACCACCGCTTCCGGCGCGAGCGCCTCCAGCGCGGACGTGTTCTGCTTACCCAGGCCCGAGGTCAGGCCGGTCAGGACAACAACGAGAAGGGTGATCAACGCGACGGTGCCAACGATCAGTCCGAAGCGACCCTTCGCCTTCTTGATTTCTCGAATTCCTACGAACATGGCTTCAATTCTCGCGCTGAGCTGGGCTTTATTACATCGGGAAGCCGGTTGAAATCGGAATCAACCGATCGGTTGATTCGCCGTCCCCCGAGCTGTAGGTGCTGCACGCTAGTGTTGCGCGCATGAGCTCGAACCGGATCCTGGCCACCCTGCGAGTGAGCTTGCATGTGCTCGTCGCCGTCCTGCTGGTGGTGGGACTGATTGGCACGCGCTCGTGGTCTGCGGTGTGCGTTGTCGCCGCGTTCGCCGCCGTGTACTTGTTCGGCACCGTGCACCAGAACCGCGGTCGCGCTTATACGCACGGCCAGGCGGCGGTTTGGCTTACCGCGGTCATCGTGCTCTGGATCATCCTCGTCGCGCTCTCCCCCACCTTCGTGTGGCTGGAATTTCCGCTGGTCATGGTCGCCTGCTTCGTCTTGCCCACCGGCTGGGGCCTCGCCGTCACTGCGGGCCTGTTGGCCTACACACTCACGGTTACCGTTCCGGGAAGTGGCGTCGGCGGCCTCATCGGCCCAACGATTGGCACGATTTTGGCCATCGGCATCGTGCACGCCTACCAGGTGCTTCGCGCAGATGCGGAGCACTACCGCCAGCTCGCCGCGGATCTTCAGGCCGCCCAACTCGAGCTCGCCGCCGCCGAGCACGCAGCCGGAGTCGCCGAGGAGCGCTCGCGCCTCTCCCGCGAGGTCCACGACACCATGGCACAGGGCTTGAGCTCTATCGTGTTGCTCGGCCGAGCTCTAGACAAAGAGCTTTCGCTTATCGACGCCCCCACGTCCACCCACGACACGCTCACCGTCATTCGAGAGACCGCCGCCGATAACCTCTCGGAAGCCCGCCGCTTCGTCTCCGGCAACGCGGCCGGAGGAGAAGACAAGGCGCTCGACCCTGAACCGCTGACCGCGCGCATCGAGCAACTCGCGCGAGGTGCGGAAGCCCGGCAGCGCGCGTTGGACACACCGTTGGATGTTCGCGTCAACGCCGTCGACTTACCGGAACCGGCAGCATCAGTTGCCGAGCGCATTGTGCGCGAGGGCTTAAGCAACATCGTGCGTCACGCTGGAGCCAACGTCGCTGTGGTGACCGTCGATAAGCTTGGTGCCCAAGCAACTGTCGATATTTACGACAATGGCCGCGGCATCACCGGCCCGGAAGGTTTCGGGTTGAAGGGCCTTCGCGCGCGTGTGGAAGAGGTCGGCGGGGAGCTCACGGTTGAGGGCAATGTGCTCGCCGCGACGTTGCCGCTCAGTGGGCAAAAGGAAGGACGATAGTGCAGGGTTCAGAGAAGTTGCAGGTCATGCTTATCGACGATCACCCTGTCGTCCGCGCCGGCTTGCGAGCCGTCCTGAACTCGTTCGGCGACATCGAAGTGGTGGCCGAGGCTGCCGACGGGACCGCGAATGTGCCCGAGGGAGTTGACGTGGTGGTCAGCGATATTCAGATGCCGGGGGCTGACGGTATCGCGCTGACCCGTCGCCTCGTG
>ERZ1031260.47-NODE-47-length-21923-cov-10.444485_pt1 | contig 21923 bp, 17 predicted proteins | sample MGYA00517287_ERZ1031260 | MGnify/ENA primary metagenome ERZ1031260 (study PRJEB33718, sample SAMN03159811) | human skin metagenome | collected 2014-02-25 | study: EMG produced TPA metagenomics assembly of the PRJNA266117 data set (Human skin bacterial metagenome... | reverse complement strand
TGATCAGCTGGCGCTGGCCACGGCCGATCGGGGTCATCGCGTCGATCGCCTTGAGGCCTGTCTGCATCGGCTCCTCGACCGGCTGGCGGTCGAGAACGCCAGCAGCCTGCAGCTCCAGGGCGCGCTCTTCGTTGGACTCGATCGGGCCCAAGCCGTCAATCGGCTGGCCCAGGGGGTTGATCACGCGGCCGAGGAAGTCCTCCCCAACCGGTACGGACAGGACCTCGCCGGTCCTCTGGACTTTGTCGCCCTCGTGGAGGGACTCGAAGTTACCCAGCACCACAACGCCGATCGTGTCGGTGTCAAGGTTCTGTGCGACGCCGATGACGCCGTTGGGGAACTCGAGCAGCTCGTTCGTCATGCAGCCTGGCAGCCCGGAAACCTGGGCAATACCATCTGCAGCCGAAGTCACCACGCCGACCTCCTCACGGGAGGCCTCCGCGGAGTAGCTCGAGGTGTAGTTCGCTATCGCGCTACGGATCTCATCGGAGGAGATCGTCAGCTCCGCCATGTTCTTCCTGCTCTCGGTAGATTCTTCCAGCATGTGTTCTTAGTAAAGGGTCGTGCTCGCTGCGAGGTCGGTACGAAGGCGCGTCAACTTGCCGCGCGTCGAACCGTCAATTTCCTCGTCGCCAACCCGGATGATCATCCCGCCGAGGAGGCTGGGGTCAACCTCGGCATGGACGGCCATCTCGCGACCGTAGATGTTCTCAAGCTTCTGCGCCAAGGCTTCGCGCTGGGTAGAGGAAAGTTCCTCTGCAGCGACGACGCGTGCCACCGACTTGCCCCGCAGTTCGGCAACCTGCTCGGCAAGTGCTGCCAAGTCGTCAACCGGGTTGTGTTCGGAGCGACCGATCACCTGCAGCGCGAGCGCCTCGGTGAACATGGTGACCTTGCCGTAGATCACGCTGGCCATCAGGCCGCGCTTCTGGGCTGGGGTCGCAGTGCGATCGGACAGGAGCTGGGTGAGCTCACTCTCCCTTTCCAGCAGGACGGAGAGCTGGTACAGCTCATCCTCAACCTGCTCGAGCTGGCCCTGAGCCTCAGCGCCGAGCATGAGCGCACGACGGCCGAAGCCGATCAACCCGGTGCGAAATTCGCGCGGGGTGGACCATTCCTGCGACGCAGCAGACGTGAGGATCTCTTTGGTGGGCTCCGCGATCTTGTCGCCGAAGACCTCGCTGATGATGCCTTCACGTTGAGACGGCTCGAGCGAGGTGTCCGCGACAGCGACGCGCAGCGAGCGCTCGGCGTCAAGCTGATCCACAATCAGGAAGAGCTCGGTGCCAACCTGTGCGGCAACGGCGACGGCGTTGTCGGAGTTGCGGATCAGCGAATCGAGCTGACCTTCCACGTGCGTCTTTGCTTCGCGACTAGCTGCCTTCATCTCGCCTACTTCCTCGTCGACACGTTGTCGAGCTCAGAGAGGAAGTCATCGATCGTGTTCGAGCGGCGGGTGGAATCCGACAGCTCTGTGCCCAGCAGACGCTCGGCGAGGTTGATCGAGTTCTGGCCCATCTCGTTGCGAAGCTCGGAAACAACCTGCTCGCGGGATGCTTGCAGCTGCTTCTCGCCAGCTTCGACAATGCGACGGGACTCTTCCTCAGCACGCAGACGGGACTCGGCCTCGATCTCCTTGCCGCGCGCACGCGCAGCTTCGCGGATCTCGGCAGCCTCGGCACGTGCCTCAGCGAGTTCAGCGTTGTTCTTCTCCAGGGCAGCCTTGGCTTCCTTCTGGGCGACCTCAGCACGCTCGATGCCGCCCTTGATCCGGTCCTCGCGCTCCGCCAGCACTTCCTGGAACTTCGGAAGCACGTACTTCCAGAAGAGCAGGAACACGATGATGAAGACAACGAGCGACCAGACCACATCGTACGGTGCCGGCAGGAGGATGGACGGCATGTTGTCCGTGTGCTCCAGCGGCAGCGTCTCGGCGCCTTCAGCGGCGACGAGGAATTCGATGACGTTAGTCATTGGGTGCTCCTGATCTAAAAAGTGTTACGGGGTGAAAACGCGTGGTGCTTTTTAGAACAGGAAGCCGGCAACGAGGCCGATGAGGGCGAGCGCCTCAACGAAGGCGATACCCAGGAACATGGTGGTGCGGAGCTGACCAGCCATCTCCGGCTGGCGAGCCATGCCCTCGACGGTCTTGCCCACGAGGATGCCGATGCCGAGGCCCGGGCCGATGGTAGCGAGGCCGTAGCCGATGGTGCCAAGACCGTTGTAGGTCGTAGCGTCTGCTGCCTGAGCAAGGATGATCTCGTTCATGTGAAAGTCGTTCCCTTTCTAGGTGCGCCGCCGCCTTGAGGTGTGACGCGATCGGCGCGAGTGACAATGTGTGGGGTTATTCAGTTTGGCCGGTAGTTCGCGCTTTGTTAGTGCGCATCTGCGTGCAGCGACAGCTCGATGTACACCGCCGTCAGAAGGGCGAAGATGTACGCCTGCAGGAAGATGATGATCAACTCGTACAGGGTGAACAGGATCGCTGCGATGATGGTCAGACCACTCACTGCCGTCCATGCGTTCAGCTGCCAGAAGAAGAAGTTCGTGGCGGAGTACAGCAGGACGAGAATGATGTGGCCGGCTAGGAAGTTCGCCATGAGACGAAGCGCCAGGGTGACCGGTCGCAGAATGAAGGTCGAGAAAATCTCGATGGGCACCACCAGGAGGTGGAGTGCCGGGGGCAACCCCGGAATCACAACCGAGTGCTTGAAGTACGCGGCGCCGTAGCGCTGCACACCCGCGTAGATCATCGCGACGTAAGCCACCAGCGCCAAAACGATCGGCATACCAATGCGCGAGTTAGGCGAGATGTTCAGGCCAGGAATGATCGTGGCGGCATTCATGAACAGGATTGTGAAGAAGATGGAGGCGATCACCGGAAGGAACCGCTTGCCATCCTTCTTACCCAGTGTGTCCTCAGCGATGTTGACGCGAACGAAGTCCACGCCCAACTCGGCGAGGTTCTGCAGGCCTTTGGGAACCAGCTGCGGCTTCCTAAAGGCGATAACAAAGAGAAGCACCAGGATCGCCGCCACAAGCAGACGAACGACCATGATGCGATCCAGCGCGAACCACCCACCGGCGAAATCTTCGCCGACCATGTGGCCGAACTCGTGCCCCGGGAAAAATTCTGGACCAAGTTCGGGTGCGTGGAAGCTGCCCTTCATGGCCAAAGTTGTAACGCTCAGCGTTCTCTCCCGTTCTCGGGCCGCATCCAGGAAGAATGCGGTGCGATGGACGTCTTGAAAGACAACTGATTCCGCGGCGGACTCCGTCGCACATCTGCTACCGCGGAACAGGGGATGGACCTCGAAGGCGTGGCGCAGCCCGGCATGCGGGCCGTCCCCTACCTCAAGCAAACCCAGCGGCTACTCTAACAGGTGGCGAGGGGTTTTCACGTGACAGGGGTGGGCTGCACCCACCATCCCCCACCCCCTTGTGACTCACGTCCCAAATTGAGCTGGGTACAGATAGTTTTCACCTAACTGTTAAGTCAGTCACAGCATGAAAACTACGGGGTGACGTATGCCGTGCGCACCGTGAGCACGCCCCAGGTTTCCGCGACAAGAGCGACCACAAGCGCTGCAATCGTCGTCACGCCGAAAGCCGCCGTGTCGTAAAAGTCGAACCCGCGTAGCCACAGCAAAAGCATCAGCACCACGACGATCTTGATCAGCCACCCGCCGAATATCACCGCGGCCGTCGTTGTGATCGAGGTATTCGCGGTTGCGAGCACACTCGCGGCCGTCGCGAGCACAAAGCCGCCGCCAATCGCCACCCCGAGCAACACTCCCCAGATCCCCGGCAGGTCGCGGGTCGCACCCCACGCCATCAAGGAGATAATCGTCAGCCCCACCAGGGCCCAGCCGCCCGCCTTCAGCGCGCGAATCAGCGGCCGCCGGTGGTCGACAAATTCGTCCGCATCGCGCACGGTCAGATCAGGTTCACGGGCTTCGGGAGTACTCACGCGCACTGATCCTACAGAAGGGCAGTTTGCTTATTGACGCCCCGCTGCGGTCCAATCTTGCCCTTAGCCCAAGGCACCAACGTGGCAACAAAGGCCAGAACAAGAGCGATCGCGGTGAACGCGACGGCAAAGCGGGCCGGAACGATGGAAAAGCTCACCGCGCCGAACGCGACCGCGGAGACCCACATGTAGAGCACTAGCACGGTGCGCCGGTGCGTGTGCCCAAGGCGCAGCAAACGGTGGTGGATGTGTCCAGCGTCGGCCTTGAACGGGCTTTCGCCTCGCGCGGTGCGCCGCACGACTGCCCACACCAAGTCGAGCACCGGCAGGGCGATCGCCGCGATGACCACGATGATCGGGCTGACCAGTGCCACCAGGTCAGCGGCGCCGTAAAGCGACATGTTGATCTTCCCTGATGCGGAGACACTGGCCGCCGAGAGCAGGAGCCCGATGAGCATCGCGCCGGAGTCCCCCATGAAGATCCGCGCGGGCTCGAAGTTGTGTGGCAAGAACCCCGCGCACATCCCCACCAGCGCGGCGCAGATGATGGCCGGTGGATACGCGGAAACCGCCCCACCCTGGTCGTGCAGCACGGTGAGCGCAAACACGAGGATTGCAGAACCAGCAATCATCCCAAGGCCAGCAGCGAGTCCGTCAATGCCGTCGACGAAGTTCACGGCGTTGATCAGCAGCACTGTGAAGATCGCGCTCAAGGCCACACCCTGGACTTGATCCAGAATCAGCGTGGTGCCGCCTGCAAACGGCACGTAAAACACCGTGAACACGATGCCCATGAACGCCATCAGCAGCGCGGCGAAGAACTGCCCCGCCAGCTTGGCCAACGCGCCGAGTTCGTAGAGGTCGTCCACAATGCCAACCACCACAATCGCGAACGCCCCGGCGATCACCGCCGTCATCTCCGGGGTCACCGGCGCGAACCCGCGGGTCAGCGCGGGCAACTGCCCGGCGAGCAGCACCGCGCAGACCAACCCGGTGAACATGGCCACTCCACCCACGGAGGGCGTGGGCTGGGTGTGCACGTCGCGCTGCCGGATCTCCGCGACCCGGCCGGTGCGCACCAAAACCGAGCGCACTACCCCAGTGACCAGGTAGGTAATTGCGGCGGCGACAAGTAGCACGAGCCCAAGCTCGCGCATGGGTACGCCGGCCCCGGTCATCTACTTCCTCCGCATCGATTCCGGGTCAACGCCCAGGACTTCACCGATGCGCTCCGGGGTGATCGCGCCTTCGCGCAGGATCACCGGGTGTCCGGAGGAGATATCGATGATTGTCGACGGCTCCCCGATCTCCGCCTCTCCCCCGTCCAGATACACCGGCACGGCGGAGCCGAACTGCTGGCGCGCCTGGTGGATCTTCGTTGCCGGCGCGTTGCCGGAGATGTTCGCGGACGACACCGCCATCGGTCCGACCTCACGCAAGAGCTCGAGCGCCAGCGGCTGGTTCGGCATGCGCAGCAGCACGGTGCCGCGAGTATCACCGAGATTCCACGGCAGGCTCGGCGCCTCCGGCACGATGATGGACAGGCCGCCAGGCCAAAACGCCTCCACCAAGGTCGCCGCGGTATCGGTGAACTCGCGCACGAGCCCCTGAATGGTCAGCCACGAACCAACGAGCACCGGCACCGGCATATCGGGGCCGCGACGCTTGGTGGCCAGCAGTTTCTCCACGGCCGCGTTGTTGAACGCATCCGCGCCGATCCCGTAGACGGTATCCGTCGGCATGATCACAAGGTCGCCGGAACGGATCGCGTCGGCTGCTGCGGCGATACCTTGGACGCGCTTGTCGGGATCTAGGCAGTTGTAGGTGGTGGCGGGCATAGGGGTAGCTTACTCGCCGTGACAAACCGCGCCCGACCGGTCAGGTCCAGCATCCTGCGCGCGTCGGTGAACTGGCCGGATGCCTCCACCACGTCCAGCACCGCCTGCGAGGTCGTGTCGTCGTGCTCGATGCCGATCTGCCCGCCGGGTTTCAGCAGCCGCGCTGCCACCGGCACCAGCCCGCGAATCGCATCCATCCCATCGGCACCAGAGAACACCGCCTCGTGCGGGTCGCGGTACACCTCGGGGTCAAGGTCGCCAGTCTCCGGCACGTACGGCGGGTTCGCCACAATTAGGTCCACCTGGCCGTCAAGCTCGCGCAAAAGCTCACGGTCGGTCATGTCACCAGGCACAATGCTTATCGACGCCCCATTCGCCCCCGCATTCCGCTCCGCATACCCGCGCGCAACGGGCGACGCTTCCACGGCGATGACGCGGGCGTTCGGGTGACGCGCGGCGATGTAGATCGCCAGGGCGCCGGAGCCGGTGCCGAGATCGATGACGGTGGGCGTCGAAACGCAAACGTCGTCAAGCAATGAAGCCCCCCACTCTGCGAGGACCTCTGTTTCCGGGCGGGGGATGAAGACTCCTGGGCCGACGGCGAGCTCGTGCGGACCGAACTGGGCGAAGCCCGTGATGTGCTGCAGTGGCTCGCGGGCGGCGCGGCGGGCGATGGCTGCGGCAAACTCGGCCTCGAAACCCTCGGTGGTCTCGGCGAAGGTGAGCTGGAGAGGGCCGATGCCGAGGAGGTGCGCAGCGATGAGGCGCGCGTCGTTGGCTGCGGAGTCGATGCCGGCGTGCGCGAGGGTCGCAGCGGCCTCGCGCACGAACTCCCGCAAATCGGGGCTACTCGGCCTCAAGTCGCTCCTGGCGCTCGTGGGTCTGCAGCGCGGTGATCAGCTCATCCATGTTGCCGTCGAGCACCGAATCAAGGTTGTTGGCCTTGTAGTTGATGCGGTGATCCGAGATGCGGTTTTCCGGCCAGTTGTAGGTGCGGATGCGCTCGGAGCGGTCCATGGTGCGCACCTGGGACGCGCGGCCTTCGGCCTCCTCGGCCTCCTGCTTCTCGCGCTCGAGCTGGTCCAGGCGGGCCTGGAGCACCTGCATGGCGCGGGCGCGGTTCTGGATCTGGGAGCGCTCGTTCTGGCAGGTCACGACGATGCCGGTCGGCAGGTGGGTGATGCGCACCGCCGAGTCGGTGGTGTTCACGCCCTGGCCGCCCTTGCCGGAGGAACGGTAGACGTCGACGCGGATGTCCTTCTCGTCGATGTCCACACTTTGGACCTCGTCGGCCTCCGGGAAGACGTAGACGCCGGCGGCCGAAGTTTGGATGCGGCCCTGGGACTCAGTCACGGGGATGCGCTGCACGCGGTGCACGCCACCCTCGAACTTCAGCTTGGACCAGGCGCCGTCGCGAGACGGGTTCTTCGCCTTCACAGCCACGGTCATGTCCTTGACACCGCCGAGGTCGGACTCCGCAACGTCGAGGACTTCCCAGCTCAGGCCGTTCTTCTCGCAGAACTTCTGGTACATGCGCGCCAAGTCGCCGGCAAACAGCGCGGCTTCCTCACCGCCGGCACCGGCCTTGAGTTCCATGATGATGTCGTCGCCGTCGTGCTCATCGCGCGGGGCAAGCAGGTCGGCCAGCTCCTCCTCGAGGCGCACGATCTCGCCTTCGAGGCGGGTCGCTTCCTCGGCGAACTCCTTGTCCTCGGATGCCATCTCGAGCGCGGCCTCGTGGTCCTCGCGGGCCTGGGTCAGCTCGGTGTTGACCTTGATAATCGGCTGCAGCTCGGCGTAGCGCTTGGACAGTTTGCGGAACTGGTCTTGATCCGCCGCGACATCTGGATCGCCCATCTGGGCCTGGATGCCTTCGTATTCCGAGACGTAGTCGTCGACAAGCGAGACCTGCGAATTGCCTGCCATTAGACGTATTCCTCCTCGGTCTGATCGGCTGCCATCGGCGCGGAGTTGGCAACACCCATGAGGAACTCGCCGTTGGTCTTGGTCTTCTTCAACTGCTTGATCAGCATGTCGATGGACTGCTGCGGATCCAGAGCGGAGAGGATGCGGCGCAGCTTGTGCATGACGCGGGCCTCGTCCGGAGCCATGAGCAGCTCGTCCTTACGAGTGCCGGACGGGTTGACGTCCACGGCCGGGAAGACGCGGCGCTCGGCGATCTTGCGGTCGAGCTTCAGCTCGGCGTTGCCGGTGCCCTTGAACTCCTCGAAGATCACGGTGTCGCCGGCGGAGCCCGTCTCCACCATCGCGGTGGCGATGATGGTCAGCGAGCCGCCCTCCTCGATGTTGCGGGCGGCGCCCAGGAAGCGCTTCGGCGGGTAGAGCGCGTTGGAGTCCACACCACCGGAAAGGATGCGGCCCGATGCCGGCGAGGAGTTGTTGTACGCGCGGCCGAGGCGGGTGATCGAGTCGAGCAGGACGACGACGTCCTGGCCCATCTCAACCAGGCGCTTCGCACGCTCGATTGCCAGCTCGGCGACGGCAGTGTGCTCTGACGGCGGGCGGTCGAAAGTGGAGGCAATGACCTCGCCGCGCACGCTGCGCTGCATGTCGGTGACCTCTTCCGGTCGCTCGTCGACAAGCACGACCATGAGGTAGCACTCCGGGTTGTTGGTAGCGATCGCGTTGGCGATGTTCTGCAGAATCGTCGTCTTACCGGCCTTCGGCGGGGAGACAATCAGCGCACGCTGGCCCTTGCCGATCGGCATCACCAGGTCGATCACGCGGGTGGTGAGGATGTTCGGCTCCGTCTCCAGTCGCAGGCGCTTGTTCGGATACAGCGGCGTGAGCTTGTGGAACTCCTTGCGGCCCTTCGCCTCATCCGGGGTCATGCCGTTGATGGAATCCACGCGCACCAGCTGGTTATAGCGCTGGCGGTTGCGGCCGTTGCCGTGCTGGTGGCCCTGGCCGTTTGCACGCACCTGGCCGATGACGGCGTCGCCGGAGCGCAGACCGTTCTGGCGCACGAGCTTGTTGTTGACGAACACGTCAGCCTGGTTGTGGCGGTAACCGGTGGTGCGGATGAACGCGGTGTTGTTGTCCACCACGTCGACGATGCCGGCGACTTCCTGCAACTCTTCCGGCTCGAAGTGCTGGTTATCGTGCTGATTGTCGCGGTTGCCGCCCTGGTTGTTGCCGTTATCGCGATTGTCCCGGTTGTCGCGGTTGCGGTTCCGGTTGCGACGGCCGCGGCGACCGCGGCGACCACCGCCTTCGTTGTCGTCGCGGTTCTGGCCGCCGTCGCGGCGGTTGTTGTCGCGACTGTCCCGATTGTCGCGGTTGTCGCGCTGGCGGTTGTTCTCGCCGCGGTCATCGTTCTCGCGGCGGTCGTCGTTGTCGCGGCGGTCGGCGTTGTTCTTGCGATCCTCGTTGTTCTTGCGATCCTCGTTGTCGCTGGAGTTGTCGCTCGCGCCGGAGTTCGCCTCGCCGTGCTCCCCCTGCTCGTCACGCGAGCGGCTGCGGCGCGCGCGGCGTGCCGCGGAGCGGGATTCGTGCTGCTCCTCATCCGAGCCGTCGGCCTTACGCGCGGGGCGCTCGTCACGATCATTGCGCTCGCCGTGCTCGTTGTGCTCGTCACGCTGCCCGCGGTCACTTCGGCGACTCTCCTGGGACCCCCCTTGAGCTTGGTCGTTCGCCGCCTTCGCTGGCACCTGGCCGGTAGTGATGGCTTGGATCAGCTCACCTTTACGCAGACCAGAGATGCCCTTCAAACCCTGCTCAGACGCAATCTTGCGGAGCTCGGGGAGCTTCAGCGAGGCGAGGTCTTGGCCTGCAGCCGTATTACCCGATTCGGTCACGGATGTCCTTTCGTCGCATTGCCGGCGGCCTGTGCGTGCGGAGTAGAACGGGACTCCCGCGGACACACCGGGTGCTTTCGTGTGCAAGTTATGTCGTTCACGTTTCGCGCAGCAACTGCGCGTCAAACCCCAGGTGACACCACTACGCAGGGTTGAAAACCGCGCGCCAGCGCCAGGTAAAACTCTAGGGGGCGGATCAGGCCTCGCTGCCTTCCAATGATGGAATTGAGGTCACGTTCCGGGGCGCTTACCAGCTATCCCCGCGAACTTCCGCGGCTTAGGTGCGGCGATCCTTCCCGGAAGTATAGCGCATGCCCCGCGATTCCATATCCCGGCTCTGTTTCCCACCCAAGCTAGAGTGAGACACATGCTTTCCACGATGCAGGAGGTTCCGTTTTCCGTTGCTCGCATCCTCGAGTACGGATCCACCTTGCACGGCTCCACTAAATGCACCACGTGGCGGACGGGCACGGCGGAAGAAACCACCTTCGCTCAGATCGGTGCGCGCGCCGGCGCATTCGCGAACGCCTTGCACGATGACTTGGGCATTGATTCGGACCAGCGCGTGGCCACAATGCTCTACAACTGCGCGGAGCACCTCGAAGTGATGTTCGCCGTCGCGGCGAAGGGCGCGGTGTTCAACCCGCTCAATGTGCAGCTGATGGAAGATCAGATCGCCTACATCGTCAACCACTCCGAGGCAGAAGTCATCGTCGCCGATCCGCGCCTCGCGGAGAAGCTCGGCCGCATCCTCAAGCAGTGCCCGCTAGTTCGCGCGGTCGTCTTCACCGGTCTAGAACCCGTCGGGGAATTGGCCGAGGCGCTTCCAGAGGGCGTCGAAAAGCATAGCTACGAGATGCTTCTCGACGGCCGGTCGACCGTATTCAACTGGCCGACCTTGCCCGAGACGACGGCTGCGGCACTGGTGTATTCGACCGCGACCACCGGTGCGCCGAAGGGTGTGGCGTACTCGCACCGCTCCATTTGGCTGGAGGCGATGAGCTTGCGGGCGACGGACTCGCTCGCGGTGACGCACGGTGAGTCCTTCTTGTGCTGCATCCCGATTTACCACGTGCTGAGCTGGGGAGTTCCGCTTGCGGCGTTTCTGGCCGGCACTCCCCTCGTGCTGCCGGATGCGGACGTTTCCGCGCCGACGCTGGCGAAGCTGATCGCGGGCACACACCCGCGTGTGGCGCACGGTGTGCCGACGCTGTGGATTCAGTTGATGGTGCACTACCTGCACAATCCGCCGGAGCGCATGAGTTTGCAGGAGCTCTACGTCGGTGGCTCCCCTGCGCCGCCGACGCTGATCAAGGTGTGGGAGGAGCGCTACGGCGTTGACGTGGTGCACGTGTGGGGTATGACGGAGACCTCGACCGTGGGTACCGTGGCTCGGCCGCCATCGGGCGCTGCTGGCGAGGCACGCTGGGCGTACCGTATCTCGCAGGGCCGCTTCGCGCCGTGGTTGGAGTACCGGGTGGTCAACGACGGGCGCGTGATGCACTCCAACGACCTCACCCAGGGCGAGATCCAGGTGCGCGGCAATCTGGTCGCTTCGAGTTACTACCACTCCCCTTCGCAGGAGGCCGGGCAGCTTGCTTCGGAGTTTCGAGGCGAGCAAGTCACCGATGAGCAGGAGCATTTCACTGCCGACGGCTGGCTTCGCACGGGCGACGTGGGCACCGTGACCAACGACGGGTTCATGAACCTGTACGACCGTGCTCGTGACGTGATTCGTTCCGGCGGCGAGTGGATCTACTCCGCGCAGGTAGAGAACCTGATCATGGAGTCGGAAGAGGTCATCGAATGCGCGGTGATCGGCATCCCGGATAAAAAGTGGGGTGAGCGGCCGCTGGCCGTGACGGTGCTGCTGCCGGAGATCGAGCCGACCTCGGAGACCGCGAAGCGGCTTCGCGAAGCGCTTGCCGACGTGCTGCCGCGTTGGATGGCGCCGGAGTACTGGACCTTCGTTGACTCCATTGATAAGACGTCCGTGGGCAAGTTTGACAAGAAGGACCTGCGCAAACACCTCGCGCGCGACGAGTTCGACATCATTGCCCTGCCCGGTCCGGGTAACCGCTCGCGGGAGGCACAGTAGTCACCAGCCCGCGCTCCTTCCAGGCGGCACCGTAGGTGAGCCGGCGGTGGATCCATTCGAATGGACCCGGGAGATGGGCAAGTTCCAGCAGTGTCGCTATGGTTAACGTGGCGAGCCAGATAAGGAACGCAAGCAGCAGGAACTGCGGCCTTTCGAGCGCAGTTAGCGTGCCCATCGGTGCTGTTTCGATGATCGTCGCCATGATGATGTGTTGCACGAGATAGCCGCTCAGAGAGCGCTTGCCCAATGCATCCACCGGCACTAGCCACCATGGGATGCCGGGCGTAGCTACAGCGCGTTGCACCGGCTGTACCGCAAGCGTGATCATCGCGAGAATGCCCGGTCCAAGCACAATCGTGAGTGCACCGTCGATGTTGCGGAAGAAGTGGAACCATCCAGCCGAAACGATGCCCGCGGCTTCGAACCCAACCGGAATACCGACGCAGATCATCACTGCCGCGGCGGCGATAGCCCAGTGTGAAAGCATGCCGCGGTGAGCGTCAACATCAGCGAAGACCCCGGCCCTGCCCCACATGAAACCGATCAACATGAGTGGGAGCCAAAACACCGCCACGAACGGGGTAAGCAAAACTCCCCAAAGGGCTTCTTCCAACCGGAAGCCGAAGTTTTCGATGCTCCAGGGCAGCGCGTGGGAAGGAATGACCTCACCTGAGCCGACCACCAGGGTAGATCTGAACGATCCAATGATCATTGGAAGGAACACCACTCCGGTCAGTGCAACCAGAAGAAAGACCACCGTTCTGAGTGATTTATCGCTCAGGGTGATGAGCCACATCAAGATGAAGGTCATCGATCCGTAGATGAGGATCACGTCGCCTTCGTAAAGCAACGATGCGTGCAGAATCCCAAGCACAATGAGCCAGAAGGAACGGCGTGCAAGAAGCCACCGCACCTGACTCACAGACTTACCGCGAGCCAGCTCCCGTTGAACGATGAAGGCCACCCCTACCCCGAAGAGCGTTATGAACATCGGCAGGCCGCGGTTATGTAGAAACACCGCTTCAAAGACGATGCATGCCTGTTCAAGAGGATCCGGCGTCTCAGAACCTGCGGAATACTTCACCGGCCAGATGTTGAACCAACCGGTCATGGTGTTTGCCATGATGATGCCGAGCAATGCGAGGCCGCGGGCTACATCCGGAGCAAGGTAGCGCGCGCTGACCGATGCCTGGTGGGCAGCGTGTTGGGTCACGCGTGTCTTGGGCACGCGATCATTGAAACTCAGAACCTAGCTTCGCGCGCGACGAGTCTGGGGCTCCACAAAATTCCGCGCGGCGGAATCGGCGTAGCGATTTTCCGCGCGGCAGAATTCCGCGCCGCGGAATGTCAATCCGCCTACTGCGGCCCGGCCGGCTGTGGTGACGTAAGTACCGGAGCTTGCTCTTGCTCGACACCGCGCCTTTGCTTCCGCTTCCGCCTCGGCTCTCTGTAGCTCAAGCGGCGGTGCGCCCATTCGAACGGGCCCGGCAGCCCCGCGAGCTCGAGTAGCGTCGCCAGCACCAGGGTGACCAGCCACACCGCAACAGCTAGCAGCATCTTCTCGGCAATGCTCATCCATTCGAGGTAGGAGTACGACACGAACTGGATCACAAGCACGAAGATCACCGACTGCATGAGGTAGCCGCTCATCGACCGCTTACCCAATGCATTGACCGGGTAGAGCCACCTCGGGATTCCGGTTTCCGCCACCTGGCGCTGCACAGGCTGCACCAGCAGCGCAATGGCCGCGAGGATGCCGGGCCCGGTGAGCACGCCCACCACCTCTACCAGCATGAAGAGTGGCTCAGACCACGCGTCCGGCGACACACCAACGGCAGCAAGGCCGACGGGCAGGCCGTTCAGCAGGATCACCGCGACCGCAACCCACACCCAGCGCAGCAGCATCCGCCGGTGCGCATCGATGTCGGCGAACACGCCACTGCGTCCCCACAGGAAGCCCACGAGGACGATCGGGAGCAGCGCCAGTGCGGCGAGGAGCCCCCCGGCAATTCCAACCACGGCGCCAACCAGGTTCTCCCCGAGCTCGTCCCACGACTGCGGCACCCCAGTCTCAACCGGCGGCATCAAGTCAGCCTCGGAGACTGCAGCTTTGAAATGGCCTGTAAGGAAGTACCCAGCCACAAGCATCGCTATCGACGCCACGATGTAGACCACCACCGCGGTGGCTTTCAGGAATCTGTCGCTTCGGCTGATGAGCACGCCCATGAGCAGGCCGATCACACCGTACGCGGTCATGATGTCGCCCCAGAACAGCAGCGCAGCATGGAGCACGCCGAAAACCATGAGCCAGGCGTATCGGCGCCACAGGAGCCGCCGAGTGGCTTTCACGGACCTACCCTTCGAGAGCTGGCTCGCAGTGATCATGCCGATGCCCACCCCGAGCAACGTCGAGAACATGGGTAGCCCGCGCACGTGCACGAACATCGTCTGGAAGACCACGAGCACCTTATCCAGCACGCTCGGGTCGCTGAGGTCGTCACCGTAGTAAAAAGGGAAGTTCGCGTGCCCGGGAAGCCAGGCGGTGACCACATTAGCCATTGCGATCCCCAGCAGTGCCACGCCGCGTGCGACATCAGGGGCGAGGTAGCGCACCTTCGCGGATGTGGGCAGGGTGCGCTTTGGAGCGCGGGCGAGAGTGTCAGCGTGCGGTGCGGTCATACTTTCAAGTCAATCTTCAGACGTGCAGTTGGACAACGGGGATTGCCCCGATATCGACCCTGATTTCACCCACCCCGGCTGAGGTCTACAACTGGGGATGTCGGTTGTAGACCTCAGCAAAATAGCGGCCGTAAAAGCCCAGGTGGGAACTCGCATAGGAGCGGGTATGGCGATTGAGGTCTACAACTGGGGTCGTCGGTTGTAGACCTCAGCAGGAGCGGAGCTACGCGCCGAGCCAGGCTACGCGCGGAGCCAGGCTAGGGGCGGGTGAGCTCGGCTGTCGCCGGCCCCGCTACTTCCAGCTCGTGCACTGTGAGGCCGGCGGCGCGGGCGTCGTTAAGCAAACTGCTCAAAGTCTCGTCAACCTCGCCGGTGAGCAGCACCATTGCGGTCGGTCCGGCGCCGGAGAGGTATGCGGCGTAGCCCCGGTTACGTAGGCGGTTGACCCACTCGGCGGTGACCGGCAGGACATCGGAGCGATACGGCTGGTGCAGGCGGTCGCGGGTGCCTTCCCAAAGCAGCTCGGGGTGGGACTGCAGCGCCGCGGTCATGACCGCGGTACGCGAAACGTTGAAGCGCGCGTCGATGTGCGTGACGTGCGAGGGCAGCACCTCGCGCACGGCCTCAGTCGAAGCATGGAAGTTCGGCACCAGAGCCACAGCGCGTATCGACGGATCCACCGGGATCCGCACCGCTCGGTACTGCGGCTTCGAGTGGCCGTCGACCGGGATGTCGGTCCAGGAGACGACTGCCCCGCCGACGACCGAGGCGCCGGCGTTATCCGGGTGGCCCTCGAACTCGGAGGAGAGCTGGACCACGGCATCGTCGTCAAGCGGCGAGCCTGCCAGCGTGTTTGCGGCGACGACTCCGGCGACCGCTGCGGCGGCCGAGGAGCCGAGCCCGCGCGATTGCGGAATCGTGTTGTGGCACACCACCCGCAGGCCGGGCGCGGTCACACCGGCGGCTTCCAGGCCGAGGCGGATAGCGCGCACCACCAGGTGGGACTCGTCACGGGGCAGGTCGTCGGCACCCTCGCCGTGGATCTCGATCTCTAGGCCGGACTCGATGACTTCGACCTCGACGGTGTCGAAGATCCCCAGTGCCAGGCCGAGGGTGTCAAAGCCGGGGCCGAGGTTCGCGGACGAACCCGGCACGCGGACGGTAGCTTTCAGGCCGACGGGAAGGGCAGCAAGTTCAGACATAACCTCTCCCCTAGTCGTGCAGGCGGAGCACGGAGTTCACGGCGATCACGTCGTCGTGCTCGCTGAGGCGCTGCACGATTTCCTGCAGATTCTTCTCGCGCGCCTTGTGCGTGACCACGATCAGGTGAGCCTCGTTGCCGGACTCCTCCTGACGCACCGCGGAGAGCGACACATCAGCCTCAGAGAACATCCGCGCCAAGTCAGCGAGCACCCCGACGCGGTCGTTCACCGTCATGTTCACGTGGTAGCGGGTTTCCACTTCCTCGAATCCCACGACGTCGTAATTCGCGTAGGGGTTCTCCGCCGGCGCGCGGCCGCCGTGGATCTTGTTGCGCGCGGCGCCGACCAGGTCGCCGAGCACCGCGGACGCGGTCGGTGCACCGCCGGCACCGTTGCCGTAGAACATGAGGCGGCCAGCGGCTTCCGCCTCGACGAAGATCGCGTTGTAGCTCTTGTCCACGCTCGCCAGCGGGTGCTCGTTGGGCACCAGCGTCGGGTGCACGCGCGCGTTCACGGCGCGGGTCGAGCCGTCCTCGCCCACCAGGCGCTCGCAGATCGCCAGCAGCTTGATGGTCTGGTTCGCCTTCGCCGCCGCCGCGATGTCCTCGGCAGTTATGCCGGTGATGCCCTCGCAGTGGACATCATCGAAGGTCACGCGAGTGTGGAAGCCCATGGACGCCAGGATCGCGGCCTTCGACGCCGCGTCGTGGCCCTCCACGTCTGCAGTCGGGTCAGCCTCGGCGTAACCCAGGCGCGTCGCCTCGGCCAGCGCGTCCTCGTAGCTCGCGCCGGTCGACGCCATCGCATCCAGAATGAAGTTGGTCGTGCCGTTGACAATGCCCGAGATGCGCTGCACCTGGTCACCGGCCAGCGAGCGCCGCAGCATGCCCACCACCGGAATCGCCGCAGCCACCGCAGCCTCGTAGTAGAGGTCCACGCCGGCCTCGTTCGCGGCGTCGGCAAGCTCGGAACCGTGCGCCGCGACCAGGGCCTTGTTCGCCGTCACCACGGACTTGCCCGCACGCAGCGCCTTCAGCACCAGCTCGCGCGGGTAGTCAATGCCGCCGATGACCTCCACAACCACGTCAACATCGTCTCGCTCGATCAGCTCGAGCGCGTTGTCAGTCAGGTACAGGCCCGCAACTTCCGGAGCATCTTTGTGCTTGTCGACGTTCGATACCGCGACGCCTCGGACCTCAAGCGGGCCACCAATGCGCTGCTCGAGGTTGTGCGAGAACTCCGAGAGCAGGCGCAGCACGCCGGTACCCACGGTGCCCTTGCCCAGAATGGCGACGCCGACTGGTTCGCCGACGCCCTTGCCTGGGAAATTGCCGTTGCTCTCAGCGCTTACGACGCTCATGCGTGGTGCACTCCTCGTTGTTCTTTGGTGGTTAAAAGTGAATTAGTCCCGAGTCAGTGTACTGGGTGTTCCCCTGGCTAGGGCAGCTAGTATTCGCGGGCCAGAATGTCCTCTACCGTCTCGCGGCGCACCATCGGCTTGACGCGCCTGGCGCGCACCGCCACCACAGCGGGGCGTCCGAAGGCGTTGTAGTTCGAGCTCATGGCGTAGCAGTAGGCGCCGGTGGCCGGCAGCGCGATGAGGTCGCCACGTGAGATGTCGTCGGGCCACATCGCGTCGTTGATCAGGATGTCGCCCGATTCGCAGTGGGAACCGACGAGTCTGGTCTGGGTGGGTTCGCCTTCCGCGAAGCGGTTGACCACGCGGCCGTCGTAAAGCGATGCGTACAGCGAGGGGCGAATGTTGTCGCTCATGCCGCCGTCGACGGCGATGTAGCGGCGCGTGGTGGTGTAGGAGGTGTGGACATCCTTGACCACGCCGGCGGCGTAAACCGTGACGGTGGATGGGCCGGCGATCGCGCGGCCCGGCTCGACAACGACGGTGGGTGCGGCGATGCCGAGGTCGTCGGCGACGTCCTGGACCTCGCTGAGCAGGTCCGCGGCGACGGCGCGCACGTCCAACGGCAGCTCATCGGTGGTGTAGGCGATGCCGTAGCCGCCGCCCAGGTCGAGGTAGCCGAGTGCCACGCCGGTCTCTTTGAAGATCTGGGCGTAGAGCGCGAGCACGCGCTGGGCGGCGAGTTTGAAGCCTTCGGCGTCGAAGACCTGCGAGCCAACGTGGGCGTGCAGGCCGGTGAGCTCGAGGTGGGGCGAGCGGATCGCGTCGACGGCCGCCTTGTACGCAGAGCCCGAAGCCAGGGAGAGGCCGAACTTCTGGTCCTCGTGGCTGGTGGCGATGAATTCGTGCGTGTGCGCATCCACGCCGGGCTTGACGCGGACGAACACGTCCTGGGTCACATCGGCCTCGCGGGCGAGCGCCTCGAGCTCAGCGAGCTCTTGGTGCGAGTCGATGGCCACGTGGCCGACTTTGGACTCCAGGCACAGCTGCAGGAAGGACGCGGATTTGTTGTTGCCGTGCACCGTGATGCGCTCCGCCGGGAAGTCAGCGGCAAGCGCGATGCGCAGCTCGTTCTCGCTGGCCACGTCCAGTGCGAGGCCTTCTTCATCCACCCAGCGCGCGATGTGGCGGGTCAGGAACGCCTTCGAGGCGTAGTGCACGTTGGCAGGCCCGCCGAAGGCGTCGGCCATGTCGCGGCAGCGCGAGCGGAAGTCGTCCTCGTCCACCACCATGACCGGCGTGCCGTATTCCTCGGCGATCTCCGTCAGCGGCACACCAGCGATGGTGACCACGCCGTCCTCCTGGCGGCGGGCGTTGCGCGGCCACACGTGCGCGGGCAGCTCGTTGAACGCGTCGATGGCGGCCTGCGCCGCAAACTGGGTTTCCATGCGGTGATGCTCCCCCTACATCCGCTCCGGCGCGCTGACACCGAGCATGCCCAGCGCGTTGGCCAGCACCTGGCGGGTCGCCTGCGCCAGTGCGAGGCGCGCGCCATGGATCGGCTGCGGCTCCTCGCCGGCCTTCGGCAGGATCTGGCACGAATCGTAGAACTTGTGGAATGCGCTCGCCAGCTCCTCGGCGTAGCGCGCGATGCGGTGCGGCTCGCGCAGCTCAGCGGCGGCTTTGACCACGGCCGGGAACTCCCCGAGCGTGCGGATCAGGTCGCCTTCCTTCTCGTGCGTGAGCAGCGACAGATCCGTGCCGTCAACGCTGACCCCGGCCTCGGCGGCCCTACGGTCGATCGAGCACAGCCGCGCGTGGCCGTACTGCACGTAATACACCGGGTTGTCGCTCGACTGCTTTTGCCACAGGTCCAGGTCAATATCCAGCGAGGAGTCGACAGAAGAACGCACCAGCGAGTACCGGGCGCCGTCCACGCCGATCGCCTCCACCAGGTCCTCGAGCGTGATCACGGTGCCCGCACGCTTGGACATCTTCACGGCCTCGCCGTCGCGCACCAGGTTCACCATCTGGCCGATGAGCACCTCGACCGCGTTCGCGTCGTAGCCCAGCGCCTGCGCCGCGGCGCGCAGACGCGCGATGTAGCCGTGGTGGTCAGCGCCCAGCATGTAAATCGCCAGCGTGTGTCCGCGGTCGAACTTGTCCGCCACGTACGCAATGTCGCCGGCGATGTACGCAGCATCGCCGTCCGACTTAATCACCACACGGTCCTTGTCATCGCCAAAGTCCGTCGAGCGCAACCACCACGCGCCCTCCGCCTCATACAGATTCCCGTTGTCCTTCAGCGTCTGCACGGCCTTGTCCACCGCCCCCGACTCGAACAGCGAGTTTTCGTGGAAGTACACATCAAAATCCACGCCGAACTCATGCAGCGAGCGCTTAATCTGCGCAAACATCAGCTCCACACCCTCCGCCCGGAAGGTCTCCTGCACCGTTGCGGCATCCCCCTCAAGAGCTTCAGGGTGCTTATCGACGATCACTTGAGCAATGTCATAGATATACCCGCCGCCGTAGCCGTCCTCCGGAGTCGGCTCGCCCTTCGCAGCAGCGACGAGGGACCGGGCAAAGCGGTCAATCTGACCGCCGTGGTCGTTGAAGTAGTACTCCCGCGTCACCTTGGCGCCGGACGCCTCAAGCACGCGGCCGAGAGAGTCACCCACTGCAGCCCAACGGGTGCCGCCCAGGTGGATCGGCCCGGTGGGGTTCGCTGAGACAAACTCCAGGTTGATCACCTGGCCGTCGTAAAGCTCTGAGTGCCCGAACTGCTCCCCTGCCTCCAAGATGGTGGCGACGAGCTGGCCCTGCGCATCGCTGGCCAGGCGGAGATTGATGAAGCCGGGGCCCGCGATTTCGGCGGTGTCGATGGCGGGGTGGTTGGCCAGGACGTCCGCAAGCAACTGCGCGAGCTCGCGCGGGTTCATGCCGACCTTCTTGGCCACCTGCAGCGCAACGTTGGTGGCGTAGTCGCCGTGCTCGGGGTTGCGGGGGCGCTCGACGGTGACCGCCTCGGGGACGGCGGTGGTGTCAAGGTCGCGCTCGCGCAGCACATCGACGGTGACTTGCCTGACAGTTGTTGCAAGATCTGCTGGGGTCATGTGGTGAAAGTGTAGCGCCCGCGACATACACGCGTACTACCCCCTCTCCGCCTTCTGAATTACCCCCGGTGGCGGCGCTAAATAGTGGCTGTACAGCGACAACTGTCAGGTTGGTGGGTGGCGGCGAAATCCGCGCGCCTTCCATGCACGAATTCTATGCGCTAGGTGCGATAATTCGCTTCGATTGCACGTTGCGCAATCTCGTGCGACAGGTCACTATCGCTCACCTAACAACGAGGAGTCTGTACATGGACCAATTCCAGGTGTACACCGACGCTGTCGGAGGCAGCGTCGGGCTCTCGGCACTGGTATCTACCCTGCCGCTGATCACGTTCTTCATCATGCTGCTGGGCGTCAAAGCCCGCGCACACACTTCCGCACTTGTCGCGCTGATTGTGGCCATCCTGGTTGCAATCCTCGGCTTCAACATGCCCACGGCCATGGCCCTGTCCTCCGCGCTGCGCGGCGGCCTCTACGGCCTGTTCCCCATCGTCTTCACCATCCTCAGCGCGATCTGGTTCTACCAGATCACCGTGGCTTCCGGCCGTTTCGAAGACCTGCGCCTGGTCTTTGACAAGATGGGTAACGGCGACGTGCGCATCCAGGCGATGCTTATCGCCTTCTGCTTCGGTGGCCTGCTTGAGGCACTCGCCGGCTTCGGCGCGCCGGTGGCCATTACCGCCACCATGATTCTCACCCTGGGCATCCCGCCGCTGAAGGCCGCCACCATCGTGCTTTTGGCCAACACCGCCCCGGTGGCCTTCGGCGCCGTGGCGATTCCGATCACCACCGCCGGCGAAGTCGGTGGCCGCAGCCTCGAGCAGACCGAGAACATCGCCGCCATTGTCGGCCACCAGACGCCGTTCCTGGCCTTCTTCGTGCCGTTCATCATCGCGTTCCTTGTCGACGGTTGGCGTGGCGTCAAGGAGACCGCCCCGGCGGCCTTCGTCATCGGCCTTTCCTTCGGTATCGCCCAGTGGTGGACCTCCAACTTCTTCCAGTACCAGCTCACCGACGTGGTGGCCTGCATCGTCGCCCTCGGCGCGGCATTCGTCCTGCTGCGATTCTGGACCCCGAAGGGTGTGCCGGAGCTGCGCGAACGCCTCGGTCTCGAGGTTGACGGCCACTCCTCCGACGAAATCGAACTGCCGGCGAACCGCGTCTGGATGGCGCTGCTTCCCTACGCGATTGTTGTGGTCATCTTCGGCATCGCGAACCTGGGCTCCACCATCCCGAACTGGCTGAAGAGCTTCCAGATCAAATTCGCTTGGCCGGGCATTGAGACCGGCAAGCTGCTCAACGCCACCGGCGGCGAGGTCAAGACCGACTACTCGTTTGCCTACATCAACAACCCGGGCACCCTGCTGATCATCTCCGGCCTGATCGTGGCCGTGATCTACATGATCTGGGACGAGGACGGCCGCTACCCGCTTACCTGGGGCCAGGTGGGCAAGGAGTTCGGCGACACCGCCTACCGCATGCGCTGGTCCGCGGCAACGATCTTCCTCGTCCTCGCTCTCGCTTTCGTGATGAACTACTCCGGCCAGACCGTGACCATCGGCGAGTTCTTCGCCAACCTCGGCCCGGCCTTCGCGTTCTTCGCCCCGGTCCTTGGCTGGGTCGGCGTGGCCGTTACCGGTTCCGACACCTCGGCCAACGCGCTGTTTGCCAACCTGCAGGTCACTGCAGCAGACCGCCTGAACCTCAACCCCGACCTCATGCTCGCGGCCAACACCACCGGTGGTGTCGTGGGCAAGATGATCTCACCGCAGTCGCTCGCCATCGCCGCAACCTCGGTGAACATGGAGGGCAAGGAGTCCGAGATCTTCAAGAAGGTCGTCCCGT
>ERZ1031260.46-NODE-46-length-22050-cov-37.527574_pt1 | contig 22050 bp, 21 predicted proteins | sample MGYA00517287_ERZ1031260 | MGnify/ENA primary metagenome ERZ1031260 (study PRJEB33718, sample SAMN03159811) | human skin metagenome | collected 2014-02-25 | study: EMG produced TPA metagenomics assembly of the PRJNA266117 data set (Human skin bacterial metagenome... | reverse complement strand
TTGCGGAGGATGTGGGATTTGAACCCACGAGGGTCGTGAAACCCGCACGCGTTCCAGGCGTGTGACATAGGCCGCTAGTCGAATCCTCCAGCGACACTCGAAAGCGTCTTGGGACATGGTAGACCACCCTCGCCGGAGTGCCAAAACGGCTGCTGAGACGGGCAGCTTGTGTCCCGGCGAGGGGCTTGGCTACAGTAGCGGGCAGGATCCCACGCGGTGTTATCTTGTGAACTCCCCCAGGGCGGGAACGCAGCAAGGGTCAGCGAGCTCTGGCAGGTGCGTGGGGTCCCTTTTCCTGCGTACGATGGGCACCATGTCTCTCAAGGATCTGGACCAGGCGCAGCTCACCGAACTTATGGAGCAAACGCGCCAGAAGTACGACGAACTCAAGGCCCGCAACCTGAACTTGGACCTCACCCGCGGCAAGCCGTCGAGTGAGCAGCTGGACTTCTCCAACGCACTGCTCGCGCTGCCGGGTACCGACGATTACACGGACAAGACCGGCGCGGACGTGCGCAACTACGGCAACCTCAAGGGCATCCAGGACATCCGCGACATTTGGGCGGAGGCCATCGGCATCGACGCGAAGTACGTGTACGCGGGCGATTCCTCGAGCCTGAACATCATGTTCGACCTGATCTCCTTCGCCTACATCTGGGGCACGAACGACTCCGAGAAACCCTGGAAGGACGAGGAGAAGGTCAAGTGGATCTGCCCGGTGCCCGGGTACGACCGCCACTTCTCCATCACGGAGCACTTCGGTTTCGAGATGGTCACCGTCCCCATGACGCCAGAAGGCCCGGACATGGACCAGATCGAAGAGCTGGCAAAGGACCCGCAGGTCAAGGGTATGTGGTCGGTGCCCATCTTCGGCAACCCGACGGGCATCACCTACTCCGCAGATACCATTGAGCGTCTGGCCAAGATGCAGACGGCGGCCCCGGACTTCCGCATCATCTGGGACAACGCGTACGCGATCCACACATTCACCGAGGTATTCCCGGAAAACGCGAACGTCATCGACATTGCCGCGAAGCAGGGCAACCGGAACCGGTTCTGGTACATGTCCTCGACCTCGAAGATCACGCTCGCGGGCTCCGGCGTCGCCTTCTTCGCCTCCTCGGAGGCGAACCTCGAGTGGTACGCCTCGCACGCCTCCATCCGCGGTATTGGCCCGAACAAGGTGAACCAGCTCGCGCACGCCCGCTTCTTCGGCGACGTCGATGGGGTGAAGGCCCACATGGCCAAGCACGCGGCGTCGCTCAAGCCGAAGTTCGAGGCGGTCATCCGCATCCTCAACGAGCGCCTGGGTGGCTACGACATCGCCGAATGGACCGAGCCGGAGGGTGGTTACTTCATCTCCCTCGACGTCACGGGCGGTTCCGCGACCCGCGTGTGGGAGCTGGCGAAGGACGCCGGCATCACCCTGACCAAGGCCGGGTCCTCCTTCCCGCACGGCCACGACCCGGAGGATCAGAACATCCGCCTCGCGCCCTCGCTGCCTCCGCTGGAAGAGGTCGAGACGGCCATGGACGGCGTCGCCACCTGCGTCCTGCTCGCAAGCTTGGAGCGCCTTGAAAGCTGACGAGGCGGCCGCCTGGCTGGCCACACTGTTTCCCATCGAGCTTTCGCTTATCGACGGCTCCGCTGTCGCCACATCCCCCAACCTCGCCGCCACCGTCGGCTTCTCCCAGGTAGATACGGGCCTGGTCCTGGATGAAGACGGGGAGACGAGTGTGCGGTGTGAGATTGTGGCCGGAGGTGACGTCGATAAGCAATTGCTCGGGCGTGCTGTCGTCGCGGCTGCGGAAATGGTGCAAGCGCTGGGTGTGCCCGCGCAGCCTGGCGTGCTTTTGCAGGGTCTTCTCGACCGGGTTGAGCTGCCCGAGGGCGTGACGGTGCGCCACGGGTGGCTGCGCGAGCCCGAGCTTTTTGAGCGCGGCACGCTCCTCTACCGCACGCCCGGGGAACTCACGCTGCTGCTTGAGCTCGCGTGCCTCACCGACGACGAGTTTGAGGTCGCGTCCGAGCAGGGCGTTGAGGCGTGTTCGCGCAGGTTGCGGCGTCGCGGCACCGATGTCGGGGATTGGTGTCGGGAGGGTTAGTACACTCACCGGCGTGGCTCTGTATCGGAAGTACCGCCCCGCGACGTTCGGCGAAGTCATCGGCCAGGAGCAGGTGACGCGGCCGCTGTCGACCGCCCTGGACAACGGGCGCATTTCGCACGCCTACCTCTTCTCGGGCCCGCGCGGGTGCGGCAAGACGTCCTCGGCGCGTATCCTCGCGCGCAGCCTGAACTGCGTGCAGGGGCCGACGTCCACGCCGTGCGGGGTGTGCGAATCGTGCGTCTCGCTCGCGCCGGGCGGGTCGGGGAACCTGGACGTGATGGAGCTCGACGCCGCCTCCAACGGTGGCGTGGAGGACATGCGCGCGCTGCGCGAACGCGCCCTGTTCGCGCCGGCGGATTCGCGCTACCGGATCTTCATCATCGACGAGGCCCACATGATCTCCCCCCAGGGCTACAACGCCCTGCTCAAGATCGTGGAGGAGCCGCCGGAGCACCTCATCTTCGTCTTCGCTACTACCGAGCCGGAGAGCATGCTGCCGACAATCCGCTCGCGCACCCACAACTACCCCTTCCGGCTACTCGCCCCCGCGGCGATGCGTGAGCTTTTGGAACGCGTGGTGGCCGAAGAGGGCGTCCACGTCGACGACAACGTCTACCCCCTGGTCATCCGCGCCGGTGGCGGCTCCCCGCGCGACACGCTGTCCATTCTGGACCAGCTGCTCGCGGGCGCAGGCGAGGACGGCCTCACCTACGAGCTCGCCCTGCCGCTGCTGGGGGTCACGGACCTCACACTTCTCGACGGCGCCGTCGACGCCCTCGCCGCCTCCGACGGCTCCCTGATGTTCCGCACGATCGACCAGGTCATCGAATCCGGCCACGAGCCGCGCCGCTTCGCCCTCGACCTGCTCGACCGCTTCCGCGACCTGCTGCTTATCCGCACCGTCCCCGACGCGTTTTCGCAGTCGCTTGTCGACGCACCTTCGGACCGCGCCGCCATCCTCACCGACGAGGCCGAGCGGTTCTCCCCCGCGCAACTGTCCGCCATTGCCACGGAGATCAACGACCGCATCCCGGACCTGCGCGGCGCCACCTCTCCGCGCCTCCTCCTCGAGATCATGATGGCGCACCTGCTCACCCTGGGCACACGGGCACCTGAAGTTCCAGCTGGTGTTCCTGCCCCTGCAGCTCCTGTTCCGGCCCCTGCAGCGCCTGCCTCGCCGTCTGGTGGGGGAGCTGCCGCCGCCGCAGCTGCCGCGGCCGCCGCAGCGAAGGCCCCCCGCCCTGAACCTGCTCCTGCTCCTGCTCCCAAGGCTGAGCCTCCGACCAGTAACTCTGCCAACACTGCCGACGATCTCTACAGCCGCATCGAGCGCGACTGGACCCGGCTGCGCCAATCCGTGGGCGAGCGCAACAAGGTCGCGGAGATCATGCTCACCGAGGCCAAACCCCTCGGCTTCGACGGCAACACCCTGGTCATCGGCCACAACACGGGTGCACTCGCGGAGCGCATCAACGCCGCAAAGAACAACGCCGACATCGTGGCGGTGCTCTCGGAGAAACTGGGGACGGAGGTGCCGGTACGGTGCGTGGTGGGCACGTCGCGGGAGGGAGCAAACCTGCGCCGCCCCGCCAAACGCGAGGGGTCGGAGCCCGGCGAGGACCCCGCCCCTGCCCCGCCCGCGACCGACTGGCGCGCTGCTGCGGCGGCCGCGAGCCAGCACGCCGCGGCACGCGAGAAGCAGGAGCGCGACGAGATCCCGCCGCCGCCCGAGCCACTTGACGACGAACCCCCGTACGAGCCACCCTACGAGCCCGACATTGACCAGGATTCGGGTTCGGTGGCTGAGGGGGGTGACACGGAGCCGTCGGTAAGCGAAGAGCCCTATAGCCGCGAGGACGAGGAGCGCGACATGGCTGAGCAGGCGCGGGCCGAGGAGGGCACCGCGGATCGCCGCGACGCGACGCAGGTGGCGATGGACCTGCTGGCCAAGGAACTCGGGGCGAAACCGCTGTAGCGGGCGCGCTACACTGGCACGCGGACAACTTCTCTACGAAAGGCGATCAACATGACCCAGCCCAACGACATGCAGGAACTCATCCGCCAGGCTGCCGAGGTGCAGGCCGCGTTGCAGCAGGCGCAGATGGAGCTGCTGCAGACGGAGGTCACCGGTACCGCCGGCGGCGAGCTCGTGACGGTTACCATGACCGGCGGCGCCGAGATCACCGACCTGACCATTAAGCCGGAGGCGGTGGATCCGGAGGACGTGGAGACGCTGCAGGACCTCATCCTCGCCGCATACCGCGACGCCCACAACAAGGCCGGCAAGCTGGCCGAGGAGAAGATCGCCCCGCTGACCGGCGGCGCAATGGGCGGCGGCGCACCGCAGGGTGGCCCGTTCGGTGGCGGCCAGCAGGCGGCGCCGGGCGAGATCCCGTTCGGCGGCATCATCTAGAAGCCACTTCCAGGCGCCCGGCCGGTGGGCTGGGCGCTTTTTCATGCACACATTCCGGAGGTAGACCATGTTCGAAGGCCCGCTGCAGGACCTTATCGACGAATTCTCGCGCCTACCCGGCGTCGGCCCGAAATCCGCCCAGCGCATTGCCTTTCATTTGCTGAAGGTGGATCCGGAGGACGTCGATAGGCTGCGGGCTGCGCTTGCCGCGGTGCGCGACGGGGTGACATTCTGCCGGATCTGCAACAACGTCTCGCGCGAGGAAGTGTGCCGCATTTGCGCGGACAACGGCCGGGACGCATCCACCATCTGCGTGGTGGAGGACGCCAAAGATATCCAGGTCATCGAGCGGACGGGGGAGTATTCGGGCCGCTACCACGTCCTCGGGGGCGCGCTCGACCCGCTGGCGAACGTGGGGCCGAAGGACCTGGCGATCGCGCCGCTCCTCCAGCGTATCGGCGGTGTGCGCCCGGACCTGGAAGGCTCCGATGCTCCCGAGATCTCCGAGGTCATCCTTGCCACCGACCCCGACACCGAGGGGGAGGCCACCGCGTCGTACCTTGTGCGCCTGCTGAAAGATTTCCCGGACCTCACGGTCTCGCGCCTGGCGTCCGGGATGCCGCTGGGCGGGGACCTGGAGTTCGTCGACGAGCTCACCTTATCGCGCGCGTTGACCGGCCGTTTGAAGATGTAGGTCTGTTTTTCGGACCTTTTGTGTCCGGGTCGTTGTGTAGGGTGATCGCGGGGCTTTCTGACCGTTTTTAGTGAGCGAAAAACTGTTCGTAAAAATGTTGGAAAAATAGAGGGCTGGGTATTGACATGAATACGGGTGTTCGATATTATTGTTCTCAGTAGGGAGGAAGCCCGGACGAGGGGGAACAATGACAGCACCACCGCAGGAGAAGCTGTTCCGGAATCAGAGCGAGACCGACACAGACAGCCGGAACGCACAGCTGATCCGCGACACGTATTGGGCGATGTTTGCCGTACACGCGCACGCGGGGGTCGAGGTCGAGGACTTCGACGTGGAAGTATCCAGGCTGCAGTCAGTGACGGGGTGGTCGAAGGCGTTCGTTACCACCTTGATTCTGGGGCACGCCGCGTTGCAGGAGCTGCCGAGGCTGCGTGAGCTCCAGGGCCGTACCCGCATCCTTGATTCGACGCATCTATCCGCGCTGCACAACGGGATCGAAGAGCTTGGTCCTGACCCTGACTGGGAAGTGCTCCAGGAAATTGACGCGGCCCTCGTCGCCGCGTTCACGCCCAAGCGGCACAACCAGGCCGCGCCCGGTCGTGGGGTTGTGACGAAGCGCATCCGGGAGATCATCAAACGCCGCGATCCTTCCCGCGCCTACAATGAGAAGAAACGGCAGAAGCGCGAAACTGACACTGCCGACAAGCTCACTTTCGACGAGTTCTACCTGGCCGGTGTGGCTCGTTCGCGCATTGAATTGCTCACGAACGCTGTGCAGTCCGCACGAATCCGCGCCAACGTCGAGGCAATTGCGCGCGAGAACGGGTTAAGCATGGCCGAAGCGGCGCAGCGCCTGCTCACCGGCGACATTGCACACCCTGCGACAAAGGCCGTCGTGCACCTGTACTCCCCGAAGGGCCGCGCCGAGGACGACCCCGTGTACCTGCCGGGTCACGGGTGGACCGACCCGTCAGCCACCGCCGCGTTCGAGGGGTGGATCAAGGCGACCGAGCCGCAGCTCCACGACCTCGACGAAGCGGCGACCAAAACGACGCGAAGTTACGTCCCCACCGAAGACATCCGACAAGCCGTCATCGCCCGCGACGGAACATGTATCTTCCCTGGTTGTTCCCGCCCTGGGCAACAGTGCCAGCTCGACCACCGGATCCCGTTCGGGGAGGGAGGTGAAACAACTGCGGACAATCTTTTCCTGTTGTGCCAGACGCACCACAATTTAAAGACCGATCGACGCGCGTTCTACATCCCCGACCCGGATACCGGGGACATCATCTGGTTATTCGCCGACGGCACGTGGTCTATGTCGGCTTCCGAGGGGGTGCTCTACGAGCAAATCACACCAACTAACCCCAGGTGGCAGTCCAACCTGACCGCGGTGCGCCGAAACCGGGCGAAAGCTGCTGAGTTCAACGCGAAATGCCACAAGATCCTGGACGATTTTGACGCGGACCTGGACGAGGACAAAGCGAACGCGGCCATCGAGGCACTGGAAAAGGAGAGCGGGCTCACGTTTCCCTTCCGCCCCGAGATGCCGTACGTTGAACCGCTGCCCGCCGAGCCGGATTTCGACGAACCGCCGTTCCCAGACCCGGAGGAGTACCACCCCCACACCCCGAAGCACCCGTCTCGCATTGAAGTCGAGCGCTACATCGAGTTCTTCCGCCGCTACCCAATCGGAAAAATCATCTTCGACGACATGGAGGAGCTAGCGTGCCTGATCGGCATGTCGATTTAGCGCAGCCGCTCGCGCCTCAGCTTATCGACGGCTTCCAGTTCCAACCCACCGAGCTCACCAAGCCCAATCCCCAGACCACGCGCAAGGAGGAGGTCCGCCAGTTGGGGGTTGCGGGCGAGGACGGGCCCGTGCATGTAGGTGGCGATCACGCTGCCTTGCACCACGCCATCTACCTTCACACCGGCGCCGTTGCCCGTGCCGCGGGTGACGTTGCCCAGCGGTTCGGCGGCGGGGCCGATGGTGGTCGCACCCATGTGGTTCTCGAAACCGGTGAGGGGCTCGGTCAACTCGGCGGTGATGCCCGCGCGAGTAGGTGTGGTCACGATTTCGCCGATGGCGCGGGTGGTGAGGGGGGAGGTGGTGACGTCGAGAAGCCCGATACCCTCGGCCTCGGCGCCGTGGGCGCGGAAGGTGCGCCCGAGCACCTGCAAGCCGGCGCAGATGGCCAGGATGGGGCGCCCGTCGGCGGCCGCCGCCTGCAGCCCCGGCGAGGCGGCCAGGCGCGCGGCGGCGATGAGCTGGGCTGCGTCCTCGCCGCCGCCGAGGGTGTAGATGTCGCAGTCGGCGGGGATATCGTCGTCGAGAAGGATGCGGCGGATTTCGGCGTCGATGCCGCGGCGGCGGGCGCGCTCGCGGAGGACGAGGGCGTTGCCGTCGTCGCCGTAGGTGCCCAGGACGTCGGGGAGGACGAGGCCGATGGTGAGTTTAGGCACGGTAATCCTCCTGCTTCGCCAGCTCGCGGCGTAGGTTCAACAGCGCGGTGTAGTTGGCCAGGACCTCCACCCGCCCGGGCTGGCAGGCGCGGATCGCCGCGACGGGGTCGTGGATCAGATCGTGATCGATGCCGGCGTAGGTCAGGCGGACCGCGAGGTCGGTGCCGCGCTCACCGGCGGCGACGACGCGGGTGGAACCGAAGTCCTCGAACTTCACGTCCCAGAGCCAGGACACGTCCTCGCCGTCGCCCTGCTGGGCGTTGACGGCGATGACGACGCCGTCGGCCTCGCGGTCCACCATCGACAGGGCCTCCTGCCACCCGGCGGGGTTTTTGGCCAGCAGGAGGTGGACGTCGTGGTGGTCGAGATGCACCGTGGTGTAGCGACCGGCGACGTTGTCCACCTCCCCCACGGCGAGCACCGCGGCGTCAAGGGGCACGCCGAACGCCTCCACTGCCGTGGCGACGGCCTGGGCGGCGTTACCCCGGTTCGCCCGGCCCGGCAGCTTGAGGTCGAGCTGGACGGTGCCGTGGGGTGTGATCAGGGCGTCATCGGTGACGACGTAGGAGGGGGTGGGGCGTTGGAACCGGCGGCCGTCGGCAAGCGGTTGCGTGGCGTACCAGTCGTCTTCGGTGCGCACGACGTGCCCGCCGGAGCGGGGGTTGGTGACGGAATCGCCCAGCCAGCCGGCGCCGGCCGAGACCCACACCACGTTGGGGTGGTCGAAGGCGACGGAGGTGATGAGCACGTCGTCGCAGTTGGCGATCACCGTGGCGTCAGGGTGGGCCATCACAGCCTGGCGCAGGGCGCGCTCGATCTTGTTGATCTCCCCCACGCGGTCCAACTGGTCCCGCGTCAGGTTGAGCAGCACGAACGCAATCGGGTTCAAGCGCTCGGCGACGCGGGGGACGTGGAGTTCGTCGCACTCGAGCACGATCGTGTCCGCGTCCTTGCCAGCCAGCAGGGCGGAGATGATGCCGGCGTCCATGTTGTCGCCGCCGTCGTTGGTCGCGACAGAGGTGGTGGTACGCACCGCCGAGGCGAGCATGCGGGTGGTGGTGGACTTGCCGTTCGTGCCCGTCACCAACACTGTGGGGCGTCCGCCGCCGAGGGAGGCCATGATGTTCGGGTCGATCGCGCCGGCCACCAGTCCGCCGATCATGCCGCCGGCGCCGCGGCCCGTCGCGCGCGAGGCGGCGGTGGCCAGGTTCGCGGCTGCGGTGGCCACCCGGGAGCGGGCGGCGGAAAACGCCATCACAAGGGGTCGTTGCATGCCCCGGAAGTCTACTCCGCGGAGTCCATCGCACCCACCAGGCTCAGGAACTTCTCGCCGGCTACGACCGGGATGTCCTTGCGGTGCGCGTGCATCGCTTTGCCGCGCAGCTCCACGCCCTTGGACAGGGCGTCGGAGACCGTCACCGAGGTCTCGCGGGTGAGCTTCTCGCGGTAGGTCAGGCCGGCGCGCACTCCGGCGTCGATGAGCTCGTCGGGGTCCAGCGTGACATCGTCGGAGACGACGAACTCCATGCCCTTGCGCAGCTCACCGCTGAGCACACCCGGGTTGTCGGCGGCCGGGGTGAGCTTCGCGGCGTCCACACGCAGGGCGCTTCGCTGCAACCCGAACGGGTCCGGCGCGAGGTCCTCCGGGTCGAGCGACACGACCTCGCCTGCCGCGGAAAGCTCCAGGTACATGGCCACGAGCTTGAGCGTCTGCGCGCGGGAGAACTCGGCTTCCGGCACCTCGACGCGCGCGGCGGACGCGGTGGCCGGCTCAGTGGCCACGCCAACCAGCGCCGCCACCGAGTTGAGGCGGGTATCCACCGGGATGTGGCCCTGCCGGCGCGCGGAGGCGCTCAGATCCACGATCGCCTCAGGCTTGGGCACGTGCCCCACCCGCTGGCGGCGCTTGTTGCCGCGGCCCCGCCGGGAACGGTTCGCGCGCGCCGCCGCGTTCATGGCCCGGCGGGCCTCCGAGACCAGATAGCCCCAGTCGCGGGGGGAATCGTGGGTGACCAGCACGCGGCCGTCGATAAGCTTGTCCAGTGTGCGCAGGTAGCGGGAGAACCGCGGAGCTTGCGCGAAGTCGCTGGCCTCGAGGCCGTGGGTGTGGCGGGGGCCGGGGTTGACGCCGGGGCTTAGAACGGCGTGGAAATCATCGCCGACGCGCCCGCCGGCGTCGAACGTGACCGCGTCGATGGTGAGCAGCCGCCCCGTGGAGGGGTGGATCCCGGTCGCTTGCGTGAATACCGCGACGTAGGGGTAATCGGGGGTCACCTGGTTTCCACCTCGTATAACGGCTGGTCAAGCCTGGTGTTGGAACGGATCTGGAACCCGCCGATGGAGTATTCGTACGGGTGGGAGTCCTCCGGGGCGGGTGCGGGTGCGGGCACTGGAGCTGGAGCTGGAGCTGGTGCTGGTTCGGGCGCTGGAGCAGGGACCGGGACCTGCCGCACGGGCGCGGGCACTTGCACTTGCGCCTGCTGTTGCTGCTGTGGCGCGGGTACGCGCAGATCCTGCACGCTTTCGCTTATCGACGGCTCCGGCACCTCAGCCGACCGTGCTTCAGACGCAGCTTCGGAAGAATCTTCAGTTGGAGTTTCCGTCGTAGTCTCAGATGGCGTTTCAGGCGAAGTTTCAGTTTGGGTAGTTTCGGTAGGTTCCGCCTGCTCACTGGTGGTTGTTTGCACGTAGGCGGAGGCGGATTCCTGCTCGCGGTCCCACGAGGTGCTGATCACCATCGCGCCCGCGGCGGTCAGGGCGAGTGCGGCGGCGGTGGCGCCGAGGCCCACCAGGGGTGCGCTGATTCGGCGGTGGCGGACGGGGACGGCAAACTCCTGGGTGTCGGCGGCGATGGCGGCGGCTTGGGCGTCCTCGTTGGCCTCAAAGTTGGCCCCAGGATTTGTCTCAGAGTTGGCCCCAAAATCCACTTCAAGCGGCGGCAGGGGTGAAATGACCGGGGTGGTGCCGCGGCCCAGCTCGTCTTCCAACGACCCGACGGTCAGCGTGAGGCCGGAGGCGTTGTAGGCGCGGGCGACGGCGGTCAGCCCCCGTTGCTCCAGCATGCGCAGGGTGGGGGTCAGGGCTGCGCAGGCCTCTGCGCCGAGCCCGCCGACGGTGGTGCCGTCGATGTCGACGACGATGTCGCCGGCGTCGTCGAAACGCACGACGGCCAGAAGGTGCGCGCCCTGGGTCTGCAGTGGGTTGTCGAGCTCCACGGTCGCGGTTGAGTCGTCGCCCAGGAACACCCACGGCTCGCTCGGCGGCAGGTTCGCGGGCACGCACAGCCCGGGGCGGGGCAGCACGACCTCGCCGTCTCGCAGGGTGACCTGAGGCGTCAGGCCTTCCTGGGTGAGCTGCGCGAGATCCCGGTAGTCGGCGACATCCGCCTCGTCCAAGTGGCCGATGACGGTGCCGGAGGAAACGAGGTCGAACCCGCCGTCGCGGGGGGTGAGGAGGGCGGAGGTTGGCGCGGAGCCGTCGATAAGCGAGTGCACGCGGATGGTGCGCATGGCTCCGAGACCGTGGTCGGGTACGCGATAGACGCTCATCCGCCACTCCTTCCCGTCAATTTCTGCAAAGTATAGACCTTGCAGGGGGAAATCGGCTAGTTCGCGGCGGTGCTGCGGTTGACGGCGGAAACGATCGCGCCCAAGGACGCGCGAGTCGTGTTGCCCGCGATGCCTACGCCCCACGCGGAGGTGCCGTCGACGTCGGCGTAGATGTAGCAGGCCGCGTCCGCGTCGTCGCCCGCGGTGCGCGACTGCTGCGAGTAATCCTGCACCTCAAAGTCGATGCCCAGCTGCTCGAGCGCGTTGGCGAACGCCGCGATCGGGCCGTTGCCCGTGCCGGTGATCTCGCGCTGCGTGCCCTCGTAGGTGACGGTGGCGGCGATGCGGGTGGCCTCGTCTTCCCCTTCAGAATCGATGCGGTAATTCTCCAGATCCAGCGGCTCCGAAACATCCAGGTAGGTGGTGGCGAAGATGTCCCACATGTTCTTGGAGTTCACCTCGCCGCCCTCGGTGTCCGTGATCGCCTGCACGACTGCGGAGAACTCCGGCTGCATCGCCTTCGGCAGGTTGATGCCGTGGTCCGTCTTCATGATGTAGGCCACCCCGCCCTTGCCGGACTGCGAGTTCACGCGGATCACGGCCTCGTAGGTGCGGCCGACGTCCTTCGGGTCGATGGGCAGGTACGGCACCTCCCAGGTGGTCTCGCGCAGCTCCTCCCAGGAGACGTCGTTGCTGGTGGCGTCCGGCTTGACCCTCTGGGCGAGCGCGTCCAGGCCCTTGTTAATGGCGTCCTGGTGCGAGCCGGAGAAGGCCGTAAAGACGAGGTCGCCGCCGTAGGGGTGGCGCTCCGGCACGCGCAGCTGGTTGCAGTACTCCACAACTTCGCGGATCTTTTGGATGTCGGAGAAGTCGATCTGCGGGTCGACGCCCTGGGTGAGCATATTCAGGCCGAGGGTGACCAGGTCGACGTTGCCGGTGCGCTCGCCGTTGCCGAAGAGGCAGCCTTCAATGCGGTCCGCGCCCGCCATGTAGCCGAGCTCCGCTGCGGCCACGCCGGTGCCGCGGTCGTTGTGCGGGTGCAGGGAGATGATGACGGAATCGCGGCGCGCCAGGTTGCGGTGCATCCACTCGATGGAATCGGCGTAGACGTTCGGCGTGATCATCTCGACTGTCGACGGCAGGTTGATAATGATCGGGTTTTCGGGTGTGGCCTCCATCGTCTCCACCACGGCGTCGCATACCTCGAGCGCGAAGTCCAGCTCGGTGCCGGTGAAGGATTCCGGCGAGTACTCCCAGCGCCAGTTCGTGTCCGGGTAGTCCTTGGCAATGGTCTTGATCAGCTCGCCCGCGTCCGTGGCCAGCTTCTTAATCTGCTCGCGGTCCTTGCGGAACACGACGTTGCGCTGGAGTTTCGAGGTGGAGTTGTAGAAGTGCACGATCACGTTCTTCGCCCCCGCGCATGCCTCGAAGGTGCGGCGGATCAGGTGCTCGCGCGCCTGCACCAGGACCTGGATGGTCACGTCGTCGGGGATCATGTCCTTCTCAATGATCTCGCGCACGAAGTCGAAGTCCGTCTGGCTCGCGGAGGGGAAACCGACCTCGATCTCTTTGTAGCCCATCTCCACCAGCAGGTTGAACATGCGGCGCTTGCGCTCGGGGCTCATCGGGTCGATCAGGGCCTGGTTGCCGTCGCGCAGGTCCACGGCGCACCACTGGGGGGCCTGGGTGATCTTCTTGTCCGGCCAGGTGCGGTCCGGCAGGGTGATGTCCTCGACCTCTTCGGCGAAGCTGAGGTATCGGTCGCGCGGCATCTGCGAGCCGCGCTGCTTGTTCCAGGTCGGCTGGCCCTCGTTACGCTCGCCGTTCGGCGTCTGGATCTCGCGCGGGACAAAGAAATCGTTGCTCATTTGGGGGCTCCTAGTTTCGGTGTGTTTCCACGGCCGGCCACAGAAACTACCGCGACGGGGTGCCGGCCGTGTTACAAGGCCTGATTCCCGCCGCGGCGTAGAAGGAGAAGCGCCCGCTGCGACATGTGGCGTAGCTTACATCCGCACACTCACCCGCGTCAACATCACCGCGCTCAAGAGCATCACGCTTATCGACGCCCCCAGTAACCCGTATCCCCACACCGAGCCCACCCGGAAGGTCTCGCCAAGCACACCAAGACCCAAGGAGAGCGCGAGAATCGGCTCGGCCACCTTCGACGCCGGCAGCGAGGTGGCCAGGTTGCCCGCGGCGAACGCGTACTGCTGCACAAACGTGCCCAGGGTCGCGGCGATGAGCATGGCCCATAACTGCCACGACCCGAGAAGCCCCCCGATGCCGCCCGCCACGAATTCATCCACCGCCACCTTGGAAAAGACGGCCTGGTAGCCGTACATCACGCCGCACACGGTGCCGAAAATCAGGGCGCGGGTGGCCGAGGATCGTCGATAAGCGATGGCGCAGGCGGCGATGGAAATGAGCGCTCCGGCGCCGACGACCGCGGCCCACTCGAGCGCGGTGGGCGTTCGCTGGCCCGGGATGGGCCGGCCGACGACCACGACGCCGGCGACGCTGGCGGTGAGCAGCACCGCCCAAAACGCCTCGGCGGTGCCCATGTGGCGGTGGTCCGCGCGCGCGGAGAAGAGCAGCGTGAGCATCAGCGACAGCGCCAGAATCGGCTGGACCACGAGCAGCGTGCCGAAGGCGAGCGCGGCCGCCTGGAATCCGTAGGCCAAAAATGCGAGCCCCATCGACCCCCACCACGCGGGGCGGCGCATGGAGCGCAACGGGGAATCGCCGCCGCGCATGATGCGGTGGCGCCACACCGTTCCCGCCGCCATCGTGGCCGCGGACACCAGTGCGAGCACCACGGCGAGAAAACTATTGTGCACGCTGAATGATATTAGTGTCCGATGCATGGCAGGGCCGGGCGGGCGGTAGTCTTATACACCTGAATGCGTGAAACCGACCGGAAGGGTGACCATGGCACTCATCGTGCAAAAGTACGGGGGATCCTCCCTCGAAAGCGCCGAGCGGATTCGGGCGGTCGCCCAGCGTGTGGTGGCCACGAAGCGCGCCGGCAACGATGTGGTTGTGGTCTGCTCTGCCATGGGGGACACCACCGATGAGCTGCTCGACCTCGCCGCGCAGATCACGGACAACCCGCCGGCCCGCGAGATGGACATGCTGCTTTCCGCGGGCGAGCGCATCTCGAATTCGCTCGTGGCCATGGCCGTGCACGCGCACGGGGAAGAGGTGCAGTCGTTCACCGGTTCCCAGGCCGGTGTGATCACCACCGAGCGCCACGGCAACGCCCGCATCCTCGAGGTCACGCCGGGGCGCGTGCGCGAGGCGCTGGACAAGGGGCGCATTGCGATTGTCGCCGGGTTCCAGGGGGTCAACAGAGAGTCCAAGGACGTGACCACGCTCGGCCGCGGCGGCTCGGACACCACCGCGGTGGCGCTGGCGGCGGCGCTGGGGGCAGACGAGTGCGAGATCTACTCCGACGTCGACGGCGTCTACACCGCGGACCCGCGCATCGTGCCGGACGCCCGCAAGCTGGACACGCTCTGCTTCGAGGAGATGCTCGAACTGGCGGCCAGCGGCTCGAAGATCCTGGTCCTGCGTAGCGTGGAGTACGCCCGCGCGTTCAACGTGCCCATGCGGGTGCGCTCGTCTTACAGCAACGACACCGGCACGCTCATCGCCGGAGCATTGGAGGATATCCCCGTGGAAGAAGCAGTACTCTCCGGCGTCGCCACCGACGACACCGAAGCAAAGATCACCATCCTCGGCATCACCGACGAGGTGGGCGAGGCCGCCAAGGTGTTCCGCTCGCTCGCGGACAACGAGGTGAACATCGACATGGTGATCCAGAACATCTCGTCCGCAGAGGACAACAAGACGGACATCACCTTCACCCTGCCGAAGGCGGACGGCGAGCGCACGCTGGCGAAGCTGCGTGAGCTGCAGGCCGCCGAGAAGTGGGACGACCTCACCTACGACGACGAGATTGGCAAGGTCTCCCTCGTCGGCGCCGGCATGAAGTCCCACCCGGGGGTTACGGCGGATTTCGCTGACGCGCTTCGCGACGCTGGCATCAACATCGAAATGATCACCACCTCCGAGATCCGCATCACCGCCGTGGTGCGCCAGCAGGATCTCGCGGAGGCGGCGCGCGCGATTCACACGAAGTTCGACCTCGGCGGCGACGAGCCGGCCGTGGTCTACGCAGGCACCGGGAGGTAAATCACCATGACCACCATCGCAGTTGTCGGCGCCACCGGCCAGGTCGGCCGCGTCATGCGCTCTATCCTGGAAGAGCGCGACTTCCCGGCTGACGCGGTCCGCTTCTTCGCCTCCCCGCGCTCGGCCGGTACGAAGCTCGAGTTCCGCGGCTCCGAGATCGAGGTCGAGGACCTCACCCAGGTCACCGCAGAGTCCGTCGCGGACGTTGACATCGCGCTCTTCTCCGCCGGCGGTTCGACGTCGCGCGAGTGGGCCCCGGTCTTCGCCGCCGCCGGCGCCAAGGTCGTGGACAACTCCTCGGCGTGGCGCAAGGATGACGAGGTCCCGCTGGTCGTCTCCGAGGTCAACCCGGCTGACGTGCAGGAGCTGAAGAAGGGCATCATCGCGAACCCGAACTGCACCACGATGGCGATCATGCCGGTGGCCAAGGCCCTGCACGACCGCTTCAGCTTGACGACGATGCGGGTCGCCTCCTACCAGGCCGTTTCCGGCTCCGGTTTGGCCGGCGTGGACGCGCTGGCTTCCCAGGTCTCGGCGATTGGCGACGACTCCCCGTCCCTCACCCACGGCGACTCCTTCGAGGTCGCCGACCTTGGGCCGTACGTCGCCCCGATTGCCTACAATGCTCTGCCGCTTGCGGGTTCGCTCGTCGACGACGGCACCCTCGAAACCGACGAGGAGCAAAAGCTGCGCAACGAGTCCCGCAAGATCCTGGGTCTTCCCGACCTGAAGGTGTCGGGCACCTGCGTCCGCGTTCCCGTGTTCACCGGCCACACGATGGTCGTCCACGCGGAATTTGCCGAGGAAGTGACGCCCGAGCAGGCAATTGCGGTTTTGGAAGACGCCCCCGGCGTTGAGGTTGTCGACGTGCCTACCCCCCGCGCCGCAGCCGGCAAGGATGACTCGCTTGTTGGCCGTATCCGCCAGGACCAGGTTGTCGAGGGCAACCGCGGCCTGGTGTTCGTGGTCTCGGGCGACAACCTGCGCAAGGGTGCCGCGCTGAACACGATCCAGATCGCGGAGCTTCTGGTCTAGTCCCGCCCCTAGTCTCGGTCTAGTCTCGCTCGGGGGTGCGGGACGAATCGGCCGTGGACGCCTCCTCCGCCTCGTCCGCGGCGATCATCTCGTCGACGGAGTTGTCCTTCCACGGCTCGTCGGGGGTGTACTCGTCGGCGGTGACGGGCTCGGTGTAGGAGACGTAGACCACCGGGTCGAGGTCTTTGTCTTCGGGCTCGAAGTCGACGGAGTCGTCGTCGATAAGCTCTTGCGCAACTTCTTCCTCGAGTGCCTCGACGAGCTCCTCCTCATCCACGTTGGATTTGGAGGTGACGTACTCGAGTTCCCGCTCGTCGTTTTTGGTGAAGCGCTCGCGCGGGTCCAGCTTGGCGCGGGTGAGCTCCATCGCGCGGGCGCGGCGCTCCTGTTCCTTGCGCAGGGCAGGCAGGCCGCGCAGCCATGCGATCGTCATCACGATGATGAGCAGGATGCCCAGGTAGCCGAGGATGGGGTAGACGGTGGACACCAGCGTTTGGAAGCCCACGAAGGACAGGGCGAAGCCGACGACGCAGGCCGCGATGTAGATCATCTTGAACTTGTCCTCGCGGCCGCGGGCGAGGCGCTTGCCCAGGGCGTAGAACATGCCCAGGGAGGTGGCGAAGATCATGCCGAAGATGACGATGGACATGACAAGGCCCAGGGTCGGGTTGATATCCGCGATCAGGGACAGCAGAGGCATGTCTTCGCCGGAGACCAGGTCGATCTTCAGCAGCAGCGCGAACGCCAGGAGCATGAGCATGACCAGGTAGCCGATGCCGCCGAGGAGACCACCGAGACCGGCGGCGCGGGTGTTCAGGGTGTTGCCGCCGATCACCAGCGCCATGGACACCACGCACATGACGTTCAGGCCGGTGTAGTTCAGGGCGGAGACGAACCAGTTGGGCAGGGAGGAATCAACCTGCGCGGCGGCGGCGTTGAGCGCATCCCAGTCCGGGGCGGAGTGGATGATGGTCCAGCCGCAGCCGAAGATCACGAACACGAGCAGGAACGGGGTTAGGAAGCCGATCGCGCCGGTGACTTTGTCCACGTCCAGCATGCCGAAGCCGATGGTCAGCGCGAGCATGAGCACCGCGCCCACCCACACTGGCAGCCCGAACTGCTGGTTCAGGTTTGCACCGGCACCGGCGAACATGACGAAGCCGATGGAAAACAGTGTGACAATTGTGGCGATGTCGAGGATCCACCCCATCCACTTCGAGGAGATCGCGCCAAGCACCTCGGTGTGCTCATTTGCCTGGAAGTAGGAACCCAGCTGCAAGATGGTCACGCCGGCGACGACCATGAGCACGGAGCCAAGAACCGCGCCCCACATGCCCTGGGCGCCGAACGCGGAGAAGTACAGCAGCGCTTCCTGGCCGGACGCGAAACCGGCGCCCACGACGGTGCCAATGAAGGCAAATGAAATCAGTATTGCGTTTTTCCACATAACGAAGTCGGAATCTCCTCAAGGGGATGTGTAAGAACCGACTTCCCAACCTATTACATCTTCGGCTGGATCTCAGACTCCACAACCCACTTGTGGCGCTTCATGGTCATCCCGGGAGAGTCGATGTCCACCATGTACACCGTCTCGTTCGTGGCGGATTCAATCGTCGCCTCCGCGCCCTCCATGCCGCTCATGTGCTCCGCGGTCATCACAGCCGTGCCGCCCGTTTGGAGCTTTTGCGTATCGTCTCCCTCCAACTCCTCAGCCACCACCCACTTGTGGTCGTGAACCTCGGCGCCACCGTCAGTCGGCGTGTAGGTCACCGAGTACGTGGTGGTGTCGTACGCGCCGGAGATGGTGGCGTCTGCGCCGTCCATGCCGGGCATGTGGTCGGCGGTGAGGGTCACCTCGGTGCCTACCGGGTAGGTCGGGTTCTCAGCCTCCTTGATGCCGGCTGGTGCCGGGCCGCCGTCTTTCGGGTGGTCGTGGCCCTCGTGAACCGAGTGGTCGGTGTCCTCCGCAGTCTCGGAGGAGCAAGCGCTCACGCCGAGCAGGGCAGTGGTCGCGATGGTGGTCAGTGCTAGTGCTTTCGAAATACGCATGCTTCCAGTCGTACCACCGAAGTACGCTTACCCGCCGGATCCGGCGACAAGGTCCTTGCGGGCGCGGGCGACGCGGGAACGGATGGTGCCCACCCGCACGCCCGCGATCTTCGCGGCCTCCTCGTACGTGTAGCCGAGCACCTGGGTGAGAACGAGGGCTTCTCTGCGTTCGGGCCGGAGGTCGTCGATAAGCGAGCGTGCGTCGATGACCTCGCTCCACGTGTTCGGGTTATCGGGCGCCTGGCCCGCGACGTCCTCGACTTCGGCGGCGGATTTGCGTGGGCGCGCCATGTCGTGGCGCACGGAGTCGACCCACGCGCGGCGCGCGAGCGAGAGGAGCCAAGTGCGTGCCGACGACCTCCCGGCGAACCGCGGCAGGGAACCCAGCACCCGCAGGTAGGTCTCCTGCGTCAGGTCGTCGGCGTGCTCGGGGCCGGCGAGGTGGGCGAGGAGGCGCCAGACGTCGTCCTGTGTGGCGCGGATGAACTGGGTGAGGGCGTCCTTGTCGCCCCGGCCCGCGCGCAGCGCCAGGTCGGTGACGTACGCGTCGTCGCTCCTGCTCACAGACCGTTAGGTTACCAGGGCATTTGCGCAGGAAATATGCGTCGCCGACGATTTGCCGCGCGGCTAGACCGGAAGGTTACACAGTGCCCGGCACCTGATTCTCAGGAGGCGCCGGGCGCTTGTCGCTGACGGTGACGCCGTAGATGGAGCGGCCCATGATGTAGGAGGCGACGGAGCCAACGATCCACACCCCGAAGGTGGCGATGATGGCGCGGATGAAGTCGTTCAGGTCGAAGCCGGTGGTGGACCAGGAATAGATCAGCTTTGCCACGATCATGATTGGAAAGGCGATGCACACCAGCGGGCCCAGCAGGTTCACGCGGGTGAGCGCGTCGGGCGAGCGCAGCTGCAGCAGCGTGGTGGCCACGACGCAGATGGTGGCGATGACCACGAGAACGGCGACGACGATTTCTGCGATGGTCATTAGCGGCGTCCTCTCGAGATGATGCGGGCCATGGCGATTGTGGGGATCACACCGCACACAAGGGCAGCGAGGATGGGGATTTCGTAACCGATCATCGTCTCCTTTTGCAAGGTCCAAACCAGGAAGATGACCACCATGGCGTAGAAGATGACGTCCGCCATCACGGCGCGGGACAGTTCATCCTTGGTCAGGATTAGGGCGCCGAGCACGACAAGCAGGCACACCGCCATGATCACCATGCACACCGTCACGATTGTTTCGAACATGGTCTAGTCGATCCTTTCTGCCGGTGCCACGTATGGCTCCCACTGCACGGTGGCTGGGTCGATGGGGGAGTTCTTCAGCTCGGGCTTGATGTGTTCCTCCATGTCCGCGAGGGAGGCGATCACGTCCTCCGGGTCGCCACCGAACACGGCCTGGACGATAAGCACGTCGGAGCCGGTTTCCACCACCTTATGGCGCAGCCCCATGGATAGGGTTCCCGGGGTTGCGGTGATGGAGGTGGTGAACCAGAAGAGTTCCCATTCGCCGGTAAGCCGCAGCGGGTAGTAGATCACGATCGGTTCGATGCCGGGGTTCGGCGAGAACGCCGCCACAATAGCGTCCCAGCCGGCGACGAAGATCTCTTTGATGATCCAGAAGGTGTAGCCGATCCAGTGTCCGATGTTCATTACTTCGCACCTTCCTGGCCGAAAACATTGGGGTCGGGGACGCCCACCGGGTCGTCTCCCAGCACCGCGGTGGTGTAGGCCTCCACGTCCAGCAGGTCGTCCACGGCCGAGGTGGTGAAGTCCCACATGTTGCCCGCGAAGACGAACATGAGCAGCGACAGCACCATCATCGCGGCCGACGGCAGCATGAACGACGTGCGGATCCGTAAATCGTCTGGGTACCTCTGCATCGGACGGCCCCAGAACACACTCTTCCACAGGCGCATCATGGACAGAAGCGCACCGAAAGAGGCGATGATGATCGCGGTAATGGACACCCAGGCGCGCCAGTCGCCGGTGTTCGCGGCAGCCAGCATGATGGTCACCTTGCCGAAGATGCCGGAGAACGGCGGGAAGCCCACGATGGAGAACGCACCCGCCACAAATACCGCGGCGGTGAGCGAGTCGCGCCGGGCCAGGCCGGACAGCTTCGACATCGTGCCGGTGCCGTAGGTTTCCTCGACCGCGCCGACGTTGAGCACGAGCGCGCCGACGGTGATCATGTGGTGCAGCGCGTAGAGCAGGCCGGCCGCCAGCGCGTAGCGGGCGTCGTTGTTTGTGAACGCCAGCACGATGAGGATGAACGGCATGCCGTTGACCATCTGGTAGGCCAGCACGCGGCGCATGGTGTGCTCCGCGAGACCGGCGAAGCCGCCGATGATCATGGAAACCACCATGACCGCGATGATCAGGCCGTTCCAGCGCGGGTCCATGTCGAACATGATCACCCAGATGCGCATCAGCATGTACACCGCGACCTTCGTGTGCAGGCCGGAGAAGAGGCCCATCACCGCAGCGCTTGTCGACGGGTACGTCCTGGGCAGCCAGGTGTGCACGGGAAACACACCCGCCTTGGAAGCGATGGCGATGACGACGATGCCCGTGGCCACCGTCGCGGGGCCGTGGCCTGCTGCCACGCCCTGCAGGCAGGCGAGGTTCACCGCACCCGTGACGGCGTAGATATAGCCGACGCCCATCACCAGCATGGTGGAGGCCAACAGGTTCACAAGCACGAACGAGCGGGCGGAAAGCAGACGGTTGCGGGTACCGGTCATGGCGATCAGGCCGTAGGACGGCAGGAGCATGACCTCGATCATGACGAAGAAGTTGAACAGGTCCGCCGTAAGCAGCGCGCCGGAGACACCCGTGATGAGCACCAACGTCAGCGGGGTGAAGAAGCGGGCCTGCGTCTCACCGACCACGATGGCGAACCAGTTCGAGCAAAGCGCCACGATCATGGTGGTCACCAGCATGATGGCGGAGAACCTGTCGGCGGCGAACGAGATGCCGACCCCGCCCTGGTACAGGCCGATGACGTGGGAGATAGTGCCGTGCTCGGAGGTGTAGTTGTAGAGCCAGATGCCGCCGACCAGGTTGATCGCCGGAATGATGATGGCAAGTGCGTCGGTGAATCGCTTCCACGGGCTGAGCGCCGCCACGGCGGCCACGATCAGCGGCAGTGCGACGAAGACGGGGAGGATTGCGTTGGTTTCCATTATTTCCCGGCCCCCTTCACGCGTGCGTTCCTACCTGCGGTGGACAGGGCGGAGGGGCTGAGTTGGGTGGGGTGGTACGTCTTGTCGTCGTCAAGCTTGTGCTCGGACGTGTCGTCGTGCTTGCCCAGTGCAGCGAGCATGAGCAGGATCGTGGTGGTGGCCATCGCGATCACGATGGCGGTGAGCACGAACGCCTGGGGGAGGGGATCGGAAAGGTCCTCGAACGGGGTGCGCGAGGGGAATGCCTCGCCGCGCCACGCGCCGACGCCCGCGGCAAGCAGGGTGAGGTTGGAGGCGTGGCCGAACAGCGACATGCCGAAGATGATGCGGACCATGCCGCGCTGCATGA
>ERZ1031260.45-NODE-45-length-22332-cov-45.634825_pt1 | contig 22332 bp, 11 predicted proteins | sample MGYA00517287_ERZ1031260 | MGnify/ENA primary metagenome ERZ1031260 (study PRJEB33718, sample SAMN03159811) | human skin metagenome | collected 2014-02-25 | study: EMG produced TPA metagenomics assembly of the PRJNA266117 data set (Human skin bacterial metagenome... | reverse complement strand
CGTCGGCGTCCAGGCCGGCCACGGCGTCGATGATCTGGCCGAACTCGGAGTAGCAGAGGTGGGTGTGGATCTGCGTGGACGGCTCGGCCTGCAGGGAGACGAGACGGAACGCGCGAACGGCCCAGTCCAGGTAGGCGGGGCGGTCGTCGGCGCGAAGCGGCAGGAGCTCGCGCAGTGCCGGCTCGTCGATCTGGATGACCTTGATGCCGGCCTGCTCCAGGTCGCGGACCTCGTCAGCAAGCGCCACACCGATTTGATCGGCGGAGACGGAAAGCGGCACGTCGTCGCGCTTGAAGGACCACGCCAGGATGGTCACCGGGCCGGTGAGCATGCCCTTGACCGGCTTGTCGGACAGGGACTGCGCGTACGCGGACCACTCGGTGGTCATGGCCTCCGGACGGGAGACATCGCCGACGACGATCGGCGGACGGGTGCAGCGGGAGCCGTAGGACTGGACCCAGCCGTTCTCGGTGACCACGAAGCCGTCGAGAAGCTCGGCGAAGTACTGCACCATGTCGTTGCGCTCGGCCTCGCCGTGGACGAGGACGTCGATGCCGATCTCTTCCTGCAGCTCGATGACCTGCTTGATCTCCTGCTTGAGCGCGTCGACGTACTCGGCGTCGGACAGCGTGCCCTCGCGGTGGTCGGCGCGGGCCTTGCGGATCTCCGGCGTCTGCGGGAACGAGCCGATCGTGGTGGTCGGCAGGTCGGGCAGGCCGAGCTCGTCGCGCTGGACCTTGTTGCGCTCGGCGAATGCGGGCTCGCGCTGCACCTCTCCGGAGGGCAGCTCGGCCACGCGGTCGACGACTGCCTTGTTGTGGATCGTGGTGGACTCCGCACGCGTGCGCACGGCGCGGTCGGACTGTGCGAACGCCTCGACGGCGCCCTCCTCACCGGCGACGAGCGCCTGGATCTCCGCCAACTTCTCGTCGGCAAACGACAGCCACGGAGCGACCTCGACCGGCAGGTTGCGCTCGGCCTTCAGGGTGTGCGGCACGTGCTGCAGGGAGGTGGAGGTGGAAACGGACACCTCGCGGTCGCCGAGGGACTCGAGGACCTCGGTGCGCTCGCGCAGGTTGGCCGTCCACACGTTGCGGCCGTCGATGAGGCCTGCGACCAGGTGGGTCTCAGCCGGCACGGCGGCGCGCACGCGCTCCGGGTAGCCGGAATCGGCGTCCAGGGTCCACGGGGACAGGTCCACGTGCAACGCTTCGACACCGAGCTCACCCAGCACCGGCAGCGCCTCGCGGGCGGAGCCGTACGGCGTGGTCAGGTACACGTTCGGGCGGTCCTCGGAAGCCAGCAACGAAGACCACGCCTCACGCAGGTAGGAAGCAATCTCCGCGTCCGGGGTAGACAGGTCCGCGACCACGGCGGGCTCGGCGACCTGCACCCACTCGACACCGGCGTCCTTGAGTGCCTTGAACACGGAGGCGTAGGCGTCGACAAGCGAAGGCAGCAGCGACCACTCAGCCGGCTTCGACAGCGCGATCAGGGTGACGGGGCCGACGAGGTACGGGCGCACCTTGTGGCCGGCCTCCGCGGCCTCCTCCACGATGCGCAGGATGCGCTCCGGCACGGCCTTGATCTCCTGGCCCGCGGAAATCTCCGGCACCAGGTAGTGGTAGTTGGTGTCGAACCACTTGGTCATCTCCAGCGGCACGCGGGTGTCGTTGCCGCGGGCGAGGGCGAACTCCTCGTCCAGGTCGGTGCCGCCCGGCACCAGGCCGACGGTCAGCGCTGTCTCGAGCACCTGGTCGTAGAGGGCGACGTCTGCCGGGATTGCGTAATCCTCGGTGAGCCCCAGGTCACGCAGGTGGTTGTAGTTGTTCACGCGCAGCGCGCGGGCCGCGGAACGGAACGCGTCGGCGTCGATCCGACCCGCCCAGTAGCTCTCAAGCGCGCGCTTGAGCTCGCGGTTCGCGCCGATGCGGGGGTAGCCCTCGATGGTGGCTTTAGGGAATGCAGTCATGGTTGTCCTTTATTTAATGAATACCGATGCGGTCCAAAAAGTCCCGCGTGACGTCGAGGTTGTTGTGCGTGTACACGTGCAGGCCCCCGGTCCCGGCGTCCAGAATCTCCTGGGCCAGCTCAGCCGTCAGCCGCATGCCCGCCTCGTACTCGTCGTCAGCTTCGAGCAATTGCTTTTCGACGACCTCCGGCACCTCTATCCCCGACAACTCCCCCATCCGCCGGACCCTCTTGAGCGAGGTCATGGGCATGATGCCGGGAATCAGGGGGATGCGCACGCCCGCCAACCGGGCCACCTCAACGAATTGCAGGAAATCCTGCGCCTCGAAGAAGAGCTGGGTGATCGCGAAATCGGCGCCCAGGCGCTGCTTGGTCAGCAGCACGTCCAGGTCGTGGTCGAAGTTGCGCGACTCCTCGTGGCCCTTGGGGTAGCACGCCACCGACAGGGCGAGCTTGCCGCCGGCGAGGCGAAACGCCTCCTCTTCCTGCACGTCCTGGATCAGGTTGAGCAGGTCGGTGGCGTAGCGCATGTAGCCGTCCGGCAAACCGGTTTCGGGCAGGTCGCCCCGCAGGGCGAGGAAACCGCGCACGCCAGCGTCGATAAGCACCCTGATCCACTCCGCGAGCTCCTCGCGCGTGCCTGCTGTGCACGCGAGGTGCGCGATGGTGCGCAGCTCGGTGGTGCTGGCGATGCGGGAGATGAGCGCGGCCGTGCCCTCCAGCCACTCGCTGCGCTTGGAGCTGGTGACGGAGACGTAATCCGGGTTGTACGCCGCCAGGCCTGCGATGAGTTCGTCGAGCTTGGCCATGTCCGCGTCATTTCGCGGCGGGATCAGCTCGAAACTCAGTGCCGTGCGGCTGCGGGGCCGGGGGCGGCGGCGCAGCGGCGCGTCGCCCACTCGGTCGAGCGGTGCCGAGGCGGAAAGCCGCGTCGAAGGGAAATCTTCGAACATGGCTGAACCTTTCACTCGGCGGGATAAGCACCGTAAATACGGTGTCTTGAAATGTATTCAGGGCCGTATTCGGCCACAATCGGCCCGGCCCGTTTTCGCACGTTATCGCAGGTTATTGGGTTTCGCTCACTGAATATTAATACGCAAAATGGACAGCTTGGTTCACTTTCGCATAACGCTTAGTCTGGCCCTTTCCCGCTACCCTCGGGGCTGCTAGACCCCCAAGGTAAAAAGGAGACCACCATGAACCCCGCAATGATCCCCCTCGTTTTCAAGGGCGCCAACTCGGCTTACAAGTACTTCCGCTCGCAGAACGACGAGCGCGAGCGCGACCTCTACGCCTCGCTTCTCGACGGCCTCAAGGACAACGACCTCGACGACCTGCACGACAAGCTGGATCTGGACGAGCTCGAGGAACTCTACGGCACCGCCCGCGCACACGCCGGCGACGTGACCCGCAGCCTCCACGACAACCTGGACCGCCGCCGCGCCGCCTTCCTGGCTGCCCTGCCCGAGCTTGAGGATGTCGAAGAGGACAAGGGCTCCACCTTCGGCACCATTGTGAAGTGGACGCTGGGCCTCGGCGCCGTGGCCGCAGGTGGCTGGGCGCTGTGGAACTACTGGCTCGAGGACAAGCTCAACTCCGAGGACGAGGACAAGAAGGATGTCCCAACCCGCACCACCACCGACACCCGCGGCAACTCCACCATCGTCTACTCCTCCCGCACGGAGGACAATCGCGAGGCCGCCCGCGAGGATCGGGGCGCTGAGGGCTTGACCACCCTGGACACCCTCGACGACGACCAGCGCAAGGCCACGTCCTAAGGCGTTAGGGCCGCCAGCCGTCCATCAAGTGGCGGACGAGGCGGGTGCGCACGTCGGGGAACAGCTCGGCGAGCGGTGAAGACAGGGGGCGGGTGGCCACGATGAGCTCCGCCGCCAGTTCGTTGGGGGATTCCCCCTCCCCCACCAACCCGTGGGCGGCCGCGCGGTCCAAAAACTCTTGGACATGGTCGAAGAACGCGTCGCGCCGTAAAACCACATCGGCCGAGCTCGGCGACCCGGGCTCGGCCGCCAGCGCAGGGGCGAGCACGCCGACGCCGGATTCCACCATCGCCCACACGTAGGATTCGAAGGCGTCGGAAGGGTTGTCGTCGAAACGCTTCAGCGTGTCGCTCAGCAGGTCGTCGAGGCGGTCGATGAAGACCAGCGCGCACGCGTGGAACAGCGCGGTCCGGGAGGGGAAATGCCGGTACAGTGTGGCAATGCCCACGCCGGCGTCCGCGGCGATCCCGTTGAGGGTGATTTCGGCCAGGGGGCGGCGGCTGATCTGGTCGAGCGCGGCGGAGATGATTTGGTCGCGTTTGGCGCGGGCGTCGGCGCGCAAGATTCACCTCCCCAGAGTTTGACACGGCTTTGTTCGGGGAGCACCATAGCACCGAGATAAATGAGAGTCCACCCTACGGTTAGGAAAAAGGGGGCCACCCATGGCGGAGCAAGAGGAACCCCAGCGCGTCCTCATCACCCGCGACTTGGTGCTGGAAAAAGACGGGGTGCCAGAAAGCATTTCTGCAGGCAGGGGGCTCACACTGCTGAACACGAGCCGCGAGTCCTCCTCCACCTTGTTCAGCCTCGCGCTGGCCGGCCGGTACCGGCACCACAGCGGGGAGATTGAGATCAACGGCAACACGAGCCTGCGGGACCGATTCAAGGTGACCGCGCTCGCCGGCGTGCCGGAGATCGACGGGCTGGAGCGCCTCGTCTCCGTGAGAGAGGTGGTGCGCGAGCAGGTGGCGTGGGCGTCACCGTTTTTCTCGTTCGTGCCCAAGAACCAGGAGAAGTTGAAGGCGAACAAGCGGGTGGAGCCGTGGCTCGAGCCGCTCGAGCTTTACGACGTCGACTTTGACCGGCACGTGGGCGACCTGAATGTGCTGGACCGCTTCCGCCTGCGTGTGCTGCTCGCGCTGATCTCGCGACCCGAGGCTGAGATGCTCATCGTGGACGACATTGACCAGCTGAAGCAGGAGGACTTGAGGTGGGAGATGTTGAGTGACCTGCGAAGCGTCGCTAAGCAAGTGCCCGTGCTTGTGAACACCGTGAACGACACGGAGAACGAGGAGGACCTGTGAGCGGTCTGCATCTGAATGCGGACTTCCGCAAGTTTGCGCACGGCAAGCTGCCGCCGCTGGCGATCCTCGCGATCGTGCTGCTGCCGCTGCTGTTCGGCGGCCTGTTCCCGTGGGCGTACTGGGACCCGCTGGGCAACATGAGCAAGATGCCCGTGGCGCTGGTGAACTCCGACGAAGGCGATGCCGGCCAGGAGGTGGTGGACAACCTCGTCGACGTGCAGCCGCTGAACTTCGTGGTGGTGAGCGCGGAGGAAGCCCGCAAGGGCATCGAGGACGGCACGTATTACCTGGGCATGGAGATCCCGACGGACTTCACCGAGGCCGTGACCAGCGTGAACTCGGACGTGCCGCACCAGGCGAAGATCAACATCGCCCTGAACGAGACGAACGGCTTCATCCCGACGATGCTGGGCAACCAGGCGACGACCCTGGTCACGGCGGCGGTGTCGAACACGGTGGGCTCGAAGGTGGTTGACCAGCTGTTTGTGGGCATCAATACGCTCGGCGAGGGCCTGGACAAGGCTGCCGACGGCGCCGGCAAGCTCGACGACGGCGCGCAGACCGCCCACGAGGGCTCGGAGAAGCTGAACGACGGCGGCACGAAGCTTAACGACGGCATCCAGACCCTGAACGAGAAGGTCCAGGAGCTGCCCGGCGCGGTGACCAAGCTCGATGACGGCGTGGGCAAGCTGCAAAGCGGCGCGCAGGAGCTGAATACCGGCCTGCACACGGCCGCCACCGGCGCCTCGCAGCTGTCACAGGGCCTGGACACGCTGGAGCAGGGCACGCAGCGCCTCGGCGCGGGTGCGACCCAGATCTCCGGCGGCGTGGACAAGATCGCGGGCGTGGCCGGCAAGCTGCAGGCGGCGCAGGCTGCGTTGGAGGACATCAACGCGAACCTGAATAACGTCATCCGCGACCTGGATGCCTCCCCCATCCCCGGCTCGAACGAGCTGGCGGCGCAGGCGCGCGCGGCCCAGGCGCAACTGAACTCGGGTGCGCTCACCGGCGCGCTGGACAACGATCTCGTGGGCCAGCTGGGGCTGCTGCAAAGTGGCGCCGCCGAGCTTGCGAAGCAGCTCTCCGACCCCGAGTCGCAGTACCTCGGCGGCGTGAACAAGGCCGTCGCCGCCGCACGCCAGCTCGTCGACGGGCTGCAGAAGCTTGACGACGGCTCCGGCGCCCTCCTCGCCGGCATCACCACCCTGAAGGACGGCACGTCCAAGCTGGTGGTGGCCGCGAGCACCGCGACGGACGCGACCTCCAAGCTGGCGGACGGTTCCAACCAGCTCGTGGTGGGCCTGGGCGATTTGAACGAGGGCCTGGTGAAGCTTTCCGACGGCACCGGCGAGCTGTCCATGCAGCTCTCCGACGGCGCCGAGAAGGCCCCGCGCTGGGAAGGCACCCGCCTCAACCGCGCCGTGGAGGCAGCCTCCAACCCGGTGGTGACAAACAGCGTTGGCGACAGCATCACCTACTTCGGTAAGGGCCTGTCCCCCTTCTTCCTCTCCCTGTCCCTGTGGTTCGGCGCGCTGATCACCTACATGATCTACCCGCAGTTCTCGCGCCGCGCGATCGACTCGGGCACGAACCCGATCCGCGTGCACCTGAACACGGTGATCCCGGCGATCATCGTGGGCACGGCGCAATCGATCGTGCTGTGGCTGATGCAGATGTACATCCTCGACGTCGATCCGCAGCACCCGCTGGCGCTTCTGGCCGCGCTGATCTTCATCGACTGGGTCTTTGTCACCTGCGTCACCGCCTTAAACACCACGTTCGGCCCCGCACCCGGCCGCCTGATCACGATGGCCCTGATGTCGCTGCAGCTGGTGGCGTCTAACGGCATCTACCCGCCGGAGGTGCAGCCGGAGTTCATCCAGTGGGTGCACAGCTGGGACCCGATGCGCTTCTCAGTGGACCTGGTGCGCTACGGCCTGTTCTCCACCTCCAGCTACGACCCGCGCATGTGGACCGCCGTGACCGTGCTCTTCTTCGTCGGCGCCGGCGCGTTCGCCCTGTCGTGCTTCTCCCTGTGGTTCCGGCGCACGCTGCGCAAGTCCCACCTCCACCCGGAGATTAAGGTCTAGGCTGGGCCGCATGTTCAAACTCTTCACCAAAAAAGACAAGACCGACCTCCGCCTAACCTCCCTCGCACTGCGCGTACCCACCGGCCTGTACATCCTCGAAGCAGGCATTGACAAGTTCGGCCTGGATAAAGACGGCGCCGAGGGCCTGCGCGACATGGCTGCCGGCGGCATCGGGGCGCTGAAGGAGTTCGACCCGGAGACCTTCGGCAAGGCCCTCGCCACCGCCGAGACCGCCATCGGCGCAGCACTCCTGTGCCCCTGGGTACCCAACCGCCTCGCCGGCGCCAGCCTCATCGCGTTCGGCAGCGGCCTTCTGACCATGTACTTCGGCGAGGACAAGTACACCAAGTCCGACGGCATCCGCCCGTCCATGAAGGGTTCCTCGCTGGGTAAGGACTCCTGGCTCGTGGGCACCGGCCTCGCGCTGGCCGCCCTACCCAAGAAGTAGTGATCCGCCGCGTCTCCGCCGCCGTCGCTGCCGCCCTGCTCGCAAGCAGCGTCGTGGCACCGCAGGCGGAGGCGCTCACGCTTCGCTGCCACCCCGTCCACGTCATCCAGGCGGCCGGGACGGGGTTTTCCCATTCCTGGCACCCGGACGCCCGCGACACACTTTTCGACGACTCCTCCTCCCCCGCCGACGGCCTCCAAATCCGCTTCGGCGCCCGCACCGTCACCACCTTTCAGGTGAAGTACCCGGCCTCACTAGGTCGCTTTAGCGCGCTCAGCGGCACAATTGAGGGATCGGAGGCCGCCACCTACGGCGAATCCATCCGCTACGGCCGCGACGTGGCCACCCTCGAGATGGAGACCGTCGCGCGGCAGTGCCCCTCCACCCGCTTCATCCTCATCGGTTACTCCCAGGGCGCCCACCTCATCGGCGACGCCGCGGCCGAGGTCGCCGCGGGTCTCGTGCCGGGCGTCACGGCAGACCACATCGCCGCCGTTGTCCTCTTCGCGGACCCCGCCCGCGCACCGCTTGCGCAGCCTGTGGAGGAGCGCCGAAGGTCTCGTCGATACGCAGCGGCACCGCCGGGCGTCGAAGCCGCTAACTTTGAGACCGTCCAGGTCGGCGGCACGCACCTCGACCCGACGCGCGTCGGCATGGCCGGCACCCGCCCCCGCAGCTTCAACGGCCTGCAGGGCAAGGTGCTCTCCCTGTGCAGCGGCGACGACATGGCCTGCGCCACCCCGCCGGATTCCGTGATCCGCGCCGTCGCGGACGTTGCCATGCGCGACGTCACGCCCGGCCCGCCCAACGCCATCACCGGCATCCGCGTCGCGCGTCTGACCACGGCACTCGGGTCCGGCCTCAGCTTTTCGGAGGCGCTCGCGCAATCAGGGCTTTCGCTTATCGACGTCTCCGTCGCCCCCCAAATCCTCATCGAAACCTCACTGGTCCTCCGCGCCCTTTACGACCACACCGCGGCGGGAAACCCCACCCCACCGGAGCAGCTGGCGGCCGTGGCAGTGCTCTCCGCCGCCCCAAACCTGATCAAGGAGGGCGCGGCGTGGCCCTGGTTGTTCCCGGCCCTGCACGCGCTGCGTGACCAGGTTCCCGGCCCCTCCTGGTTCGACGTGGCGCTGGAGGCGCTCCACCTTGTCGACGCCACCGAGCGCCTCGCCCTCACCCTCTCCCACATGGGTGTGCTCCCCGATGTGGTCACCGGCACCGACGGTCGGCGCGCCGCGGCCTATTCGCTCGCCTCGGACATATCCGAATCGGTCATCGACCGCTTAGGCCTTCGGCCCGCCGCCGACGCCAACCCCGGGTTGGTCGAGTCCGCCGCGCTGGCCGGCGACTTCGGGCCGCGCCACCAGTCGTATTACAAGCTGGGCTACACCTCGATCCCGGGCGGCTTCAGCGTCGCCGGTGAGACCGGGTACGACTTCGCGTTGGGGTGGATGTCTGAGGTGGTGCGCGGAGTCGTCGATACGCAATAGCCCCGCGCTCTTTGGGCACGCAAAAGGGCCCGCCATGTGGCGGGCCCTGCGGTGGCTAGCTGCTACTAGTTCTTGTCAGCTGCCTGCGCCTCGGAGGGCTTAGCCTCGGAGGTGGACGGCTTCGCAGCCTTCTCCTCGGCGTACTTCTTGCCCTGGCCGGACGAGCCGTACATCAGACGCTCGTTGTTGCTGCCCTTGCCCACGGCGTAGGAGGAGGTGTACTCGCTCGCGCCACAGGCGTGCATGACCTGGTCGATGATCAGCAGACCAGCGGTGATCACGCCGAGCGAGCCAGCCGCCAGGCCGATCATCTGCGGGTTCGCGACCTGGAAGGCGCCCTGGATGCCAGCGGCGCGCTCCGCGCGGTCCTGGTCGTAGATGCCGAGGCCACGCTGGATCTGGTCATTCGCCTCCTTGATGGCGGCGTTGATCTGACCCTGCAGACCCTCGAGGCCCGGGATCTGGACCTGGGACAGAATCGCGACCGGGATGGCCAGCAGCAGCGGGGCGGTCAGGCCCACGATGCCCGCGATGCACTCGCCGGACAGCTCGCGCTTCTGGTTGCCCTTGGCGGCGCCGGTGCCGGAGACGTTGGTGTCGACCTTGACCGTCAGCTTCAGCTTCTGCTCGGTCAGCGACTGGCCCTCCTCGGTGAGGAAGAGGTACTTGATGTCAGCCTCTTCCACACCAGGCTTGGTGTCGATCTTGACACCCGCCTCGGTCGGGGTGACGTTCACCTTTTCCTCGCCCTGGGTGATGGCCAGACCGGTCACGTTCTGCGGGAACGTGATGTTCACCGGGCCGTTGGAGATGCTGTTGTCAACGTTGATAACCGGATCAACATTGTCAGCCTTCACGCTGTAGGAGCCATCTGCCTGCTTGACTGCAACATCTGCAGGCACGATCGACACAATAGCGGTGCGCAGAACGTCGCCGTTCGCGTCGCGCTCCTCGATGCGGACCACGTTGCCAGCGGTGCCCTTCTTGGGTGCAATGCGGAACTCTTCCACACCCTGCTCGTTCACCTTGGTCTGAGTGACGTGCTCGGCACCGGCGACGACAACGAATTCCTTACCGCTCTTCATCGGCGGGAACGTAACGTCGCCCTCCTCCGAAACCAGAACACGCTGTTCGATGACCCTGCGCTCAACGCCCTTCACGATATCCAGGTAGTAGCGGTTCAACTCCACACCCTTGTCGTTCTTCTGGACGACGACCACACGCTTGTCAACCGCATCCTTCTTCGCACGCAGGATGAACTCGCCGTTGCGACGCTCAACAGAAGCGAACTCCTCGCCCTGAACAACCTCGTATTTGCTCTTCTCCTCGCTCGCGATGAACTCGGAGGTGGTGGACAGCTTGTAGAAGTACTCCTTGCCGACGTTGGCCGGGTCCACGATGTCGAGCTCGTAGCGGCCCCACACACCGCGGGCGTCCTTGACCTCGATGACGGCCTTGCCGGTCTTGCCCGGCTTACCCGTCACAATCTTCGTGTTGTTCGAGCCGTCAACGACATCGATGATGTCCTCACCCTCGATAACCTCGACCCGGTCGTCGTTGAACGCGACGATCTCAGCCTTGGCATCCCAGGTCATGCGACGCTTGACCGGCTGGAAGTTGGCTTCCTGTCCGGGGACCACCTTGATGGTGTACCGCTCGAATACGAATCCCTCATCCGTCCGGTTCTCAATGATCACCGTTCCCTGAGCGTCCCGCTTGAAGCCAACCTTGAGGTTTGCCTGGCCATTCTCCGGAATCTCCGCGAAGATGTCGCCCGGCTCGATCTTTTCACCGTTCTGGTTCTTCGTTTCAGCAACAATCAGCTTGGTGCCACCAGAGAGATTCAGCTCGTTATCCGCGGAAACGGTGTAGTTCAGCTCGCGCGGGGTGTTGGCCGTTACCGTGTACTCATACTCGGTGATTTGGCGCGGCTCGAGCTTCTGGATCGGCTGACCATCGGCATCCTTCTTGGTGTTGCCATCTTCATCGAGCTCCGGGAAGTAGAAGTACTGGTACTCGCGCACGCGGACAGTTCCGGACTCGCCAGGCTTGAGGGCGCCTGGCTTGAAGGCGAGGTTGAGGTCATCCTTGGTGCCCTTAACTGTCCTGGTGCCGATCTTGTTCCCGTTCGAGTCAACTTCGGGCACCGTCTCGGTAATATCTTCCTCCGGAAGAACCGAAATGAGCTCCTTTCCTTCGACAATCTCGAAGAAGTTGCTCACGCCGTTGGCGACACCGGCTCCTGTCTCACCACGGTAGATGGTCACCTTGGCACGCTCTGTTACCTTTCGCGTAACAGTCTGTGATTGGGGATTGAGTGCGGAGATGTCGCGGTTGATAACTGAAATGGTCCAGATACCGATGACCGTGCCGTTCGCATCCTTGACGTGGATGACCGCGGTTCCGTTCTGGTTCTTCGGGCGGATAATCCAAGCATCTTCTCCTGCCTCACCCTTGCCCTCTTCAACCTGGATGAACTCCGCACCGGAGACGATCTGGTAACTCCAGTTATCACGGCGCTCGATGTAGGCGCGATCCTCATCCTTCGTGCCCGCCAGATCCTTGTTGTACCGAAGTTCGAACTCGGAAATCTTGGGGCCGGCGTTCTTGTCCTCGACGATGTTAAGGGTGTAGTTGTACTCGACGCCCTTATCGTCGGTGAAAACAATTCTGACTTCGCCCGAGCTCACGCCATCCCGAGGCGTGATCTTCCAATTTCCGTTCTTTTCTTCGATGTCTACGAGATCGTATCCCTTGACAATCTTGTACCCGCCACCGCGATTTTCGACAAATGCCGTCGACGTGTTGAGAATCTCGCGGACCACGTCGTAGTTCGTCGTGACGTTCTCAACCGTGATGACGTTCTCGCGAATAGTGCCGGATTCCTCATTCACCCGGATGACGATGTTGCCGGAGAGGGTCCGGTCATTGACAGTAACGTTGACGCTCGTCTCATCGTCGCGCACCTCAATTGCGCCCGGTTTGACCTGAATTGGGTTGCCGTCCTTATCAACGAACGACCACTGGAATGTCTCGTTACCCTTCTTCGGGATAACGCGTACCCGGTTCGCCGAGCCTGGGTTAATGGTGTAGAAGAAGTTGTTGACCTTGACCTTGGTCGTGGTCTCTACATCCACCGTGCGGTTGACGTTCACCTTGTAGATGTACTGGTTGCCCTCGGCATCGGTGATCAGGATCTCGACCTCGCCGCTACCCTCAAAGTCCGGGCGAGGCGTGATGACGAGCTTCCCATCTTCGGTGCGCTCGACAATGACAATGTCGGCGCCCTTAATGATCTCGAACGTCCAGGAGCCCTTGATGTTCCCCGGAAGCTCGATGGTCTTCGACTTCTCCTCACGCGCAAAGCCCGCGAAGTAGTAGAACTCGTAGATCTCCTTGAGGCTCTCGTACACCTTCTCGGTGTAGTAGTTCTCCTTATCGATGACCGTTGTGGTCACAGATACCGGTGCCGGTGTAACAGTCTTGGTGACAACCTCGGTCTTCGCGGGTACGGAGACGGTGGTGTACGCCTCAGGCGTCACCGTCACGACCTTCTCCTCGGTCTTCGCCGGCAAGGTCTGAGTGACCGGAACAGCCGTAATGGTCTCGGTAACGGTTTCAGGTGTCCCAGGTTCCGTGACGGTGGAGACGGACGGTGGCAGCTGCTCGACAAATGTTTGCGTCTCAGTCGCGCCGGACACCGTCGTGGAGACTGTACGCGTCACAGGCGGGTGGGTGACGGTCGTGACAACCTCCTTCGCCGGGGCGGTGGTGTAGATCGTCTTGGATGCAGTCGGGAGTGTCGACGTCGTCGTCACAACACGCGGCGGCTGCGTAAGGGTGACGCGCTGCGTGGTTGGCGTTCCCTTGATGGTCTCGGTCACGGTTGTGGCGGGACGCGTAACCGTCTCCGTCTTCGTCTCAGCAGGCGGGGTGGTGTAAACCGTCTCCGTGATCTTCTGATCGGGCTGCGGCGGATTAGGGTTCAGACCAGGCTGAACAATCGTGATGATGCGCTGGAAAGTTGGATTCTGATTAGGGTTCAAGTTGAGGTTGTAATTGCGAGGAACCAGAACCGTAACGTACTCCCCGGCCTTCACCGTCGACGCAATTCGGTCGGTATCAACCGGAACCAGAATGTAATTCGGAATGCCCGACCCGGCCTTAACAGTCGTCCACTTGATTGTGAACCCGGTAAGCTGCGTGAACTTCGGAAGGTTGCGCTTGCCCTCGTAGAACTGCTCACGCACAGCATTCAGCCCGCTCAGGTTGTTCCCGAGAAGGGCTTGAAGCATGCCGTTGAGTTCAACAACCTTCGCCGAGTTACCGGCCTTGTACTCCTTCATGAGCTCTTTGGTCAGGTTGATCGCGGCGTTCTGCACGCGCTCGTCGATGCCGTAGCCCACACCGACTCGACCAGAGGCACCGGTCAGCTTTCGAACTTCGTAACCGCCCGGAATGTTGTTCCACGGGTTATCAAGCAGCCAGTCAATGCAAAAGCCGGGGCCCAGTTCTGTCGGGAGCAGTCCCATGGCGTTGTTACGGACGGTTACGTTGCGCTGCTGCATGTAGGCAGCAAGCTCTTGCTCGTTCAACTTCTGGTAAGCGCCGACGATCGCGGCGCTGTCGTTCGATGCCCATGCGGTGGCTGCATCGGCGCCCGGGGCGACGGCTACAGCAGTTCCTGCGAGCATGGCGGTCGAGATCAGACCAACCATGACGCGCTTCTTCAACGTTGCGTTCTTCAACGGCTCATTCCTTAGATAGAAGTCGGAGGAGATATTCGAAGCAGCCTAGAGACCACCTGAACACGGGTCTCGAAACTGATAAACATACATTCAATCGCAACAAGCAGGCGGAGCATAGTCCAACACCACCAAAATCCCCCCAAAAGACCAGATAAACCCAAGAAACCCCAGAACTCGGCCCCCTGACCTTGACCTTTAGCTTCCCCTTATACAGAAAAACACAAGGTGATCTTCGCCACAAAAGTGTTCTGGCTAGCTAAGTGGTGGAGATACTCAGAAAGGCCCGTCCCCCAATGCTGGGGGCCGGGCCTTAACGACTGCTCAGGAAGCTAGCTAGCTTTCTCGGCCGTCGGCTTCGTAGTGGTTGTAGCCGGCTGAGTAGTTGCAGCGGACTTGCCCGAGGATCCGTTCATGAGCACATCGCTCTTGGTTGCTTTTCCAAGTTGGTAGGAGGAGGTTGCCTCTTCCTGCCCACAAGCGCGGAGCACACCATCAAGGATCAGCAGACCAACAGTGATGGCACCGAGGGCGCCACCTGCGAGCCCGAGCATTTCGGGGTTCACTGCCTGGAAGGCTCCCTGGACACCGGCGGCACGCTCTGCCCGATCACGGTCGTAGATGCCCAAGCCCCTCTGGATCTGGTCATTAGCCTGGCGGATCGCGTCGTTGATCTGCGCTGAAACTCCCTCCAGACCCGGAATCTGCACCTGTGAAAGGATTCCGACCGGAATAGCCAGAAGCAGTGGTACAGAGAGACCAACCAGCGCGGCAATGCACTTCGGATCAAGCTCGCTGGAGCCGGTCTCGGAATCTCCGCCAGAAATCTTAGCTCCGCCTTCGACGATGACCTCGACCTCAGCGTCCAGGTCAAGGATGCCGTTCTTGATCGGAACAACCTTCATCTTCTCGGTACCCGGCAAGATGATGCCCGGTTCCACCTTGACGTCAGAGCCACCAGGCTTCGTCGTGACCGACTTCGGATCCGGCACAACGATCGTGCACGCGCCCGCCGCATTGCAGAAGCTGATCTCGACAGCGTTCTCGCTGCCCTTGATCGGGATGTTGTAGCCCTTGTCGCGGTCGCCGGTGATGTCCTCGCGCTTGAGCGTCCAACGGACCTTCGGGTCGGGAGTTACCTCACCCGGGGTGGCATTGAAGTCGAGCTCAATGATACGGACCAGGTTCCCCTCACGGTCCGTCTCTTCCACAACTACGCGCGGAGCCTTGCCCGGTTTCGGGATCACCGTCAGGTTGCCCTGAGGATCCAGCTTGGGCTCCTCGATTTCGTCCCGGCCCCGCACCACCTTGAACTGGTTGGTCGGCTCGCCCTTCTTCACGTAGCTGTCAGGCGTCTCCACAACGACACGGCGCTCTTCAGTGAACTCGAGCGGCTTCGGCGCGTTGACGATGTCAACCACGTAACGCTTCACCACAACGTTATCGCGACGCTCCACAATGGTGACAGTCTTTTCAGCAGACTCAGGACCGTTTGGTACAAGAACCCACTTACCGGTGCTCTTGTCAATGGTGACCCACTTAGCACCGTCACCTTCCACCGCAATCTCGTTGTCGTTATTGCGGATAATCGTGACCTTGCCGCCAACAGTCAGTTTGTAGCGCTCCGAGATCGTGGAAGTGCCCTCGCCGTTCTTGCGCGGGATGAGCGTCAGCTCGTAGATCTCCGTCACGTGCTCACCGTTGCGGACAGTGACCGTTACCGTGCCGGACGCGCCCGGCTTCGGCTTAATAAGCACGGAGTTGCCGGTCTCGATGACCTCGACGAGCTCGGGCTTGTCGACGGTGTAGGTGTACCCCTTAGGAACCGAGATTGTCGCCTCCGCATTCCACTTCAGGTCGAATCGCTTCGGCGTCGCCTTGGCGGCGGTGACGTTGTAGATGAGGCGCTCGAATGCCACGCCGCGGGAGTTGCGGTTCTCAATTTCTACTCGTCCCTGCGCCCCCGGCTTAAAGGTCAGGTTGCCTTCCACAATTCCGGCAACGAGGTCCTTGCCTTCGACGATCTCCAGGTTGAGCTTGTTGGTGCCGTAAATGTACGCATCAGACGACGACTTAACGTCGCGAGTGCGCTCGGAGACTCCACCAGGCGTCACGTGCAGGGTGTATTCCACGACCGCCTTGCCCTGGATCTGCTCTTCGACCACGATGTCGCCGGTGACGCCGAGCTTCGGCTGAATGACCCAGGTACCGTCGTCGTTCTTCTTGAGCTCCTGAACAAGATCGTCGCCCTTGGTGATGACGAACGTGTTGTTCTCCTTGTCACCGGGCTTCAGATCGATGGTGTTGCGGTCAAGGACATCTCGAGAGACCTTGATCGGGTCGGGTAGCTGCGCCTGTACAACCTTTGCCACGATGGTGTACACACCAACGACGACTCCAGGACGGCCGTTCTCACCCTTGGTCCGGAGCTCGAAGGTCGCCGTGTCGTTCTGCTTGTTGGTGATGGTCCAGCCAGAACCCGAAGGTGTCCACCCCCAGTTCTTTTCATTGCCGGATACGAGTTTCAACTCGTAGTCCTCCGGCTTGGCAACAGTGATATCGACGGAATCACCTTGGTTAATAGAGTGGACCTCAACATCAACGGCGACGTTCGTGCCTTCCTTGATCACCAGGGTGAAGGTGTAGACGTTGCCGTCCTTGTCCTCGGCGCGAACGACGGCTTCGCCCTCTTTACCCTTCACCGGGGTAATAACCCAGAACCCCTGCTCGTTCTTCTCGATCTTCTCGATCAGCTCGCCACCGGAGACCTTTTCAGGCTCCTGCTCGACATTCTTGACCTCGAGAATGTACGGATTCTCGTTGCCAATGACGCGCGTTTGGCTGAACTGGTTCTGGGAGGTGTCGACGTTGAACGTGTACACGTCCTTTGCGCCCGTGTTCTCGCCCTTGGCGTTGACCTGGTACACCTCAACGGTCACGGTGCCGCGAATGACGCCCTCGTTGATCTTGAGCGTAAAGCCCTGCTCGTTCTCGTTCACGGCAGTCGCAGCGCCGTCGACCTTGTACTTCCAACCCTTCGGCACCGGAATGAAGTGCTCGAGGCTACCCACGCCAACGTTGAAGAAGTGGTTGTTCACCACCACCTCGTTCGTGACCTGAGTCTTCACAGCCTCGTTGACAACGTTGATCGAGTACTCGTGACGGTTGCCCTGGTTGTCAACGATGAAAATGCGGACGGTGCCGCGGCCTTCCTTGACCGGGGTCACCTTCAGGACGTACTTGCCGTTCTCGAGAACCTTCTCTACCTTGACAAGCCCCTGAGAGTCGTCAACAAAGTCGATCTGCCAGTTGTCCAGGCCCTCGACCTCGATCGTCTGGGAATCCTTCGTGGACGAGAAGTCGAACGCGTAGAAGTACTTACGGATGTAGCGCTCAACAACGGAGGTGCGGGAAATCTCCGTGCGGTTCGTCTCCGTCACGCGGGTCTCAACGACGCGGGTCTCAGGAGCTGCAGTCACGGTGAGCGTCTGGGTCTCAGCCGGTGCGGTGGTCTGTACCGTCTTAATCACCGGATCAACCGTCTTGGTCACCACAGCGGTCTGGTTCGCCTGCGTGTTGGTGACGGTCGGCTGCACCGTCTGCGTGACCGTCGTGTAAGTCGGACGCTTTTCCGTCACGGTCACGGTCTGCTGCGGAAGCGTGGAGGTAACGGTCTCGGTCTCGCGCTGCTTCGTCAGGGTCTCAGTTGCGGTAACCACGTCGGGGCGACGGGTTGCGGTCAGGGTGACGTCCGGCTTCTTCACCGTGGAGACGACCTGGGTGACCGGCGTCTTCGTCTCGGTGACGGTAATGGTGGGCTGCTCGATCTGGTACTCGAGGCTCGGAACCGGAATCTCGTTCCGGGTCACCGTGATGGTCGGGCCATCCTGAGTAACGGTCTTGGTTACCGGCGGAGCGGGCACGACGACCGTCTTGGTTTCCTTGATGATGTTCGGCTTAATGCCGTCCAGACCCGGCTGGCCGATGAGCACGATGCGCTGCGTCGTCGGCTCCTGGTTGCGGTCACGGTAGACGTTGTAGTTGCGCGGAACCAGGACCGTGACGTACTCGCCGGCCTTTGCGTTCGGGGTCGGGCCAACCTTGGCCAGGTAGAAGTGGCCGTCGTAGCTCTTACGGATCTCGAAGCCGGTCCACTTAATGAAGTTGGCGTGCCAGGTGGCGTTGCCCCGGACCTGGGCGCGGATCTTGTCCAGCGTGGCCTGGTGGTTCGACAGCAGGCCCTGGAGCATGTAGTTGATGTCCTTGACAGCCTGCTTGTTGCCGTTGCCCTCGTTGTAGGTGGAGATGAGCACCTTGGTCAGGCTGATCGCGGCCTTCTCAATGTCCGGGTGGATCTTGAGGTCACCGGTGAAGTCGCCGTTGAAGCCGTACAGACCGGACGTGCCGTCGAGACGGCGAACGTCGTAGGCGGTAGTCATTGCCGGCGAGGGAATGTCAAGGTCAATGCACCAACCCGCACCGTACTGGGTGGGGAGCAGGTTTGCCTGGTGGTCACCCGCAAACTCGCGGCTGAACTGAAGGGCAGCTTGCTCCGCGGTCGAATCGACCGCAGAGTACTGGCTGGTAATGCGGATGTCAGCGTCGGCGGACGGCGCGGCTACCGCGACACCACCAAAAGCCACCGTGGCGGAAACCAGGGTGGCCATGACGCGCTTCTTCAACGTTGCGTTCTTCAACGGCTCATTCCTTAGATAGAAGTCGGAGGAGATATTCGAAGCAGCCTAGAGACCACCTGAACACGGGTCTCGAAACTGATAAACATACATTCAATCGCAACAAGCAGGCGGAGCATAGTCCAACACCACCAAAATCCCCCCAAAAGACCAGATAAACCCAAGAAACCCCAGAACTCGGCCCCCTGACCTTGACCTTTAGCTTCCCCTTATACAGAAAAACACAAGGTGATCTTCGCCACAAATTTGGGGCCCCTCCCCCCCAAACCAATTTGTAGCTACAGCTCCTCGGGCAGCGGGCCGGGCGATCGGTCCCCGCGCACCCGCTTGAGCACGTTCTCCGCCGAGATCAGGCACATGGGCACGCCCACGCCCGGAGTCGTCGTAGCGCCGGCGTAGAGCAGGTTGTCTAGCTTGCGGCTCTTGTTCGACCCGCGCAGGAACGCCGACTGCCGCAGTGTGTGCGCTGGCCCAATCGAGCCGCCCGACCACGCGTGGTAGCGCTCCCCAAAATCGCCGGGCCCGAGCGTTTGCTTCACGACGATCCTCCGGCCCAGCCCCACTCCACACCGCTTTTCAACCTGTGCGATAGCTGCGTCGGCGATCAACTCCACCTGTTCGGAGGCCCGCGGGTGGTACATGTTCCCGTGGCCGATGTCTTCGGCGGCCGGAACAGGCACGAGGATGAACAGGTTCTCGTGGCCCTCGGGCGCGACGGAAGGGTCGGTCGCGGAAGGTTTGCACACGTAGATGGACCGGGAGGCGCCGAGCGGGCGTTCAGCCACCGGCCCGTCGAAGACGGCGTCGAAGTCGGGCTGCCAGTCTTGAGAGAAGAAGAAGTTGTGGTGGGTGAGCTCGGGGATCTCACCTTCGACACCCAGCATGACCAGCACGGTCCCCAGCCCCGGGTCGCGGGGGGCGAACCACTCCTCCTTGTAGGTGCGCTTTTCCCTGGGCAGGAGGCGGGTTTCGGTGTGGTGAAGGTCGGCGGCGGAGATGATGAGGTCGGCTGGCAACCTTTGGCCGTCGATAAGCGTGATGCCCGTGGCCTTGCGCCCGGAGTAGTTGATGGCGGCGACCTCGGTGTCGAAGCGGAAGCGCACGCCCTGGTCAACCGCGAGGTTGTAGATCGCGTCCATGACCGCGGCGAAGCCGCCCTGCGGGTACTTCACGCCCTGGCCCAGGTCGGTGTGCGTGAGCAGGTGGTACATGCTCGGCGTGCGCGAGGGGTGCGAGGACAGGAAGACGGAGGGGTACGTGAGCATCTGGCGTAGGCGCGTGTCGGTGAAGCGCTTCCCCACAAATGAATCAATCGGTTCCGTCAGGTAGCGCGCCAGCTTCGCGTAGTGGCCGCGGATGTTGCCAAGCGGCTCGAGGGACCGGAAGTCGGTGTAGAGGAAATTCTCAATCGCCAGGTCAAACGCCTCTTGCGCGCTGTCGAGGTAGGCGTCAAGCTCCGCGCCGGCGCCGGGCTCGATGGATTCGAAGAGCGCGGTGGCGTTCTCTCGGCCCGACTCGACGTCGATAGCCTCCCCGCCCTCGGGGAACAGGCGGTACGCGGGCGTGAGTCGGCGCAGGTCGAGCACATCCTCCGTACGCAGGCCGAACAGGGCGAAGAAGTGGTCGAACGCCTCCGGCATGAGGTACCAGGACGGGCCGGTGTCGAAGCGGAATCCCTCCACCGTCTCACTGCCCGAGCGCCCGCCGTACGTGCCCAGGCGCTCCACCACAGTGGTATCGATGCCCTCCTTGGCCAACAGCGCCGCTGTCGCCATCCCGGCCACGCCCGCACCGATCACGATCGCAGTCCTCGTCATTTCAGTCCTTCCCAGACCGCCTTCGCGGTCAGCTTCACCTTCACCGAGTTGGGTACGCTCACCCGCTCCTGCGTCGGGTCCTCCAATCGATCCGTGAGCTCCCGGAACAGCGCCTCCGCCGCACCCACGCCCGCCCGCGCAGACCGCGGCAGCAGCGGGATGGTCTCCTTCGCGCGGTCCAGCTCAGCCCTGATTTCCGCGATCAGCTCAGCGCGCCTTCGCTTATCGACGTACCTCCGGCCCAACCCCTCATCCTCCACATAGTCGCGCAGGAAGTTGATCTTTTGGAACGCGGAGCCCAGCGCCTTCGCACCCTGCTCCATCGTTTCCCTGTCGTGGGGGGTTGTGTCGTGGCCGTGCAGGAATACGTCCAGGCACATCAGCCCGATCACCTCCGCAGACCCATATATATAGGTACCGAGGTCCTCGCCCGTGTACTCCGTCTGGGTGATATCCCTGCGCATCGAATCGAAAAACGCCTGCACATGCTCATGCTTCAGGCCGCACCGCCGGTACGTCTGCGCGAACGCGTGGAGCACCGGGTCGGTGTGGAAGCGGTGGCTCGGCGCGTGCAGCACCTGCTCCTCGTACAGGTCAAGGTAGGTTTCCGGGTCCTCGTGCGCCTGGGCTGTCGTGCCGTCCACGATCTCGTCCGCGATGCGCACCATGGCGTAGATATTGCGGATGTCGCGCCTGACCTGCCGGTCCAACACCTTCGTGGCCAGCGAGAAGCTCGTGGAATAGTTGGCGATCACCTGAGCCGCCGCCTTATCGCACATCTCGTCGTAGCGGGCGAGGTATGCGGGGGAAGTCATGCCGGGAAGTATACGGTCACCGCACGTCGCAAGAGACGCATCGGCGGCGGAGACTGCTCGAACCCCCGCCTCGCACGGAAGCAAAACGCCGCCGACCACTGTCGACGGCGTCCTAATGTGGAGCATAGGAGAATCGAACTCCTGACATCCTGCTTGCAAAGCAGGTGCTCTACCAACTGAGCTAATGCCCCGTACCCTTGCGGGTAGTGGGCCTAGCAGGAATCGAACCTGCGACCTCATCGTTATCAGCGATGCGCTCTAACCGACTGAGCTATAGGCCCTTGCAACGAGAGACGATATTACCGACCCCCCTCTTGCCGTCCAAATCACCAGCTCACGCCGGTTATCGGGTGTGGTGCGGTGGGGTTGGGGGTTAGGGTCTCGCTGGGTTGCTTGCTGGGTTGGTTACTGGGTTGCTTAGGGGTCTGCTCGGGAGGCCAGATGCCGAGTTCACCGCAGATGCCGATACCAGGACGCCGTGTTGGCCGGGTTTCGGGCGCGAATTGGGCGTGCTGGTATCGGCATTTGGGTAGGTGGGGTGTTAGCGGGGTCTGCGCCGGGTGTTATCGGGGTCTGGCTGCGAACCGTCCGGGTCCAGATGCCGATACCGCCGCAGATGCCGATACCAGGACGCCGAGTTGACCGGGTTTCGGGGGCCAATTGGGCGTGCTGGTATCGGCATCTGGGTCAACTGGGGGTCCGTAACGGCAAAAGCCCTCCCGGTGGGAGGGCTTGTTGGAAGGCGTGGGGTTCTACATCATGAACGCTGCGCCAGCGCCGATGCCCAGCACCGCGAGTACTGCGATGATGCCGCCGATGATGGCTGCGATGTTCGGGCCAGCCTCACCAGCCTGGCCTGCGGCTTGGCCTGCGGCGATCTGCTGTGCGGCCTGTGCCGGGGTCTGCGCCTTGATAGCTTCGGCCTTGACCTCGGTGGCCTTGACCTCGGTGACCTGGACGCGCTCGGCGACACGAGCAACCGGAGCAGAAGCAGCCGGAGCAGCAGCAGCCGGGGCGGCGGCCGGGGCAGCAGCAACCGGAGCAACCGGCGCAATCGGAGCAACCGGGGCAGCAACGGCCGGGGCGGCGGCTACGGCGCGGGCGTTGATGCGTGCTTTGCGTTCTGCCTTGGCACCTTCGAGTGCGACGGGTTTGGTTTGGCCGGGGCCGAAGGCGC
>ERZ1031260.44-NODE-44-length-22340-cov-7.570608_pt1 | contig 22340 bp, 18 predicted proteins | sample MGYA00517287_ERZ1031260 | MGnify/ENA primary metagenome ERZ1031260 (study PRJEB33718, sample SAMN03159811) | human skin metagenome | collected 2014-02-25 | study: EMG produced TPA metagenomics assembly of the PRJNA266117 data set (Human skin bacterial metagenome and... | reverse complement strand
GTGAACGCATTCGCCAGATTGAATCGAAGACGATGTCGAAGCTGCGCCACCCGTCTCGCTCGCAGGTGCTGCGCGACTACCTGGACTAGGCAGCAGGCCTGCGGTAGCTACATCAAAGGGCCCCGGTGTCAAACCGGGGCCCTTTCGAAACTTCTACTTCGGGAAGTTGGGGTTATTCTCCAGCTCTCGCTCCAGACATTCTTCCAACGCCTTATTGTCTCCGACGTACTGCTCGCAGGCCTCGACGACTCCGCTGTCCACCAGATCCTGCGCAATCTTCACGCCTAAGACCATGAGGATGACGGAAACCACGGTCGCAATGATGCCCGTCACCAGACCGCCGATGGCGAAACCCCGGCGCGAAGTCTGCACCCCGTACTGGTTTGTTTCTTCGATCGCCTTAGCCCGTCGCATGCCCATCACGCCGAGCACGATGGCCACCAATCCGAGCACGATAGCTAGCGGGAAGAACAGCACAATGAAGACGAGGCCGATAATGCCGACGATGAGCGAGGCAAGCGCCAGGTTGTTGTCCTGCTGCGGCACCGCCTGTCCACCGAAGGCGCCAGGCTGGCCGTATGACTGCTCGCCGTGGTAAGGCTGCCCGTAGTCGGCCTGGTCGAACCCGGACTGGCCCGAATCGTAGGCCGAGTACCCCTCCGGATGGTTGAACCCGGAAGGATCCGGCCCGTCGTTGCGACCGCCGTTCGGGTTATACGTCATAGCGAACCTCTCTTGTTGTTTGTAAAAAGTGTGCCCCATCGTACATGTGGAGGCACCGAGCCCCGTTCACCAGTCGCGGAGGTAGGCGATGCGCTCGCGCAGCTGCTCGGCGTTACACAGGGCAGTCGGCGGACCACCGCACGCTTTGCGGGCCTCGGTATGAATCGCACCGTGGGGCCTGCCAGTCTTGCCTGCAACGATAGCTACCCGGGCGTTGAGTTCCTTGCGCAGTTGAGGAATCTCCTCGCCAGCACTCACTGGAGCGGCGCCCCCTGCGCTGGCGGAGGCGAGGATGTCTCCATTCGATCCAGCGGCTTGACCGGGTGCCGGCTCCCCCAGCACCTTGGCCCTCTCCCGAGCTTCGCGTTCAGCGGCCTTCCGGGCACGCTCCTCGGCCTCCCGGGCATCGAGCTGATCGCTCTGGCGCTTGCGCAACAGCGTCTTCACCTGCTCCGCGTCTAACAACCCAGGCAGACCAAGGAAATCCTGTTCCTCCTCCGAGCCGGCCACTGTCGGGGTGCCGTAAGTCGAGCCGTCGAAAATCAGCGAATCGAGCTCTGCCGACGCACCGATGGCTTGGTAATTCGGCTCCTCATCGGGCTCGTTCTGGGTGCGGTTCGCTTGCTCGAGCAGCTCATCCGACCAGCCCGATTCGCGGTGTGGTTTGCCCAGCACGTGGTCGCGGGAGACCTCCATGTCCTCTGCGAGGCGGAGCAGCACCGGCACCGACGGCAGGAACACGGACGCTGACTCGCCCGGCAGGCGCGAACGAACGAAGCGTCCGATCGCCTGGGCGAAGAACAGCGGTGTGGACGCGGAGGTGGCGTACACCCCCACGGCAAGGCGCGGCACGTCCACACCTTCGGAGACCATGCGCACCGCCACCATCCATTCGGACGTGGATTGGGAGAACTCGTCGATTCGCTCCGAGGCGCCAGCTTCGTCGGAAAGCACCACAGTGACCGGAGTCGAACTTAAACGTTCGAGGATGCGCGCATAGGCACGCGCCGTGGTCTTGTTGGTGGCAATCACCAGCCCGCCTGCATCGGGCATGTTTGTGCGAACCTTTTGCAGGCGGGTGTGCGCGGCGGTGAGCACCGCGGCGATCCAATCACCTTTCGGGTCGAGCGCGGTGCGCCACGCCTTCGCAGTCTGCTCCGGGTTCAGGGGCTCGCCGAGGCGCGCGGAGTATTCCTCGCCGGCGGAGTCGCGCCACTGAGCTTCGCCGGAGTAAGCCAGGAACACCACCGGGCGCACGACACCGTCACGCAGCGCTTCGGCGTAGCCGTAGGTGTAGTCCGACTGGGACACCAGATGGCCTTCGCCGTCCTCGTCGTAGCGCACAAACGGGATCTGCGAATCGTCCGAGCGAAACGGAGTACCCGTGAGTGCGAGGCGATGCTCCACGTCGTTGTACGCCTCGTAGACACCGTCGCCCCAGCTCTTGGAGTCGCCTGCGTGGTGGATCTCATCCAAGATGACCAGGGTGCGCCGCGCCGATGCCACCGCGTGGTGCTTGAACGGATGCATGCCCACCTGCGCGTAGGTGACCACGATGCCGTCGTAGGCAGCATTCACCGCGGAGGAATTGGTGAAGTTCGGATCCAGGGAGAGCCCGAAGCGCTTGGCCGCGTCAGACCACTGGTGCTTCAGGTGCTCCGTCGGCACCACCACGATCACGCGCTGGACAGCCTTGGTTTCCACCAACCGGCTGGCAAGGGTCAAGGCAAACGTCGTCTTACCCGCGCCCGGGGTCGCCACTGCGAGGAAGTCTCGCGGCATCTCCGCCAAAAATGCGTCGAGGGCCTCCTGCTGCCACGCACGCAGCTGAGGCCCTGCACTGGGCACAGTCACCGCCGGCGCAACCCCTTGTAAATGCGCTCGCACTCGGCGCACACCGGTGAACCCGGTTTCGCCTGCTTCTTCACCGGAAACGTTTCCCCGCACAGTGCGACGACCATCTTGCCCGAGATAGCGGAATCCACGATCTGATCCTTCTTCACGTAGTGGAAGAACTTCGGGGTTCCGTCGTCGGTGGTTGACGCTGAATCTTCCCGTAGGTCGGTACGCTCAAGAGTCTTCGTCGTCGTTTTCACGCCTCCCATCATGCACCACAACTCGCCGGAACTTAAGCCGGAGGGCTACCCTCGGAGACCATGAGCGCTGCGGATGGACATTTCGACGACCCGAACACGGTCGACGTGGATGCGGAACTGCCCGCGTCGCGCAAAACCCGCCGCAGGCGAACCCAGCGCGCATTGATCACCGATGCACAGCACACCCCAGAACAGAACCGCCGCAGTCGCGAGATGCAGTACGCGATCTTGCAGGGCCTGCGCCTGCCGTTTATCGCGCTTGCGCTGCTTTCCGGGTTCGTGTTCGACAACTGGTGGATCGCTGCAGTTCTGTTCACTATCTCGGTGCCGCTGCCGTGGATTTCCGTCATGATCGCCAACGGCCAGGGCGAGGTCCGCGATTCACGCCAGAAGAACGTCTACAAGCCCGCGGCCGCACGCGAGGCCATGCGCCTTGAAGCTGCCCGCCAGGCGCAGCTCGAAGCGGATGGGCCTGCAGACCGCCCCACTATCATCGACCACGACGATTTGCCTTAATCCCTGGCCAGAAGGATCCGCCTTGTCTCATCCCACCCCGAAACCGCAGGTCATGCGGGATCTCGTCGATATCCTCACCGCAGCCAACTTCACGGCGGACGGCATCGCCGCTCATCTCGGACCGGATGCCACCGAGGCCCTTTACCGCGGCGAACCAGGCGTCGTCCTCGCCGCCACCCACGCCGGCACGCAGCTTGACGGGCTCATCCGCTTCTTCCTCCTGCGTCGCCCACTGCCAGGAGACCAGGTTGCAGATCTGCTCGGCTCAAGGCTTGCACTTTCGCTTATCGACGACTCTTTGATCCGCGACACCCCCTCCGGCGATCTGGAGGTGGCGTTCGACGTGCGTCCCCACGTCGTTGCCGGCCACGACCGCATCGTCGTCTCGGACTGCGATGCCTCTGTGACCGACCTCGTTCCGGGCCACGACCATGTGCTCGGCGTCGGCGCCGCGTCGCTTTCTCTATTGGCCGCTACCCCACTGTCCCCTGTCGAAACCGTCCTCGACCTGGGCACCGGTTCCGGGGTACAGGCGCTCGCGCAGGCGGATGCCGCGGAGCGCGTGGTGGCGACCGACATTCACCAGCGAGCGCTTGAACTCGCGAAAGTGAATCTGGCGGCTAACGGCATAGGAAACGTCGAACTTCGACAGGGGGCATGGTTCGAGCCCGTGGCCGATGAGCGTTTCGACCGGATCGTGGCCAACCCGCCGTTCGTCGTCGGTCTGCCGGAGGTGGGCCACGTCTACCGCGATTCCGGGCTCTCACTTGACGGCGCAACTGAGCTCGTCGTCGGAGAGGCGTGCAACCATCTCGCGGCTGATGGCACCGCATGCATCCTCGGTGCGTGGGTGCACACCTTGGACGAGCCATGGCAGTCCCGAGTCGCCGGCTGGGTTCCTTCCACCGGAGTGAGCGCGTGGGTCCTGCAGCGTGATGTAGTGGACCCCGGGATGTACGTGTCCACTTGGTTGAAGGACGAATCGCTCGACCCGCGCTCGCGCGAGGCTATAAAGCGTACCGAAGCTTGGCTTTCTCATTTCAACGAGCATCACGTGCACGCCATCGGCTTCGGCTGGGTCTTTATCCGGGACATCGGCGATGCACCGTCCGAGGTCACCGCTGAGGAGTTGCGTCATCCGTTCAGCGACCCACTGGGACCGGAAGTGGAGGAATACTTCCTGCGAGCTGGGTGGTTGCGCGGCCGAAGCGCTGACGAGCTGCTCGACTCCACCTTTGTAGTACGCCCTGGAGTCGCCCTCGAAGAAGTAAGCCTTGCGGATACCTCGGCGGGGATCGGATTCACACGCGAAGTCACCCGAGTCAGCCGAACCGACGGCCCGAGGTTCTCCCATAAAATTGACGCCGGAGTGCGCGCGGTGCTCGCAGGACTCCACCCTCAGGGGCTATCGCTTCGCGATGTCGTCGGCATCTTCGCCGCGTCGCGTTCCATGACATCGGAGAACCAGTTGCAGGGACTCGAGACCACTGCGGCGGCAGCCATCGTGGATTTGATCAGACATGGCATCGTGGTCCCTGCGGAGATCGCCGAGGTGATTTCTCCGACAACCCAGCGGAAGGAATAGAAGATGAAGGCGGTACTCACACGAGTTTCACGCGCGTCGGTCACCGTAGATGGCGAGACGGTTGGGGCTATCGAGTGTCCGGAGACTGGCGGCGTGCTCGCCCTCGTCGGTGTAGGGGCGGACGACGACGCTTCCTCCTGGGAGACCATGGCGCGCAAGATAGCTGAGCTACGCATTCTTGAAGGCGAGCGCTCCGTTGTCGACGCCGGCGCGCCAGTACTTTTGGTCAGCCAGTTCACGCTCATGGGGCGCACAGCGAAAGGACGGAGACCATCGTGGGCAGACGCCGCAGCAGGCGAGGTAGCCGAACCCGTGATAGCAAAGATCACAGAGGAGCTCCGCTCGCGTGGTATCCATGTCGAGGAAGGGCGGTTTGGAGCCAAGATGAAGGTGGAAAGCGTGAATGAGGGCCCCTTTACCGTCGTCGTTGAATCGTGATTAAGCTCACATTTCGCTTCTAGCAGGACTTATATCAGAGCGGGTGCGAATCTGAACGCACAACTCACCCAGGGATGTAACACCGGGAACAAATTCGGGACGCAGGGCGTTTATTGGGTGGATTCAAAAACTCAGTGATCAACTCAGTGATCGAGGAGGCAACGCCACATGACTCAACCGGATCATGCCAACGCCACGGAGACCGAAGAGGTCGACCGCGGCAGTCGCCGAAATCAGACGAACGACAACCCATCTGCGGATCTGGTTCGTGTCTATCTGAACGGTATTGGCAAAACTGCGCTTCTCGATGCTGAGGAAGAGGTTGAGCTCGCCCAGCAGATCGAGGTCGGCCTGTACGCCCAGCACTTATTGGATGATCCGGACGTGGAGCTCACCCGCGCCATGAAGCGCGATTTGAAGATCCTGGCGAAGGAAGGACGCAAAGCTCGCGCTCACCTCCTCGAAGCCAACCTCCGTCTCGTTGTCTCTCTTGCGAAGCGCTACACCGGCCGTGGGATGCCGCTGCTGGATCTCATCCAAGAAGGCAACTTGGGCTTGATTCGCGCCATGGAGAAGTTCGACTATTCGAAGGGCTTCAAGTTTTCCACCTACGCCACGTGGTGGATCCGCCAGGCGATTACCCGTGGCATGGCTGACCAGTCACGCACGATCCGTCTCCCAGTCCACCTTGTGGAGCAGGTCAACAAACTCTCCCGCATCCGTCGCGAGATGTACCAGTCCCTGGGCCGCGAGCCGACGAACGAGGAACTCGCAGAGGAGTCTGGCATCCCCGAGTCCAAGATCGAGATGCTGCTCCGCCAATCCCGCGACCCGGTGAGCTTGGACATGCCGGTTGGTGCGGACGAGGAAGCACCCCTCGGCGACTTTATCGAGGATGCCGAGGCAACTGACGCTGAAGACGCTGTGGTCTCCACCCTGCGCCACGACGATATCGAGGACATCATCAACGGGCTCGAACAGCGCGAGCAGGACGTGATCCGTTTGCGGTACGGACTGACCGATGGCGTGCCCCGCACGCTTGATCAGATCGGCCGACAGTATGGTCTCTCGCGCGAGCGAGTCCGTCAGATCGAGCGCGAGGTGATGGCCAAGCTTCGCGTTGGTGATCGCGCCGACCGATTGCGCGATTACGCACTCTAAGCACAAGCAGTTCTGACCCGGTGGCCCCACCGGGTCTTTTGACGTTCGCAGCGCCCCACCCTGCACTACAGTGGACGCTGTTATTCAAGCCACGGGAAGGAACACTCTCATGCGTGATCTCGTCGACACCACAGAGATGTATCTGCGCACGGTGTACGAGTTGGAAGAAGAGGGCATCACTCCCCTTCGCGCCCGCATCGCAGAGCGGCTCGAACAGTCCGGCCCAACCGTTTCTCAGACGGTCGCGCGCATGGAGCGCGACGGGTTGATCGTCGTGGAGCGTGATCGCTCACTTTCGCTGACTCCCGAGGGCCGAGCACTGGCAACGTCGGTGATGCGCAAGCACCGTCTCGCCGAACGCCTGCTCACCGACATCCTCAAGCTTGACATCGACCAGGTGCACGACGAAGCGTGCCGCTGGGAACACGTTATGAGCGACGCGGTGGAGCGTCGAGTGATCGATGTTCTCGCGGATGCGAGCCGCTCCCCATTTGGCAACCCGATCCCCTCGATCGAAGACACACTGGGGTCATCGAGTGCGCATTCCCAAGCTGGTACCCGAGTCATCGACTTGCGGCTGGACGCTCCAACCAAGGTCGTCGTAAAGCAAATTAACGAGATCCTCCAACAGGGAACCAACGTGCAGGATCCGTTAGTCCGTCTCGGCGATCTGGTAGGAGAAGAGGTCACCATCACCCCCACAAACGACGGCGGCGTGGTCGTGACCACTGTTAACGACGAAACCGTCGAGATAGCCCCAGAATTCGCCCACGCACTGCGCGTCGAGATCACGGACTAGGACGATATGAAGCTTGTAGTTACTGGTGGCGCCGGGTACGTCGGTAGCGTCTGCGCCGATGCACTCTTGGAAGCGGGCCACAAAGTGGTCATTATCGACGACTTCAGCACCGGAAACCCAGATGCTGTGCCCTCTGGTGCCGAGCTCGTCGCCGGCACCATCGACGATGTGATCGATGAGGTCTTAGCTGCTGGTGATGTGGATGGGGTGTTGCACTTCGCAGCTCGTTCACTTGTCGGCGAGTCGATGGAAGATCCTGCCGAATATTGGCACTACAACCTGGGGGTGTCGCTGACGCTCCTCGACGCGATGCGGCGCCACGACGTGAAGTCTCTGGTGTTCTCCTCGACCGCCGCAACCTACGGGGAGCCGGACCAAGTCCCCATCGAAGAGACTGCACCCACGCACCCGACGAATCCGTATGGTGCCACGAAGCTCGCCATCGACTACGCGATCACCTCCTACTGCAACGCATATGGTCTCGCGGCGACCAGCCTGCGGTACTTCAACGTCGCCGGCGCCCATGGCTCCATTGGTGAGAACCACAAGACTGAAACCCACCTCATCCCTCTAGTCCTGCAGGTTGCAATGGGCTACCGGGACAAGATTTTCGTCTTTGGTGATGATTGGCCGACACAAGACGGCACCTGCATCCGCGACTACATCCATATCCGCGATCTCGCCGACGCGCACATCCTGGCACTGGAATCGAACGTTGCGGGCGAACACCGCATCTTCAATCTTGGCTCGGGTGATGGATACTCCGTGCTTGAAGTGATTGAGATGTGCCGAGAGGTCACCGGCCACTCGATCCCCGCCGAAGTCGCTCCCCGCCGCGCTGGCGACCCTGCGGTTTTGGTGGCGTCTTCGGAAAAGATCAAGCGCGAGCTTGGCTGGGACCCTTCCCGAACGGAGCTGCGCCGCATCGTCGAGGACGCGTGGGCATTCACACAGGAGCTCGGTGACAAGTCGCACGCAGCGCGTTAGCTCCGGTTCACACCTTCCAGCTCCTCCCACATAGCTGCGCATCCGAGTTCGGCCGAGCGCAGGAGGCTGGTGTGCTCGCCAAGCCGAAGCAGCTCCAGGAGTACCTCCGACAACGAGTGGCCCGGGACTTCCTCCTGTGCACACATCAGGGCAACGCTCGCCCACGATGCGAGCTTGAGTTGCACCGCTGCAATGGCCCACAAGCTCAATGCATTGGCCCGGATCACTCCCCGGTATCCACGTGCCACGGCAAGAAGGCCGGCGCCTGCTCGGTGCGGGTGTTCAAGCGCAGTGGCCACTAAGCAGTCTCTCAACCTGCGGTCCGCCAACGCGGCAGCAGTAATCTCCGCCTCTACTGCGATGGGGAAAGCCTCACGCATACCGAGCTTGGTGTCGGCGGCAAGGAAACCGATATCAGGAGCCGTCGTCAATGCCTTGCACGCACGAGCGATCTCCTCGAGTGCTGCTCCGGGGTCGGTCTCAAGCCTGTCTTGTAGACGCCGGCTCCGGGCGTACGCCCGCCGCGTCAGTGCCACGGCATCGGTTTCTTCTCCACCCGTAGCTGCTGGTTCGAAGAATGCGCGGGTGTCTTCCCGGTCAAGTTCCGGCAGTGCGCCTTGCGCCAGCAGTGGTGCCATTGTGGGTTGGGAGACCACGGACGCAATGGTGCCTGTCAACCAATCTTCACCCAGACCCGCCTCAAGTAGCTCTGCAGGGGCCGGACCGAACATGAGGCAATACGGAGTCCCGGACGCAATCTCAGAGACGTGCCAGCACGCGTGGATCAACGCTCGCCCATCCGGGTCCGCCAAGGCATACAACTCCTCCGTGGCGTCGCGAACAAGTTGTGAGTTCGGAACCCGACTCACAACGATGGCGAGAAAACTCATGACACCATCGAGCGGGGTGGCTTTGATTGTGTCGCCGATTCTCGACGCGTGGCAGAGATCAGCCCGCATGACGGGCCCGAGGTAGGCGGGGCCGTCAAGATCGTCTTGCAAAAGACACACGACGATCGCGGATTCCTGAGGGTAGTAGCCGAGAATGCCAGGAAGCGCGGCGATGAAGTCTGCAGGCCCAAACAGGGCGCCGGTGGAGCGGTTTTCCGATGAGTACTGAGGTGTCTGAGTCATGTGTATTCGACGCCAATCCGCTTGACCGGGTTCCTCTGAGACAGAGCACCACCCCGTGTTCATCCCCAGACCACGTCACCAAAAGTCATCTTTTTCAGATTGCTGTGGAGAACGCGCCCACCCACGGTGGCGCCCACTTCGTTCGCTAGGGCACAATGAGGAATTTGCTCAATGGGAATGGTTCGTCGGCTTACACCGTTGTCATGAGAGAATGTACCGGCACCACCGGCACGCCCACGATTAACTTTCCAGGAGGAATACCATGTCGGACGAGCACCGCATGTACGAGCTTGAGTATCCTTCGCCTGCTGTCGGCGAGGGAGCACCCGCCGGCCCCACCCTCATCATTGCGATGCAGGGCTACGCCGATGCCGGGCACGCGGTGGAAGGCTCCGCACAGCATCTGAAAGCTGCGCTTGAATCCCGAACCGTCGCGACGTTCAACAACGACGAGTTGATTGATTACCGCTCGCGTCGTCCAGTCGTCACGCTGCACCAGCACGAGATCTCCAATATCGATGATCTTGAACTGGATATGCGCGTCCTCCGCGACACTGAGGGGAAGCCGTTCCTTCTGCTTTCCGGCCCCGAGCCGGATCTGCGATGGGAGGCTTTTAGTGAGGCGGTGGCGGATCTGGTGGAGCGCTTCGATGTCGCCGAAACCATTTGCCTCTACGCTGCCCCGATGGGTGCTCCGCACACCCGGCCACTTGTGGTGTCGGCACACGGCAACGCCCGCAACCTCGTCGGTTCGATGTTCACCTTCGACGGCATGGTCTCCATCCCCGGTTCTGCGGCGATTCTCATCGAGCGCGAACTGCACAAGCGTGGTCGATCCGTGGCAGGGTACACCGCGCACGTGCCACACTATGTGGCGGCATCACCGTACCCACATGCCATGTTCCAACTTCTTCAGTCCGTTGAAGACTCTGCGAAGCTGAAGTTCCCGCTGCGCTCGCTCGAGCAAGACATGGCAAAGGTGTCACGCCAGCTTGCCGAGCAGACTGCGGAATCTGAGGAGATCGCCCAGGTCGTCCAGGCGCTCGAGCAGCATTACGATTCCGAGATGGAGGAATACCGCGAGCGCAACCCGGAGGCGATGATGCCTGGTGAAGCGCAGGTGCCTACCGGAGACGAGATCAGCGAGGCTTTCGAAAACTTCCTCGCTGCGATTGAGGACCGCGACCGCGACCGGGTGGGCACCCAGGAGCTTCCACTTGCCAGCGACGAGCGCCAGCGTCTCTCCGATCACTATTTCATCGACCCGCTCGAAGGTACCGACATCGACGAGACGGGTGCCGAGGACACCGACGATCCCGATAACAGCCTCGATGATGACGACGAGTAGTGAGCTAGTTTGGAACGTGTGACTCTCGCTGCCGCACTCCCCGATCTTGCCGACGTTCCCGAATCACTCTTCGAAGACGCGGTGTGGGAGTCGTTCCAACAATGGACTGCGTCACGAGGCATTAGCCTCTACCCCGCCCAGGAGGAAGCCTCACTAGCCCTGTTAGCTGGCGACAACGTCATCCTTGCCACCCCAACCGGCTCGGGCAAGTCGATGGTGGCAAACGCGGCGCATTTCATCGCGATGGCGCGCGGACAACGCAGTTTCTACACCGCTCCAATCAAGGCGCTGGTGAGCGAAAAATTCTTCGCTCTGTGCGAAATCTTTGGTCCGGAAAACGTCGGCATGATGACAGGAGATGCCACTGTTAACGGCAGCGCTCCAATCATCGCAGCCACCGCTGAAATCGTCGCTAACATCGCACTGCGCGAAGGCAAGCACGCGCGCATCGACCAGGTAGTCATGGACGAGTTCCACTATTACTCCGAGCCGGAGCGCGGCTGGGCGTGGCAAGTGCCGCTCCTCGAGCTTCCGCATGCGCAGTTCTTACTCATGTCCGCAACCCTGGGCGACACGCAGTGGCTGCAAGACGACCTCACCGAAAGAACCGGCCGCACAACCACCCTCGTCGGCGGCTCACAGCGCCCGGTGCCTCTTGACTTTCATTACGTCTTCACTCCCGTCCACGAGACGATCCAGCAACTGCTCGAGGACGGCAAGGCCCCGATCTACGTCGTCCACTTCTCGCAACGCGAAGCCACCGAACGGGCGCAAGCGCTCACGAGCATGAACATCGTCACAGCCGAAGAAAAGGCCCGGATCGCCGAAGAGATCGGGGATTTCCGTTTCACAACGACGTTCGGCAAAACCCTCTCGAAGCTGCTGCGTCGCGGCATCGGCATCCACCACGCGGGAATGCTGCCAAAGTATCGACGCCTTGTTGAGCGGCTTTCCCAAACCGGGCTGCTCAAGGTGATTTGCGGCACCGACACGCTCGGCGTCGGCATTAACGTGCCGATCCGCACCGTGTTGATGACGGGCTTGGCTAAGTACGACGGCACCCGCAGCCGCGTACTCAAGTCCCGCGAGTTCCACCAGATTGCGGGGCGCGCGGGACGCGCCGGGTTCGACACGGAAGGCACTGTGGTCGTTGAAGCGCCGGAGCACGAGATTGAGAACGTCAAGCTGCGTCGCAAGGCAGGCGACGACCCGAAAAAGCTGAAGAAGATCCGCAAAAAGTCCGCGCGAGATGGTGAGGTCTCCTGGTCGGAGAAAACCTTCCAGCGGCTCACCACGGCAGAACCGGAGGAGCTCACCAGCCAGTTCTCGGTGTCGAACTCGATGCTGCTGAACGTCGTCGCCCGCCCGGGCGACGGCTACGAGCACATGCGCCACCTCTTGCGCACCAACCACGACGCGCGCGCAAAGCAAAACCGCGACATCTTGACCGCCATTGAGCTCTTCCGCGGCCTGGTCAACGCGGACATTGTGGAGCGCACACCGGATTCACCCGCGTTTCGTCCATACACGCTCACCCGCGAGCTTGACCGCGACTTCGCCCTCAACCAGCCCCTTTCCCCTTTCGCTCTCGCGTTCTTGACGCTGCTTGATCCGGAGTCGGAGACGTACACATTCGACGTGATTTCGACTTTCGAGGCGATCCTTGAAGATCCGCGCCAGCTCCTGCAGGCCCAACAAAAGGCGGCACGCGGCGAAGAGATCGCAGCACTCAAGGCCGAGGGAGTGGATTTCGCCGACCGCATGGCAATTATCGAGGAGGTGACTTATCCCAAGCCGCTCGAGGACGAGCTTGAAGACGCATTCGAGACGTTCACCGAGGGCAATCCGTGGGCCAAGGAATTCGAACTTAAGCCGAAGTCGGTGGTGCGCGACATGATCGAGCACGCCATGACGTTTTCCGACCTCATCGCCACCTACGGGCTCGCGCGCTCAGAAGGCGTAGTGTTGCGCTACCTCACCGATGCGTGGCGCACGCTGAGCCATTCAATCCCCGATGCGTACATGAACGAAGAGCTCGAGGACATCGTGGTGTGGCTCGGGGAGCTCATCCGTCAAGTCGACTCTTCGCTTATCGACGAATGGGCGCACATGACCGACGATGACGCCCCGATTTCCCAGGAGACGCTCGACCGTGAACTGGCCTTTGGGGTGGAAGACCCCACGGCGCTCACCGCGAACCGCCGCGCGTTCATCATCATGGTTCGCAACTACTTCTTCCGGTTGACCGAGTTGTTCGCGCTGGAGAAGGAAGACGATTTGGCAGAGATGCTGGATTACCTCGATCCCGCCGACACCGTGGATTGGCCGGCGGCGATGGACGACTACTTTGACGAGTACACGGACATGGACACCGGCCCGGACGCTCGCGGCCCCGAGTACTTCCGTCTTTCAGATCAATCTGGACGCAAGTGGTCCGTGGTCCAAGTCTTCAAGGATCCGGACGAGGATAACGCGTTCCAGCTCCACGGTGTGGTGGACCTCGACGCATCGGATGCGGCCGGCGAGGTGCGCCTCGCTCACCTGAAACTTAAGCAGGTGTAAACACGCCACATTGGTGAGCCCAGACGGGTACATTCAGCCTCACATCGTCGGCTATGTCTTCGAGGAGGTTCACTGTGACCAAAGCGCTCATCGTCGGTGCGGGTATGACAGGACTTGCCACCGCGTGGCACCTGCAGGAATACGGGTACGAGGTCGAGGTCGTCGACCGCATCGGCGTCGCCGCCGGCTCATCGTGGGGCAATGCCGGATGGCTCGCACCGGGTAAGACCATACCCCTGTCGAACTCGAGCCTGTGGGCGTACGGTCCGACCGCACTGTTTGATAAGCACGCCGCGCTCGATGTGCCGGTGCGCTTCGACCCGAAGCTGTGGCGCTTCTGCGCCAACTTCATGGCGCACGCCACCGGGCGCGCCTGGGACAAGACCATGGCGGGCCTGACCAAGGCGGACCTCGGAGCTCTGGCCGCCTTCGACGAGCTCGAGGCCGGCGGCGTGAAGGCCACCACGCACGAGAGCCCGTTCATCATCGGTTTCGAAAACGAGCAGAAGGCCGGTGGTTTCCTCAAGGAGGTCGAGGGCGCTCAGCGCCACGGCCAGGAGATCCCGTTCGAGCAGATCACGCTTGACGACGCCCGCGTGCACGCCCCGATGCTCACCGACAAGGTGGGCGCGACCTACCGCATGGGCGGCCAGCGCTTCATCGAGCCGGGCCCGTACTGCCAGGCAATCGCGGACTCCATCGTGGAGCGCGGCGGCAAGGTCACTACTGGTGTGGAGGTCGTGAAGGTTAGCTCCACCCGCAAACCGGCCGTAAAGCTGGCCACCGGCGAGTGGCTGCACGCTGACAACGTCGTGCTGGCCACAGGCGCGTGGCTACCGAAGCTGGCTAAGGACATCGGCGTAACCACGCTGATTCAGGCGGGACGCGGCTACTCCTTCTCAGTGGAGACGGACCAGCCGGCAACCTGCCCGGTATACCTGCCGGACCCGAAGATCGCCTGCACCCCGTACCAGGGCCGCTTCCGTATTGCCGGCACGATGGAGTTCCGCGGCCCGGATGAGCCGTTCCAGCCGGGCCGTATCGCGTCCATGATCCACACCACCAAGCCGTTCTTCCGCGGCATCGATTGGGAAGACCGCCAGGACGAGTGGGTCGGTTCCCGCCCGGTGACCCCGGACGGCCTGCCGCTGGTGGGCGCGACCAAGGTGCCCAACGTGTACACCAACGGCGGCCACGGCATGTGGGGCATCATCCTCGGCCCGCTGTGCGGCAAGATGCTGGCCAAGCAGATCGAGACCGGTGAAGTCGACGAGACCATCGCGCCGTTCGACCCGCTGCGAGGCCCCTTTGGCGGCCTATAATCCCCGTCTCCCCTAACCCCGGAAACCAGTGTTTTCCGGGGCTTTTTCTTGTGCGCGGAGAATCTTCCGCAAATCAGTGGTCTATCGCAGAGTTTTCGGTTAGCTTGATTGCTGTCACATAGGACTGTCTTAGTGGTAAGGAACACATATGCCAAACTTGCTCACCAACCAGCTCCCGCCGGAAACTACCGCTGACCTCGACCATGTCGTCGATGAAGCTGTGGCCCGCGCGTACCGCTGGATGGAAGCGACCGCTGACGCGGACGCGGACGATGCCCAGACGCAGCAGCTTGCCGAGATGCTTCGCGACGATAACGGCGTCCGCTTCACCATGGACTTCGTTGACCGCGTCATGCGGCCTGAGGACAACCGCGTGGCAGCCAATGCGCTACGCGCGATCACCAGGGGCGTCGACGCGTCCTTCCTCGGCCGCATCAACGCCCTGCTCGTTGGTGCCGGTGCCTTTGTGGGTCCGTTCTTGCCCTTCGTGGTGGTCCCGGCGGCGCGCATGCGCCTGCGCCAACTGGTGGGCCACCTCGTGCTGGACGCGGAGTCCGACGCGCTGAACAACCTGCTCGACAACGCAGAGAAGCGCGGCGAGGAGCTCAATCTCAACCTGCTGGGTGAGGCTGTGCTCGGCGAGAAAGAAGCGACGGACCGCGCGGAGCGCACCCTGAACCTAATCAAGAACCCGAGGGTGACCTACGTGTCCGTCAAGGCGTCTTCCATGGTCTCCCAGCTCAACCATTGGGACTACGACGAGTGCGTGCGCCTGGTCAAAGACCGCATCCGTCCGCTGTACCGCGCGGCGCGCGACCGCAGCCCCCAGGTGTTCATCAACATGGATATGGAGGAATACCACGACCTCCACCTCACGCTCGACGTGTTCACCCAGCTACTCAGCGAGGAAGAGTTCAAGGACTACCAGGGCGGCATCGTGCTGCAGGCGTACCTACCCGACACCCTCGGCGCGCTGGAGTACCTCGCCGACTTTGCAAAGAAGCGCGTGGCCGACGGCGGCTCGAAGATCAAGATCCGCCTGGTCAAAGGCGCGAACCTGTCCATGGAACGCCACCACGCTGAGGTCAAGGGCTGGGCACAGGCGCCGTACCTGACCAAGGACGAAGTGGACGCGAACTACTACCGCCTGCTCGACTTCATCGTGCGCCCGGAGTACGCCGACAGCGTCGCTATCGGCATCGCCTCCCATAACCTGTTCACCTCCGCGCTCGCTTACGAGCTGGCGCAGCGCCGCGGCGTCACCAGCATGCTCGATTCGGAGATGCTGCAGGGCATGTCACCGGCGCAGCAGGAGATCGTGCGCGAAGCCTACGGCCGCCAGATCCTCTACACCCCCGTCGTGCGCAAAGAGGACTTCGATGTGGCGGTGAGCTACCTCGTGCGCCGTCTTGAGGAGAACGCGGCGCCGCAGAACTTCCTGCATGCCCTGTTCGCGCCCAAGACCGAGAAGCGCGACCCGATTAAGGAGCAGGAGGACGTCTTCCGCTGGGCGGTGGACAACCGCTGGGGCGTGCACAACGGCCCGAACCGCGAACAGGACCGCACTAACGAGACCGGACGCCAGGTCGGCGCAGAATCCAGCACCACCGGCCGCTTCTTCAACGAGCCGGACACCGACCCGGCGCTGGAAGCCAACCGCGCATGGGCAATCGAGCACCTCAAGAACCCGCCTGCCGTGGACACCGGCGAGGAGATCACGGATCCGTCCGTGATCGTCGACCACATCGCCCGCGCCCAAGAAGCGCAGCAGGCCTGGGGCGGGCTATCCGCCAGCGAGCGTGCCGACGTCCTCGACGCGATCGGCGACGAGATTGCGCGCCGCCGCGGCGACTTCATCGCCGTCGCCGCGCACGAGGCGGGCAAGACGGTCGACCAGTCCGACCCGGAGATCTCGGAGGCTATCGATTTTTGCACCTACTACGCCGACAGTGCCCGCCACCTCGACGACATTGCCGCGGACTTCGAACCGAACAAGCTCACGGTGGTTGTCCCGCCGTGGAATTTCCCGGTGGCCATCCCCACCGGTGGCGTGATGGCGGCGCTGGCGGCCGGCTCCGCGGTGATTCTCAAGCCGGCGCCGCAGGTGACGCAGTGCGCCAAGCTCATTGCGGATTGCATCCAGGCGGTCTTTGCCGAGAAGGGCATCAACGCCGACACCGTGCAGTACGTGCGCGCCGACGAAGGCGAGGCCGGCAAGGCGCTGCTTACCGACGACGCCGTGGACGCCATCATCCTCACCGGCGCCTCCGAGACCGCCCAACTGTTCAAGTCCTGGAACCCGAAGCTCAACGTCATGGCGGAAACTTCCGGCAAGAACGCCATCATCATCACCCCGTCCGCTGACCCGGACCTCGCGGTCAACGACCTGTACCTGTCCGCCTTCGGCCACTCGGGCCAGAAGTGCTCCGCGGCCTCGTTGGCCATCCTCGTCGGCTCCGCCGGCGAGTCTGAGAGGTTGAAGAACCAGCTTCTCGATGCCGCCTCCACCCTGGTGGTCGGCCCGGGCACCGACCTGTCCACCACGATGAACGGCCTGATCGAAGCCCCGGGCGAGAAGCTCGAGCGCGGCCTGACCACGCTGGATCCGGGCGAGTCGTGGCTGCTCAAGCCCCGCAGGCTCGACGACGAGGGCAAGTTTTGGTCCCCCGGCATCCGCGACGGCGTGAAGCCCGGTTCCTGGTACCACCAGAACGAGTGCTTCGGCCCGGTGCTGGGCATCATGCACGCCAAGGACCTCGACGAGGCGATCGAGTGGCAAAACTCCACCGGCTACGGACTGACCGCCGGTATCCACACGCTCGATGGCGAGGAGATCACCACGTGGCTCGACCGAGTCGAGGCCGGCAACGTCTACGTCAACCGCGGCATCACCGGCGCAATCGTGCAGCGACAGCCGTTCGGCGGCTGGAAGAAGTCGTCCGTGGGCCCCGGCGCGAAGGCGGGTGGACCGAACTACGTCGCGCAGATGGGCACCTGGAGGGAGCGGGCGGAGCTGGCGCCGTCGCTAGGCGTGAGCATCTCGGCGCAGGTGCAGGAGCTTCTCGACGCCTTCCGCGCGAACGTTCACGACGAGGACTACGGCTGGCTTTCCCGCGCCGCCGAGTACGACCAGCGCGCTTGGGACAAGGAGTTCGGCCGCGGGCACGACCACTCCGGTCTGCGCTCGGAGGCGAACATCTTCCGTTACCGCAGCACCTTGGAGCCGGTGGTGGTCTATGTCGGCGAGGGCTACCAGCTGCGCGAGGTGTACCGCCAGCTGCTCGCCGCTTCGATCACCGGCACCCAGGTACGTGTGGTCGCGCCGGATGCGATCGCCCGTGAGCTTGAGGCAGCCGGTGTCACCGTTGACGCGCACGCCGTCACGGGCTCGCCTGACCGTATCCGCGTCGTGGGCGACGCGCCCGAGGAGCTCTACGGCGACGTCGCCACCGCGGTGTTTGACGGGCCAGTGCTTATCGACGGCCGCCGCGAGCTTTTGCCCTACCTGCTGGAGCAGGCCGTGTCTGCGACGCTGCACCGCTTCGGCGTGATCCACGATCCGGCCAACATCCGGAACTAATACCCCGTCCACCTCACTACACAGGGAGCGCCCTGATGACTACCGCCCCACCACCGCATTCGGACGCGCCGGCACGCCCGAAGGCCGGCGTCGTGCCCGACGAAGACGCGGGTCTGCAGAAAGGCCTGTCTACGCGCCAGATCAACATGATCGCCATCGGCTCGGCGATCGGCACCGGCCTGTTCTTGGGCGCTGGATCGCGCCTTCAGGCGGCCGGCCCATCGCTGGCCTTTATGTACCTGCTATGCGGGTTCATCGGCTATCTCATCTTGCGCAGCTTGGGCGAGCTGATCGCCCACCGCCCGACCTCCGGGTCGTTCGTGTCCTACACGCGCGAGTTCTACGGGGAAAAGGCTGCCTACGTTTCCGGCTGGTTGTACTGGTTCAACTGGGCCGCCACCGCAGTGGCGGACGCGACCGCACTGGCCATCTACATCCGCTGGTTCGGCCAGTACTACGGCTGGATCAACGATGTTCCGCAGTGGGTCTACGCCCTGGTCATCATCGCGCTGGTCACCGGCATGAACCTGGTGTCGGTGAAGTTCTTCGGCGAGATGGAGTTCTGGTTCTCCCTGATCAAGGTGCTGTTCCTGCTCACCTTCCTCGCCGTGGGCATCTTCATGGTGATCTTCGACAACCCGAGCGGGGACCTGACTGGTCTCACGCTGATCACGGACAACGGCGGCTGGTTCCCCAACGGCGTGTTGCCAGCGCTGATTGTGATCCAGGGTGTCGTGTTCGCGTACGCCGGCATTGAGCTGCTCGGCACCACTTCCGGCGAGACAAAGAACCCGAAGAAGGAAATTCCGCGCGCCATCAACGCGGTCGTCTTCCGCCTGCTGGTGTTCTACTTCGGCTCCGTGCTGCTGCTGTGCCTGCTCTTGCCGTACACCGAGTACTCGGGCGACGAGTCCCCGTTTGTGACCTTCTTCGACTCGATCGGCGTTCCGTACGCGGGTGCCATCACCCAGCTGGTGGTCATCACCGCGGCACTGTCCTCGCTCAACGCGGGTCTGTACTCCACCGGCCGCATCATGTACTCGCTGTCCAAGGCTGGCTCCGCCCCGCAGTGGGCGGGCAAGGTGACTAAGGGCGGCGTGCCCTACGGCGGCATTTTGCTCACCACCGGTGTCGCGCTGTTCGGTGTGGTGCTCAACTACTTCGTGCCGGAGGCCGCATTCGAAGTAGTGCTGAACATCGCCGCGCTGGGCACGATGGCGTCGTGGGCGGCGATCTCGCTGTCCCACATGCGGTTTGTCCGGCTGGCTCGACAGGGCAAATACACCCGCCCCGACTACCGCGCCCGGTTCTCCCCGTTCACGGACATTGTTTCGCTGCTGTTCCTGGTGCTCGTAGTCATCCTCATGGCGTTCGACTACCCCATCGGTACGTGGACACTTGTGGTGTCGCTGCTAATGTGGCCGGCGCTTGCGTGGGGCTGGTTCAAGGTGCGCGACCGAGTCGAGTTCATTTCTCGGTCTCACGTGAACTACGAAAAGATCACCGGCGAGCAAGCCCCCGACATTGACCCGCGGCTACGCAACCCGTAGCGCTGCTATACAGGTAATCGCACACACCCCAACCAAACCCGAAAGGAACCAAATGCCTCAGCTCGTAGACGTTCAGAACATGTGCCGTTGGATCAACCACCACGGCGTGGAGAAGCTCATCGCCGGCATCCAGAGCTACATCGAGGAAGATTTCGTGCGCTGGGAGAGCTTCGACAAGATCCCGCGTGTGGCCAGCCACACCCCCATCGGCGTGATTGAACTCATGCCCACTTCCGATTCCAACGAGTACGCGTTCAAGTACGTCAACGGCCACCCCTCCAACCCGACCCGCGGCTACCAGACCGTCACCGCGTTCGGTGTGCTCGCGGACGTGGACAACGGCTACCCCACCTTCGAGGCGGAGATGACGCTGCTCACGGCGCTGCGCACCGCCGCCACCTCGGCGATGGCCGCGAAGTACCTCGCACGCAAGGAATCCGAGGTCATGGCGATGATCGGCGCCGGCTCACAGTCCGAGTTCCAGGCGCTGGGCTTCCGCGCGGCACTGGGTATTGAGCGTGTGCGCATCTTCGACATCGACCCGGATGCGATGGAGAAGTTCCGCCGCAATATCGAGCCGCTAGGCATCGAGGTCTACATGGCCGCAAGCGTCGAGGACGCGGTCGAAGGTGCTGACATCATCACCACCTGCACCGCCGATAAGGCGCAGAACACCATCCTGGATTACTCCCTGATCCGCCCCGGCGTGCACCTCAACGGCGTCGGTGGTGACTGCCCCGGCAAAACCGAGCTGGATGCTCGCATCCTCGACGACGCCACCGTGTTTGTGGAGTTCCCGCCGCAGACCCGCATCGAGGGCGAGATCCAGAACAAGGACGACGACTTCGAGGTCGTGGAGCTGTGGAAGGTCATCGCCGGCAAGCACGAGGGCCGAACCAGCGACGAGGAGATTACCCTGTTCGACTCCGTCGGCTTCGCCATCGAGGACTTCTCCGCGCTGCGCTACCTGCGCGATTCTGTGGCGGGCACCGAGTTCCAGGAGTTCATCGACTTAGTCGCGGATCCGGAGGATCCGAAGGACCTGTTCTCGCTGACCACCAACGTGCTCACCCCGCTGTAAAACACCCCGCTTCACGACGAAACCTCCGGCAGTCTCCCGCTCAGTGCGAGATCCTGCCGGAGGTCGTGCCGTCATAAAGCTAAATGCTTAGCGGGCATCCTCTATGGTGACGGCCTGGGCAACAGCCTGGACAACACCGGCGACCTTGACTGCCTCCCAGACCTGCTCCTTGGTCAGGCCTTCCTCGCGCACGACGTTCGCGTGGGCGACGGCGCAGTGCTCGCAGCCGTTGATAGTGGAAACGGCGAGCGACCAGAGCTCGAAGTCAGACTTCTCCACACCCGGCTTGGAGATGATGTTCATGCGCAGGCCGAACTTGACCTGAGAGTAGTCGTCGCCCAGCCAGCCCTTGGCGCGGTAAGCAACGTTGTTCATCGCCATGACGGTGGCTGCGCCGTAAGCGGCCTCGACAGCCTCCTCGGAGAGGTGCTCCTTCGCCTCGTCAGCGATTTCGGAGATGACGGTGGAGTTGCGGGTCGCCGCGGCAGATGCGAGGAGGGTGCCCCACAGCTGCTGCTCGTTCAGCGCAGAAGAGCGGGTGAGCGAGCCGAGGTTGAGCTTCTGGTCCTTGGCGTACTCCGGCAGCGCATTGCGCAGGTTTTCAATAGACACAGTCTTTCGCCTTCCTTGTTGGTGATAAGTTTTTCCGAATTCGAGGGGCTACAAAAGCCCCGCACTGCGCGGGGCTTCTCACTGCGTGTCCTACTTCAGGGACTCCTGAACCACAGCCATCTTGTCGATGTTCTTGGTCGGGTCGTTCTTCTGCCAGTCGCAGGCGCAGACTTCCTCGGACTGCAGTGCGTCGAGCACACGCAGCACCTCGTCGACGTTACGGCCAACAGCATCCGGGGTGACGGACACAAACTGGATCACACCGTCCGGGTCAATGATGAAGGTGGCGCGGTCTGCGACACCGTCAGCGTTCTCGACACCCAGTGCACGGATCAGGTCGTGGCGCACGTCAGCGAACATCGGGAACGGCACCTCGAGCAGGTCCTCGTGGGTCGCGCGCCAGTTGAAGTGGGAGTACTCGTTGTCGGTGGAGCCGCCGAGCACCTGGGTGTCGCGGTCCTCGAACTCCTCGTTGAGCTTGCCGAAAGCGGCGATCTCGGTCGGGCAGACGAAGGTGAAGTCCTTCGGGTAGAAGAAGACGATCTTCCACTTGCCCTCGTACTTGTCCAGGGACACGCGCTCGAAGTAGTCATCCGGGCTGGAGGCCTGGGCTTCCTTCAGGTTGCCACCCTTGAGGGCAACAAGATCGAACTCCGGGAAACGCTCTCCAACAGTCATGATCGGCATAATGATCCTCCAATAAGATTTCGCTCACGCGACTGGTTTGTTTGTGCGCCATCCGCGCACCTAGTCACAATTGTGCCACAACAGACCCACTCTTTCAACGAAAAAACTTATCGTCTTCGTGTAGTGTCATAGGCATGTCCAATAAGGAGTACAAGCCCAC
>ERZ1031260.43-NODE-43-length-22726-cov-43.546557_pt1 | contig 22726 bp, 19 predicted proteins | sample MGYA00517287_ERZ1031260 | MGnify/ENA primary metagenome ERZ1031260 (study PRJEB33718, sample SAMN03159811) | human skin metagenome | collected 2014-02-25 | study: EMG produced TPA metagenomics assembly of the PRJNA266117 data set (Human skin bacterial metagenome... | reverse complement strand
ATCACCTGCGCGCCCCGCAGCACATCCTCATGCAACTCCCGCGTATCCACCGTGTGCGCCCCCACAGCAAGCACGGTCGCATCAGATCGCAATTGCCTATCGACGACCACAGGTTCACCCGCAGAAGTCCCCACCACAACCAACCCGGCCCGCCCCAACACCTCATCAGCCTCCGCACTCCCCGACTCAACCCACGGGTGCGACAGATCCGCCGGCCTACTTCTCGACACAAACGTCACCACCACCTCCCGCACCCCCTCAAGCACGTCCACCACCGTCCGCGCATGCGCTCGTCCCTGCACACCCGCGCCCACGATGACGCACTCCAGCGTCTCGCTCGACGCCCGCAACCGGTCCAGCACCCCCGCCACTGCAACCGCCGGCGTCCGGATCTCCGTCAGCGCCGCGGCATCCATCACGACCTCCGGCGTGAGCGTCTCCCCACCCATGAGCAGGTAGGACCCCTGCGCCAGGGGCACATCGACTTCCGAGCCCGCCGGCTGGATCCCCAGCACCTTCACCCCGACCGCGCCATCCAGCGCCGACGGCAACAGGTGCAACTCCCCGTGCGGCAGCGCAACCTTCTGCCGGTGCGGGTCGGTAGCGGGGTCGAACCCGCCCTTCAACACCTCTCGAAACGCATCGACCGCCGCACGTGGCGCGACCGCGGACAGAACCTCGTCAGAAGTGAGATAGCGCATGAGGCCAGTGTAGGAACGTTGCAACGTTTCCACACTGGCCCGTTTACATTTGAAGCCGATTACCCCTCTACAACCTCGGGGTGTTCTGCCTCGAAGTCGGCGATGATCTTCTTCACCGCGGTGTACAGCGCCGGGCCGTATTTCTCATGGCGGAGACCGAAATCTACATTCGCCGGGATGTACCCACCCGGGTTACCAAGGTCGTGGCGTTTGCCCTCATGCACCACCACATGCACCGGATGCCCCTCAGAAATCATCAACTCAATCGCATCCGTGAGCTGCAACTCCCCAGCCTTACCCGGCTCAATACGACGCAGCGCATCAAAAATACCCCGGTCCAGCAGGTAGCGACCCGTGGCCACCAGCGTCGACGGCGCGTCCTCCACAGCAGGCTTTTCCACCATGCCGCGCCCACGCATCACCTCAACACCGTCGATGTCCGCCTCGGCGTCCTCCACATCGAACACGCCATAGTTGAACACCTCATCGCGAGTAACGTTAAACGCGCACAACACCGACCCACCAAGCCGCTCGCGCACCGCGACCATCCTGTCCATCGCACCCGCCGGCAACACCAAATCATCCGGCAGCATCACCGCCACAACATCCTCGTCAGCGTCCAGCGGCTCCTCGGCGAACTCGCCGAAGTGCCGCATGATTTCCTCCTTATTCGGCGCCACCACCACAGCCAGACGCGTCGCCCCCAACGCCGCCGCCTCCTCGGCGATCAGCTCGATGCCCGGGGTAATCCACCACCGGCAGAAGCTCCTTCGGCACCGTCTTCGTCGCCGGCAAGAAACACGTCACCATACCAGCCGCAGGCAGCACCACGGTTTTCACCGAAGCGCGCGCTACACCACCAGGGAGGTCAGTAGAATTTCTGCACATATACACGTCCTGCAGCCTCCAGCCTTCACAACCTGACAATGATGATAATGAAGTCAAGTCCCTATTAATGCACAGGGGTTCGAACCAAATCACGGTACTCGGCGACTTGGCCATCTCGCTGTACGTTGGAAGGATGACTTGGGAACAACATGCGCACAATCTAGGAACCACCTATGGGCGGATATGCGCCTGTTTAAGATCCGAGCTGTTACCTATCCAGCGTTAGACCGGTTCTTGCTGTGGCAGAACCGCCAGCTCGAATAGCCTATATGAGCGCTCCCTAAAATGTAGCCCACTGGCGCTTATCTAGAGAGTACCCAGTGCGTTCGTAGTTATTGTGCCGTAGATATTGATCGCAATTTGGTCCCGCCCGGAAACGCAATAGGGTTGACTGCAGTGACCGCGCTGCCGAAAAGTTAAAGCGAGCGGCCGAGCGCGTGGAGCTCCCAGCCGGCCTGCTGCCATTGTTCGACGGGGAGGACGTTGCGGCCGTCGACGAGCAGTTGCTTTTCGACAATTCCCCCAGCCCACACCGGATCCATCGTCTTAAACTCGTCCCACTCCGTCGCCAGGATCGTCAACTCCGCACCCTTGAGGGCATCCGCGAGGGAGGCGACGTAGTCCAAACCGGGAATCACTTTGCGGGCGTTGTCCATGCCCTGCGGGTCGTACACGCGCACCGCGGCACCGGCCAGGGAGAGCTGGCCCGCGACGGCGAGCGCCGGCGAGTCGCGCACGTCATCCGAGTTCGGCTTGAACGCTGCACCAAGCACCGTGATGCGCTTGCCGATGAGGCTGCCCAGGATCTCCCGGCTCAAATCGATCACACGCTGGCGGCGGCGCATGTTGATCGCGTCCACCTCACGCAGGAACGTCAGCGCCTGGTCCGCGCCGACCTCGCCGGCGCGGGCCATGAACGCGCGGATGTCCTTCGGCAGGCACCCGCCGCCGAATCCCAGGCCGGCGCCGAGGAACTTGCGGCCGATGCGGTCGTCGTAACCAATCGCGTCGGCGAGCTGGGTGACGTCCGCCCCAACGATCTCGCATACCTCGCTCACGGCGTTGATAAAAGAGATCTTGGTGGCCAAAAACGCGTTGGCGGAGACCTTGACCAGCTCCGCGGTCTGCAGATCAGTCACGATAAACGGCGTGCCGTTTTCCAGCGGGGTGGCGTAGACCTCGCGTGCGATAGCTTCTGCGTTGGTGTTGCTTTCGCGGGTTCCCAAAACGATGCGGTCGGGCTCGATCGTGTCTTTGACCGCGTAGCCTTCGCGCAGGAACTCGGGGTTCCACGCAATTTCTACAGTCGTCCCCGGCTTGGCCAGCTTGTCCGCGCGCTCCTGCAGTGCCGCCGCCGTACCCACCGGGACGGTGGATTTACCCAGGATCAGGTGATCGCCCTCGAGGTGCGGCACGAGGTCTTCGATCACCGCTTCGACATAGGTGGTGTCGGCCGCGTAGGACCCGCGCTGCTGCGGGGTACCTACGCCGATGAAGTGGACGTTGGCGAACTGGGCGGCTTCTTCGTAGTGGGTGGTGAACGCCAGCCGTCGATTAGCGATGTTGCGCTCGAGCACCTCCGGCAACCCCGGCTCGTAGAAGGGGACCTTGCCTGCTTTCAGCGCCTCGATCTTGCGCTCGTCCACGTCGATGCCCAGCACCTCGTGGCCGAGCTCGGCCATACACGCTGCGTGCGTCGCGCCGAGGTAACCAGTGCCAATCACAGTAATCCGCATAGTTTCCATTATGCCTTTTCAATTCTATGCGCTAGACAACGGGGGCGTTTTGACCACAACCTGGGTTCAGTTTCCCTAGCATCTAAAAATGCCGTCCGAACGGGTGCCCACGCTATGAACCCAGCAACGCTAGCCCCGTGACCGCGTGGGCGGTCGTCGATCACGGGTTTTCCTGGTTACCCTGAGACAGTTTTCTAGGTTACCTTGAGAGATATGACTTTAATTCAGCAGATTGACCACACTGGACCACGAACTGTGGTGGTCCCGGCAGCGGGAATGGGGACCCGCTTTTTGCCGGCGACCAAGACGGTGCCGAAGGAGCTGCTGCCCGTGGTGGACACCCCGGGCATCGAGCTAATCGCCGAGGAGGCGGCTGCGATGGGGGCGCAGCGCCTGGCCGTGGTGGTCGCGCCGAACAAGCAGGAGATCATGCGCCACTTCGGCGAATTCACCGAGCTGCGCGAGCGTTTGTTGGAGCGCAGCAAGGATGCGCAGGCGGCGAAGGTTGGGCGCGCCGCCGAGGTGATCGAGGCGGTTGCGGTGACGCAGGACGCGCCGCTGGGCCTGGGCCACGCGGTGGGTTGCGCCGAGCCTGCGCTGGGTGAGGACGAGGACGTGGTGGCGGTCATGCTGCCGGACGACCTCGTGCTGCCGGCGGGTGTGATGGAGAAGATGGTCGCGGTGCGCGAAGCACTCGGTGGCTCTGTGCTGTGCGCGTTCAATGTAGCGCGCGAGGAGGTCTACAACTACGGCGTGTTCGACGTTGAGGATCTCCCGGCTGGCGCGGAGGCCAGCTTCGATGGTTTCGAGGTCAAGCGTGTGCGCGGCATGGTGGAAAAGCCCGCTGTGGAGGAGGCGCCGTCGACGCTGGTGGCCACGGGGCGCTACCTGCTGGATCGCGCGGTGTTCGACGCGCTGCGCCGCATTGAGCCGGGCAAGGGCGGGGAGCTGCAGCTTACCGATGCCGTTGAGCTCATGATCTCCGAAGGCCACCCGGTGCACGTGGTGGTGCACGAGGGCAGACGCCACGATTTGGGCAACCCGGGCGGCTACATCCCGGCGAACGTGGATTTCGGTCTGAGGGACGAGAAGTACGGCCCGGCGCTCTACCCGGCGCTGAAGCGCATCATCGCGGAATTCGAATCGGAACACCCCGAAACGCCTTGAGAGTAACTGCCTGAGGAGGTATTAGTATGCGGATTGGAGCTCCAATGAAAGAACTACATTTTCCCTGTTCCGTGTCGCGCATTGAAGGCACTTTGCAACATTACGCTTGGGGTGGCTATTGCAATATCGCACAAATCGAACGTCGGCCACCCTCTGGCCTACCCGAAGCGGAAAGATGGTATGGCACCCATCCTTCAGCACCAGCTTTCGTCGGAGGTGAAGAACTGGCATCAATAGTGAAGGATCACCCTTCGTACGCCTTAGGCCCCGCGAGCAGTCGAAACGATTTACCCTTTCTTATAAAACTGCTGGATGCAGCCCAGCCGTTATCTCTTCAAGTTCATCCGAATCTCCAACAAGCTCAGAGGGGTTTTGAACGAGAGAATTTTTCGGCCATTCCCCACTCAAGTCGAAATTACCAGGATCCATACCCCAAACCTGAAGTCATCATTGCTTTGAGTGATTTGTGGGCCGTAGTCGGGTTCAGACAGCCATCTGAAATTGCGCGCCTAATTCGTGATCTCAGGGTGTTAGAACTTGAAGAAGAAGCTTCGCGCTTTGCATCTTCTAGAGAAGACCACAAAGTCATCGAAGCCATCTTCGGAGCCTGGATAAGCCAGGAACATCGCTCGAAACTGAGTGCTCTCAGAGAAGCGTGTGAATCTTACAGAGGCTCATCATCTGCCACACTCGAATTTGTTCATGTTGCCAGAAAAATTAGCGAAGCTTTCCCCGATGATATTGGGCTCCTGATCTCGCTGCTCTTAAATTGTGTAAAGCTATCACCCGGCCAGGCGCTTTTCACGCCGGCAAATACACTCCATGCGTACATACATGGATTTGGACTCGAGGTGATGGCACCCTCAGACAACGTCTTACGCTGCGCAATGACTAAGAAGCGAAGGGATTTACCGGAGCTGGTCCAGCTGGTCGATTTCAAACCCAGATATCCTGAGGTATTTGACCCGTTCCGAGATGGCGGTTTTACCGCCGAGAACTGGTTCCAAGTCCAAATGTACAGAGACAGTGTCGATTTGCCTCAAAACGGTGCCCAAATTGTGATGGTCACTCGTGGCACAGTAACGATCGCAGGCAACCACTACAATGCAGGTGATGGTATCTGGCTACCTCACTGCGCCGGACCACAATCGATCGATACAACTAGTGCTGAATATGCTGTAATTTCAGCCCCACCGGAGCCTAACTGACCGCAACGCGATTTTACGGTTAATCGTCAAACATTTCGGAGTTAAGAATTGGTAAATGAGCTAGTTGAAAAGACACCTGATATGTCGACCTTCGACGCTGTTATTTTAGTCGGCGGTCGCGGGACCCGGCTCAGCCCACTAACCCTAACCACGCCAAAACCCATGATACCGACCGCTGGGTATCCATTTCTGGCACACCTTTTGGCCCGCATTAAGGCCGCCGGAATCCGACATGTCGTGCTAGGAACATCCTATAAAGCGAACGTTTTTGAAGAATACTTCGGAAACGGGTCCGACATCGGACTAGAAATCGAGTATGTGGTAGAAACAGAGGCCCGCGGCACGGGTGGTGCTATTAGGAACGTCTTGAACAGGTTACGTACAGAGAATGTTATGGTTTTTAATGGTGACATTCTTTCCGGAGCCGACCTCGAAGGGATCGCTCGAACGCACTTGGACGAACAGGCCGATGTCACCCTTCATCTAGTACGGGTGCCCGACCCGAGAGCATACGGATCGGTGCCGACGGACCGGAACAACAATGTTCTGGCGTTTTTAGAGAAAACCCCAAACCCCCCCCACGAACCAGATCAATGCTGGTTGCTACGTTTTTAAACGCGAAGTAATCTCGGAGATTCCGGAGCAACGAAGCGTTTCGGTGGAACGGGAAGTTTTTCCAAACCTGCTAGCCAGCGGTGCAAAACTTGTCGGTCACGTGGATTCAAGTTACTGGCGTGACATGGGGCGGCCCGCCGATTTTACCCAGGGATCTTCGGATATTGTACGGGGCGTTGCCTTCTCACCTCTACTGACTGGACGCACCGGTGAAGCTGTTATCAACCCAACCGCTAAGATTGAAGCGGGAGTGGAGACAACAGGTGGGACCACCGTGGGCGGCGAATGTAAATTGTTCGCCAACTCGGTAATAGACGGGTCCATCATTTTGGCCGGCGCAATAATCGGGCAGGGGGCTACGATTCGAAACTCGATCATTGGCCCCGGTGCAAGTATCGGAGCAAACACCAGCGTCATCGACTGTGTGGTCGGACAAAACGCCACTATTGGGGCTTTTTGTGAACTTCAGAATGGTCTCCGTGTTTGGCCGAATGTGGAGATCCCCGACTCGGGCCTTCGTTTTTCACCGCTCATGTAATTGAGGTAAAGAGTCTGCTTTGTGACTGCGGCATTTACTCGCTTTCATTAGATTCGAGGAACCAACCCGAGTTTTCCCAAGGCTGAAGCAAATTTTCATGCCATTTGGTGTCAATCATTTCGACCTGCATTGCGCTTAGCTGCGGAAGTCGCTTCCGATGCAATCCGAAGATAGGAACTTCGGAGCCGAGCGCCCCTATGTACTCCTCCACAATCGCCTCATCCTGTGGCCAGCTGGTAAACAGGGTGCGGTATGGCATTTTAGACGGGCTGTAAAGCTCGAATCGCCCTGCCTTTAAGAGATATGAATAGTAGAGCATAAACTCAGTTCCACCCGTCAAGCGCAAGAATTTAGGAAGCGGCTCACCGAAGGTTAGCTCGAGATAATTCACCAGAGACCTAACTTCATCAGTGATCATGAGATAGGGAGTAACCGATTGCATCACAAACTCTGGTGCGCCCTCTTTCCCAAGCCCCACAGTTTCAAGCGACTTCCAAAATTTGTCTTGCCAGTCAGAGTTTAAGCGCTCCATCGAGGCAATGGGCTTTTGACCATCGAAGAAAATAGATGAATCCGCTGGGTACAAAAAATGATTCTTACCGTCTAGCAGCAGGTAGAAGTCATCGAATATGAACCGGGATATTCCCAACTTCAACGCCTGCTGATCGTAATACCCACTGTATTGATCCACTTCGTAGAGATCACTCCAGTCAACGAAGCGTACAGCACGCCTAAACGTCACAGAAAGTTTGGAAAAGGCGCTCTCAAAGCGTTCTCGCAACCGCCTATTGTCCTCGCCGTTGAGGATCACAATATAATCACTCAATGTGTCCATGTCATATAGGCGGTCTATCGATACAGCCTGAAGCACCGTCAGGCGGAAATCACCCTCGAAGGCAACAGTAACAATAGGAAATTTAGGTCTGAACATACGACAACTTTAGCATTCACCTGAACCATACAAGCCTGGTAATAATAGATCGCCAGCTGTAGCTAGACCCTAAAACAAAGTCGGTGGGATGGCATAAGTCAAGCCGCCCCGAAATTCAATCCCCATAGGTCACCAGGTCTCTACCGCAGCCGATTAGCATCAATGAAAGTCCGCCCACGGTGGAAATCAGTTGATCGAAAGCCCAATTTTTTCCCAGAGATTTTTGGAGTTTTGCTTTGCGCTTTATCAATCGCGATCATACATATAATATGTTTTGCTCACTGGAAGCGTTCCTAGATTCTAACCGAATTTGTAGCGGCTACTATGAGATTAATTACGGTGGGCTTCCTATTCATTTTTTTGTTGAGCAAAGGGGCTTCCCGTGCACAACGGTGGTTTTCAGCCAGATGGTTGCGGACGATTTTGAATCGGTCCCGATAATCGTAGGAGCCGGCCTAACCCAGTCTCTCCCCACCGATCGAATTCTATTCTCGGACCCCTCGATGATCCTTTCCAAGACGTTAAGGTCAGGATTTTACGCTGGAAATTCAGTTCAGCCCCACCTGCAGGACACTATTGTCGCTATCGTCCAGAAGATCGCGAAGGACCGCATAATCTATTTCGGGACATCAGACGGAGGGTTCGCTGCGCTCGTGTCAGCGCTGAAGACGCCTGGGTCTTTCGCTGCCGTATCGAATCCCACCGTAAACATCAAACTCAGAACGAATCGCGGCAACTCTATTGAGCGGTTCTTAGAGCTTGCGTGGAGCAGCGGCACTGACATTCTTGATACCGACGCACCGTTCATGTGGGACGTAGTAAAGCCGTTCGAGTCAATTCAGGACACAACTATTTTCTACCATCAAAACCCAGCTGATCATTCTTGGGAAAAATGGCATTACAGAAACTTTCGTGAGCGGTGCCATTCTAGCAATCGAATTATCTGGAACGAGAGCGATGTCGGGCAAGGTCACGTGTTTCCTACTAATCAGTCCCTCGGGGAAGTTATTTCACATCTCGCCACGTCTTCTAAAGTCGATGCCACCCACCTTTCATCCCTTGAACTGCGCGGCTACCAGGCTAAGTGAATCCCACCTACATCAGATCAGACACACCCTCTCAAATGCTTTAACTACTAGGGGGGAAAGCCTAAACGCGAGCCACTTATAAAGGCTTGACCGCATCTTTTTACTTTTCCTATCGAAACTGACCTAAAGAAAAGCAGCTGGCTGAGTTGCGAGTTAGGAGACCTAAATCGCCGTTTCAAATTGAGTTCGATTTTTTATACGGCGTACGTCGTAGAAAAACGGTTCTAACGCCGAATACCGTACTGTTTTTGTTCTCTAAACACGTTCGAATAGCCCATTGTGTCGCTTGAGCACTCTAGGTAAGCTATTCCGTCTATCGTATTCCACGGAAGTCGAGGACCTCCGCTCCTAATGATGCCCAGTCAACCGTTTTGAAGGCAGAATGATCGACTAATATTGCAATTAATTCAGCACTATTCAGAGCATCGGAAAGAGAGGTTTGCCTGACGTTCCTCGATTCAAAGAGGTCCTGTGAGTTGACATGCGGCTCAACAACCAAGAAATCCACCGTTGGGTATCTTTCGGTTAATTCATTTGCGACCAACAGGGCTGGAGACTCTCTAAGGTCATCGATGTCAGCCTTAAAACTCAATCCTAGTAGCGCTACACGCTCATAAGACTTTGCATCGATTCTCTCCTGGAGCTTCTCTACAACCCAAAGCGGTTTCGAATCGTTGACGTTTCGAGCAGTCTCAATAAGATTTGTGTGCGAGGCGGAGCCCACAATGAACCAAGGATCCACAGCAATGCAATGCCCTCCCACGCCGGCACCCGGATTCAGGATGTTTACGCGAGGATGCTGATTAGCCAAAGCGATTAGTTCCCAGACATCCACCCCAAGCTCATCGGAGACCATGGAGACTTCGTTAGCGAATGCTAAATTCACATCGCGGAACGCATTTTCAACTAATTTCGCCAGCTCGGCGGTTGCTGCATCAGTCGTTCTGATATTGCCATCGCAGATCAACTTGTATAATTCTGATGCCAGTTCCGCTGACTCTGCAGTATATCCCCCAACTATCCGATTGTTGGCTTTCAATTCTTCTAACGCGCTACCAGGAAGAATGCGTTCCGGACAATACGCGACGTGAACCCTAATGCTGGTTTCGGAACCGAGCTCCGTATACCCGGGTCGCAAATCAGGCCGCGCATCCGCGAGACGCCTAACTACGGCGTCGGTTGTTTTCGGCGGGCAGGTAGATTCAATAATGATGAGTTCCCCACCCTTTAGTTTGGGACTAATAGCATCGACAGCGTTGTACACGTAATCTAAGATCGCTAGTTTATCTGGCCCTATGGGCGTCGGCACAGCGATAATGTAAGCATCAGCGTCGGGCATTTCGCTAGAAACTGAAAAAGACCCGCTTTTGATCGCCTCATGAACCATGTGCATTAGCCCAGGCTCGCCCGAATTGAAGTTGCCTTTGGCAATTTCTTCTAACCGAGCGGCATTGGTGTCTACGCCGATCACGCGGACGTGTTGAGAGAAGAGAGCGGCAGTTGGTAAACCTATGTAGCCAAGCCCCACCACCGCGAGCGTTTCGATCTTCTCGTTAGCGGCCACGCCTAATCCCATTGTTCTGCTTCTTTCTTACGTTGACTTAAAGACTCGCTAGCAAACGGGAAAAGTCCCGAGTCATATCATATGGGGTATACGAGGCAGCAAAAGAAAGGGCCGCTCCCCTACGTGCTTCGCGCTCCTCGGAGGCCTTCAGAATTGCGTTGGATACGGAGTCCACCAACTGCGAACCTTCCGCTAGCGGATCGAAAAATTCAATCCAGTTTTCACCGCCGAATTGTTTAACTAAATGATCTAAGGCAGGAAGAACTACCGGAATACCGTATGTCGCCGCTAGATGCATACTTCCCGAATTCAAAATCCCATCGTATGGCAACACAATCACATCACACGCCCCCATCCAGAGAGCTAGCTCCTGATCCGAAAGTTTCGAATGATGTCTAAAAAATGGGAAATCGTGCAACAGTCGTTTATCTATCTGGCGAAGTAACCAGGGATTCGTTTCACCTGCAAGAATCAGCCCTGCCCCACCATGATTCAGCACTGCCTTTCTTCCTGCTTCTAGGAACGTGAAAGTGCCTTTATACGCCCTGACAGCTCCCACGACTCCAAAGGTCGTTAAGCCTTGTGGGATTCCTAGAACATTCTCCACTTCTGCTCTGCTGGGGGCGGAGGAATACACGCCTTTGTAGCTTGAGTGTGGAATTCGGACGACCTTCTCGCTAGGGATCCTATAGTACGGCGCTGCGACGGCCTCTGTTAACGGGTTCAGAATAATGATTCGGTCCGATACCTCGCATAAAACCTCGGCCAAGCTAATCTCTTCTCGGGCATTCTGAGTTCCATGGGCGAGAACATTGTGAACAGTCCAGATAACGCGCACTCCACGGCGCTTCGCTTCTTCCGCCGTGTTCTTAAACTTCTCAATCCGCGTCTCGTATGATTCCGACTTTGAGAAATGTTCACCGAATGGGCTAGTCCACTGAATGTGAACCACGTCTCCACCACGCAACTTCTGCAGGTCGGCAATAAGGTCAGCGTACTTTACCCCGCCGAACGGTTCCCAGCCGTCCGCACGCGCCTCCAAGTAGAGAAGGTTTGAGTAGGGGTTGGTATTCCAGTTGGGAAAGCTCAGCAGCCGACTCATACTTCTCCTTGATTGATCACCGACGGAATTCGCAGTACGTTGGCAGCACCACTAGCTGTTACGGCCTCGCATTCCTCTAGATACTCGCCTGTCTTCATGTAAATGTCGAAATCAAACAAGGTTTGAAACACTTTCGCGCCCAGGATCGGAATAGCGATGGTTCGATCTGAGGATTTCAACCGCACCTCCTTAGGAGGCTCTAAGGGGTCGTCCCACTGAATCGAGAGGGAAACTAATTTCCCTTGCTCCAGTTCCGAAATGCTTTCCAGTTTTAGACTTTTTCCCCTATTCAGAACCACCTGCATTTTCGTGAAAGCCGGCTTGCCGGCCCGGATCACATAATCTACGAGACGCAATGAAGGATCCCGGTCCAGTAAGTCAAATCGGGCCATTCTTTCCTCCCGAAGCCTTTGGTACCCATCAGTGTTACCAGGGAGCTCACGTAAAAGGTTTAGCCAACTTGTAGGAGCATTTGGTTCGTGGACCGTTTCTGGACGCAGCTCAGACTGCGGACGAAGTGCGACCAAAGAGCGAGTTATGTCGGTGGGCAGCGAAGGGACGGGCAATGGTGGCGATTCGTCAACTGCCCCGAATAGATCAACAACGTCAACGTCGTACTCTCGCCCCAAGCCGAAAACGAACTCCGCGACGTCGCTCTGTGTTTGATCACTCAACCAGCCGAAAGACACCCGGTTATTGAAACCCAGGCTGAAGCTACCAACAAAGACAGAATCAGTGACCACATATGGTGTGCATGTCAGCACATCTAAAAACGCCCTCAGCCCTTCGATTTCCAGTTTTTCGACGACACTTCCCTGAGGCACGAAATGCTGTACATCTTCTAAAGTAAATCTTTCCGAGGCGACGACTAGGAAAGCGTCGTAACCCCTGTCCTTAGCAATCAGCTTGAATCCCGGGTACAAGGCGGAGGATTGCAATCCTGTCTGCCAAAGAGTGCCCGGGGCTTCAGCGCCCTTACGCTTCGTTGATACGACTGCTCCCGTATTTGCCGACGGAGCCGAGGACAACGTGCCAATTCGAGGCGTCGCGATAGGCTTTTGGCGGGCCAGCACGTCAGCTTCCAGCTTTAAAATAAGTTCATGAGCTCGGTTGCCGATTAGAACTGCAACCCTGGGACGAGGTGTCTCTAGCCACAGGGGCGACATTATTCGACATCCTTTCTTGCAAATCGCTTAGCTAACCGGGCGACACTGCTATCCGGAGATTTGCGAAGTCGCCACTCGATTGATTTCTCCAACCTCTCCAGACCGGAGTAAAGGATCTGGATTGAGTTCGAGGTCACCCGAAATCTTTCAGACCTCTTCAAAGGTTCTTTTATTCTGATTTCAGCGGGGAGTTTCTCTATATGCCCGCCACCGTAATCGATCACAATTGGAGTCCACTTCACTCCTGCCATCTTGCCGGCCAGCTTCTTTGTAATTTGGACGGAATCACCGGCAAAGAAGATTGGAACCCTTCTTCCTTCGCCACCGTTCTCCACGAGTTGTACTGCGGCGATGTGGTCATCAGAAGGATCACGATCCAACAGAAGATTTCCGTCCTTAGTCTCGGCCGTGAGGATTACTTTCTTCCGTTTCTTAGTACCTCGCACAATACGCCAGAGTCCATTTTCTTCTCCGATTGCTAGCGCGGCGGCAACCTGTGGTTCTCGCGTTTCCGGGATCGCGGCCTCTTGCAGATCGATTCTCTCTGACAGCTTAGCCGTAAGGGAGACCAACGCTTCGACTTCGTCGGTAATCCACTCCCCCCTATCATCTATGACCGGACGCAGAACCCAGTCGTGGAATACTCTGAGCATCGAATCGGCCAGTGCGATATCGTCCACTCGCAACAGTAATTCCGCAACTAGTGCAGCGCTTTCGCGGGTCTTTGGACTTCCCTCAACGTCGACAAGTTTTCTAGCTGCTTCTATGTCACCCGTTGCGATGAAATGGTAAACAAGAGTTTTGAAATCCCCAATTAATTGAGCAATATCTGCGGGTGCCTGATCCCAGAGTTCGCAGAAAGACTGACTGATTCTGTCGAAGTCTGCGTCCTGCGTTGAAGCTTGGATGAATTTCTTAAAATTCCCCCACCCGTCAACCCCCAAGGCAGTGCGCCAATATGTTCGTTGTAACGGCGCAGGGCACGGTCGGGGGAGCACTGACGAGCAAAGGCTCTCTTGTCGAAAGTAACCCATAAGGGATTCAGCGGTCCCCAAAGCTGAAGTCATAGATGACGAACCCGATCGAGCTCTGTAGTTGTAGACGATGCGGGGAACAACGTCTATGGTGTTTGCCTTGCTCATCGCCAATGTCATAGGCAGAATGTCGTTCGCACGTGGCGAAGAGGGGAAATGTATAGAAGCGTTCTCGTAGAACGCTCTCCGAAACATTCGATTCCAGCAGGTTCTGTTTCCGATTAGCTTTGGAGCTCGGACGAGCGAAGTCGCGACCTTCTCTTCATCTAACCCAAACGCCGCCGAGTTTCGCCAAGTCGATGTGGGCCAAAATTTCTGAAAATCACCTACTGCCATGTCTGATCCAGAGGCCTCCAGGCTACGAATAAGGTGCTCGAAGCCTCGCAACGGAACTAAATCATCCCCGTCCACGAACACAAGATAACTTCCTGTTGCCAAGCTCGCACCATAATTTCGAGCCTGCGCACCACCGCTGCCTGGATTCCCCTCCAGCCGAACCCTGCCATCAAACGATTGGAATTGCTGCACGATCTCTGCGGTTCTGTCGGATGAGTTGTCATCGATCACTATCAGCTCGAATTTCTGCCAAGACCCTTCGAGGATTGACTTGATCGTGTCACCAACCCACTCCTCAACGTTGAAGGTAGGCATGACGATCGAAAGTAACGGCTGACCAGCGCTGGTTTGAGTCTGCTCATGAGCTGGCGCTGTGGTAGGCACGCCTCCCCAGCGCTCGACGATCTCACGGGCTTCAGGATCGCAATTATCAAGCGTCTGCTTGGAGCAGTGGTCAGCTAAGTAGTCGAGTAACCGCTCAAAAGAATCATTCTCAGTTTGCTGAAGTCCGGCACGGTAGACATCGAGCCTCGAACGCAACTCGATGGAGATGACTTTCTGCATGGCGACTTGCCATGCTTGTTCGTGGTTGCTGACATTTTGCAATGCTGCCAAGGTTTCACGTGCCCAGTCACCTATGACCTTATCATCGGTTAAAGTGCTAGTAATCGATCCTGGGCGACGACGGTAGAGATACGAAATTGATGGCACAACATCAACCGCACCAGCGACAGAATATGCTAACGAGGAAGCGCGGACATCCTCGCACTTCACACCCTCAGCCCATTCGAGATCGTTCTGTTCCCAGAAAGTACGACGGAACACTTTGGTCCACGCGGTGTGATCATTAATCAATTCTGGGTGTTGATCTATATCAGTCTTTAGAGCGCCATCTCGAAAAACCGGCGAAGTAGTGGTCCAGTACCTTTTTCTGAACTTGTGACGCCCAAATTCGTCCGCAGGTGCTGTCGCAAAGTTCGATCCAGTTAGCTCAAGCGTCTCCACCATGCGATCCACCGCGGCTGCCACCAATAGATCGTCACTATCCGCAAACAACAAGTATTCACCTGTTGCGAAACGAGCCCCGACGTTTCGAGACGCCCCTAAACCCTTATTGACTTCGTTCTCGACTACTTTCACTCGAGGGTCACGCGCGGCGTAGGCCGCCGCGATCTCAGGTGATAGGTCCGGTGAGCAGTCATTAACTACGATGACCTCGAGAAGAGTTCGACAATCGAGAATTGACTCTAAGCATGCGGCCAAATAAGCCTCAACACCGTACGTAGGGAGCACAACGCTTAAAAGGTTGCCGCGGGCAGGAGAATCCAAATCAGCCTCTTTCACATCAATAATAATACAATCTGCCACTGCCGGATGCCCCGCCACGGTGCGCCGAACCCTGGCGGAATCTTATGCCTTACCGATGTCATGACGTTGGCATGAGATCGATCGTATGAGACAGGACACCACGACGCCATAAGGGGCGCGAGATCTCGATGCAATTTGCCTCAGTCGTTTCGTTGGGTCTTACAGAAATCCAGCCTTTGTATGGAGCAACTTCTTGACCCCTGGTAATCGTGGTCCGAACCCTCTGATTGAACCTCACTCTCGCTTCCGATTTTTCGGCAATTAGCCGAAAACCAACCCTTTCTTGAATGACATCCACTTCTGCCGGAACGATAAACCGGACTAAAGAGCGCGCGGGCCTAATTGAACTTGTATGATCCTCCACCCGTATGCGGGTCGGAGAAGCCACCACAACATGACGATGCGCAACAAAGTTTCCTGACACCAGGTAACCTCCCCGTGCCGTTCTTTCTGTTGCCGTAACAAGTGCAGATTTTGCACCGTAACCGTCGACACCGTACATCTTGGCTGGATGTACCTCGTCAAACTTGGGGAAATAAACCCCGGAGTGTCCTTTCTGGGTTCGGAGACCCAGAATTTTCTTATCTCGGTAATTAAAGTTAGCCGTACCTGCATCTACTATTAAATCTTCACCTCGATAGTTCAATGTGATCGAAGTGTCATCAGCGTGTTTGTGGGTTACGCTTTCGAACCCGCATTTAAAACTCAGGAAAACACCATCGTGCTTATAAATCCAAAGGCCGACGCGCTCGCTGAAGTAGGTGCCTTCAGGACCGCGGAACTCGGAGGATGCGGGATTCGAATCCCCAAGTGGTGGGATCTTGCCATCTTGAGTTACAACTTGGCCCATCGTGGTCTCGGCCAGCTTCAAGTACTTCCGGGCGATTTGGACCAGCTCTGAGCACTGCGGCCACGCGTCATATTTCGAACTGATTTCACGCAGAAGTCTAATGTATAGATAATGGTATGCTGGCGAATTCTCGTTGCAAAACCCGTCCTCGCCAAATACAAATTCGAGAATACGAGAGAGCTCTCCAGCAGATCTCTTAAAACTCTCCGTTGGCTCTGAAAGGGTTAGCGCTACACTCACCAAAGCGTCTACCAGCATTAGGCCGTGGTTATTTAAAGCAATTTGACTCCAGTAGTTTTCCGCTGCTATTTCCCTCTGCAGCAGACGCTCAGCGGCATCGCAAAGCGCATGCTCTGCGGAACCGTTAAGGGCGCAAAGGGTTTTAAGGCGAAGAGACGAGCAGTGATCCCAAGACGAACCCAGTCGCCGCCTTAAATCCCCGCGCGCGTTCCAGAACGCTTCGTAAAAGCTCTCGAGCGCCTCTGTCGCATATTCAGGGTTTTCCTTGGACAGTGGAACTAGGTAGTTCAGCGACACTTGCCATAACAATTCGGACGGTCCCGGGGCTTCAGCAAAGATCGAGGCCCATTCATGGCTCGAGTTTGGAACGGGGTGCGTGGCTCCGATCGAGTTCGTCACGACTGGGGGGTGCGATTCCTGGTTAATGCTCCACCCCCACCCCATACTCCAATTGCGATAGGCCTCAGTCTGGAACTCGTTCTGAACCAAGTCAGCTCCTTTCGCTCAGAATGAACGGCGTTGGCGGATACATTTGCCTTGCGCGACTAATTAATTCGTCCGCTTCTTCAATTCGTCCGTAGCTGTTTAAGTGCTGCCACCTTTTATATGAGCCAGATACGAATCGCGTTTCACCGTCCGCCACAAGCTCGCCATCGTTCAGCCAAATAGCCCTGGGGCAAATTCGCTCCACGTCCGTAATCGAATGCGATACCAAGAAAATTGTACCCGCTGCATCGAGCACTTCCTCCATCCGCGACCGAGCCTTGTCAGCGAAGCCCATGTCGCCAGTAGCTAGTGCCTCATCGACGATCAAGATCTTAGGTCTGATTACGGTGGATATAGCGAAGCTCAATCTTGAGGCCTGTCCCGAAGAGTAAGTTCGCATCGGCTTGTTTGCATCGTCCCCGAGGTCGGTCCATTCGACTACGTCCCCGACCACCGACCTTGCTGCGCTCTTTGACAAGCCCAAAGCCAGCAAGCCCATCTGGGCATTGTCCCAAGCGTTTAGGTGAGGAATCAGTGCTGGGGTAACTCCAAGAATCACCGGTTTCGATCTCACCAGGATTCGCCCTTGAGTGGGTTTCTCCGAACCCGCAATTAGTCTTAGAAGCGTTGACTTACCGGACCCGTTGCGCCCCATGACGCCGATCGCTTCGCCCGACCGAGCGAAGAAAGAAACTTCATTTAGAGCCTGCGATAATGATTTTGGCCTTTTTCTGAAGCGACCTAAATCCCTCGATGTTCCATGGCTGATCCCATAGATTTTGGATACGCCATCAACTATCACTTGTGCATCGGATACGTGCCAATCAGGCGAGCTCATTTACACGCCTTTCGCAAATCCACAACATGATGATTCCCAGCATTACTGCCCCAATCGACCACAGCAGCATTATTAGCCAGTCGTGGCCGCTCACCATCCTTCCGTCCATCACTACCTGCCGGGAAGCAAGAATGTAGCGGTAAGCTGGGTTCCACTCCGCTAACGCGCGAAGCCAAGGGACCTCATTAAACCTCGAAATAGGGTAGAAGATGCACGAGAAAAACATCCACCCACGGAGGAGAAGGTTGACTAACGATTTAACGTCCGGAACGATCGCCGTGGCAGCGGCTATTTGAAACATAAAGCCTGTTCCGAACATCGCTGCGAGAATGAGAATGGGCAACAACAACGAGGTCGTCCAGAACAAGCCTCCGTTGGCAACTTGGAACAATATTGCAACGGCAAAACCAAAAACCACCCCTGGCAGACTATCCAGAATCGATCTGAGAGCTTGCGACGATACGACGACGGAGGCCGGAAACTCGAAGGTTCGAATCAACTTGAGGTTGCTTTGTATCAGACCAGAACCCGCCCCAGTCAATCTGGTTATCACGGTAAAGACAGTTAAGCCGACGAGCAGGTAGGTAGTGAAGTTATCGATGCCACGTGAGGCGTTGAAAACATACCCAAATAAGAAACCATACATTCCCGCCTCGAGCAACGGTGCGAGAATTAGCCACGCCTGCCACATGTAATAGCCTTCTGTTGACCGGAAGGCTCGGTGCCGTGCGTCTTCTATGATGAAAAACCGATATCTCCATATCCTGCGAAGATAAGACCCAAACGATGTGCTGCGTGAGTTTTCCGAGAGCCCCTGAGTGCTTACAACTAGGGTTTTCTCTTTGCCCGCCACGGTAATTCCTTCCAAGTCGTGAGATCGGTGAGTACCGAATCGATTGACTCCGAGTCATTCAGATGCGAGCGCATTGCCGTCGGCATCCCTTCCAGGGGAGAGCCGTCGTCAACAACTGCCCAGATTGGAGTTTCCGATCCAGAGTAGTCGGCATACTTGGAAGGCAAGAAAGGATTGATCCTGCCCGCGCCGACCTGTGCATCGACTACCAAGAGAACATCCAGTGCGTCCAGTGCTGAGAGGAAGTCAAGGTAGTCGAGATAACCGCGGCACTCGATGTCTAATTCTGGGAACTCCATGCCAATCGCTTCAGCCGCCGCGCTTGGTTTCAGAGTAAAAAGAGTGAACTGAAGCTTTTCGCGGAGCTTCGTTGGCAATCTGGAGGCACGCTGAAGCACTGGGCCTAGTCCCCTATTCGGGTAAAACGATCCGAAGTAGCCGATATTGACACGATCGGTTGCGGGTGAGAATTCAACTCCCATCGAGTAGTACCCCCTAGGGAGGGTGGGTTGGAATCTAATTTCAGCTTTCGACTCAATCATCCGGTGCCAATCAGCGGGATACCCTTCCAGCATCACGTAGAGCTGATTTTGGTTAGTAAAAACCAATGACGACGCGAGTAGCACTGTCGCTGCCTCGGTGAGCTCGAAGTGAGTGCGTAAATCTAGCGTTGACAGGCCAGATTTTCTTACTGCCTTTTCAAGCTGCCTCGAGGTCCGGTTCTCCGAAATAGGACCTTTCCGCGTGTTCCCTTCTGCATCGAAGCGCATCGGGTCGGAAAACTCAGCAACCCACTGAATACTAGGATTACTTAGGCGTATTAATGCCCCGGCTACGTGCGAAGCGGGCCACATTGCCCGTGTGTAAAGACGGTCATAGTGTTTCCCCTTCCGAGTTATTCGCCTCGCCCGCACGGCGAAATCGGATATAGCAGTCCAGTCGCTAAAAGACGGCGGACCATCTAGCATCCAATGCTTTCGAATAAATGGGCCGACGGCGTTAACTAACGAAGTGTCGATACTTCGAACGGCCGACATGTCGGCGGATACGCAGTCAACGACCTCGCCCTCTGCGATAATCCGTTTTGCTGCTACGATTCCCGACGGATCGTTGAATGGAGGGAAGCAGTAAGAGACGACTAACGTATTAACATCAACGTCTTTATTGAACTCTGCCCACACCTGCGGAGAGAGACCCCGCCGAATGCCTGCTTCTCGGGCATTTGAAAACTGGTTGGTGTTGGATTGCAGGTAATCCTTTGTAAAACTCAACTGTGACCGGATCAGAGAAGTTCGAGCAGATTCGACGCTTTCCCGAACCTTTAGCTTTGACAAAGCCCCGATGACATCGAAACGCTCCTCGACATTGAAGGAGAATGTACCCTGCTGCCTCGATCTACTCCCCGGGCGAAGAGTGCGCAGATAGGCATAGTTTCCACCCAGATCGTCACGCACAACCAGGAAATCAACTGGTGAATCTTGTGTCAGTACTGTCTCGGCGAAAAAGACCACGTCCTCCCCAGAGTCGAGAGCTGGACGGTATCGGGTTCCAGACAAAACGTCTCGGGGAATAAGTTTGGCCGCGTTGTAGCCCATCAACCATGGTGCTTGAACCGCGCTAACTCGTTTTCCGGCCAGAGCTTTGAGCCTAGCGCTGAGTGTGCTTTCAACTGCGGTTCTATCATTTTCGCGAACATCGATGATCGGCATGCAAATCACGGACGCGTCATTTGCGCTCGCCTGCTTGAGCGCTACGTCCAAGAAATCCGGTTCCAACGCATCGTCATCATCAAGCATGGTCACCCATTGCCCGGTCGCGACATCTAGACCCAGATTTCGAGCAGCTCCGGCTCCACTGCCGTGAAAACGGATGATCTTGAGATCAAAATCGGGAAAACTGCGTTGATATTTGCGCAGCAACGCTAGGGTTCCGTCGTCTGGGCCGTTAACGATACAAACGGTCTCTGTTGACACAGTCTGCGCTCGCACTGAATCGAGAGTGCGCACGATGCGCTCCGCGCCTTTATAAGTGGGAATAATTACGCTGACCAAATTCATAAATCTATGTCCGTCGAATCAAATGAGCAATGCGGTAAAGCACAACTATTACTCCCGACGGAAGGTAGTCCTTTACCGGCTTAACCAGACGGACCCCCGCATCGTAGAGAGTGGAGCGGATACCACCATCGGTCGCCTTTTGGGATTCATTGAGAGTGGGGGGTTCCTTCGGAGCTAGGGGAACGCTCCGGATCAACTGGAGGATAACTTCACTGGAGTCGTTCTGTACGTTCGCGCCCGATATCACTCGGTACGCTCTAGTCTCCCCCACACTCGCTACGCCATCAACCGCAATCGAGTTAGGCAGCGTATCAATCAAATTTGCCAGATCCGTCAAGCTATTTCCGCAGAAGATGTATAGCTCATCTTCACCGGCCGCCTCGGCCTCGAGGCTGGCAGAATCGTGAAGCGCGCTACTCATGTCAACGACTATTGAGCCACTTCCGTGGGCTGGGAAAGATGTGTAGACGTGTAGTTCCTCATCCATTGGGAGGTGGACTGCCATCTCGATCTGGCTGAGGACAACCCTCTGAATCGCCTGGATGTCAACGGGCCTTAGAGAAGAGATTTTCATTAGTGCGCAACCTCCTCAACCAATAGCCGTAGAACCTTCGGTGTGGTTTCTTCCCTTTGTTTCAAGACCCACTTTCGACCTTCCTCGCTTACCGAAAGCAAATGTCGGTTCCAAAACAGCTTGAACCACGCCTGCGCGAGTGCGTGCGGGTCCCCCGCCGGCACGCTTAATCCAGCTCCGAGACTGTCAACCAAATCGCTGGCTTCGCCGTCTGCAACTAGGGTGATGTGCTTACCCAGCTCCATCAACTCATAGGTCTTGCTAGGGACAGTAGCTTTTAGCGACTCCCAGGATGCTAAATGGACTAGCGCTGTGTCTGCCCATTCATAGTGCTGGGCGAGATCTCGTGGGGGAATGTGGTGCAGCATAGTAACTGGCAGCCCCAGTTCCTTCACCTTCTGGGAAGCAACGTCCCAGCCCGCACCATCTCCAACTATTCTTAACTCGATATCGATATTGAATTGATCAACTGCGATAGCAACTGCATCTATCGCATTTGTTAGTTGTTGGGCACGGCCAACCGTGCCAGCGTAAAGGACCTTAAGCACACCGTCGCTTCCTATACGCTGAAATCCGGTTCCCGGCAAACTTGGTGGAAACACATTCCGCACGATATGAATACGGGGCCCGTTTTCCCCGAGTTTTTCGTTGAGCATTCGAGCGTGTCCATCGGTTGTGACGATTATTGCTCCCGCATGACGGTAGACGTAATAAAACGTGGCATCAACAATCTGGGCTCCTGCGCGAACGCTTCTGCGCTTGGCGAGGTTTCGCGCCCCCGACGTCTCTCTTCCCCATTCATCCATTTCCACCAGCAATTCGGGCCAGGCGTCTCGCAAATCGATAACGTAAGGGACTCGGCAAAGAATCGCGAGAAACCTCGTGGCGAAAAGGGTTGGAAGGGCTGGTACCGTTCCGATAACCACGTCCGGGCGACTACGTCTTAAGACTCCGTGACGCAACGCCGAGATACCGGTACCCAAGGCAACGACTGCTTGATTAAGTGCCCGCACACGGATAGACCGACCTGCGGGGACGAAAGGGCTGCGAATTATCACCTCGCCATGGGGCCCTCTCTCCTCGTTTGGCGCCAGCAGAGCTTTCCTTTGCTGAGCCAACCATTGCTTGGCAGTCAGCCGTCGCTTGTAAACAGGCGGTGGTGCAATCGCAACTACTGAGTGGCCGTCACGGAGGAGCAGACTAGTTAACCACTGCCAGCGCCGCTGTGGGGCGCCCTCTTCCGGAAACCAATACTGGGAGAGCACAAGAATTTTCATTTCTCTCCCTTACCTACGGCGACAAGCTCGATCTGTGGGGCCAGCGGGGCTCGAACCCGCGACCAGCGGATTATGAGTCCGCGGCTCTAACCGACTGAGCTATAGCCCC
>ERZ1031260.42-NODE-42-length-23042-cov-10.531953_pt1 | contig 23042 bp, 22 predicted proteins | sample MGYA00517287_ERZ1031260 | MGnify/ENA primary metagenome ERZ1031260 (study PRJEB33718, sample SAMN03159811) | human skin metagenome | collected 2014-02-25 | study: EMG produced TPA metagenomics assembly of the PRJNA266117 data set (Human skin bacterial metagenome... | reverse complement strand
AGGTGTCCTCGGAGAAGTCCGCGTGGCCCGGGGTGTCCACCAGGTTGATCACGTAGGGCTCGCCCTCGTGACCCTCCGGCGCGTACTCGAACTGCAGGGCGGACGACGCGACCGAAATGCCGCGCTCCTTTTCCATCTCCATCCAGTCCGACACCGTCGACTTTCGCCCCGCCTTGCCGTGCACCGCACCGGCCTCAGAAATCATGTGCGCGTGCAGCGCCAGCGCCTCCGTCAGCGTCGACTTACCGGCGTCCGGGTGGGCGATGACGGCGAACGTGCGGCGGCGGGCGGCTTCGGTGAGGGTGGCGGTCATAACTAGCAGATTCTAGGTACTATCTCCGCATGGCAACAATTGGCATCTTCCTTGGTTCCGTCCGTGAAGGCCGTGCTGGCGAGCAGATCGCCCACTGGGTGCTCGAGCACGCGCAGGCCCGCGGGGACCACGACTACCGGCTTATTGACCTCGCCGACTTCAACGTCCCTCACCTCGTCGCCACCACCCCGCCCGGTGCGGCGAACAAGCAATACGAGGACGAAGCGGTGACCCGCTGGTCCGAGGCCATCGACGCCTGCGACGGCTACGTCTTCATCACCCCCGAGTACAACCACTCGGTGCCCGGCACCATGAAAAACGCCTTCGACTCCCTCGGCTCCGAATGGCAGGGCAAGCCGGTCGGCTTCGTCGGCTACGGCTTCGACACCGGCATCCGCGCCGTCGAGCACTGGAGGGTCATCGTCGCTAACTTCTCCATGTTCGACATCCGCAATCAGGTTTCGCTTTCGCTTATCGACGACATGGCTGACGCCACATTCAACCCACGCGAGCAGAAGCACAACGACCTCGATCGGATGCTCGGGGACCTGGCGGGACAGCTGAGCTAGCGCCGATTGACCACGCGCAGTACTACCGCGCGTGAATGGTGTTCTGGGCGGCTTGCAATGAGTCGTCGATAAGCAACTGGACGGCTTCCGCTGCGAGCTTGAGCTGGGCTTCGATGTCCTCCTCGACTGGACCGAGGACCCAGTCCGTGACTGCCGTGCCCTGCGGCGGGCGGCCGATGCCGATGCGAACTCGCAGGTAGTGACGCGTGCCGAGGGCTTCGGTGATGGACTTCAGCCCGTTGTGGCCGTTTTCGTTGCCGCCGAGCTTGACGCGGACTTTGCCTGCGGGGAGGTCGAGCTCATCGTGGATGACGATGATGCGCTCCGGCGGGATGCCGAGTTTCGCTGCGAGGGGGCCGACGGCCTCTCCCGAGGTGTTCATGTACGTGGTCGAGCGTGCGTAGGCAGTGTTGCCCTGCACGTCGACAAGCGCTTTGAATCCGCGCGCTGGCTTAAGCTGCGCGCCGAGTTCGTCGAGCACCATGCAGCCGACGTTGTGGCGGGTTGCGGCGTACTCGTCCCCGGGGTTGCCGAGGCCCACAACCAACCAGTCGACAGCGAGGTCGGCGTCGAGATCCTGCGGCGGCGCCGCTTCGGTGGGGGAGGCAGAGCGGGTGCGGAACAACGAGCGGATGAACTTGAACACGAACCTCAGTGTAGGAAACGTGTGCGCTCGGTGAACGAGCGCACGGTAGGCGTGAAACGTACGATGACCGCATCGCACTGTGGAACGGGTGATGATCGGAGGGTCGGCGTGGTTGCAGAGTTAGTCTTCTTTGGGTTCGTCGTTGCTGTCATCGCGATTTCCTTCGGGGTAATTCTGCTGACCGATCTCCGCAAGCGGCGCACCCAAGCCGAGACCGACCGGCAGTATGCCGCGGATCACCGAGCGTTCGCCCAAAGTTGGGCCCGCGACGTGGACATAGCGCTTGCGCACTTGGCGGCATCACCCTTGGTTGCGGGGGCAATGCGGGCCGAATGGGAGGCATTCAAACGCCGACTCGACTCCGAGCCGGAGTCGCGCGAAGTGTGTGATGGCATCCGTAATGCACGCCAGAACGCGATCTACCTGCAGGGAATTGAGCAGGGGGATATGCAACTGAGGGTGCAGGCGGTGAACGAGCTTCGGGAGGAGGCGCACGCCTACGGCGCGCGTGACGCTGCCTTTTTGTCAGACCAGCTGCGCGCCAACGTGGGGTCGTCCACCTTCACGAACGAGTACATCCAGATCGCCGCGTTGCTTGGGCCGGTCACGCAGCGCTGGATGGAGCGCGAGTTGCGGGTGCTGCGCGGGATCGATGCGTTCTCCAGATCTGCGAAGGTTGAGGTGACGCCGCCGTCTCTGTGGGACCGTGACTTCGTCCCGGGGGCGGGGTTCGGCGGATTCATTCCCCGCTACAGCGCGTGGCGTCAGTGCGAACCGCACATTAACATCGGCGGAGAAAACAGCCGCGTGAATTACGAGAACGAGGCCATTTTGTTCACCCGGTTCTTGCCGTCGGCGGAGGATGCGCGCTGATGTTCGCCACGATCGTTCTCGTAGGCATTTCTCTGCTGTTCGCTTACGTGCATTTCCTGCTGCGCCGGTCCGAACACCGGGTTGCGGACTCGGACAACGCGCTGGATACCTTCGGCACCTATAAAACTGGCGGAAGGATCGAGTGGAGAAACGACGAGTATTACCGCCAAGCGTTAGCCTCCATTCCGCACACAGACCAGCTGGTTGCTCAATTGCGCTCGCCCCTTGCAGCCGGCATCGCGCAGCAGTGGTCGACTGCGAGCATGGAGCTGCCCGCGCTTCCCGACTATGACCACGATGATCAAGTACGAGCAGCAATGCGCTGCGCGCAGCGTCTTATGCGCATTAACCGGGACTGCGCCACGCTGCTTTCCGCGGAGCAGGGCGACCCGGACGCGCGCCTGGCGATTGTGGCAACGCTCGACCGAGATCTTCGCTTCGCAGACACGAAGTGCCCGACGCTGACCCTCGAGCAGCTGCGCGTCCGCGACGAGCTCCGCGCAATTGCGGATCGCGCCCGCGCGTTAAAAGGCACGGTCGAATCGCCCCGTTTTTTCGACGACTACCTCGCGCTGGTGCGAGACTACGCGGCGCTGGTGGTCAGGGCTCGGCCCGTGTGCTTCAAGCGCATGCGAGCAGACGCACGGTTTGAGCCCCCGCACATCGGCAGCATCTTTTACGTCTTCGGCTGCAGCCACGGTCTCGTGCCGTGGACGACAGCGTATTCCCTGGACAAGCACCGTGTCACGGAGTAGCCAGTGCGCTTGGCTTGCATGTGTCGCGGTCACCCTGGGCCAGGATTACAATTCGCGCCGAAGCAGTAACGATCGCTGTGATGATCTCAGAGGAGCAAAATGGAATTTCTCTTCGCGTTCCTCTTAACGGCGCTTATGTTCGCGGGTCTGATCGTGGCCATCGCTCGCACCGGCCGCGAGAAGGAACGCGCTCAGGCTGAAGCCGATGCGGCGTACTGCGCGAAGCACCACCTGGAAGCGCAGCGCTGCATTCGTGACGTCGATGCGATGTTGCAACGCATTCCCAATTCTCCGTTAATTACCGCTGAAGCACGACGGGAGTGGGAAGAGCTCAAACACCGGTTCGCCGCGGAACCACCTGCGCGCGAAACGATCGAACAGATTCGCGTGGCACCCCACAGCGCGGCCTACGTGCTGGGTTTGGAGCAGGGCGATCCGCACCTTCGCGTTCAAGCGGTCATGGAGCTGTATGCAGAAGCCGCCGCCTACGGTGCCCGCGACGTAGCGACACAGATCCTCCACCTGCAGACCCGCTTGGGGTCAAACACGTTTACCCACGAGTACGCCCACCTCGTCGGCAAGCTTGGGCCCATGTCCCGGCAACGGCTGGATGATGACCTCGCGTTTGCGAAGAAGTACGAACCGTTCAACCGCCCCGAAGAGCTGACACTTGCACCGCCTTCGCTGGGGCACAGCGACTTCCTCCCCGGAGCAGGCATCGGAGGATTCATCCCCCGATACAGCGTCTGGCACCAGTGCGAACCTCAAATTGATCTCCACAGCGATAGCTGCGAGGTCACCTACAGGAGCACTGGTCTGTTCTTCACTCGATTCATTCCCTCGCTCCGGGAGATGGGCAGGCTGATCCCATGACATGGCTCACCGTCATCGTTGCTGCCGCTGTCGTCTTCACCATTCTCGCGTTGGTAGATGACGTTCGGATCCGCAGGCTGGACACACGCGGCAGGTACACATCCCCGTCGCACACTGAGCGTCGAGACGATGTGCTGTACCAGCACGCACTCTCGCTCATTCCCGAGATTGACCGAATGGTTGCGCAGCTTCGCACACCGCTCGCGGCGGGAGTAGCGGCGCAGTGGCAGGAGGCGCGTAACGAGATTGCCCCGATGCCGCGCTCCAAACGTCGGCACCAGGTCAACGCCGCCATGCGATCCGCCCGGCGTCTGATTCGCATCCACGACGATTGCCGCATCCTCGCCGCCGCCGAACAGGGCGATCTGCTCGCGCGGCTCACTGTCTTGGAGAGCCTCGACCGCGACCTCCGGTTCGCGCAGAACGCCTGCCAGACCTCGTCGCTCGCGCACCTGCATTTGCGTGACGCTTTGGTCGAGCTCAGCCATCGAGTCAGAGCGTTATATGGCGTCGTCGACTCGCGGCTTTTCGAGGATCAATACCTTGCGGCACTGAGGGATTACAGCGCGCTGCTGCAGGCTTATGCTACGGAGTCGTTCAACCAAGGCAGCTTCCCGCCGCTCGGCAGCTGGTTCTACGTGTTCGGCTGCGGCCACGGCCTTGAACCGCGGATGTGGGCAACCGATAGCGAGACCTTCTAAACTCGGCAAGCATGCAACTCCCGCGCGTCCTCGTAGCTCCCATGGCCGGTGGCCCTACCACTCCCGCCCTGGTCAACGCGGTCAGCTTCGGCTTCCTCGCACTCGGCTCCTGCACCCCTGCGCAAGCCCGCGAGTGGCTCGCCGAGTGCCACGCACCGTTCGGAGCCAACCTCTTCCTTCCTCAAGAAGAGCGTTTGCTTGACGACGCCCACGTTGTCGCCACCTCACTCAACACCACAGTCCCCGACGTGGACCTGACCAACGGCTTCGAAGCGAAGTTCGCCGCGGTGTGCGAAGCCGCTCCCGCGATCGTCGCATCGATGTTCGGGTGCTTCACCCCGGAGCAGATCAACCAGCTGCACGAGGCCGGTTCGGAAGCGTGGGCAACCGTGACCAACCCGCGCGACGCACAGGTGGCGAAGGACAGCGGGGTCGACGGGTTGATCGTGCAGGGCCCGCTGGCAGGCGGGCACCGCGGCACCTGGACCGTCGCCGAGGACCCCGATGAGCGGAGCCTAGAGCAGCTGCTAGACGAGATCGTGCCGATGGGTTTGCCGGTGATCGCTGCTGGGGGAGTGCGGGTGAAAGAAGACGTCGACAAGCTTCTTGGCCTCGGTGCTGTGGCTGTGTCGTGCGGGACTGCTTTCCTGCTGGCGGACGAGGCTGGGACCTCCGAGCGCAACCGGGAGCTGCTGCGGGGTGATCGTGCCAGTGTGCTCAGCCGGGCGTTTTCGGGGCGGTGGGCGCGCGGTGTGGAGTCGGAGTTCACGCGGGAGCACCCGGATATGCCGCCGGTGTATCCGTACTTGAAGCCGATGTTGAACGCTGCCGGAGTGGAGACGGAGTACTGCCTTGTTGGTGCGGATCGTGGTGCGCTGATGGCGGCGCCGGCCGCGGAGATCGAGGCCAACTTGGCTGGTTGATAACATTCAAAGATTGCTCTTGCCACTATGACGTCTGTTGCTCTGACTGCTGGTGCGCTTGCTCCGGCGGCTCCGGCACAGGACTTCCCGCCTGCAAATGAGCCCGACCACATGGACCGGCTTGCCGAGACCAGCTCTTTCCGTGCCTTTGACGCGGCTCAGCAGGCACTCTTCAAAGCCATCGTCGGCGATAGGCACCCGAGCGAGATGTTCGGCGGAATCATTTTTATGGCGCCGCTCTTCCTCCTCTACGGACCGATGATGTTCCTCGCTGAAGCTGAAGTGCGCCTGTCCAGCCGGTAACCGCTGTTAGAGTGAGGTCCGTGAACTTCAACCTTCCCGTGCGGCCCCAAGATTGGGCGCAGTTTGTCGGCCCAATCATCGGCATTGTTGCCCTCCTGCTCGCCGTGTTCGGCATCGGCGTTGGCGCTGGTCAGGGTTCGAGTGATCGAGCCGGCGAGACGGAAACGACTGTCACAAAGACAACGACGGCGGTGACCACCGTCCCTGGGATCGCGCCGGTGGTCCAGGATCCGGCTCGGCCGAAGCCACCGATCCACACGCAGCCCACCGTTGGCCCGCTACCGTACAAGATGTCGGATGCGCCGATGACGGCGAATGGCACCACCACGCGGATTACGGATACGAGGGTGGTGCCGGCAAAGACTGGTGCGAACCCAAATGACTTTCCGGTTGTGGTCTACACCGTGGACGTGACTAATAAGGCGGATTACACCTTCAACACGTTTGGCTGGTCCGTGGATTTCCCGGCCGGCAGCGGCATGACTTTGACCCCGGTGGACTACGACGACGCGAAGAACGTCACGCCGCTGAAACCGGGGCAGACGAAGCAGCTCGTGCAGGCGTACAAGCTGTCGGATTTCGAGCGCTACTAACGCTTGTGCCGCACGCCTCTGGCGCTACTCGGCGGTGAAGCGAATCGTGTTCTCGATGGCGCCGAGGTCGGCAATTTCGATGCGCACGACGTCGCCGTCTTCCAAGTAGCGCTGCGGGTCGCGGGCGTGGCCGACGCCATCGGGGGTGCCGGTCGCGATCACGTCACCGGGTGCGAGCGGGTAGATGTGTGAGATGAACTCGATGAGTTTCGCCGGCGTGAACACCAGGTCGTCGGTGCGGGAGTGCTGCATCTGCTCGCCGTTGACCGTGGTGGTGACCGGTGGGCCTGGCGTCCAGTCCGTGTCCAGCCAGGGTCCGAAACCCGCGGAGCGCTCGAGAGACTTGCCCTGGTGCCACTGCTTGGTGCGGTTTTGCATCTCGCGGTTGGTCAAGTCGTTGATTACCGCGTAGCCGGCAATGTAGTTGTCAGCTTGTTCGGCGCGCACGTGGCGCGCATGCTTGCCGACGATCACCGCCAACTCGCCTTCAAAGTCCAACGTGTACGCGTTGAACTCGGGGATCTCCGCGTCGTCGCGGGCGCCGATCAGCGCTTCCGGATACTTGATGAACAGGGTGGGCACGTCGGGGCGGTCGTGGCCCATCTCGTCGATGTGTTTGGCGTAGTTCAACCCGATACAGATGATCTTGCCCGGGCGGGAGATGACTGGCGCGAGGTCGTGCTCGGTGAACTCGAGCTGCCCGCCCTCGGCGTGCGCGGCGATACGCGCCCATTCCGGCTCGCGTAATAGTGCGCCGACATCTGAGTAACCCTTGATCGCGGTCGCAGAGCCATCGCCGTCGATTCTCGCTGCGGTGGTGGTGTCGTCTTGAGCTGTGCTCGTTCTGATCGTGGCAAGTCGCATGCGCCCAGCGTAGTCCCAATTCCCGGGATACAATCCCGAGACGCGATGCCCTAGCCGCTGTGCGCCTCCAGGCGCCTAGCTGATGGCGCGGAGCAGTTCGTCGGCGGCATCGGCTGCGGCGATGGAAAGATCGACCTGCTCCTTGGCACTAAAAGGTTTGAGCACGTAGTCCGCCGGTGCCATTCTCCCAGGCGGGCGGCCAATGCCAACTGCGAGCTTGTTGTAGGGCTTGCCGCCGAGCGACTTGGTCACTGACTTCAAACCGTTGTGCCCGTGATCGCCGCCGCCGAGGCGTAGCTTGATTTCACCGAGATCCAGATCCAGTTCGTCATAGATCACATACAGGTCGGCGGGTTGCACGCGGAAGTAGTCCAGCAGCGCCCTGACCGGGCCGCCGGAAAGGTTCATGAACGCGCGGGTGCGCGCGAGCACGACCTGGCGGGCGGGTGTGAGGCGGCCCGCGGCGAGTTCGGCTACCTCGGTGTTAGTGCGCTTGTGCACCGACAGCTGCGCGGCCATCGGGGCGACGCGCTCGAGTAGCTCCTCAATCACCACCATGCCGGCGTTGTGGCGGGTAGATGCGTACTGCGGGCCGGGGTTGCCCAGGCCGACGATCAAGATAGGGGAGTCGCTCACAGCGGCCAATGGTATGCCAAACGGCCGGGGGATACGGTTGTGCACCGTTCCCGCCGGCCGTCGATAAGCGAAATGCTCTTACTCGGAAGCGCCCTCGTCGCCCTCGCCACCGTCGGCGATCTCGACGTTGTCCGGGTTGGCCTCGTCGGAGTCAGCGCCAGCCTCTGCGCCGCCTTCCTCAGCCTCGGCAGCAGCTTCCTCGAGCTCCTCGTCAACCTGCTCGAAGGTGACGTTGACCAGCAGGGTCTCCGGATCGGAGATGAGCTCTGCGCCCTCTGGCAGGGTGATGTCGGAAGCGAAGATCTGGTCGCCGATCTCCTTGCCCTCGATGGAGATGGAGATCTCGTCCGGGATGTTCAGCGCGTCGATCTCGATCTCGATCTCGGTTGCCTCCTGCAGGACCACTGCGTCCGGGGCAGCCTCGCCCTCGGTGATGACCGGGACGGACACGGTAACCTTCTCGCCGCGCTTAATGCCCAGCAGGTCGATGTGGTCGATCTCCAGGGTGAGCACGTTCTGGTCGATGTTCTTGACCATGGAAAGCAGCTTGGTGCCGTCGACGTCAAGCTCCAGAATCGCGTTGGTACCGTTGTTGCGCACCAGCGCGGTCATCTCGATGCGGTCAACTGCAAAGTGGGTGTTCTCGATACCGGCTTCGTAAAGAACGCCCGGGATCTTGCCTTCGCGGCGCAGGCGGCGCGATGCGCCCTTACCAAACTCTTCGCGGCGCTCAGCCTGCACAATCGGCGGGGTAATAGCCATGGTGATGCTCCTTCTGTCTGAATGAGAAGGGCCGCGCGAAACAAAACCGCGACCACTTCAACGGGTACGTGCTCGTCGAGTGATCGCAGGATAAGGATCGTATCGCGTCGATAACGGCTTCGTTCCTTCGTGGAATGTCAGCCCTCGCCGAGACCGCTACAGACTAGCAGGGCGCGGCTGCCACACAAAATGGCCTTGGGACTGAATGTCCTCGTGCTCGTGGCCGAGCGGGATGCCCTTGCGTTCGCGCATGATGATGGACACGATCAGGCCGATCGTTGTCATCACCAGCAGGTAGATAGTGATCGCACGGTTGCCGCCGGTGGATTCGTACAGGCGGGCGGCGATGGTGGGGGCGAAGGCGCCGCCCAGGATCGCACCGAGCGCGTAGCTAATCGCCGTGCCGGAGGCGCGCACAGACGCCGGGAAGAACTCCGCGTACAGTGCCGCGATCTGGCCGTACGACAGGCCGATGCCCACTGCCAGGAAGATCAGCGCGCCGTAGATCTTCGCAATCTCGCCGGTGTCCACCAGCGGGAACAGCACTGCTACGCCGATGAACTGCACCACGAAGCCGATCGTGAGCGTGGTGGTGCGACCCATGTGATCAGACAGCCAGCCGGCGAATGCGGTGCTGATCATCCATGTTGCAGCCGATGCGGTGACTGCCCAGAGGATGTCGCCGCGCGGAATGGCAAGGCCGTCCGGGTTGGTCACGTAGCTCTGCACGTAGCCGCCGGTGGTCATGTAGCCCACCGCGCTGTTCGCGGCGAAGGCGAGCGCGGCGGTGAGCACCAGCGGGAAGTGGTTGGCAAAAAGTGTGCTCAGCGGATTCTTCGCCTCGTGGGAGCGGTCCTGCGCCATCTCCGCATACACCGGGGACTCGTCCACACCGGTACGGATCCACCAACCCAGCAGCATCAGCACGAGGGAGAAGAGGAACGGCACGCGCCAGCCCCACTCCACAAAGGCATCGCCCGGCGCGATCATGTTCATCACAGCCAAGGCAGCGGAAGACAGCAGCAGGCCGGCAGGGGCACCGACCTGCGGGCCGGAGCCAAAGAGCCCTCGCTTATCGACGGGGGCGTGCTCGACGGACATCAGCACTGCCGAGCTCCACTCGCCACCGGCAGAGATGCCCTGAATGATGCGCAGGACCACCAGGATCGCGGGTGCCAGCCAGCCGATCGTGGCGTAGGTGGGCACGAGGCCGATCAGCGTCGTGGCCAGGCCCATGGCGAACAGGGTGACCATGAGCACGGCGCGGCGGCCAACCCGGTCCGCGAAGTAACCCGCAAGGATCGCGCCCAGTGGGCGGAAGAGGAAAGACAGGCCCACGGTCATGAACGCCGCGATGGTCGCGGAGGCGGCACCAAGCGGAGCGAACATCGTCTGCTTGAACACCAAGCCGGCGACTGCCGCGTACAGGAAGAAGTCGTACCACTCAATGGCGGTGCCAATCGTCGTGGCGGCGATAACCCGGCGGCGCTCCGCGGGCGTGGTATGGGAAACGGTCATGAGGCCTCCGGGGCGGTCAAAAGGTCGTCGATAAGCGAAATGCTTTTAGCTCGCATCCACTCTTCTATCGCTGAAGCAACTCCCGGCGTGACACGCCGGGATGCTGGTAAACCGGAAAGGGAGAACAACGAGCTAAGGAGACGAAATGTCTAACACGGAAAAACTACTGGACAAAGTGGAAAAGCGCTTGTTTATCGGCGGCGAATGGGTCGATGGTTCGGATGGCGAGACCTACGACGTGCTCAACCCCGCGACCGGCGAGGTCATTGCCACCATGGCTTCCGGCACGCGCGAGGATGCGGTGAACGCGCTCGCTGCGGCCGATGGTGCCCGCAAGGAGTGGGAGCGCACGGCGCCGCGCACCCGCGCTGAGATCCTCCGAAAGGCCTACGACCTGGTCAAGGAGCGCAAGGACGAGTTCGCCACCATCATGACCCTGGAGATGGGCAAGCCGCTCGCCGAGGCCAAGGGTGAGGTAGATTACGGCGCGGATTACCTGCTGTGGTTCTCCGAGGAGGCGAACCACTTTTACGGCGATACGAACCAGTACCCGGCGAAGCCGAACCGCATGCTCACCGTGCGTAAGCCGGTCGGGCCGTGCCTGTTGATTACCCCGTGGAACTTCCCGCTTTCCATGGCCACCCGCAAGATCGCGCCGGCGCTGGCAGCGGGCAACACTGTGGTGATCAAGCCTGCGAAGCTCACCCCGCTGACCATGCAGTACTTTGTGCAGACCATGGTTGAGGCCGGCGTGCCGGACGGCGTGATCAACATCGTCTCGGCGAAGTCCGCTTCCGACGTCTCCGAGCCGATCATGGCCGACCCGCGCTGCCGTAAGGTGTCCTTCACCGGCTCCACTCCGGTCGGCTCCACCCTGATGGAGTTGGCGGCGGAGAACATTCTGAAGATCTCGCTGGAGCTGGGCGGCAACGCGCCCGCGATCGTGTTCGCCGACGCGGACATCGACGGCGCAGTGGAGGGCGTGAAAGCCGCGAAGATGCGCAACATTGGCGAGGCCTGCACCGCCGCGAACCGCATCTTGGTCCACGAGTCGGTGGCCGAGGAGTTCACGCAGAAGTTCGTCGAGGTCATCTCCAAGCTCAAGGTGGGTAACGGCATGGACGAGGGCGTCGAGGTCGGCCCGCTCGTCGAGGCGAAGGCAGTCGAGCACATGCAAGAGCTTGTCGACGACGCCGTCTCCAACGGCGGCGAAATCCTTTGTGGCGGCAAGAAGATCGACGGCGACGGCTTCTTCTTCGAGCCCACCGTAATCCGCGGCGCGTCGCGCGACGCCAAGGTCTACCGCGAGGAGATCTTCGGCCCGATCGCGCCGATCTTCACCTTCTCCACCGAGGAGGAGGCGTGGGAGATGGCCAACGACACCGAGTACGGCCTCGCGTCCTACGTCTTCTCCGAGAACCCGGACATGCTCTGGCGCGCGTCCGACAACCTCGAGTTCGGCATCGTCGGCTTCAACTCCGGCGTGGTCTCCGACGCCTCCATCCCGTTTGGCGGTGTCAAGGCTTCCGGCCTGGGCCGCGAGGGCTCGAAGGAAGGCATGCTCGAGTACACCGAGGTGCAGATGATCGGCGTTCGCGACCCGTACGCCTCACGCTAAAACGCCGGTCCTTCTGATCCGGGCGGCCAAATCACTATGAACTAGGGGTTGCGCGGGCCGCGCGGGCCGAAGTCGAATTCGGCCGTCATCGGTCCGAAGGCCTGGAGGCCCTTCGGCGCATCGAGAGGGTCCAGGTGCAGCTCCACGAAAGCGCCGTGCTCAGCGTTTTCAAGCTTGCTGAGCACGTCTGCCAGCTCACCTTCGGTTCGCGCCTGGAAGGTGGGCATCTTCGATTCCGGGGCGAATACCTTGACCAGGTCGGCGTAGCGCCAGTTCGCGACGTCGTTGTAGTCCTTTTCCATTCCAAGGATAAAGCGCTCGATGGTGTACCCACGGTTGTTGATAAGGAAGATCAGCGGTGACTGGCCTTCTCGCAGAATGGTGGAGAGCTCCTGGGCGGTGAGCTGGAAGGACCCGTCACCGATGAACAGCAAGTGACGGCGCTCGGGTGCTGCCATCTGGCTGCCCAGCAGCGCTGGCAGGGTGAAGCCGATCGACCCCCAGATCGGAGAGTTGACGTACTGCGTTCCAGCCGGCAACCGCTGGGCGCCAAGACCGATGTTTGAGGTCCCTGCCTCCGCGATAACAACGTCGCCTTCCCGAATGAACTCGACCACCTGTGGCCAGAGGCGCTCCTGAGTCAGGGCCTTGTTGGTCTCCACCTCGAATGCGGGGGCTTCAAAGGGCTTGTCAGCGCTCTTGTGCTTTCTAGGAATCTCTTCGGCGATGCGCTCGAGTACCTCGCGCCCGTTGATGCCAACGAAGAACTCGCCGCAGATGGAGAAGTGCTGGTCGCCGATGTTGACCACCCGATCTTCCGGCAGTTCATGTGTAAAGCCGCCAGAGTTGCCTTCGATGAAGCGGGGGTTAGTGGTGATGCAAAAATCGGAGGACTCCACTTTCTCTTGAACACCGGGGCCGGAGGCTGCGCCGTTGTAGGTGCCGATATGCAGCGGGTCGTGCTCGCTGAGTAGAGCTTTCGCGGACGAGAGGTGGGCGTAAGGAATCTGGGCGCGGTCGATGATGCGACGGAACACGTCGGCAAAGCCGTGTCGGTCCGTGTCCTGGTCTAAAAGGAACACGGGATTTTCTGCCTGCTCAAGTGTCTCAAGAAAGCGCGCCACGGTAGCTTCGAGGCGCTCTGTGTCGCTCGGAGGCAGCTCCACTTTGAATTCGGCGTCCGGTACCTCGATTTCGAGGTGAGTGATGTCGGAGGGAATCTGGATGTGGACAGGTCGCTTTTCGCGCACACAGGTACGGATTGCGCGATCCACCTCATCAACAACGTTCATCGGCGACACACGGGTCGCGACCTCGGTGAATGGGTGCACTGCGTCGAGCATGTTGGTGAAATCACCGTTAGCTAACGAGTGGTGGAGGTTCCATCCGTACTCGGTTGCGTACTGGGGCGGAGCGCCGGCGATTGAGATAACGGGCACATGCTCAGCGCGTGCGCCTGCAATCCCGTTCAGCGCTGAAAGTTCGCCCACGCCATAGGTCGTCAGCAGTGCGCCGATCCCGTGCTGCCGCGCGTAACCGTCAGCTGCGTACGCAGCGTTGAGCTCGTTGCATGTTCCGACGAAACGAATCCCCTCCGCTTCATCGATCTGCTCAAGAAAGCTCAGGTTGAAATCGCCCGGAACGCCAAGAATCTCCTTGATGCCGAGAGCCTTCAGGCGACCAATTATGAATTCTCCAACTGTCGTCGTAGCCATACACACATTATTGCGTTTGGGCCGCGCGGGGCTCGGCCAGTACACCAAGAGCAAGTTTGCTTATCGACGGCACTTTGCAACGCCTCCCCAGCCAGCAGCGTGGCCGGGGTTGGGGCACTATAGGTAGAACCGCGTCGATATTCGGGGGGCTTGAATCCATGCGCAAAGTTCGGACGACCGTATTGATGCTCACGCTGGCGTTAGCCGGCTGCACTACCGGGGGAGACGGACAGTTGTCCGAGCCGGCGTTTACTGAGGTTGCCACCGATGCGCCAAGTGAAGACTCGTCCAACGAAGACGTGACCCCAGCGGCTGGCTCGCCACGCGCCTTCGTTTTCGAGAGCGGGGTACTCGAGTTCGGCGACTTCGACCCCTACGCGCTAGGCGATGACCTTTTCAACCCATGCACCGAGATCACGGAGGCGGAGTACGCCGAGGCAGGGTTTGAACGCCTACCTGAGTTCGACTCAGTTAGTGAGTTAAGTGGGTTGTCGTATTGCGAGATAGCGAGTGACTCCGATTTCGTTGTAAAGAGCTTTTCGAACGGCAGCCTTAACCGAAGGATGCTGGAGGAAGCAGCAACAATCCACCACCAATACACTTCGACGCTGCTCCCAGAGATTATTGTCTACGGCCCTAAGGATGGTGTTGAGGGAGATTGCTACACCCAGGTCGATACATTGCGCGGCGGCATGGGTGCGGCGGTTGGGGGAATGTCAAGGGAGGTCTCACAGGATGACATTTGCCGCATTGCAATCGACATGACAGAGCGGTTGTTCATTGCCCATGGTTTGGAGTGAGTCGTCCACTTTAGTGCGCACTCAGGATCTAGTTGTGGGCACTGATCCGATGTAGCGTTGGGCATGACCGATTAATCGGGGATGAAAAAGCCAGCTCTATGGGGGAAATCGTGGGGAACCGAATTCGACTCGACGTGGAGTCTATTGAAAGGGCTGTAGAAGCTCTCAAGGTGGAATCAGCGAAACTGCTGCGTTCGAAACGTAGCGCCCAAGATTCAAACTTGGCCGGGTTCTCAACTGTCTCTGGCTTTAAACAGGCAGGACGCAAACTCGGAACTGTTTCAAACTTCTACTCGCCGGAATCATTCGGCGCGCTATCGGATCATCTCATGGATGCAGCAAAAATTGCTGAAACGAATGTCGCAAATGTGCAGCGCGCGGATGGTTCGTTCGCGGGGACATTTGACTCCCTCCATGTACCAAACATCGACTTTCACGGAATCATGGGCCAATTCCTTGCCAACATGGAATCGGTCAATACAAAAGCATCCCCTTTTGTGCCGCAGGAGCATGTCGTACGGCCACAACGGAGCCTGCCGCTTCTGCACAACCAGTTCATGGCAACAAATGTCGGTGCTCCACATGCTGAGTCGATGTACTGGAACAACGTCGCCACTCAGATCACCGATAGCGTGACTTCTCTTTATGGCGTCAAGAACCTGCTTGCGTCATCGATGGAAACCGAATGGGTCCGAAACGGTGATGCTCGGATCAACCAGATTCAGCGAGCCGGTGCGCAGTACGCGATGCACGCATCGCAGATGGCTGGCCACAACCTCGCACTTGCTGCGACGACTTCAGCTGAATCCACCATGGCGGCAGCCTCGTACGCGACATACATGGCAATCCCGAAGCCGGAACTGAAGCTCGCCTTCGAGCGCGCAGTGATGGCTGCGTTCTCGCCTCGTGCGACAGCATCGCTGACGACAACGGTCCCTCGTTTCGATAAGCTCCTGCCGGACCTGTCGACGATTTCGGGTGATCCCTTCTCCATCAACGAGATCACGGAGCCAAATGCGCCATCGTTTGAACGTTCGCCGCTCCCATCGATCGTGGCCGACGCGTTGACCGCGAATGGCTACGGAGATCTCGCTCGCGCGCAGACCCCGAGTGAGGTCATCAGCCAGTACGGCCAGCCAAACCCGGACACTTTGGCCGCGATCGCAGCCGGTGAAACCAGGACCCAAGCTGCATCGGTAGCCGCTCCGACGATGCCGCCATCGCTCACCCCCGGTTCCGGACTCGGCAACCTGCCGCAGAATGCTGGCTCGCTCAGCGGCTTCGCAGGCAACGGTGGCGGTGGTCTCTTCGGCGGTGGAGCCGGTGGCCTTGGACCGGCAGGCGGCATGATCGCACCGACCGGCGGCGCGGGTGCTGCTGGCGCTGCAGCGAGCGGAGCCGGTGGTGCTTCGGGCTACTCTCCGCTATCTGCTGGAGCCGCGAACGCGGCCACGGCTGCGCAGAGCCAGCGAGGTGGCGCCGCCGGTGGTGGAGCGAATGGCCGGGGTGACATCCCAGCTATGCACCCAGTGGCAGGTCAGGCTGGGGGACCGCGTCCTTCGTTGCCCGGCGCAGGTGTTGGTGGCGCCGGGCAGAGCGGTGCGATTCCGCGCGGCGGAATGGGCGGAATCGGAGGCGGAGCTGGTTTCGCGCCCACGAGCATGCCCTTCGGTGGTGCCATGGGCGGCGGGTTCGGTGCCGGCGCAGGCGCAGGAGCGGGCGCTGGTGCAACCGCCGGTGGGCTCGGCGCGGGCGGACTCGCTCACGGGGCGAGTGGTACAGCCCACGGTAGCCAGGCCCACGCGAACCAGCAGTCGCGTGCCATGGCAGTCGGTGGAGCACCCATGGCAGGTGCCGGGGGTGCCGGCAACAACAATGACCGCAAGTCATCGAAGGTTAAGGCGGTCACGTCCTCGGTCGAACGCGACGGCAACCTACGTGCCCTGCTCGGCGAGGCTCCGCTCGTCCTGCCGACGGTGATCGGCGACGACGTACGCCGCTAGCGGAGACTGCTAGCGGTAACTACCGGTCACGCTCTCCCAGGCGGCAATGCAGGCGTCGGTCTCGCGCGCATTGGTCACGCTAATGCGGATGCCGTCGTCAAAGGCACGCACTAGCACCCCGGCCTCGCCGAGGGCGGATGAGAATTCCTTCGCAGCAACTGGCAAGCCGTCCGCGGGAACCCAAACGAAGTTGGTCTCCGTCGCCGGGGTGCCGTACTCGGCGAAGAACTCCACTAGGCGGGTGCGCTCGGTGCAGGTCTCGTCGATGCGGTTTGAAAGTTCGTCGTCAAGCGAAAGCGATGCAACCGCACCTGCTTGTGCTGGGGTGCTGACCGAGAATGGGACGGCGACCTTGTTCAGTGCCTCGATGATGGGGGCGGGGCCGAACGCGTAGCCGACGCGCGCGCCGGCGAGCCCGTAGGCCTTGGAGAACGTGCGCAGCCCAACCACGTTCTGGTACTTCGTGATTTCCTCGGTGGTCACGGGGGTGTCCTCGGCGCGGTTGTACTCAAAGTAGGCCTCGTCGAGCGCGACCAGGACGTCGGCGGGAACGCGAGCCATGAATTCGGTGAACTCGGTCGAGGTGATCGTGGTCCCGGTTGGGTTGTTCGGGTTGCACACGAAGATCAGGCTGGTGCGATCGGTTACGGCATCGGCCATCGCGGAAAGATCCATGCGGTAGCCCTCCGCCAGTGGCACGGGGACCGCTGTCGCGCCCGCGACCTGCACGAAGATGGGGTAGGCCTCGAAGGAACGCCACGGGAAGATCACTTCATCGCCCGGCCCAGAGGTTGCGGTGACGAGCTGCTGGCATAGCGCTGACGACCCGGTGCCTACCGCGATCTGCTCCAAGCTCACTCCGAGGTGGGCGGCCAGCGCCTCGCGCAATGCCACCGCGCCCATGTCCGGGTAGCGGTTTATCTGCGCGAGCGCGTCCGCCATCGCTTGGGTCACGCCGGGCAGCGGGGCCTCGGCGGACTCGTTGGAGGACAGCTTTACGGCGCGGTCATTGCGCGCGCCGGGCACGTAGGCAGCTAGGGAGTCAAGGTCAGCACGAAACATGCGCCCCATTGTAGGAGGGGCGCATGGTGCTTACTGAGACCGGCTACTGCTACGCCTGACCCTCGAAGAGGGTGGTCACCGAGCCGTTTTCGAAGATCTCGCGGATCGTCTTCGCAAGGAGCGGAGCGATGGAGAGCACGGTGAGGTTCTTCCAGCCCTCGGTGTTCTGCGGCAGGGTGTCGGTGGTGATGACTTCCTCGGCACCGCAGTCGTTGAGGCGCTCGCGGGCCGGGTCGGAGAACACGCCGTGGGTACACGCGATAACCACGGACTTCGCACCGGCCTCCTTGAGCACTCCGACCGCGCCGGCGATTGTGCCGCCGGTGTCGATCATGTCGTCCATCAGGATGCAGTCCTTGCCCTCGACATCGCCGACGACGCGGTTGGAAACTACCTTGTTGGCGGCGTCGATGTCGCGGGTCTTGTGCACGAACGCCATCGGTGCGTCGCCAAGCGAGTTGGCCCACTTCTCGGCGGTCTTCACACGGCCAGCATCGGGGGAGACCACCACGAGGTTGTCCATGGAGTAGTTGGACTTGATGTAGTCCACCAGGATCGGCATGGCGTGCATGTGGTCGACCGGTCCGTCGAAGAAGCCCTGAATCTGGTCAGTGTGCAGGTCCACCGAGACAATGCGGTCCGCACCAGCGGCGGTGAGCAGGTCCGCGATCAGGCGAGCGGAAATCGGCTCGCGGCCGCGGTGCTTCTTGTCCTGGCGCGCGTACGGGTAGAACGGCAGGATCGCGGTGATGCGCTTCGCGGAACCGCGCTTGAGCGCGTCGATCATGATGAGCTGCTCCATGATCTGCTTGTTCAGCGGCTGCGCGTGTGACTGCATGACAAAGCAGTCCGAGCCACGCACGGATTCCTCGAAGCGGATGAAGATCTCACCGTTGGCAAAGTCGCGGGCGGTGGTGGGCACCAACTCGATACCGAGTTCCTTCGCCACAGCTTCGGCCAGCTCCGGATGGGCGCGGCCGGAGAAAACCTTGAGGTCCTTGTGGCTTTCGGTCGAGTAACCAGTCATAGCTTCAGATGCCGTCCTTTAATTCTCTCGTGCTCGTTTCGCGGCCTCGGCCGCTTCGGTGCCCGGGCGGTTTTCCTCCACCCATCCTTCGATGTTGCGCTGGCGACCTTCCTTGATGGCAAGCGCGCCAGCCGGCACATCCTGTGTAACTACTGTACCCGCGCCGGTGTACGCGCCATCACCAATGGTCACCGGTGCGACAAACATCGTGTCGGAGCCGGTGCGGCAGTAGTCGCCGATGGTGGTGTGGTGCTTCTGCACACCGTCGTAGTTCGCGAACACGGAAGAAGCGCCGATGTTGGATTCCACGCCCACGGTCGCGTCGCCGATGTAAGTCAGGTGCGGGACCTTCGAGCCTTCGCCGATCTTCGCGTTCTTGGACTCGACGAAGCCGCCGAGCTTGCCGCGCGCACCCAGCTCGGTGCCCGGGCGGATGTAGGTGAACGGGCCGACGGTGGCCTCCTCGCCGATCACGCCGAGCTCACCCTGGGTGCGCACGATCTTCGCGCGTGCGCCGACTTCCATATCGGTGAGCGTGGTGTCAGGGCCGATCACGGCACCGTCGCCGATCGCGGTCGAGCCCCACAGCTGGGTGTTCGGGTGGATGATCACGTCGCGGCCGATTTCCACGTCCACGCCGATCCAGGTGGTCGCCGGATCGATCACGGTCGCTCCGCCGCGCATCGCGCGCTCGACCAGGCGGCGGTTGAGCTCCTTACCGGCCTCGGCAAGCTGCACGCGGTCGTTCACGCCGGCCAGTTCGCGCGCATCCGGGGCGAGGAATGCGGCGACCTTCTTGCCGTCGCCACGCGCAATGCCCAGCACATCGGTGATGTAGAGCTCGCCCTGCGCGTTGTCGGAGTTGATGCGGGTCAGCGCATCGCGCAGCACCGCGCCATCGAACGCAAAGACACCGGAGTTGACCTCTTTGACCTTGCGCTGCTCATCGTTGGCGTCCTTTTCCTCAACGATCTCGCGCACATCGCCGCCCTCGTCGCGGATGATGCGCCCGTAACCAGTCGGGTTCTCGAACTCGAGGGAAAGCACAGTCACCGCAGCAGCTTCGCGCTCATGCTTATCGACGAGGGCCTCAATGGTCTCAGCCGTCAAGAGCGGAACATCACCGTTGGTCACCACGACAGTGCCATCAAATTCCGGAATGGCGGTTAAGCCGATCTGGACTGCGTGGCCGGTGCCGTTTTGCTCCTCCTGGATGGCCTGGCGGATCTCAACGTGCATCTGCTCGGCGATGTTTTCGACCTCGGGGGAGACCTGGTCGCGCTGGTGACCGACCACGGCCACGAGGTAGGTCGGGTGGGCGCCAGCTGCGGCGTGCAGCGAGTGGGACAACAGGCTGCGCCCGCCGATCTCGTGCAGCGTCTTCTGGCGGTCAGATTTCATGCGGGTGCCGGCACCTGCCGCGAGGACGACTACGGCGCGTTCGGAGTGATTGGCCACTCGGGTTCTCCTTTGAAGTGAAGGGATAGTTCACGGGAACGGCAACCAGCTTAACGCCTAGTCGTTTTCAGCGTTTTGCGCCGAGACCTCTTTCAAGCTGGATGCGCCGAACACACCGGCAAAACCTACCGCTGCCAGGAAGAGCAGCGTGACCTGCGGGCCGAAAATGGACACCACGGAGGAGATCCCGCCGACAACGAGCAGCACCACGCCCATCACGGTGTTGGAGGCGCCGGTGATCACGGTGCGGCGATCACCCTCGGCCATATCCACGAGGTAGGTCTTGCGGCTCACCCGCACCGCAGTGTGCGCGAGGTTGACCAAGAAGAAGCCGACGGGGAAGACCCACGCGTTGACGCTTTCCGGCGCCAAGCGCGCGGAAGCCACAAGTGCGACCAGCACCACCGACGCGAGGCCTGCAGACCAGGCCATGGTGCGTTTCGACGACTTGTCCGACCACAACCCGGAAATCCGACCGCCAAGCAGTGAGGCGCCGCCGGAGGCGATGATGAACGCGCCGAGTCCGCTAAGGTCAGCGCCCTGCTCGCTCGCGAGCACCACGATGAACGGGGTGGAGAGGGCGGTGACCAGCATGAGCGAGCGCACGAGCAAGAAGCGCTGCAGGTCGGCGTCGCTTTTCACCAGATCCCACACCTGCTGCATGTCGGCGCCGTCGGACTTGGAGTTCTCCGGCTCCGGTTCCTCGATTCCCTGGAAAACCAGCGAGGCGAACGCCCACGTCGAGGCACCGAGCGCAAGTAGCGCCGCGAGCCCCCACGCGGGCAGCTCGTCCGGCAGGAACATCAAGATCAAGCCGATCGCGAGCGTGAACGCGCCCGCCAGCGCCGTGGCTCGGCCCGTGATCAACCCGCGGTTGCCCTTGGAAATGGTGCGGCCCTGCACATCTTTGCCCGCGATGGAACACAGTGCCCGGAAGAGTGCGAGGATGGCTAAGAGTACGACGACTGCGATGCCGAGCAGCCAGCCGTCGAAAAGCAATGCACTGAGCGCAATGAGCCCTGCTGAGATGGCCTGGCCCCAGGAACCGATGAGCCAGACGCGCTTGCGCGATTTGTGGGAGGTGACCCAGGGGGAGAGGAATGCCTGGGGGAGCATGGAGAGCGACTCGCGGGCCGGCACGAGCAGCGAGGTGAAGATGTGGGGCACGCCCGCGGCGGTGAACAGCCACGGCAGGACGGTTTTTGGGGCGACGATCTGGTCGCCGATGTTTTGCAGTCCGTTGGACCAGATGAAGCGTTTCGCGTTGCGTTCTTCGTTGGCGGGGGCGTGGTTGCCGGGGGTGTCTGCCATAGTGCGGATAGTAGGGTCAATGAGGTAGAAACGCCGAGATAAGTGTTGGCTAAGCAGGAGGTTTTGGTGAACGAGCGGTTTGGCAGGCGGACGTTTTTCAAGGGCACGCTGATTGCTGCCGGTGCGCTGCTCGCCGCGTGCACAGACATGGATGGGCCGGCAGGGCCCGGCGGTACGCGCTCTGACCAGGCGGTGCCGAAAGGCGTTGACGCGGAGGCGCGCCCGCTGCCCATCCCGCCGCTCGAGGAGGGAGAGTTGGACGGCACCACCCGCCGCTTCGAACTCACGGCGCAGGAGGGCGAGTTCGAGATCGTCCCGGGCACGACAACCAGAACCTGGGGCTTTAATGGCGCGTGGCTGGGCCCCACGCTGTACATGCGCCGCGGCGAGCGCATCGAGATGACCGTGCATAACGAAGTCTCGGAGCCGACCGTGGTCCACTGGCACGGCCTGCACCTGCCCGCGGCCGCCGACGGGGGACCGGCGCAGATGTTCGATCCCGGCGAGACCTGGGAGCCTGCCTGGGACGTCGACCAGCCGGCGGCGACGTGTTGGTACCACCCGCACCCGCACGAGGTTTCCGCGCTGCACGCCTACAGGGGTCTTGCCGGCGCCATCGTGATCGCGGACGAGGAGGCGGACGCCCTCGAGCTGCCCAACAACTACGGCGTTGACGACATCCCGGTGGTGATCACGGACGCGAAGTTCACCGAGGACGGCCAGCTGGACGAGACCATCGACTCCACCTACGGCCTACTCGGCGACACGCCGCTGATCAACGGCATCACCAAACCCCGCTTCGAGGCAACCACCCGCCGCGTGCGCCTGCGCGTGCTCAACGGTGCGACGATGCGCGTCCACAACCTCATGCTGGGGAAGCCCGTGCATGTCATCGCCACCGACCAAGGGCTCCTCGAGGCGCCAGTCGAAGTCGACACAGTGCTGCTCAGCCCCGGCGAGCGCGTCGAAATCATCGTGGACCTCGAGCCGGGGGAGGAGCTCACGCTGCGCTCCGGCGGCGTGGCAAAAGGCAAGACGGCGGACGGCTTCGGGCTCCAGGACACGTTTGACCTGCTCGAGATCGCCGGCCCGCCGGAAGACGCCGCCGAGGCGCCGCAGTTGCCGGACCGACTCGTTGCCCATGGCGTCGATAAGCAAACTGCTCCTGAAACCGAGCGGGAGTTTCGCTTGAACGGCTTCCAGATCAACGAGCAATCGATGGACATGCATCGGGTTGATGTGGTGGTGGACCATAAGGGGCCGGAGCTGTGGCGAGTGACCAACGAGAACGACGATTGGCCGCACAACTTCCACATCCACAACGCGAGGTTCAAGGTCGTGGGGGTCGACGGGGGCGAACTCGCGTTCACCCACGGGTGGCACGACACGATCAACATCCCGCCGCTGGCCACGGTGGAGCTGCTCGTCGAATTCGGCTACTACCCGGATCCCACGCTCGCCTACATGTTCCACTGCCACATGCTTTTCCACGAGGATGAGGGCATGATGGGCCAGTTCGTGGTGGTCGAGCCGGGCCAGTCCCCGCAGCTTGCAGGGCACTAGGGGCTTGTCGCTTAACGACGAAAAAACAGCGCGGAAACCCAGAAACGCCGGTTCCAGGTTTCCGCGCCGCGGAAGAATTTCGGGCGCTTAGTTCGTCGAGGTAGCAGGCGCGTCCTCGGTGACCTCTTCGGTAGCGGTGTCCGGGTTCTCCTGCTC